>PVBE012667408.1_pt1 | contig 20618 bp, 17 predicted proteins | sample 1631181 | NCBI WGS metagenome assembly PVBE01 (sample SAMN08397723, study PRJNA350692) | Marine metagenome, whole genome shotgun sequencing project. | isolation source: water | place: Pacific Ocean | collected 2012-04 | reverse complement strand
TACGAGCAACGCCCGAGGTCAACAGCCCGCACAGGGCGCCACGGGCCAGCTCCAACGCGGGCAGACCGAGGCGAAGATCATGGTCAACCCGCGCACGAACTCCCTCCTCGTGATGGCCATGCCCGAGGACATGCCCTCCATCAAGGACCTCATCGCCCGGCTTGACGTCGACATCGTCGAGCGCGAGCGCACCTATCACGTCTACCCCTTGGAGAACGTCTCGGCCCTGGAGACGGCGGAGACCCTGAACAAGTTCCTGCAGGACGCCGCCCGTATGGATCAGGCGCGGGGGGCTCAGAATCAGAACCAGAACCGGGGCGGCTCGGGGGGCGCGGAGTTCGTCGTGGTGGAGGACGTGCAGACCAACTCGCTGTTGATCGCGGCCAGCCGGTCGCGCTACGAGGAGCTGGTGACGCTCGTCAACCGCCTGGACCAACGGCAGGACCAGGTGCTGATCGAGACGGCCCTCATCGAGCTCTCCGGCCGCGACATCCTGAACATCGGGGTCGAGCTGGGGCTGGCCGACATTCCCGGCGTTGGCGAGAGCGGGGGATTTGGTCTGACCAACTTCGGGCTCTCCACCCTTGCCGATACGGACAACGACGGGATCCCTGACACGAAGGTTCCCAACTCCGTCAATGGCATCACCGCTGGCATCCTCGACGGAGATGACTTCTCCATGCCAGTCCTGCTGAACCTACTTGAGGAGAAGCGCAACTCCAACGTGCTCAACGTGCCCTCGGTCCTGGTCAACAACAATGGCAACGCGACGGTCACAACGCTCGATGAGCAGCCGACCACCACGATCACCGCCTCGGGCGGGATCGGTGGCCAGACCCAGGAGAACTTCGCGGACTACGAGTCGGCGGGTATCACCATGCAGATCTCGCCCTCAATCAGCGCCTCGCGCTACCTGCGCTTGGGCATTTCCCTCCAGGTGTCGACCTTCATCGGAGCCGTTGGAGGACCGGTTCCCCCGGCGCGCGTGACACGCACCATCGAGACCTCCGTCAATGTCCCTGACGGGGACACGATGGTCATCGGCGGCATCATCGTGGACAACACCAACGTCACCGAGACACAGGTGCCCTTCCTGGGAGACCTGCCCATCATCGGGCGGTTGTTCGAGAACAAGGCCTCCACGGTGGACCGCACCGCTCTGTATTTCTTCGTAACGCCACACATCCTCAAGGACGTGGCCTTCGCTGACCTCGCAGAGATCTCCTACCGCAAGAAGCTCGAGGCCGCCAACACCATCGGGTTCGAGCGCCTACGCCAGATCGACCCCCACTTCGGGCCGGATGGCAACGACCTGGACCTGTCCGGCTTCGACGTCCCCCTCTACTCTGCCCCCATACGAGGCGTGGAGGTAGCTCCGGCAGAGATCGGCTTGGACCCCGAACGTGCGCGTGAGTTGCTTGAGCAGGGCTCGAAGAACACTGAGGGCGAAGACGCCGGAGTGGACGGTTCTGGTGATGGAGCAAAAGACAATGGTTAGCCTCGGCGACCTGCTTGTCGAAGCGGGGTTGGAGAAGGAGCGACTGGATGAGTGTCGCACTCTGGCCGCGACCACGGGCGAGTCCCTGGATCAGGTGGTCCTGACCAAGAACTATCTGGCCGAGGACCTGGTCCTGCAGGTCTACGCCAAGCACCTGGGTTACGAATTCCGCGAGGTGCTCGAAGGCACGCAGGTCCCCAATAATTTCGTGGACCGGGTCCCGGTTCACTTCGCGCGCAACTACAACCTGGTGGCCCTTGAGCCGGGGGACGATGGGATCCTGCGCGTGGCCACGTGCAAGCCCCTGGATCCGCACCCCATGGACGACCTGGCGGCCATGCTGGGCGAGGAGGTGGATGCGGTCCTGGCCCCGCGACTGGAGATCACGAGCCTGATCGCGCGTGCCTACCGGCACAAGGCAGATGGGGTCGACGAGGCCCTGGACGCTGTAGCCGAAGACGCCGACATCCAGTCCTTGGCAGCCGAGGTGGAAGAAGCCGAGGACGTGCTCGACGTCTCCAACAAGGCGCCCATCATCAAGCTGGTCAACACCATCTTGTTCCAGGCTCTGAAGCTGCGCGCCTCCGATGTCCACTTTCAGAGCTTCCCGGACCGCATGCAGGTACGCTTCCGAATTGACGGGATCCTGTACGACATGGACCCGATCCCGCGCAAGGTGCAGGACGCGATGATCTCGCGTGTCAAGGTGATGGGCAAGATGGACATCGCCGAGCGCCGCTTGCCCCAAGATGGCCGTGCCACCATTCGCATCGGGGACGGCGAGGTCGACGTGCGCATCAGCTCCATCCCGACCACCCACGGCGAGCGTATCGTGATGCGCCTCTTGGACAAGACAGCCAAGCTCTACCGCCTGGATGAGATTGGCCTCTCAGAAGGCAACCGCGCGATCATTCGCGAGTACCTCTCCTATAACCACGGGATCATCCTGGTCACCGGGCCGACGGGCTCGGGCAAGACCACCACTCTGTACGCCTCCATGTCGGAGATCGACACGACCCAGAAAAACGTGCTGACCATCGAGGATCCGGTGGAGTAGTCCCTGGGCGGCATCAGCCAGGTGCAGGTCAACACCAAGAAGGGCCTGACCTTCGCCGCCGGCCTGCGCTCGTTCCTACGCCAGGATCCGGACGTGATGATGGTCGGTGAGATCCGGGACCTGGAGACCGCCGAGGTCGCGATCCGTGCAGCCCTCACCGGGCACCTGGTCTTCTCGACCGTGCACACCAACGATGCGCCCTCCACCATCACGCGCATGATCGATCAGGGCGTCGAACCCTACCTCGTCGCCAGCTCCCTGGTGCTGATCATTGCCCAGCGTCTGGTCCGGACAGTCTGCAAGCACTGCAAGGAGCAGGCCCCCATCGACGAGGAGTGGGAAGCCAAACTGCAGAAGGTGGGACTGACCGCCTCGCAACTGAACGGCACTGTGGCCGTGGGACGCGGCTGTGACGAGTGCTTCCACTCGGGCTACTCGGGACGGACGGCAATCTACGAGTTCCTGCCCGTGGATCAGGACCTGCGCACCCAGGTCATGGGCGGTGCGACGGCCAGTGAGATCAAGGTCTCGGCAGCCCAGCGCGGCATGATCAGCCTGCGGGCCGATGGCCGCGACAAGATCTGCGCAGGAGTAACGACACCCGACGAGGTCTTGCGGGTCACCCAGCTGGACGTGGAGTAGCCCTACAGATCGACTCCGGCTTGCTCGCCGCCTCCCAGAACAATGCCCATCTACGAATACAAGGCCTTCGCTTCAGGCGGCAAGACGAAGTCGGGCATCATCGATGCCGACACCGAGAGGGACGCCAGATCCAAGCTGCGCAAGGATGACCTCCTGGTCACCCAGCTCACCGAGACGCGTGGGGGCAAGCGGGTCAAGAAGACCAAGAAGGGAGACAAGGGTCCTGGCTTCCTGGCTCGCCTCTCCGAGAAGCGTAAGAGTGGACGCGGACCGGGTCCCCGTGAGAGCGAGATCATCGGAGGCGTCACCCGCCAACTGGCGACCCTGATCGGCTCGGGCATCGCACTCAACGAGGCGCTCAACGCCATCGTGGATCAGGCTGAGAACCGACAGTTGGAGACGATGTTCCGCCAGATCCGCGAGAGCATCCAGCAGGGCATGAGCTTCGCGGATGCCCTCGGCCAGCACCCCGGATGGTTCAGCGACCTGTACATCAACATGGTGCAGGCGGGGCAGGCTGCGGGAAACCTGGACATCGTCCTCTCCCGCATTGCGGACTACATGCAGGCCCAGCGTGCCCTGCGGCGCAAGATCACCGGGGCTCTCCTGTATCCGACCATGATGGTCAGCCTGGGGCTTTTGGTGGTGACGGTCCTCATGACCAAGGTGGTTCCCGAGATCACAGGCATGCTCCTGGACCAGGGCAAAGCCCTGCCGGCCTCGACCCAGTTGCTGGTCAACGTTTCGGAGTTCTTCCAAGCCTACTGGTGGGTGGTCTTCCTGGGGATCGCCGGTGTGTCCGCCGCCATCGAGAGGATCTACAAGACCCATCCAGCCGGGCAACTCGCCATCGACCGCACCCTACTCAAGGTTCCGGTACTCGGTGAGCTCCTGCGCAAGGCTGCCGTGGGGCGCTTCACGCGTACTTTTTCCACGCTTTTGCAATCAGGTGTTCCAGTGATCCAGGGCCTGGAAATCACCGAGAAGGTGGTGGGCAACAGGGTCATCGCCGATGCCACGGGCCTCATTCGCACACGCGTGCTGGAGGGGGCTGACATCTCCGGCCCGCTCAAGAGCAGTGGCGCATTCCCCACCGTGGTAGGCTATATGGTGGCCGTGGGCGAACAATCCGGTGAGTTGGAGCAGATGCTGGACCGCATCGCGACCGCTTACGACGAAGAGATTGACGTGGTCACCGAGCGCCTGACGTCCCTGCTGGAGCCCATCATGATTGTCTGTCTGGCAGTCGTGGTCGGCTACATCGTCTACGCCATCATCCAACCCATCCTCGAGATCGGCAACATCTGAACCCGAAGGCTTCATCCCCATGAAACAAATCAAGCGCAAGACCCAAGGCGGTTTCACCCTCGCCGAGCTGATGGTCGTCATCGTGATCATCGGCCTCCTCGTCACCGTTGTGGCGCCCAACGTCTTCCAACGCCTCGGCACGGCGCGCACGAGCAAGGTGAAGGCCGATATCCGCGCTCTGGACGAAGCGGTCACCATGTACGTCATGCAGAACCAGGGCCGCCTCCCGGAGGGCCTTGAGGAGTTGGTGGAAGAGGACATCAACGGCAACACCTTTATCAAGCAGACTTCGGTGCCCAAGGACCCCTGGGGATACGAGTACCGCTTCGAGACCCTGGGCGGATCCAAGTACCGCATCTGGACGGACGGCGCGGATAACGCCCCCGGTGGAGAGGGAGAAGATCGGGACTACGACTCGGAGATGTTGAAAGCAGAGTGACCGTGTAATGGGCTGCATGCGGCCCTGCCGGCCCTCAATCAGTGATGGTTCACCTCACCTACAAGCCAACGGAGCAGCCCCACTGGACCTCCCCCACAGGAGGTGCCCAGGAGCAACTCAAGAGTCCAAGCCGGGGCGGGTTCACCCTTGTGGAGTTGATGGTGGTCATGGCCATCATCGGACTGGTGGTCACCACCGTGTCCGTCAGCATGGAGGCCATCCTGCCGGGCGAGCGACTGAACACGAGCATCCGTGAACTGGCAGCGGACCTTATGCAGGTGCGCACAGAGGCCATCTCGCGCAGCATGGAGTTCCGCATGGAGTACGACCTCGATGGCGACCGCTACCGTATCGCCACGCCCTACCGCATCGGGGGGGGTCGCATCATCACCACAGATGACCCGGGTGATGAGGAGCTGCGCTTCTACTCGCCCTGGACTCCCATGCGCGATGGCGTTGCCCTGGCGAGCGTCTTCACGGGCGGCGAGATCCACGAGGAGGGGCGGGTGATCGTGCGCTTCGACGCCCTGGGTTCGGCCACCGATCACATGGTGATCGTCAGCCAGCCGGCCTACGGCAGCGCCTTCACCATCGAGGTCTTGGGCCTGACCGGCTTGATTCGCATGCATGATGGGGTTGTGTTGCGCGAACCTGCCCGTGATGAGGACTTTGACTGATGCCGCGCACATCGAACAACACTGGTTTCACGCTTGTGGAGGCGGCCCTGGCCATCGCCCTGGTGGGCATGGCTCTCACGGCGACCCTCCAGATCCTGCAGGCCTCCAAGCTGAGCGCCGCACACACCCGGGATCAGAAGACGGCCCGCGTCCTGGCCCTCAAGACCCTGGGGGAAATCGAATCGGGCCTACGCTGGGACGAACTGGACGAGGGCGCCCTGCTCTCGGGCAGCTACGCTGAGGACGACTACCCGGCCTTCTACTGGGAGCTCGCCGTCGGCGATCAGCAGTTCTCCATTCAGGAGGACGTCGACGACCCCTACGGCCCCATCGACAACTGGGCCCTGCGTCGCGAGCGGGACGAGTACCTGGAGGCCAATGAGGACGAGGACCTCGGCGGAGAGGAAAGCGCCGAACCCTACGAGAAGATCCGCATCCGCGTGACCTACCCCAAGTACAGCGACCTGGAGAACGAGCTCACCCTTGAGCGCTGGGTCCGCTGGGATCAGGTCTATCGGCCCGAAGAAGGCGAGGACGGTGAGGAGGCGGCTCCCGCTGACGCCCAAGGGCAGGATGGAGGTGGTGCTGGCGCTGGTGGTGGCGGCTCCGGTGCGGCCCCGGAAACGGGAGGGCCCAGATGACCCTCTCACGCCGACAAGCCAAGGCCACGGCAGGCTTCACCCTGGTCGAGATCGTGGTCACGGTATTGATCATGGGCCTGATGCTGACCGGCATCACGCGCCTGCTGACAACGGTTCGCACTTCACGCGACCTGGTGCACAACATTCAAGAGCAGCAGTTGGCGGGTCCCGCAATCCTGGACCTCGTGGAGCGCGACCTGCGCGGTATCTTCACTACGAGCATGCCCTTGGAGTCCCACCTGCGAGTCATGGACAACGTCCGGGTGGGGCTCGATGCGGATCGCATCGACTTCGTGGCGACGACCGATAGCCTGATCTGGTTCGGAGAGAATGACCGGCAGGTACGCTCCGACATCTGCGAGGTGGGCTACTGCCTGCGCCCCAATCCCGACGACAGTGACTTCCTTGAGATGTACCGACGTGAGGGATTCGGTGTCGATGAGAACGTCTATGAGGGCGGGTCGTACGTGCTGGTTCACGACCACATCACGGGCTTCAACATCGAGGTGTTCTCGGAGGACGGACCGGACGCGGACCCTCTCGAGGAGTGGGGCATGAACTCATCGGACGTAGAGACCACTGGCCTGCCCGCATCCTTGCGCATCAGCCTGGAGATCGAGCTGCAGCCGCGCCTCTTGCGGGAGACCCAGGGGCACATGCGACAGAAGCAGAAGTTCCTCTACACGCGAGTGATTCGCCTGCCCGAGTCCCTGCGCCTGGCTCAAAAGGACATCCCGCGCTACGCCATTCCCAGCCCCCAGAGCGAGGCAGCAGCCGGGGAGGAGGGCAGCGAGGAAGAAGGCGACATGGAAGTAGGTGGCGGCGGCGGCCGCAACGCCCGTGGCGGAGGCGCACGGACGGCTCCGGATGGCAAGGTCATCACCGGCAACACCACGGACCGGGACGAGGGCGGTGGAGGCGGCGGTGACTAGTCCGGCAGGAGTTCCCGTCCGCCCAGATAGGGGCGCAGGGGTTCTGGCACACACACCTGACCGCTGGCCGTCTGGTGGTTCTCCAGCAGAGCGATCAGCATGCGAGTGGAGGCCGCCACCGTGTTGTTGAGGGTGTGACAGTGGCGCACCTTCCCGTCCTCACCGCGATACCGCAGGGACAGGCGGCGTGACTGGAAGTCGTAGAAGCGCGAGGCTGAGTGGGTCTCGCCGTATCCCTCACGGGAGGGCATCCAGGTCTCGATGTCGAACTTCTGAACCTGAGCCTGCCCCAGGTCACCCCCGCAGACATTGACCACCCGATAGGGAAGCTCCAGGGCCTGCAGGATCTTCTCGGAGTTGTCCAGGATGGCGAGGTGGTGTTCGATACTACGCTCCTCGTCGGCCACGTCGATCACGACCTGCTCCACCTTCTGGAACTGATGCACCCGGTATAGACCCTTGGTGTCCTTGCCGTAGGTCCCCGCTTCCCGCCTGTAGCATGTCGAGGAGGAGACCATCCGCAGAGGAAGGTCCGCGCCGTCCAGGATCTCGTCCTGGTAGAGCGCGGTCAGCGGAACCTCGGCCGTGCCCACGAGACACAGGTCATCGCGCTCGTCACAGAGGTAGGCCTGATCCTCTCCGCCGGGGAAGTACCCCGTACCGACCATGGTTTCCGTGCGCACCAAGGTGGGCACGGTAACCGCCGTGTACCCCCTGCCCACCATCGTATCGAGAGCGTAGCGCAGGACAGCGTGTTCCAAGAGGCAGAGGTCACCCTTCAGGATGTAGTTGCGCGAACCGGCCAGCCGCGCCCCGCGCACGATGTCGAGCCAGCCATGCATCTCGCCGATTTCTATGTGGCTGCGCATGGGAAAGTCGAAAGAGCGCGGCTCCCCCCACTTGCGCAGCTCCACATTGTCTTCGTCATCGACCCCCTCGGGAACTTCATCCGCTGGGACACTGGGAACGCGCAGCATCAGCGTATCCAGCTCAGCCTCGATCAGGGCCTGTCCTTCGGAGCACTCCTTGAGCTCGGCCTTGAGCCCCTTCTGGTCCTGGGCCAGCCGGGCACGATCCTCGGGCGCGGCCTCGGCAATGGCCTTGCCAGCCTGCTTCTGCTTGGAGCGCAGCTCGTCCATGGCTTGCATCGCCTGGCGGTTGGACTCGTCCAACTCCAGGATGCGCTCCACGTCACACTCCATGCGCTTCTTGGCGGCACCGGCCTTGATGAGCTCCGGGTTGGAGCGGATGAACTTGAGGTCGAGCAAGAGAGGGTCCTGGGAGTAGCTCGGGAAATGAGAGGACGGGAGCGTGGCCCGATTATGGTTTCTCGCCGGAGAGCGGGCCCCGATCGCGGGCAGGCATCCTACTTCCAGATCGACGTGATCTTACCGAACAGCTTGTTCTTCTTCTCCACCAACTGCACTTCCACGTCGGTCACGCTCGGCCTCTTGTCCAGGGTGACGTCAATGGGGAACCAGGGAGCCTTCCAACTCTTGTAGAGGGCATCTTGATCCTTGATCTTGTCCATCTCCTCGCCCCTCGAGCCGCGCTTCGCGCCTTTCTCGCGAAAGCTCACCTCGGGCTGGGGGACCGCCCCCCAGACGCGCTCGTAGCGCTCGCCCGCCACTCCGGTGACACAGACGGATTGACCGATCACCGTGACGGATCGATCTGCGACCTCGGCCTTCCAGTCGAATCCGAACGGAGAGCCCAGCATGATCTCGACCTCCATGCCCACCTCGGAAACGGTCCACATGGGCATGTCTGCCGAGGGAAGAACGGCCGCCTTCAGCAGCTGCTTCTTCTTGCCCTTGGAGACCATCCCAAAATAGAAGCTGTAGCGGCCCACGGGAACCTCCACGCTCTTGGCCGAACTCAAGTCAAAGAAGCTGTTCTCGTACGTGTTCTCCCCGCGCACGATCAGGAAGGAGGCCACAGGCCCCTTGTACTTCAGCTTGAGAGTCCCGGTAGGCAGGTTCTGCGGAATCGCAGTCAGCTTCTTGCCGCCATCGGCGATTTCCATCTTGTACCAGGTCCCCTCGATCTGCTGGTACTCGCTCCAAGGTAGCGCACGCTTGGACTTACCGAGGACCACCGAGTCCATCTCCGGCTGATAGTTGTCCTTGGTCAGCCCGATGTGCCCGTAGGCCGTCGCGGGACTGCCATAGACGCCATCCACATTGTCATCCAGGACTCGAATCGCTGTACCGTCTATCTCGCCCACCATCGAACCTGCGGGCGCATAGTAGATATTGACCAGATCGTCATTGGGGGCCAGGTTGACCTCTATGCCCTGGTAGGTGTCGGTCTCGTTTCCAGTGATCGCGAGCACCGCCCACTTGCGCTTGCTCGGCCCCTCGCCAATCTCCATCACCACGGGATCGAGGCGCCCGCGGATGGGTACGTCCACATCCCCTTCCCCATCGCGATCCTCGTCGACCTGGATATCCGAGGAGCCGACACGCAGCACGTCCGGGCCGTCTTCGATCCTGGCGATAGTGGCGCGCGAGCCCTTCTTGTTGAGTGAGACCGAGTTCCAGATGGGGTAGATCTCATCCAAGAAATAGCTCGGTCGGCTGTAGGTGGCCAGCTTCTCAACGAGGTCAAACTCCAACTCCACACTGATAGCGGCCCCTGCAGGGCCCTTGGCTTCGCCCGGCTTCGCTGGGCCACCATCGACTCCCGGCTCGGTCCCCTCCTCGGCTTTGGGGGTAGCGAATCCCAACCTCGCCAGATGAGCGTAGTGCTCCTTGATGGCCTTGTACTGAGGGTCATTGAGCTCGATCTCCTCACAGGCAGCCATGTACTTCTCGTAGTTGACACACGAGCGCTTCTGGTCTGCGTTCTTCTTACCCAGCGCGCTGTCCTCGTAACACAAGGCCGCGAACAAATGGCAATAGGCGGTGTAGTACTTGTCCCCCAGGTCGTTGAAGGACTTGCCAAGCTCCTCGAACTCCATCCCCAGGGCGGTGAACTTGAACGGCAGTTTCTCCCCATTCATGTTCTCCCAGTAGAGGATCGTCTTCTTGTCATAGGTGGCGCGGAGCTTGACCCGCGTGCGCTTCACCTGAACGTCCAACAGAGAGAAATACACCTCCATCTTGTTGCAGAAGTTCGTGCCCCAAGCCGACTTCCACGCCTTGCGGAAGGCATCCATGCGCTTGAAGAGGAGCTCACTGGGACTGTTGGAGATCCCCTCCGCAGTCTCCAGAACCCAAAGAGCACAGTGCTGTGGGTTCTTCTTGAACAGGCGCGTCATCTCGGCGCTCGAGCCGATGGTCATGGCCTGCTTGAAGTTTTTTCGGAAGGTGTCCTTGTCAACGTCCTGCAACACAGCCGGCGGCGCGGCGGTCGCAAGAGGAGAAGCGGTCGCGGGGCTGCCGACCGAGGACGCGAGAGCACAGCACAGGATCAGGAGGGGCGCTTTCATGGCAGCAGTGTAGCACCCCAACCCAAACCGGTTTCTGAACGAACCTACCCCTTGCGCGAGAGCCGCTTGAGGAATTCCTTTTCCTTGCCCGAGAGGGAGCCCAGGCCCTGTGAGTGGATCTTCTCCAGCAGTGCGTCCAGACGCTCCTGATCCGCCTGACGGCGATTGTCGCGGCCTTCAGCCCGGCGCTCCCGCCAGCGGCCAATGGGATCCCAGCGCACCCATCCCTGGCGGGCGGCCAGGAAGCCGTACAGCGCCCCCCCCAGGTGGATCCAGTGGGCCACCATGTCCGGCTGCCCTGACTTGAGCCCGATCACCAGGCGCATGGCATCGAGTACCACGATGCCCGTGGCCAGCCACTTGAGACGCACGGGGAAGAAGAACAGGAAGACGGTGGTATCCGGTCGCAGCACAGCCGAGGCCACAAGAACCCCGAGAACCGCCCCCGAGGCGCCGATGGCGGTAGACAGGGGTCCCCACATGAGATGGAGCGCCGCGCCGCACAGCGCCGCGCCCAGGTACAGAATCAAGAACCGCCTGGAGCCCAGGATCGTCTCCAGCATGGTGCCGAAGAAGTAGAGCAGCAGCATGTTGAACAGCAGGTGCGTGGGATCCGCCACAGCGTGCAGGAAGGCGTAGGTGATCACCTGCCAGATGGGCACGAGCGGAAAGCCCCACTGCCACACCTCTTTTTCCAATCCGAGCCATTGCACGATGTCCCTCGCCAGCAGGCTCGGCGTCAGCCAGACCAAGAACAGCGCTGCGTACGCGACCCCATTGATGAGCATCAGCCGCTTGACCATGGGGGTGATCGGCGGCAGAGCCATTCGCATGGCCGGTCCACTCTCCCCTCCCCCCCCCCACGAACTCTGATCCGGATCCTGGTATTGGCTGGTCATGGCAGGTCAGAGGATCACTCGACTCAGGGACCTTGCACGCCCGCGGCAGCTCGAGCCGCGGACAGGGTGTTCTTCAGGAGCATGGCAATGGTCATGGGCCCCACGCCCCCCGGCACCGGGGTGATCGCGCCAGCCACGGACACGGCCTCTTCGAAGTCCACGTCCCCCACCAGCTTGCCGTCCTCCCCGCGGTTGATCCCCACGTCCAGGACGGTTGCCCCCGGCTGGATCCAATCCCCCTTGATCAGCCGAGCGACTCCGACCGCAGCCACCAGCACATCGGCTCGCCGACACTCCCCGGCGAGATCCGCCGTGCGAGAGTGGCACACCGTCACCGTGGCGTTACGCGCCAGAGCAAGCTGGGCCAGGGGTTTGCCCACCAACATCGAGCGCCCCACGATCGTCACGCGCTTGCCCTCCAGGGCGATCCCGTGGCGATCGAGGATCTCGATGCAGCCAGCAGGGGTGCAGGGCACGTGGCCGGGGCTGCCGGTCACCAGGGCGGCCACATTGGTCGCGGTCAGGCCATCCACGTCCTTGGCAGGGTCGAGGCGGCGCAGCACGCTGTCCGCATCCAGCCCCTTGGGCAGGGGCAGCTGAACCAGGATGCCGTGGACGCCCGGGTCCAGGTTGAGGCGGTCGATCTCGGCCTCCAGGTCCGCCTGACTCGTCTCCGCCGCCAGACGCACGGTGGACACCTCGAAGCCGGCCTGGGTCGCGGCGCGGTCCTTGTTGCGCACGTAGACCTGACTGGCCGGGTCCTCGCCCACCAGGACAACACAGAGCCCCGGGGCGGGATGGCCCGCGGCGCGCAAGGCCTCGACACCCGCCGCCACATCCTCACGCACGGCAGCAGCCGTGGCCTTGCCGTCGAGAATGTTCGCCATGTCCACGTTATTCATGCCTGCGTCCCTCTTTGATTTGTTGCCTCACGCTTCGCATCCACCCCCGCTGCCACCACGACCAAACACTCAAACGCCCAGAAGGACGCCAGCGTCAGAGCCACTCCGCTCGTGAATCCGTAGCTGTGCAGGCCGACGCCCAGGAGGTTGACTCCCCACCAGGAAACCGAGACCACGACCGCACCCAAGACGGCCATGACAGCCAAACCGCGGTCGCGAATGTAGCCTCCCATGCGTGCGTGCAGGATGATGATCTCCCAGAGGCAAATCAACAGGGCCCCGTTCTCCTTGGGGTCCCATCCCCAGAACCGGCCCCAGGAGTCGTTGGCCCAGACTCCGCCCATGATCGTCCCGAACACGGAGAGCAGGAGCCCAAAGCAGATCACCCCGTAGGTCATGCGGGTCAGGCCGCGATAGAACTCCCGGTCGCCGGATCTATAGCCCACCAGGCGGCCCAGGATCCACACGTGGCCCAGGGCACCGGCCAACAGACCTGCAGCGTAGCCCAGGGTGATGGTGGTCACGTGGATGGCGAGGTAGTAGTTGGTGTCGAGCACGGCCACCACCGCAGCCATCGTGTCGCCGGCCGTGGCGACCTCCTTGAGCTCGTAGCGCCCCGCCAGGAACATGCCTGCGGTGCCCAGCAGCGTGGACAGGCCAAGTGCAACGCGCTGCCGCGTCAGCCACTCCGTGACGAGTCCAATCACAACGGCACTCGCCGTGATGAACAGCACGGTGTCATACAGGCTGACCACCGGCGGACGCTGGCGGATGATGCAGCGCAACACGATGCCGAAGATCACCAGAGCCGTGCTGCCCAAAGTCATCCCCCAGGTGAACTTGCGGAGCCATCCCCTGCTCGGCGCCACCAGACTGAAACAGGCGCCCAGGAACGCAAGCAGGTAGAGGACCAGAGAGCGGGTGAAGGGGTCCCAACGATAGAGATCCACCTCCATTTCGATGGCGCGATACTCCCCGCGAGCATCCGCTCGGGCCACGAGCAGTCCATGCAATGCCTCCAATTCGGTACGCAGCCGTCCCGGATCCAGCTTGGCCTGCTCCAGGCGCTGCAGGCCTCTGAGCACTTCCAGCTCGGCGCTGAGGTCCAGGTCACTGTCGAAGGCCACGTCGATCAGATCCGTGGCGCGCCACCATCGATCGGAGCCGGCAGCGTCCGGGTGCGGCGCCAGAAGTACGGGGCCACCACGCCCACGCTCACTGATCTCGGCCAGATGCTCCGCGAGAGTGCGCATGACAATCTGCTGTTCACTGGTGGCCGGCTCGCCCCCGGGGGCGCCGCGCCACAGGGCCTTGAAGCCCGGTGCGCCCTCGAGCACGGTGGCGAGGTCCGCCTCGCCCTGGCCCCAGATTCCCTCCAGCCCCGCCGTGGGCAGGCTGCGGCGGGTGAAGTCCAAGGCCAGTGTCAGCCCCTCGAACGCGCGCAGGTTGCCCTCCAGGTTGAGCAGCTTGGCCTGTACCAGGGAGCGCTCCGCAGGATTCACCGCCTGCGCACCCGCAGCCTCCGCAGCGATCTTCTGGCGCGCGAGGGCAAGCTCCTCATAGGTGTACCAGTCCGCTTTCTCTCGGGCGTCCAGGCCAACGGCGGCCAGGACGGCATCGTTGTCGATGCGGAAGCAGGGGTAGGTACGGGCCAGCTCCGGGAAGAGGAAGCAATCCAGGAGCCAGGCCCGGTGGCTCAGCTTCGTCCCATCCCGCAGCTTGAGAGTGCGCTTGCCGTTGAATTGCAGCAGGCGCAAGCCCGCCAGGGAATCCATGGGTTTGATCCGGCCCCCGTCCTGAACGGGAAGCGTGGCGAAGAGCTCAAGAACCTCCGGCTCCCAAGCTGCCCGACCAGCACGCGCGGGAGCCTCCCCCTGTCCGCTCGCGGAGCCGACAAACAGGCTCAACCCGATCACCAGACAGTAGAGGCCTCTCACGACTTCGCTCCCTGTGGGACGTTCTCAGCGGCTGCCCGTCGGTTGGCCTGTGCCCTGGCGAATGCCAAGAGCTTGCGACCAAACGCCATGAGCAATCCAACAGTGATGACCCACATGCTGTACTCGGGCCACTTGTCCGAGAGATTCCGCACCACGCTGAAGACGGAATAGGTCTCCTCTTCAAGGATGTGGCCACTGCCGGCGGAGAGAATGGGAACGGGCGCCCCTCCTGGACGCAGGCTGAGTCGGAAACCATCCCGCGTGACATCACGCGCATAGAACGTGGTCGCAGCCGAGACGTGCCGGACCTCCACGCTCCCCGGCGTGTGCTCTTCGTAGGTGCCCCAGTCGCCGCTGGGGTTGGAGAGGCGCACGGCGCGGCCTTCGCGGATCATGTGCCCGAACATCAGGACCCCGCTCCCGGCCACGTTGAGCATGCACGGACCCGCGGGGCCGGCATCCTGGGGACCCCAGGAGGACTGGAAGAGGACCAGTCCCTCTGAGCGCAGGGGCTCGTTCATCTGGATCCGAACACGCTCCTCGCGCTCGTCCTCGATCTTGGTGACGTCGCTGCGGTAAGCCTTGGCCATCCCCATCCCCGGGTGATCTTCCTTTTGGAAGTCCTCGAGGCGCAACCGGAAGGGCATCTTGTAGCGCGCGTGGCGCAGGTCCACGGCCCATATCCGACCGCCCGCTTCAAAGGTCCACGGGGTGACCTGGAAGCCCCAGAGCAGGGCACGCCCCGATGACCCCCCACCGCTGATCTCAACCACCAGACCCGCCGCGTTGCGTCCCGGCTCGGGATCCGGGGGGATCGCCAGCAGCCGGAATCCGTCCAGCTCGACTCCCCCTCTTCCTGCCCCTGCATCCTGCACGGTGGCGGAGGGCATGAAGTTCGACAACAGGAGGTCGAAGGGCAGATCGTCCGACGTGAAGCGCCGGCGCTGGTCCCGACCCAGATCCTCGAACTCCCCATGGCGGATCACAAGCTCCTCCACAGTGTCCGCACCCGTCACCTCAAACACCGACACCTCCCAGAGGTGATCCGATTGAAAGGCCTCCGCCACACGGCCTTCCGCGAGGCTGATGTAGCCCTCGTCCGCCGTCCACTGCTTGACGAGACCGGAGACGAGCAGGAAGGCGATCCCCAGGTGGACGACCACGACTCCCGCCGTACGACGGGAGATCTTGAGACGCAGCAACCCCCCCACCAACATATTGATGGACAGGATCATCATGCAGGTCATACCTGCGGGGAACGTGGGCAGACGCAAGCCCCCCACCTCGGTCCACAGAAACCAGGACGCAAAAAAGCGCTCCTTGGCCGCGTGCAGGCCGTGATCCACCTGGTACAGGGTGCCGAAGACCGTGAGTAGGAACAGGCAGACCAAGAGGACAATGGCCAGCGCATACGAGGAGAAGAAATCCACGGTCCGGGCGGCGATGGTGGGCTTGCCCGTCATGGACTTCGCTCCAGAGATCGCACGAAGGCCACGAAGCCTGCGCGCCCGGCCAGCACCTCATCACGAGGGCCCACCATCTTCACGAACGTGCTGCCCTCAGATCGAATGAGCAGGACTCCCAGCAGGGCCGATTCCTGCCCTTCACCGAGCAGCTCGATAAGAGGGCAAGCCTCTCCCAGGCATTGGATCGTGGGGAGAGCCGCCACCGAGGCCTCTCCGAGAGCTTGGGCACCGACCTGACCACACCAGCGGTTGACGTTGTCCTTCAGCCCACCAGCTTCGCCGGCCAGCTCCACGACATAGCACTCGGCAGAGTTGCCGGCCACCAGATTGACCACCCGCATACCGCCGGGCGGCCGCTCACGCCAACCATCGGGCACAATGAAGTCGAAACCGCTTCGTGCGACTTCCGGACCGGCCACACCGGAATTCTCACCTTCGCGGCTCGACTCCACGGGTTGCGACCGGGGCGCAGGAGGGGCAGCGCCGGCTCCCGCTTGACCCGGAATCGGCACATCCAATGATCCGCAAAAGGCGTCAAAGGCGCCGGTCTCGTCGGCGACCAATGCGGCGGGCCCCGTCATCTTGACGAAGATCGTGAAGCGCTCCGAGACCAGGATCGCACCCAAGAGGCCCCAGTCGGGATGGGGCTGGCTGCCCATGTTGGTATAGGTGCCCTTCAACTCCACGCGCGTGGCCGCCGCACCCAGGAGATTCATGACCGGCAATTCCTGTGCGCCACCGGGCGCCAAGGGCTCCAAGCCCATCTGCTCCTGACGCCAGCGGTTCACGTTGGCCTCCAGTCCGCCTCCGTCTCCGCCCAGAATCACCAGGGTGCACTCCGCATCCGGATGGCCCGCAGGGCGCAGGTTGGCGAGACGCATGCCGCTGGCCTGCAGCTCCTGCCAGCCAGGAGGCAGGGTCCACGACAAGGGGGACTCCTGAGTCTCGGGGGCGCGTGCTCCGAACCGCTGCGCTGTACTCCACCCCGTCTTCACGGGTCGACTGCCAGCGGAGGCGAGTCGCCTCCCCTCGATCTCGACCACGTCCGCCGGCCCACAGGCCAGGCACGCCAGCCCCACGGCGACGGAGGCCCAGACACTCAAGGCCCTTTGACTGCTGCTCACGGCGATCACCATTTTCTCTCCAGCACGTAGTCTCCAAGCATGGACAGGGCCTCCTTCGAGGGGCCTTCATCGAGGCAGTCCAGACGCCTGTTGGCCCGGGCCACCAGATCCGTTGCCCGCTGCATGGCCCTATCCACGCCGGCCTGCAGGTCACAGGCCGAGCGCAGGGCTGCGCGACGATCGCCAACATCCGCGTCCCCATAGGCGGCGCGTATGGCAGCGCGGACCGGTTCATCGGCGCCGGCATAGGTCGCGAGCACGGGCAAGGTCACCTTGCCGTCCTCTACGTCGTTCCCAACGCTCTTGCCCACGGCCTCCTCTTCCCCCACGAGATCCAACACGTCATCGACGATCTGAAAGGCCAGGCCCACTTCTTCCCCGAAGCTCGCCATGGCCTCCACCTGCCGAGGATTGTCAGCCGCGGGATAGGCGGCGCCCAGCTCACAGGCGGCACGGTAGAGGGTGGCCGTCTTGGCGGAGGCAATGAACTCGTACTGCTCGACGTCCATCTCGAAGGCCCGGCGCGATCCGGCCTGGATGATCTCGCCCTCACAGATGCGCTGAGTGGCCTGGGACAGGATCTCGCTCACCATGGGTGAGGTCAGAGTGGTCGAGAGGTGGAAGGCTCGCGCGTACAGCAGATCCCCCAATAGAACCGCTACCTGGTTATCCCAGCGCTCGTTCACGCAGGCCACGCGCCGCCGCACCTCGGCCCCGTCGAGCACGTCGTCGTGCACGAGGGTCGCCAGATGGATCATCTCGATCACGCTGGCCACCTGGGGCAGGTCGGGGTGATCGTTGCCCGCAGCGTGAGCCGAGAGCAGCACCAGGGCCGCGCGCAGCTGCTTGCCGCGGAAGCTCCCCAGGTGTTCGGTCATCTCGGACACGGCGACGTGGTCCGATTCCAGTTGGGACGACACGCAAGCTCGCATCTGCTCCATGCCCGCTTCCACGGGCCCCAGCAGTTGAGCCAGGCGCCGATCGCGCAGGCGGCTGGTCAGGGCCTTCATGCGCCATCCTCGCTTGCCGGGCGGACGCATGAATTGCTGTCCAGATCCTCCGGAGTGTTCACGTTCTGGAAGGGATCCCCGCTGCCGATCCACTCCGGATTCTTGGCCAGGGCACAGACCGCAAGCGGTTGACCGTCCTCGCGCTGCCCCCCCCAGAATGAATCCATGCGACGGAGGCCATTCTCCAGATTGGATCGCACTGCGGGCAGTACAGTGCGACGGTAGAGCGCGCACAGGGGCTCGTTGCCATCCTCGTCCCGGTAGTGAACCAGATCCACGTCGGCTTCATGCGCCGCATCAAACAGGGGAGTGAAGTGTCCTTCTTCCAAGGCCGGCATATCGCAAGCCACGGCCAGGAGCCACTCACGATCAAGCTCTTCAAGCCCGGCGCGGAGCCCCTCAAGAGGACCTCCCCCGGGGCGCTTGTCGAGTACGAGCCGATAGCCGAGGTCCGCGTGGCGCTCCTCGCTCCCGCAAGCCAGCCAAACCGTCCCGGCAACCCTCTCCATCAGGCTTGCCGTTCTTTCAAGAAGAGTCTGCCCGCCCACCTGCAGCTGCGACTTGTCCGAACCCATTCGGCGACTCTGCCCACCGCACAAGACAAGTGCAGCGACCTGATCGCGAGGTGCTCCGATTGAGGATCGGGTATTGGACATGGAATCGGAACGAACCTGACCGGGATCATGTAAGCCGTTCGTGACCCTACCAACGCGGAATGACGCCGGGCTCTGTCTGCGGCACATCCCAAGGGTCACCTTGGAACCGGATCAGTCTGAGGTAGAGTCCTTGGGATCCGGCTCGTCGCCTTCCAGTTGCACACCAGGCGCCGACTCGTCCTTCAGTCCCTTCTTGAACTGCGTGATGCTCGTGCCCATGGCGCGGGCGAGTTCGGGCAGCTTCCTGCCACCAAAGAAGAGCAAGGCCAGCACGGCGATCGGCCAAAACTCCTGGATACCGATCATTGCTAGGTGGGTCATGGTGATCTGTGTCCTCCCCCAGGATGGGGATGAGAATGGTGGAGGGATTCGAAGTGGGGCGGCCGGGCGGGGGTTGCCCGGGGAGCATTATTCTAGGGTCTGCAAAGGGAGTGGGCACGGTGCCCTTGGGCGGTTTCTCCTCTCACGAGCCTGACAGGTGGGCCTTTGGAGGCTAGTGCATCCTCTCCAATCCTCGAGGCCCTTCGAACTCGTCACCAGCCCTGCGTCTGAGTTGTGCCAGGCGCTTGGGGTCCAGAGCCGGCAAAGCGAGATCGGGACTGGCCAGGGTGCCCTCCGCCTTGCCTCCCACCCGTGGGCCCAGGCCCACGATCAGACCCGCCGCCATCAGCCGCGCACGCACCCGGGCCGAGGCGGTGTAGGTGCTGAGCAGGGAGCCGGGCGCCATGAGCCCGGCGACGCGCCCCAGGAAGCCCGCCTCCCAGAGGGGCGGGTCGACGCCCGGGGAGAAGGGATCGAGGAACACGGCGTCGAATCCGAGACAAGACGTGGGCCGAGTGAAGTCCGCGAGGGTCTTGCGCCCGTCCCCGAGCCAGAGATACAGGCGTCCCCCACCGGGCAGGGCAACCCCCTGCACCCGCGCCGCCGCGTGATCCTCAAGGGACGCAGCCAAAGCCTCGGCCACCGGGCGCTGGAAGGCGTCCGCCGCGGCCAGAGGCTGACGGGCGTGCAGGTCCAGGGAAGCCTCGATCACGCTCGGGTCGCGCTCGAGGGTGACGACTTCAAGGGCGCAGCCCGTTTCGTGCAGGGCCTCCAGGGCCGCCGCCAGATTCCAGCCCAGGCCCGTGCCTACATCGAGGAGCCGTAGGCAGGTAGGTGCGTCCTCGGCCAAGGCCCGCTCCCGCAGACGGGTGGGCCCGGCGTAGCGCTCGCGGGCTTCAGTCCAGGCTCCTTCGCGCGCGTGACAGGCCTGGCCCAGGCTGGAGTCAAGAAGAGTCCAGCTGCCGTCCTCGGTCTCCAGTGCTTTCCAGGTTCCACTCTTCACAGTGAACAAGAGGATAGCCCGAGGGCGATTGCGGGCCGAGGCCCCGCTACCCTATTCCCCATGGAGCCCATCCCCATCACCCGCGCCCTGACCCGCGATGTACAGGCCATGGAGTTCGCGGCCCCCGTGGCCCACGTGTACAACCCGCTCGTCTACGCCCGGGCCAATGCGGAGGCCTTCATCGAACGCTACCTGCAAAGCGGCGTGCAGACGCTGCTGCTGGGCATGAACCCCGGCCCCTACGGCATGGCCCAGACCGGCGTGCCCTTTGGAGAGGTCGCCGCCGTGCGCGACTGGCTCGGAATCGCCGAGCCCGTGCGCAAGCCCAAGTGCGAGCACCCCAAACGCCCGATCCTCGGCATGGACTGCCCGCGCAGCGAGGTCAGCGGCAGGCGGCTGTGGGGCTGGGCGGCCGAGCGCTTCGAAACGCCCGAGGCCTTCTTCGAGAAGTTCTTCGTCTGGAACTACTGCCCGCTCGTCTTCCTGGAGGAGGGGGGCCGCAACCGCACACCGGACAAGCTGCCCGCGGCCGAGAGGGACGCCCTGTTCGCCGCTTGTGACCGCGCGCTGGTGCGTCTGGTGCAGTACCTGCAGCCGCGCTGGGTTCTCGGCGTGGGTCGCTTTGCCGAGGGCCGGGCCAGGACAGCCCTGGCTGAAGAGACGCCCGAGGTCC
>PVBE010043225.1_pt1 | contig 20620 bp, 6 predicted proteins | sample 1631181 | NCBI WGS metagenome assembly PVBE01 (sample SAMN08397723, study PRJNA350692) | Marine metagenome, whole genome shotgun sequencing project. | isolation source: water | place: Pacific Ocean | collected 2012-04 | reverse complement strand
TGAAGGGTCTCCTGACGTAACTTGGAGAGACCCTCTACTCAGAAGAGCACGGTGCTGAGAGCGGTCAGGATCAGCGCAAAGGATACGTTGAGGACCAGACCGGTGCGCATCATGGTGCGCTGGGCGATCCTGCCGGAACCGTAGACGATGGCATTGGGAGGAGTGGCGATGGGAAGCATGAAGGCGCAGGAAGCCGCAATGGTCAGGGGTAGGATCAGCTGGGTTGGAGAAACTCCGATCTCAATGGCAACCTGGTAGAAGATCGGGACGAACAGGGTGGTGGTGGCGGTATTGGAGGTCAGCTCGGTCAGGAAGATGACGAAGACCACCACCGCCCCCACGATCAGGAGGAAAGGCCATCCCGCGGTCAGGTGATTGAGATGACTGGCGAGGAAGCTGCTGGCCCCGGTCAATTTCAGCACCGTTCCGAGGGTGAGCCCTCCTCCAAAGAGAATAATGACGCCCCAGTCGGTGGTGCGATCGATGTCCTTCCAGCGGACGAGACCGAAGGAGGCCATGAGGACAACGGATGACACCGCGATGATACTGTCAAAACCCTTGGCGACGTTGAACACCCCCGAGAGAGGTTTGCTGCACAACCAACCGACAATGGTAAGGAGAAAGATCGTAAGGGTGAGGATCCGCGGGGCAGTCAAGACGAAAGGTTCCGCCTTCCGGCTCAGGTCCGGGATCTTGCCGGGACGCAGGACGAGAAACAGGATGGCAACCAGACAGGGAAAGAGAATCACTACACAGGGGATTCCAAACTTGAGCCATTCCGTGAACTCGATTCCCAGTTCCTCGGCGGCGATGAGGTTGGGGCCAGTCCCAATGATGGTGCCGATCCCTCCGATGTTTGCCGAGTAAGCCAGTCCGAGCAGGACAAAGGGAGCCGCTCTGGCTACTGTCTGCACTCCTGTTCTGGTCCGCAGGTCACTGAGGAGACCAAGTGCGACCGGAAAGAGGAGGGCGGTGGTGGCGGTGTTTGAGATCCACATGGACGTGAAGGCCGCGGCCAGGAACAGCCCGATGCAGGTGAGATAAAATCGGCCTTTGGCAAGGGTCAGGATCCCGTTGGCCAACCAGTTGCTCAGTCCCTGTCTCGTCAGGGCAGCGGCAATTCCAAAGCCGCCAAGAAAGAGGAAGATGAGGTGGTGGGCAAATCCGGAGAAGGCCTGCGGCACGATGGTCTTGGGATCCCCGCTGAAGACTCCGGTCAGAACCGAGATCACTGGCACGAGCAGGGCCGTAATTGCGAGGGGAATAGCCTCGGTCAGCCATAGGATGGCGGAGAGGGCAAGGATCGCGAGACCGGTGCGGACCTGGGTCGCAGTATGGGTGTCGGTATCATCGGCAGGCAGGAACCAGTAGATTGAGGCGAAGGCCACGAGAGCCGCCCCGATCGAAAGCATCTTGAACCGATTCGATCGCCCGGGCTGGCTGGCCTGCTCCTCCCGGACGGCAGTCTCCTTTTCCTCACCCATTGACTACTGCTTACGGGCATCAGGATCATTGGGCAAGCGTGACAGCTCCAATTCGTGAGGTTACGATTTTCTTCGACTCTTATTACGCTCTCAAGCTCATCAACATTGGTATTACTGCGTGGTCCCATAAGTAGTTTGTTTCATGCCCTCTGATGAAAGATAGCAACGAACATTGGGCTTCCCGGCCCCGGAAGCCGGTTGCAGGAGGCTGGCCAGGAGAAGAAGGTGAGAAGGATACGCATGAGGTTCCGTTCACTTCGGGTTGATCTACCCGGGGCGGATGGACGACTGAGCAATACCCCGACTGCACCCGAGGGCAAGCAAGGTGGTGACAGCGGTCCGGAAAACGGGGACCTGACCCACGTTTGAGGGCTCCCGCGATGTGCCTGGGAGGAGTCCTGCGAATAAGATACAACATGTGCCGCAAATCTCTTCGATGATCCCTTTCCGAACTATGGGAGATCTGCTACCAAGTGGGCGAAATGAAAATTCAGCCTGCTCTTCTTGCCTTCGCCTTAACTGTCTTGCCTGCCAGTTCTGAACTGGCCGTCGATCCGGAGACCGCCCTCAGGACCGGGTCAGTGAATGGTTACCCTATCCAGCCCGCTGCCAACCTCAGCGGGGCAAACCTCAGCGGAGCTGACCTCAGCAAGGCCGATCTCAGGGGCGCCAATCTCACTGGGGCTAATCTTTTTCAGGTGAACCTCAATGGAGCCAACCTCAATGGAGCCAATCTCAGTGAGGCCAACCTTTTCGGAGCCGACCTGAACGGAGCCAGCCTTGAGCAGGCCAATCTTGAGCAGGCCAACCTTGAGCAGGCCGATCTTGAACAGGTTAACCTCCTGGGAGGAACCCTCAATGGAGCCAACCTCACCGCAGCCAACCTCAACGGGGCCAACCTTGAAGCACTGCACTCCGGAGGAATCATCGGCACTCCAACCGTTCCTGCAGGATGGCAATTACCAAACGGGTATCTCGTTGGCCCGGGGGCCAATCTTGGCGCGGCTCAACTCGCTGGCGTCAACCTCCAAACCGCCGAGCTTGCCGGAGCCAATCTCTCCGGAGCCGAGCTTGCCGGAGCCAATCTCTCCGGAGCGAACCTCGACGGAACCGTCCTCGATGGGGCCAACCTTGCCAACCTGCGTTCGGGAGGCATTCTTGGAACTCCGGTCATGCCTGCCGGATGGCAACTTCGCAATGGGTATCTGGCCGGACCGGAAGCAGATCTCGGCGGAGCAGATCTCAGTGGCGCAGATCTCAGCGGAGCAGATCTCAATGGGGCCAACCTCAGTGGAGCCAACCTCAATGCCGCATCGCTGATCGACTCCAGGTTGGACCAGGCCAACCTGGCACAGGCCAGTCTTGAGGCCGTCCGCTCGGGGGGCATCACCGGAACCCCGACCCTGCCCGCGGAATGGCAACTCCAAGACGGTTACCTGATCGGCCCGAAAGCCAACCTCATCGGCGCCCAGCTTGCCGGGGCTGACCTTGAGCAAGCCAACCTGGACCAGGCCAACCTTGAACTGGCCAACCTCAATGGGGCCGACCTCAGCGGGGCCAACCTCAGCGGAGCGGATCTCAGCGGGATCAATCTCAGCGAAGCGGATCTCTGGGGAGCCATCCTTGATGGAGCGAACCTCCGGGGAGCCAATCTCAGTGCAGCCGACCTCCTCGGGGCCAATCTCGACGACGCTGATCTTCTTGGAGCCATCCTTGGACAGGCTAACCTTGAGCAGGCCACGCTCAACAGAAGCAACCTGAACGGGGCCGATCTCCCGGGAGTCAACCTTGGGGGGGCCAGTCTCGCACACGCCAACCTCCTGCAAGCCAACCTGAACGGAGCCAACCTGAACGGAGTCAACCTCAATGGAGCTATCCTTGATGGAGCAGACCTTGCAACCCTTAGTTCCGGAGAGATTATTGGAACTCCCTCCTTACCTGACGGGTGGCAATTCGAAAAAGGGTACTTGATCGGCCCCCGGGCCAACCTCAGCGGAGCGGACCTCTCTGGAGCCAACCTTAAGACCGCGGATCTTTTTCAGGCCAACCTCAGTGAAGCCAACCTCAGTGAAGCCAACCTCGGTGAAGCCAACCTCGGTGAAGCCAACCTCAATGGAGCAGATCTCGATGGAGCAGATCTTACTGACTCCTCCCTCCGGGACGCCGACATCAAACGGGCAGACCTTACTGCATCCAATCTGTCCGGGGCTATCACAACCGGGATGACCCGGGGGGGGCTGGAGGGCCTCAACAACAAGCGCATCAATGCGCTCAAGCTGCAATTGGACAATTTCGAGCACGGACCCGGACTTTCTCCTGAACAGGCGGCTGCCATCGAGATCAACACAACCGGGATCGACGCTCTGAAAACGGTGCTGGACACCGTGAATATCCAATTACGCCAATTGAACACCCAGGTGGAGGGCCTGCAGGCATCACTGGACGAGAAGGATGCCCAGATTGCGGAATTATCCGGACGTCCCACCTTGGAGCAACTTCAGGACGCCCGCACAGGATCCCTCCTCCTGAGTGCTGATCAGGAAACCAGTGTCGTCACGCTGGAGTTTGATATCCAGGAAAGCGACAACCTCCGGGACTGGGTCAGCCGCCCGGAGAAGATCACCGCAACCTTGCCGCTGGCGGAAGGAAAGAAATTTGTCCGTATCGCCCTGAGCAGGTAACTCCTCGAGTCCGGAACGGAATGCGGCGGGCGTGCCTCGGAGGCACGCCCGCCCCGGATTTTTGTCCCCCGCGAACGGTGCGAGGGTGGAGCTGTGCCATCACCTCCCTTCCTCCCCCGCGACCCGGGGACATCCCCCTCCTGCCGACTGGTGTGGCAGGACGAGTTTTCCGGCCCCCGGCTCGACCGGAAAAAGTGGAGAGCGGTTGATGATCCCACCATCGGCAGATACGGGCTCGGCAACGGGGAATCCCAGGCCTGCCTCGATGCCGAGGGAGAGACTTTCCTCGTCCGGGGCGACCGATTGATCATTGTGGCCCACCATGCCCCCGGTGCGACGTATCCCCTGCGCGATAAGCCTTCCGGCAAGATTAGGAAAGAGATCGGCCACCAGGATTTCAAGTCCGCCAAGGTGACCCTGTGCGGTCCGATGATCCTTCCGCGCGGAGAAAGGGCAGGGATTCAACTGGGCCCGCGAGTTGTCGCGACCGGGCGGGTAGAGCAGGGGTCCGGGTTTGGCTTGCCCGGACATGCGGTTCCCGATAGGAACACCGTTATGAGTCCGCAGCGCCTTGTCCGCTCTTCTGGCCGTTATCCCCGCGTAGGCGAGGTTGTTGCTGGCTGGAGGAAAGGTGTCGGATACCGCGTTCCCTGAATCAGAGGGCCTTCCCCCGCGGTGGCATATTCTCTGATTGCGCTTTCGAGTGCCGGGCTGCCGAATGACTTAATCTCAACTTTGCCGGTGCCATTGAACCTCAAAGAGCTCATCGAATCCAGTGATGGTCCCGATGAATTCTGGAGCCGTCTCGCGGAGTTGTTATCTGGTTCGTGGGGTTTCTCACAACTCCTGGTGATCCAGAAGAGCGGGGACGGCGTCCGGTTACTCGGCAAGAGCACGAGTGGTCGGATTGAAAGCGTGCCCAGCGTGGTGCGGCAGGCGGTGGTTTCTGCGAAAGGCGAGGAAGGCCGGCAGATCGAGGTAGAGGGAAAGAGCTGGTCGATTGTCCCCGTCGAGGGTCCTGCGGGGAGCGTGTTTCATCTGGTGGGGGAGCTGCAGGAAGGAATTGCCGATGGAGGGGAGCAATTGAAACTGATGGCCGAAGCGGCAATAGCGGCATTTCACGCGCGATTGCGTGCGGAGCGCCAGGCCGAGTCACATGAGCAGCTCTCAAAGGTGCTCGACATCGGATTGCTGGTCGGGGAGGCGCCTCATTTCGACGAGGCGGCAATCCGCCTGTGCAATGAGGTGGCACATCAGCTGGGGGCCATGCGGGTTTCGCTGGGATGGAAACGCAATGAACGTATTCGTCTCGTTGCTACCAATCATGGCGGGCGGATCCGCAACGATACCGAGATGGCGGGTAGCCTTTCGCGCGCGATGGAGGAGGTCCTGCTGCATGACACGGAGGTGGGATGTCCGGCCCTGAGCGAGGATGTGATCTCCCAGCAGCACAAGAGTTACTCGGAGAGTCAGGGTAACAGTCATCTCCTCTCCATGCCGTTGCGATCGAACTCCGGTGTTACAGGGGCGCTCACCATCGAGCACCCCAATGAGGATGAGCCTGTAGGGCAGGAGCAGGTGGATGCCCTGCGGGTGGTTCTCGACCTCATCGGACCACACATGAACGAACTCTACCGGCGGACGGGTTGGATCGTCTTCCGGATGTGGAGGAACGTGCGCAGGTTCGCAGGAGGCCTCCTCGGCTACCGGCACACGGGATGGAAACTGGCCGGCACGATGCTGGTGCTTTTGTTCATGGTGTCCTGTCTCGTCCGGGCAACCCACAAGGTGAAGGCTCCCTTCATCCTGAAGGCGCAATCGTCAGCGATCCTGACCGCGCCCTTTGCAGGATACATCGAGCGGGTTCACAAGCAGGTTGGTGAGCATGTCAAACAGGGCGAGCTTCTGGTGGAACTTGATAAGCGCGAACTTCTGCTGCAGCGTGCGGAATTGATTTCCCAGCGGGATCGGGAACGCAGCGACGCCCGGCGTTATGAAGCGGAGGGTAAACTGGCTGACATGCGCCTCGCGCAACTGGGCGCTGAGCAGGCCGAGTCTAAACTGCGGATCGTGGATTACCGTCTTTCGCGAACTGAGATTCGCGCTCCGTTTGACGCTGTGATTGTGGAGGGCGACCTGATTGAGAGGCTGGCTTCCCCTACGCAGGCGGGAGAAATGCTCTTGCGGGTGGTGCAGGTTTCCGGCGCCTATGCGGACCTCCAGGTTGATGAACGGGATGTGCATTTCCTGGAGGCCGGCATGAAGGGAAAGCTCGCCTTCACCAGTCGTCCGGATGAGAGGTTTTCGGTGCGGATGGACACTTTCGAACCGGTGGCCGTGGTGGAGGAAAGTGGGACGGACTTTCGCATGCGGGTGGCGGTGACCGGGGAGTCCCAGGACTGGTGGAGGCCGGGGATGACGGGGACCTGCAAGATCAAGGCCGGGCACCGGTCTCTGGCCTGGATATGGCTTCACCGGAGCTGGGAGTTCATCCGGATGAAACTGTGGTTCTAAGAGAACCCCGGTGACGTAGTTGAGCAGGGAGAGAAAGACGAATCATGAGCCGTGGTCCTTCCGTATTCGATGAGTCCTGGCACAAGGTGCGGGTCTGTCGTGTGCGACTTCTTCCCGGTGTGCAGTTGATCCGGCAACGCTACCGGGGACAGAACTGGTACGTGGTGCGGGATCGTATGGGCCACCGCTTCTTTCGTATCCGGCCGGCCGCCTACGATTTTCTCTGCTTCCTGCAGACGGCCCGGAATGTGGAAGAGGCCTGGGAACGGTCCCTCAAGGTGAATGCCGGTAGTGCCCCGGGGCAGGGGGAGGTCGTGCAACTTCTGTCCCAACTGTATCAGGCGGGACTCCTGCGCAGCGATAGGGCCTCGAACGTGGAGTCCCTGGCGGAGGTCCAGCAACAGGAGCGCTCACGTGAACGGAAGCAGCAGTGGTCCAGCCTTTTATTCCTGCGTATTCCGCTGTGGAATCCCGACCCCTTCTTGCGCCGGACGGTGTGCCTTTTCAGCTGGTGCTTCACCCGCTTTGGCTTGCTTCTGTGGGTGGCGGCTCTGATTTGGGGAACCATGGCGCTCGCGCAGAACTGGAGTGAGTTCCAGGATGTTGCCAGAAGCGTTCTCGGCTGGGCGAACCTTCCCTGGCTCTACCTGAGCCTCATCCTGACCAAGGCCCTGCACGAGTTCGGTCACTCCTACGCCTGTCGCCGCTACGGGGGAGAGGTGCCCCGGATGGGCATCATGTTGCTCATCTTCAATCCCCTGCCCTACATGGATGCGTCTTCGAGCTACGCCTTCCAGGAAAAGCACCGAAGAGTCATCGTGGGAGTGGCGGGAATGATGACCGAGCTTTTCGTCGCGGCGCTTGCGCTCGTTTTCTGGGCAAACAGTGGCGATGGTATCGCGAATAGAGTGGCTTACAACGTGGCCATCACGGCCTCGGTATCGACCCTTCTGTTCAATCTCAATCCGCTGCTGCGCTTCGATGGTTATCATATTCTGAGCGATGTGCTGGAAACCCCGAACCTGCAGAGTCGTTCCCAGCGCACGGTCCTGCACTGGCTGGAGAAGCATCTCTTCCGGGTGCCCCCCGGACCCATGCCGGCGGAGTCAAAGGGGGAAGCGGCCCTCTTCGGAATATATTTTGTAGCGAGCTGGATCTACCGTTTCTTCCTGATGGCCGGGATTCTGCTCTTCGTCTCGAAGCAGTTTTTGATCCTCGGGGTCATCCTTGCCTTGGTGTTTGGCGTCATGTGGGGAATTGTCCCCCTCGTCAAGTGGACCAACTATCTGCTGACAAGTCCCAAACTCATGAATCGTCGTTTTCGCTCGATTGCCGTCACCACCGCGGTGCTTGCGGTGATTTGCAGTTTCCTGTTCCTGCTTCCCGTTCCTTACCATTTCCGCTCCGAAGGAGTGGTGCGCTGCGAGGTTTTCGAGAACGTCTACGCCACCTCCGGGGGGATCGTGGCGAAGATCCTAGTGCCTTCCGGAACAATGGTTGTCTCCGGCACGCCCCTTGTTCTTCTGGAAAATCCTGAGTTGCTCGAGGAACAGCGCCTGCTTGAGATTGAAGAGGAGCGCACGGACCTTCGTCTTCAGCGCGAACGTGCCGAGCAGGCGACCGGCGTCGAGGCGGTGGAGGCCTACTTGCTGGCCCTCAAGGAGCGTCAGGCTGACATGGACTGGCAGCTGCAGAGCCTCGTCGTGAAAGCAAAGTCAGATGGTCGCTGGATTGCGTCGGACCTTGAGGACAAGCGGGGGGTGATGGTGCCCCGGGGATTCTCGCTCGGTCACGTGCGAGGGGAGGGGGAATTCAATTTTTCGGCGGTGATCAGTCAGCGCGATGTGGACCGGGTTTTCGCCCGGGAGTCCCCGGAGGGAACCGTGCGGTTGAGAGGTCAGGTGGGAAGCGAACTCAAACTGATGGGGATTGATGCCATCCCTGCCGACCAGAGCGAGTTGCCGTCGGCCGCCCTGGGCGTTCTGGGCGGTGGTAGCTTGGGGGTGAATACTGCAGAGGCTGACGGGAGCCAGTCCACCGAGCCATTTTTCGAGTTGCGCGGTAGATTGAGTTTGCCGGAGGAATTCAGGGCCGAACATGGACAACGCGGGGTAGCGAGGTTTGCCCTGCCCCGGAAGCCCCTTGGACTGCAGTGGGCGCACCGCCTGCGGCAGCTGTTACAGAAGGAATACCAGTTGTGATCCTGCATGCGCCCAGTGCCTACCAGAAGTCCTTTTATCAGCGTCCGGTAGAGAAGGACCTGCAAGGACTGGATGGGTTTGCCAAGAAGTTGGCGGGAATCTGGCGGCGACGTCCAATGGTGAGGAAGCCATGGCAACAGCGTGTCGAGGAAGCACTGGCAATCTGGAAAGACCTGGAGAGCCTCGGGGAAGGGGCGCTTAATGAACGGATTGAAGAGTGCCGGATGCGGTTCGACCACCACGAATCATTGCCATCGGCGGAAGCTCTTGCGGTCGTGTGCGAAGTGGCTTCGCGCACCATCAGGCTCAAGCCCTATCCCGTTCAAATGCTGGCGGTGCTTGCTCTCTGGGGAGGATACATGGCTGAGATCGATACGGGGGAAGGAAAGACGCTCTCCATTGCGCTGGTGGCAGTCTTTGCAGCCTGGAGTGGTGAGCCGTGCCATATTGTAACTGCCAACGACTACCTGGCTGCCCGGGATGCGAAGACGATGCATCGTTTTCTGGCACGGCTCGGCGTCACGGTTGGCGTGGTAGTCGGGGAGACGGAGGAGGTGGAGCGGCGGCGTGCATACTACAGGATGGTAACCTACACGACCGCCAAAGAGGTGGCCGCGGACTACCTGCGGGATCGGTTGAGACTTCAGGAATGGGACCGTTCAGGGCGGCGTCAGTTTTTCCGGAAAGTGGCCCGTACTCCAGACGGTCGTGTCGAACTGGTCCAACAGGGACTGTTTCGTGCCTTCATCGACGAGGCGGACAATTGCCTGATCGATGAGGCGGTGACCCCCCTCCTGATCAGTCAACCGCAGAGGGAAGAGCACCTTGAAGAGGCCTGCCAAGCGGCATGGTTTATAGCGGAACGGTTGGGAGAAGGCCGTGATTACGTAATCCGCCCGGTCGAGCGCATGATAGATGTCACGGCAGCAGGCCGGACTGCGGCTGAAAAGCTCGGGGGCTTTCCTGAGTCGGCACTCTGGCGCTGCCCCCGGCGTCGGTTGCAGATGATCCTGCTGGCACTGGAGGCGAAGGAATTCTTTGAAAGAGGCGTTCACTATATCCTGGAGAACGAAAAGGTGGTGATAGTTGATGAGGGGACCGGGCGTCCGATGCCGAACCGGAGTTGGAAGCTCGGCCTGCACCAGATGGTGGAAGCAAAGGAAAGGGTGGAACTCACCGCTCCGTCACAGACCATTGCCCAGATCAGTTTTCAGGCCTTCTTCAAGAAGTACAAGATCATGGCAGGAGCAACCGGTACTGCGCGGGAGATCGCAGATGAAGTCTGGTCCATTTACTCGGTCCCCAGTGTCCGGATTCCCCGTAACCGCCCGAATCGCCGAAAGTACCAGGGAATTATCTACTGCACGAATCAGGAAGAGCGCGATGAGCGGATCCTGTCGGAAATCGAGGGGATGGTGGGGAAGGGGCAACCCGTGCTGGTGGGTACCCGCAGTGTAAGTTCAAGCGAGGAACTCGGGAGAAGGCTGAGTTTCCGGGGGATCGACTGTGAGATTCTCAATGCGACCCGTCTGGCGCACGAGGCGGCCATTATTGCAAAGGCGGGAGGGGCGAAGAAAGTCACAATAGCAACGAACATGGCGGGACGGGGGACGGATATCGAACTTGGTTACGGAGTTGCGGAGGCAGGAGGACTGCATGTCGTGGCCACTGAGCCTCACGAGAGTCGTCGGGTAGATCGGCAACTCTTTGGCCGCTCCGGGAGGCAGGGAGACCCGGGATCGGTGGTGTGTTTTTATCGTCTCGATGACGAACTGTTTTGCCGGAACCTGCCGTCCGCCCTGATCAGGATTCTTTGCAGGATGAAGAGAGTTCCCGGAGCCCACATCGTCATGAGATGTGCGCAGTGTCTTGCGCAACGCCGTGCGGAATCACTTGCACGCAAACGTCGCGCACTGGTTTCCAAAAATGATGCTTCTCTCAAGAGGTCGCTAGGCTTCGCGGAGGAGCGTTGAAGGGGATTAAGGAAAGAGAAATAAGAGTGACCTGTTAGGTGCTTATTTCATTTTAATTAATATTATGTATTAATTAAACACATTGTAGATTAACCGCTTTCTGTGGTCGTTTTTGGTCTATCGGAATTCTCCTTGTGAGTTGGCTTGAAGATTTTGTCTACTGTCACTGTGCGACGTGGTGAGGAGATGGCGAGACCGGGTGATGACGCCGCATGGCATGGTGACCAGAGGACGCGTTTTGCCGTCGAGCAACTTGAGCCAAAAATACTTCTGTCCGCCGCCCCGGTCGACGCACCCTCCTCCTGTTGCGGCGTCAGCGACAATCTGTTCGTATCCGATGATGAGAGTGGACAGGACTGGACGAGCGATGAGGTCGAGGTGCTGGAATCAGAGGTATGGTCCGATCCAGAACAGGAAGAGAGTTCTGACAACCTGCTGCTTGATGCTGGCGAGGTGATTGACTGGTCCTTTGATTCAGAAACTGCCTCTCAAAGAGACACCGGGACGGAGCATGTCGACATCAATGATCTTGAGAGAGTGGAATCCTGGGTAGTGGAGGACGGGCAGAGGTTAAAGGGTTCCGGGACGTTTGAAGGAGAACTTGTCAATGAGGGCACCCTTGCGCCGGGGAACAGTCCTGGGGAGACTCGTTTTGACCGATTTGAAAATGAAGGAACTCTCCAGATCGAAATCGCCGGGACCGCAGAGAGCAACTTCGATCGCGTGATTGTCGCTCAGGATGCTGTCCTGGACGGGGCCCTTGAAGTGGTTTTGCTTGATGGCTTTGTTCCGGCTGCCGGCGATGAATTCGAGTTCCTTACCTTCGCCTCGAGCGAGGGGGATTTCTCCCAGATTGCGGGTCTGCAGATTAGTGACACCAGGTACTTTGTTCCCATCAAGTCTGATGGCGGTTACAAACTCCGGGTGGTCGATGTCGGGGCCGTTCCTGTCGCGTTGCTGGATGGAGACTTCAGATTTGATAGCGGAATAGACGCTGTTAACCAGCAACTGCTTGATGTCTTGTCAGGCACGCAGGATCTGAGTCTCTTGCAGGAACAGAGTCTCTTCGGGACTTTTGAAGCAGGGGGACTTGAGATCAGCGGAGAGTTCGCGATAGGCCAGGACGGGACTTATGCCTTTTTCCTGATGGAGAGTGGCTCCGTCTTGGTGTCAGGAGGTGAAAGCGGGATTTTCGATGGTAGTGAGGCCGGATTCCGCCTCAGTGGCGCCCGCTTGGCGGTGATCTACGACCCGGTCACGCAGAGCTTCGCGATCACGGGATCGGGAGAACTCAGTGCCTATGGGGGGGAGATCGATCTCGGGGGCACTCTGGAAGTAGCGTGGAGCAATCTGGGCACCAACCTGATCAATAGGGAATTTTCGGCCAGCGGAGTGAGTCAGACCGTGACGGTGGTGGATGACACAGCCAATCTCCACGGTCGGTTCGTATCGGCCTATCTCGAGGGCGCCCATCTGCAATTCGATTTCGGACTGGCCCTGCAGACCGGGACCGCCTCCGCCCTGAGCGTTACGGTGGATCATGGATCGTTGAAGTTCACCGACTCCGGGAGGGCGAACGTGAAGATCGAAGAAGTTTCGGGAATATTCACAGTCGACGGTGATCAGGATTTCAGTCTCCTGCTGGATGGGAGGATCAACGCGGCCTTCTCCGGCTTCTCTATTTCAGACCTGCCGGTGACGGTGAGTTACAGCGAGTCTGGGACCGAGGGCGCGAGAGTTTCGGTTAGCGGGTCACGTAAGGTTGGCGGCTTCCTGCTCGCAGACATCCGCATGGCGGGCGATTTCGTGCTGGATATCACTGAGAATCCGGGAAATTCGGTTCCTGAGATCCTCTTTGCCTTCAGCGAGGTTTCCTTCCTCTCGTCCATTGCGAACCTTACCGGCGGGAGCGGGGTCATTATTGCCGGGGTAGAGGGAGTGGCAGCGCAGATTTTTGGAACCGCGACCGGAGAGGCTGGAGGATTCAGTGCAGGAGGGCGGATCCAGTTCCGGGTCAATACCACCGGCCGGGAGATCGACGAAGTGGTTCCCTTCGAGGAAGGCTCGGTTCACGTAACCTTCGGACCGGGTGAGACCGGAACCAATTTCTCCGAGGTCGTATCTCTCACAGCATTTCTTGAAATCGGTGAGTTTCTGCAGGTGCGGGGTCCCCTGAGTTGGACCACCACCACCCTTGAACTGGACGGGAATCCCGAACCTCTGGAGGTGCGAACCATCGCCGATGACTCGCTGGAGATCTTCCTGGGGGCAAGCGAACTGGTTCCCGGGGTTTGGGGCCGGGACGTGGGTGCCACCGGGTTCTTTTTCGGTGATGCAGAATTGGCAGTTATTCACTTTGTTGAGGAGGACACCTATGCCCTGACAGCTTCCGGGACCGCGTTGGCCTCAAGTGCCGGGACGGGGTCGATGGCCGGGACCGGAACGCTCACTTTCAACCAATCGGGGCTGATCATCGACGAGACTATCGAGTTTCTTGGTCAACCGGGAGTGGGGTTGCGGATATCCTTCCTGGATAATTCCACGGATATTGCACTCGATATCGATCAGCTTGAAATCGAGGTGTCCGGCCAGAATCTGCAGGCTTCGGCCCGGGTTACGGTGGGAAGCGATCGACTGGAGGTGGATCTTCAGGAGTTGAGCGCAACTTTCAATCTGGGGTCCGGAACCCTGGGGTTTGCAGGGGCCGAGGGTGAGTTTTTCCTCGGAAACGACCAGGCTTACGGGAGCGTGACAGGCTCCATCGTCCAGAACGGCTTGGATTTCCTTTCCCTCAGCGGGTCCCTCGGGCTGGATTTCAATACTGGTGAGGCGCCCGGAGAGTTGCGCAGCGGCGAGGTGCTGCCGGGCGGGCCCCTGGTGCGGTTGAGCGGGCGCAATCTGACCCTGACTGTCGATGGAGAATCGCTGACCGGCAGTTTCACCTTTGAGAATGGCTCCCTGGATGGAACCAACGGAGAACTTTCCGCTGGCCCTGCCGGTCCGGGAGAGACCCCGGTTCTCCTCGTTCAGGCCGACCAGGTAGGGCTCTCGACCAACGGGTTGACGGGGCCGGAGATGGATTTCGAAGGGGTTCTGGTGCTTTCCCAGGATTGGCTCGCCGGCCAGTTGGCGGGGACTTTCAACTACACGGAGCCGGATGTCACAGTGGCCGGCACGGTAGGTCTGGTGCTCAATACGTCGACGCAGGCGATCCGGATTCCGGCGGAGGCGGGGAGCGTGGCAGTTGATGTGGAAGCCGGGCCGGGCGTGGTCATCACGGCTGACGACTTTGTAGCCGACCTGCAGGCTGGCACCATCATGGGCTCCTTCAGCCTCTTCACCGAAATGGTAGAGGGCATGGCCGCATTGCGTTTTGACGTGGCCGACCTCGACCTCCGGTTCGGGGGAACCCTTGATGATCCTCTGGTGGCTCTGGGCGTGTCCAGCGGGCTCTTTTACATCACCAGTGAGGGGTTGCTGGGAAGCATCAGCGGACTTCGCATCGATGCGGGCTCCTTGAGCTTTTCGGGCACTCCCAGCTACTCTTTCAATACAACCTCCATTACATGGTCGGGGATCGACCCGGGTGTTTTCAGACTGGGAGCGCCAGAGCTGACTTTCACGGTCGGGGATTTTTCCTTCCTGGGGAACATTGATCTTTCCCTCCCCAGCGAGTTCAACCGTGATCTCCTGCAGGATCAATACCCGCGCCCGCCCGGGTTCGACGGTCTGCAGATCGCCTTCTCCGGGGTGAATCTCGATCTCCCCGGCGGGGCTGGATCGGTGACCGATATCAACGGGGCCCTGTTTGCGGTTGATGGTGGGATTCTCGGCCAACTGGCCGCAGATCTGGATCTCACTACCTCTGACCTTGCCCTGAGCGGCTCTTCTGCCCTGGCGTTTAACTCCACAGCCTCGGCCTTCCAGGGCACTCTCAACGCAGGTGATTCCTCGGTGCCGGTCGATGTGCCGGCCGGGCCCTACTTCGCCTTCGGGTTGACCGATCTCGACTTTTCCCTGCTGGGTTCGACCGTGACGGGAGATGTCACTGTGGTGCTGAGCCAGGGTCTTATAGGGGAGAGTGGCGACGCGGTGGAGGTCGAGGTGGATGGTCTCACGATCGACGGGCGACTTGGCGACGGAGCACGATTCAATTTAAACGAGCTCACGGGTTTCCTTCTCAGCGACAGCCTGGGGGTGGCAGGATCATTTGCCGGGGGTCTGGAATTCACCGGCCTCCAGGAGATCGAGTTTTCGATTTCCTCCGCGGCGCTGGATTTCAGCACCCGCGATCAGGAATTGACTCATATCTTCGACAACCAGGAGTTCCATTTCGGCCCTTCCAGCTATTTTGAAATGGAAGCTGGGGATGCCACCGCCGAGCTCCTGGGCAACTCCATTTCGGGTGATTTCCGCTTCGGTTTCGATCCCGCAGGGGGGCTGGTCACTCCTGAACTGGTTACTGCGGTCAACAATGCCAGCCTGACCCTTGGCACGGGGGGGCTGGTCAGTATAAGCAGTGGAAGTGGAGCCCTGATCCTGGATGAGGAGGGGGCCGCGGGCAGTTTTGTGGGAGATCTGGCTCTCTCCGTGCCCAACGTTTCGGCTGGGGGCAGCTTTGCCGGGGTTTTCAATACCGGGTCAGAGGCAGTTGAACGCAGCATCGAAACCGGCGGGGAGATGGTTACACTGGCAGTTCCCGGAGGTCCACATATCGGCATCAGCGGGGTCCGAGTCTCTCTCGTGGTGGGTGCCCAGACCTTTGCCGGTTCCTTCAATTTCCAGTCCCTGTCCTCTGGGGAGGTAGGGATCCGCGGGGTGGGCCTCAGTGCTACCATCAGCGACGGAGGCACGGATTACTTCGAGTTGAACGAGGCCAGTGGCGGGTTCTTCCTCTCCCAGGCTGGTGCCGCACTGGAAGTGGAGGGTGTCCTGCGAGTCCTCATTCCGGGCATTGATGCGGGAGGCAGGTTCAAACTGGAGTTCAATGATACCGGGGCAGAGGTCGGCGAAGTCTTCTCCATCGGGACGGAGACTCATACGATCTCGATTCGCGCCGGGCCCTTTCTGGGGATCAGTGCGAACAACACGAACCTTACAGTGGCGGGTCAAAGCCTTTTCGGGACTTTTGACTTCGAAACCGTCGGGGATGGTTTCACGCTGGAAGCCCGCGGGGCAGATCTTGAGTTTGGGCCCGCGATTGGAGACCCCTGGGTCACCATGTCTGATGCCAACGGGGATTTTGCGGTGGATCCTGCCGGGATTACCGGCGCGATGAGTGTTGGTTCCTATTCTCTGAAGATTCCCAACATTGAGTTCAGCGCAACCGGTGAACTTCGCCTCGATCTGAACTCCCGTATTGCCGGAATCACCCGCGAGGTGGATCTCGGTTCCGGCCCCGAAACGATCACCTTCCCGGCCGGACCTTATGTGCGTCTGAGTCTCCTCGATTCGGAGGTGGCTCTCACGGGCCTGAGCACTTCCGCGGGCAGTGTCAGTCTGACCGGAAACTTCTTCCTCGAAGAGCAGGAAGGCGTCACCCGCATTGCAATGGCGGAGGTCGAGGCCGGGGTGGATGTCGGTGGATCGGGTGCCCGGTTGATCGGCGGTGAAGGAGTCCTGGTTGTAAGGTCATCCGGGGTGGCAGGGGCGCTTCGGGGCACTTTGGAAGCTGATGTCCCGGTTCTCAGTGCGGGTGGAACCCTCGTGCTGCGCTTCAATAATACGGGTGGAGCGATCGATGAAACCTTCTCGCTCGGGGATGATGAAATCGTGCTTCAGTTCTCCGGGGAGGAGGGCAACGTGTTTGCCGTCAGCCTGGAAGGCGGATCCATCGCGGTGGGCGACTTTATCACGCTGGAAGGTAGCTTCACCTTCGACAATCGGAACGGACGGCAGGTGGCGGGGGCTGCCGGGGTGACCATCTTCGTGGGTGATGGGCCCTATACTCTTGAAGACGGATTGCGCAATCCGCTGGCCCAGGGATTCCTGGTCACCGACGCAACAGTTGGTCTGGTGAAGCTGGTTTCGGGACCGGAAACCTCCTACGCCCTCGAGGCCAGCGGGGTGGTGGAGGTGATCGGTCTCACGGATCTCAGCCTCGAGGGTATGGTCGATGTGCGGTTCAACTCCTTCCAGGAGACAGTGGAGGAGACTGTCACCGTCGCAGGTAGCGAGGTGAATGTGAACTTCGGTCCGGACGAAGCCGCCGGTATCAGCGGGTCGCCGTTTTTTGAACTGGGAGGAAGAGGTCTGGTCGTGGTGGCGGGATCCCAGATGCTGATGGCGAACCTGAGTGTCAGTCGTTACAGGATTGACCGGGCCGGCACTCCGGAAGATGACAGCGACGACGAAGAGACCTTCCGGTTCAGCCTCTCAAACGCGGTGGCGTCCTTTTCGAACGGAGCTGACCCCATCCTGACCCTGGAAGGATCGGGTGATCTCTTTCTCTTCGAAAATGGAGTCGCTGCCAATCTGTCCGGTTCACTGGCTGTAAACATTCCGGATGTGACTGCCACCGGGAGCTATTCCCTGCAGATCAATACCACCGGTGAAGAGTTCACCGAGAGCTTCATTGCCAATGGTATTCCACAGACCTTCGTCTCCCCGGCCGGACCTTACCTGCGTATTGCGGGCACGGGTGCCGGGGTTGCCATCTCCGGGCAATCCATCGCTGGTGACTTCGTCTTTGAAAAAGCGGCAAACGGCGAGGTGGTGGCGGTGGTTGCCGATGCTTCAGTCGTTCTGGGTGATGGCAGTGACGGGGTGGTCGGTCTCAACGAGGGCACAGGTTTCCTGCTCCTCACCTCCGAGGGTTTTGCAGCCAACGTGAGCGGTGTGGTGCAGGTTGAAGTGCCGGATGTGAGTGTGGAGGGAGAATTTGCGCTGGAGGTCAGTACGCGGACTACCGCCGTTAGCGAGGTCGTGGCCGTCGGCAAGGAGCAATTCCCAATCGATGCCCGGGCTGGACCTTTCTTCGGCATACAGGGAAGTAACGTCAGACTGGTCGTAGCAGGGCAGGAACTGAGCGGAGACTTCCTCTTTGAGCGGTCCGATACAGGGGCCGTGCAGGTGCAGGCGTCCGGAGTGGCGCTTCTGATGCAAAGCGGTGGACGGACCCTGGTGTCCGTGAGTGGGGGAAGGGGTGAGTTTGAGGTGGATGCCACGGGGTTGGCCGGAGGGGTGACAGCGGGATCGGTCGTGTTCGACCTTCCGGGGGCCTTTTTCACCACCAGCAGGGTCCGGGTGGAGGTCAATACCCGGCCGGAGGCGGTGAGCGAATCCTTTGATCTGGGCGGGGGACTGGAAACCCTCGACCTTCCGGCAGGAGTCTTCGCCCGGGTTGCGCTGCTGGAGGCGGAAGTGCAATTCGGGAATCTTTCGGTTTCGGGTGTTCCGGCACGTCTGGCGGGCAACTTCTTCCTTGAGCAATCGACGACCCAGGTGCGGATTGCGCTCACGGATGTCGAGGCTTCGGTGGCAGTGAACGGAGCGAGTGCCCGGTTCATCAACGGACAGGGCGCCCTTCTCGTGCTTGCCGACGGGGTGGCTGGTGCCCTGCAGGGTGACCTGCAGGCGGCGGTTTCCGGGCTGGAGGCTTCCACCACCCTCATCCTCGAGTTCAACAATACCGGGGCAGCAGTCAGCGAAGTCATCGAGCTGGGAGCGGATACGGTCGAGTTGAACTTCAGCCTTGCGCAGGGGCAGTATTTTGCGGTTTCGCTGGCGGACGTTTCACTGGACATCGGGGGGGTCCTGACGGTGGAGGGATCGTTGAGTTTCATTACGGTTGCTGACCGGCAGACAGCCGCGGGCGCTGATCTGCGTATTTTCATTGGTGACGGCCCGGCAGTCCTGGAAGACGGATCACTCAATCCGCTCGCCCGTGGAATCCTCCTGACCGAGGCCACAGTGGGCCTGATCAGGCAGGGATCGAATTATGCCGTGACAGCCACGGGTGTGGCACAGGTGATCGGGATCAATGACCTGACTCTGGGTGGGAACGTCACGGTCCGGGTCAACATGTTCGACCGGCCGGTTGATGAGACTCTCGCCATCGCGGGGGTGACTGATCCGGTGAGGGTCAACTTCAGCGCTGAAGAGGTCGCTGCTCCGGGTGCCGATCCCTTCTACCGGATCTTTGGCCAGGAGCTCGACCTGGAGGCTTTCGGGCAGTCACTTGTATCCAACCTCTTCCTGCGGCGTATCGAGATTGATAATGAGGAGGCCCTCTACTTCGGGCTCGCTGATGCACGGGCTGCCCTCGGTGCCAGTGGTGATGAATTTGTTGTTCTCGATGGTGCGGCGGGCGACTTTGTCGTTCTTGGTTCGGGACTGGTAGCCTCTGCCCATGGTACTCTTGCGATCGACATTCCCGAGGTCAGCGCCTCGGGGACCTTCAGTTTCCAGGTGAATACCACGGGGTTGCCGTTTGATGAAAACCTGGAAATCGATGGGGTGAGTCGCAGCCTCAGCCTGGAGGCCGGTCCCTATGTCCGCATCCGCGGAGAAGGCGGAGATGCCGGTAATGTTCCACTCCTCACTCTGGCTGGGCAGACAGTGAGTGGAAACTTCTCCCTGGAACAAACCTCGGATGGACGGGTCACCATTCAGACCACAGAGGCCCGTGCAGTTCTGGGTGGAGCCAGCGAGGCGGTGATCTTTGAGCAGGGAGAGAGCTCCGGAGCCATTCTTCTCAACTCCAGGGGAGCCGCTGCTTCGCTCGGGGGGTCGCTCACGATTTCTGATCCGCACGTCAATGCGACAGGCGCCTTTACGCTCGAAATCAATACGACGGATGCGGCAGTCAACGAGATCCTTGTTCTTGGGGATGTTACGCAGGAGCTCGACCTGCCTGCTGGTCCTTACGTCAAGGTGACCGGCACAGGGGTCTCGCTGGAGATCCTCGGGCAGGCAGTGGCCGGGAATTTCGGGTTTGAAGAGACTGCCGACGGGAGGGTGGTAGCCCAGGTGGACAATTTCACCGTCTCCCTCGGGGATGGGACCCGGACCCTGGTGGGTGTTGAGAATGGATCCGGCGCAATGGTCATCACGGAGGCCGGGACAGCCCTTGATGGAGGGGGGCAACTGTTCGTGAATGTGTCCGAGTTTTCGGCGGAGGGCGAATTCCGGGTCCGAATCAACACCACGGGAGAAACCGTCAGTGAGACCATCGATCTGATGGGGAGTTCCCGGACAATCAGCCTTCCGTCCGGGCCTTTTGTCAGGGTGGAGGGGACAGAAGTCTCGCTTCTTGTCTCAGGGCAGGAACTCGCCGGGAACTTTTCGTTCGAGCAGACCGACGATGGCAAGGTCAAGGTAGCGGTCGACAGCGTGGTGTTGCGCCTGGGTGACACCAATGATGATTTCGTGCGTTTTGAGAACGGGACGGGAGCCTTCCTCTTCCAGAATACAGGGGTGGCTGGTCAGCTTGATGGCGATATTGCCCTCGATATTCCGGGAGGAGTCCGCTCTTCGGGCAGTTTCAGGCTCCAGCTCAATACCACAGGTGCGGCCGTCAACGAGATCTTCGAACTGAATGGTTCTCCCCTTGCCCTGGAACTCCAGGCCGGTCCCTATCTGCGGGTGGCAGGGACCGAGGTGGGGCTGGAGTTTGCCGGACAAACTCTCGAAGGGAGCTTCTCCTTCGCGCAGTTGTCGGATGGAACAGTGCGCGTAAAGGCCTCCAATGTTGCTCTCAGTATTGCATCTTCCACCACGACCTTTGCTAATGTCACTGGTGGGGCAGGCGACTTCCTGATTGATGA
>PVBE010696861.1_pt1 | contig 20622 bp, 24 predicted proteins | sample 1631181 | NCBI WGS metagenome assembly PVBE01 (sample SAMN08397723, study PRJNA350692) | Marine metagenome, whole genome shotgun sequencing project. | isolation source: water | place: Pacific Ocean | collected 2012-04 | reverse complement strand
CCCTCCCATGCCCCTCCCCGCCCAGGCGGTGTAAATCCCTATTTGGGGTGTGGCTCCGGCCAGGTGGCTACGGTCTGGCCTGCTATATACGGTCTGGCCTGGCAGCTTATTCTCCGTTGCAAATCATCTTCAGGGCTGGTGGTGTGATTGTTGCCCTGCAATGCCTGGCAGTGGCGGCGGGTGGTGGTGTGACAACGAAAGCGAGAGAGCGAGTCTGTTGAGTTGTATTGCGCCTATTTCGATCAACAGTATGAAATGATCCATGCCCTGCGTCCGACCGTGGTCGGCCACTTTGACCTGATTCGTATGTTTGACCCGGACTATCCCGAGCGTCTCGAACAACCGAAAATCCGGGAACGAGTAGAGCGCAATCTCCATGCGATTGCCGACCTGGGACTGATCCTCGATTTCAATGTCCGGGCACTTTCGAAGGGCCAGACAGAGCCCTACGTTGCCCCAACGATCCTCAGAAAAGCTCTCGAGCTCGAAATCGACGTTGTGCCCGGGGATGATTCCCATGGTGTCAAGGGCGTCGGGTTGCACTCGGGAGAGGCTGTTCGGATCCTTGAGGAATTCGGTTTCGACACGAACTGGAGGAAACCCACTCGGTAACCGTACGGAGGTGAACATGAGGACCAGGGAGGAAATCGACAAACTCTGGCGAAACCCAAAGTACTGGTGGGGCCCGATCTACAATTGCCCGGATGATCCGCGGATCATCGTGCCACTGCGAATTCGCTGGACCGGGGCTGGCATGAGTTTCGCCCACGCAGCGGCAATACCGGTGTTGATCGCGACCCTCGTGGCGTTACTGGCACCGTTCTTGTTCCTGATGTTTATGGAACTGCCCGAAGGTGGGGTCTGGACCGTGGCAAGCTTCACCGTGGTCACAGTGGTGCTCTGCCTCGTGACCCGTTGGGAAGCGAACCGGCCTCGTTAACCGCAACACCGATACCGCCGAAGGAGAATCACAAGGCGTTGCTGGTACTAATCGCATCGAAGGGTTGTCTTGATCTCGGCCTCACTGGGAACACTTCGAGGCAACCTCACCTTCAGCGAAACCGGACCCTCCGTCAAAGCCGAGGCTCCTAGCTAGGCATCGCGCACGTATTGGTTGAACCACTCAATGGTGCGGGTCCATGCCTGCTCGGCCGTTGCCTTGTTGTATCGTTCCGGCGTGGCGTCATTGAAGAAACCATGAACAGATTCAGGATAGATGTGGCCTTCGTACCGGATGTTGTTTCTCTCGAGTTCCGCCTCATACGCGGGATATGCATTGACCAGCCGCGTGTCGAGCGCGCCGTGGTGTATGAGCATTGCCGCTGAGATTTTCGACACGTCCTCCGGCCCGGGCGCGCCACCATAAAACGGGGCGGCCGCTGCCAAGTCCGCCCCCAGCAGGACAGCCAGGGTATTGGACATACCGCCGCCGTAGCAAAAACCTGCTGCGCCGATGTTCCCTGTACAGTCCGGGCGTGATTGCAGCCATTGCGCGGCGGCGACGAAATCCTGAGTCATCTTGGCGCGATCGATTGTGCGAAACAACTGGCCGCCTCTGTAGTGAAATTCCTCTTCTCTCTTATCAGGTCTTGTCGGGAAGGACTCAAGGGGGCAGGCCTGCCCCCCGGATGGAGCCATAGCGAACCGATGGAAATCAATTCGGAATCGATTTTCGGAGCTGGTCGGCCCTTTCTTTCATTGCGTCATGATTGGGGTGATCCGGAAACTCTTCCAGATACGCTTCCACTTGCTCCAACGCCTTGGCCGGCAACCGGGTTCGCATGTAGAGGTTAAAGAGCTGAAGTCGGGCTCCGGCGGCTTCGGTGGGGGACAGCATCACCGCCTGAAGCAGGTTTGCCTCGGCTTCCCGGGGTTGGGCAAGCCGATAGTACGACGAGCCGAGGATGAAGTAGTCATCGGCAGTCGCGTTACCTATCTCAACCCTCTCGAGCAACCTCTCTACGGCCGCCGGATAGTTCTCCGTTTCAAAATACAAGCGTCCGAGCCATGTCGTCGCACCGGCCGAAGCCGGATTCAGTTCATAAGCCTTCTCGAGCGAGGCAATTGCTTCTTCGGCTCTTTGCCCGCGCTGGTGCGCGTAACCCAACTCCAGGTGAGCCTCGTAAAAATCGGGGGCGATCTCAACTGCCTCCTCCAGCCGCTCTATTCCTTTCTTTGCATCATCGTCACCGAATTCTTTCAAGGCTTCATCCAGCTTTTTCAACGCATCGTTGGGAATGTCCCTGCGAAGTTCATTAAGGCTGACGAGCGGCGTCCCGTCCGCTGCCGTGGGCCTCGGATAGAGAGAAAGATCGAGCTGGATCACACTGAAGCTTCGTGTATCGACGTCCAGCAGGTGTCTAACGTACTGATACCGGTCGCTCTCAATCACGACAAAGTAACGGCCCAGACCCACGCCGTCGAACTGAAAGATTCCTTCCATCGTGGCCTGCTTCATTTCGATAGTGTTCAACCCGTCCGGCGACCGGAGTTCAACATCCACGATCGATGGCACGGAACCTTCCTCAAAAGTGAGACGTCCGATCACGCTGAATCCGGCGGCATTACTCCGCTCGATGCTGCCGGGTGAAATCTGATTTCGATTTACTATCTGGGTCCCGGCGGGAAGAAACAAGGCGAATGCGAGAAGAAAGTTGATCATCCTCATTACATAGGCCCATTCTCTGAGCCCGTCAACAAAATAACAGATGAGAGTTTGTAAAAACGGATCGAGGATGGAAACAACCGACAGGTAAGTCCATCATTTCGCTCGACGAGTTCCTCAGACAAGCTGTTGAAATCAGGCCCGCGATTGTGCAGGCTAGTGGGAGATGACTGAACAAGGAGGTGAGTGAGATGCCCCACTTGACGCTGGAACATACGAGCAACGTTCAGCCATCTCTGGAGTTCGATGATCTTTTTCAGCAGCTTCACATGGTGCTTGCTGAAAACGGCATCAACATCTCAAACTGCAAAAGCCGTGCTGTGCAACGGGATCGATTCTACGTCGCCGAGGGCGACCACTCCGCGGCGTTCGTCCACCTCGATGTCCGTTTCATGGAAGGCCGGTCCCCCGAATCCAAACAGACGATCGGCCAGAGATTGCTTGGCGCACTGCGCGAGTGTTTCGTCGCCCCGGCTGGGATCAATGATCTGCAGATTACCGTCGAAATTCTCGACATCGAACGGACGGCCTATTTCAAATTCCCTACCGGAACTCTGAACTACAAGTAAACGCAACCTTGATCCCGGCGGGTTCTTTCCTGACAACAACCTCTGCGCCTCTGCGTCAAAAAAATGTAGCGGATTGCGCTCAGTGAACGCGATATGAAGGATCCAACTTCGAAGCCGAAAGGCTGGTGACGACATCGATGCGATAGAGAAGGTGGCTGGCGAGTTCCTCGAAGTTGTCAACGTCGGAGATCTTGTCGATTTCTTCGATGATCTTGTTCAGTACGGTCTCGATCTCCCCATAGGTCTGCTCGCCGAAGAACGAGTGCTGGCATTCCAGCCGGGACCTATGGCGCTTGAACTCTTCCCGGTAGAAGTCTGAAATCTGTTGCTTTCGCTTATCGACGGCCATGTTGATCGGCACTATAACGTCAAAGTTTCTTGCCTGCAAGCTTCTTTCTGAGAAGCTCGTTCACACTCTTTGGATTCGCCCGCCCCTTGGTAGCTTTCATCACCTGCCCAACAAACCAGCCGAGCGTGCCGGTCTTTCCGGATCGGTACTGTTCGGTCGGACCGGGGTTTGCTTCGATGATCTCCTCTACAATCGTTTCGAGCTCTCCGGCGTCGCTGATCTGCACCAAACCCTTTTCTTCGATGATGATTTCGGGCGATTGACCACTTCGGTACATCTCCTCGATCACGGTCTTGGCAATCTTTCCGGAAATTGTCCCGTCACCGACCAGTTCGATCATGCGGGCAAGCATGGCCGGGCTGACTGCGGTCCTCGAAAGATCTTTCAAGTCCACACCATCGTCTTTCAACAGTCGAAGCAGGTCACCCATCATCCAGTTGGCAACACTCTTCGGTTCATCGCAAAGTTTGACCGCTGCTTCGAAGTAATCAGCCAGTGCTTTGGTTGAAGTCAGTATCCCCGCGTCATATCCTGAAAGGGAATAATCCTCAACAAAACGCAGCAATCGGCCGGCCGGCAGTTCAGGTTGGGTCTGGCGAATCTCGTCAAGCCAGGTTTCTTCGAGGACCAGCAACGGGAGATCGGGCTCAGGGAAATAACGGTAGTCGTGTGCTTCTTCCTTGCTTCGCATCGAAACCGTACGTTCCTCGACACTGTTCCACAACCTGGTTTCCTGAACTACGCGATCCCCTTCTTCGACGACATCGATCTGGCGGCCGACTTCGTAATCAACCGCTCTCTGGAGAAAACGAAACGAGTTGATGTTCTTGAGCTCGGTTCGCGTACCGAATTCGTCGGCATCGGGAGTACATATCGATACGTTTGCATCGCAACGAAGGCTACCCTCTTCCATGTTCCCGTCGCATACCTCCAGATACTCGAGAATCTGTTTCAAGCGCGTGAGGTACTCGCTGGCTTCGGCAGACGACCGCAGATCGGGATGGGTAACGATTTCAACCAGGGGGACGCCGCTTCGGTTCAGGTCGATGTACGTGTTCGCATCAGAATCGGGAAACCCTTCGTGCAACAACTTTCCGGCGTCCTCTTCCATGTGGATTCGCTGGATACGGATCTTCCTGGTCTCGCCTTCGACCTGAATTTCGAGGTGCCCGTTCTCGGCGATGGGTCGATCGAACTGGGAGATCTGGTATCCCTTCGGAAGGTCGGGATAGAAATAGTTCTTCCGTGCCCATTGGGAAACCGGATTGATCGTGCAGTTGAGCGCCAGGGCCGCACGAACCGCCAGGGACACGGAAGCACGATTCAATACGGGCAGAGCGCCGGGAAGAGCGAGGCAGACGGGGCAGGTGTTCTCGTTCGGTTCTCCTCCGAAACGCGTCGAGCAGGAGCAGAACAGCTTCGATCCCGTCCGCAACTGCGCGTGGCATTCCAGGCCGATCACCGTCATGTATTCAGTAGCCATTTCGCCTGCTTCCGGGTGGAATCCCACACCCGGAACCAATGTAGCATACTCAAAAGAACTGTTCTGTTCGGAGCCTTCTTCGGAGTGGTCCCGGGGAGATGCTAGAATAGCCAGTCCGGTAACCGCCTATGATCAAGACTATCGAATGGACGGACCAGGGTGTCCGTATGATCGACCAGACGAAGCTTCCGCTCGTGGAAGAGTATCCGGTGTTTGAGACCTACCTCACGGTAGCGGAAGCTATACGGTCGATGGTGATCCGTGGAGCACCGGCCATCGGCGTGGCAGCCGCTATGGGGATCGCTCTGGGCATGAAGAACTCTACGGCTTCGACTCTCGAAGCAGCCACGGTAGAATTCGGAGCGATTGCCGACACGATCTCTTCGACCCGCCCCACTGCCGTCAATCTTTTCTGGGCGGTCGAACGAATGAAACGCCGATTCGGCGGCCTGGTCGCCGACGGTGTCGGGCTGGACATCCTCCGTCAACGACTGATCGACGAGGCCCTCGACATCCAGCAGGAAGACATCGACGCCAATATGAGGATAGGTCGCTTCGGCCAGGAACTGATGCCATCGGGTGGCACCGTGCTCACACACTGTAACGCCGGGGCGTTGGCCACGGCCGGATACGGCACGGCCCTTGGAGTCATTCGGGCAGCTGTAGAGGGCGGGAACCGCCTTCGTGTATTAGCCGACGAAACCCGCCCCTTCCTCCAGGGAGCGCGCCTGACGGCCTGGGAATTGTGGAAGGACAACATCGATGTCCGTGTGATCTCCGACAACATGGCGGGCGCGTTCATGCGGCAGGGCCTCATTGATGCCGTTATCGTCGGGGCGGACCGGATCGCGCGTAACGGCGACGTCGCCAACAAGATCGGCACGTACACGGTAGCCGTGCTGGCAAAGCACCACGGCATTCCATTCTTCGTCGCCGCACCCGTAACGACCCTCGACCTGACGATAGCGGACGGCTCGGAAATACCGATCGAGCAGCGAGACCCAGCGGAAGTTACAACGTTTGGCGGGCTTCGAATTGTGCCTGAGGGAGTTCCCGCCTTCAACCCGGCCTTCGACGTCACCCCACACGATTTCGTCACCGCGATCATCACGGATCATGGCGTCGCCAGATCTCCCTTCGAAGAAACCCTGACCCGCATCACGACATCCGGGCTCAGTAACGCGACCGAGAGCGTTTAACCTCGGCGACCATCATGCTGGTTCTGGGAATCGAGACTTCCTGTGACGAAACGGCGGCAGCGATCGTGACCGACGAACGGAAGATCCTTGCGAACGTCGTCCACTCCCAGGTCGATACGCACAAGGTGTACGGGGGTGTCGTGCCGGAACTGGCGTCCCGGGAACACATCAAGAAGATCCGGCCCATCGTCGAACAAGCTTTCTCCGAGGCGAATATCAGCCTCGACGAACTCGACGGGATCGCCGCCACAAGTGGCCCCGGATTGGTCGGCTCACTCCTGGTCGGTCTGACCTACGCCAAGGCGATTGCGTTTTCGACCGGCAAACCTATGGTGGGAGTGGACCACATCGAAGGGCACATTTATTCCACTTTTCTCGAGAACCCCGAAGTCGAATTCCCGGCGTTGGCGCTCGTAGTTTCCGGCGGCCACACAAACCTGTTCTGGGTGGAGTCGAAGCGCGGTGACTGGTCTCACCTCACCTACAGGTTGGTCGGCAAGACACGGGACGATGCGGCTGGCGAGGCATACGACAAGGTCGCCAAGCTCCTCGGTCTAACCTATCCCGGTGGACCCGTAATTGATCGACTGGCTTCCCTGGGAACGCGTGGCGCGGTCCGCTTTCCTGTTGCCAAGATCTCGGATCAGACGATGGATTTCAGCTTCAGCGGCATCAAGACCGCGGTCCTCCGGAAGGTCAAGGAAGAGAATCTCGAGCCGAAGAACGAAGAACAAAGCCGGCGGGATCCGGTCCGCCTGGACCTTCTCACGGGCTTCCAGGAGTCTGTCGTCGCCGCTCTGGTGTCCAGGACAATCGAGGCCGCTCGGCAGCTTCACCCACGTTCGGTCATGCTGTCTGGAGGTGTTGCGGCGAACAGCCGTCTCAGGGAAGCCATGGCAGAGGCTGCGAACGAAAGGGAACTCACTTTCTTTTGTCCCCGGCCCATCTTCACAAGTGACAACGCCGCCATGATCGCCCTCGCGGGCGCATTCAAGCTCAAGCGCGGCGAGCGGGATGACTACAACCTGAATGCCGATCCGAACCTGAAGCTTGCGCCGGCGGCGAGGCCTTCGAAAGCAGGACGTTGGAAGAGTTAGCGGAAGGGTGCGGAGGGTGCTTGGCTTGGGTGGCGGACTGCCTGCCCTGAGGCCGAACTGCTTGCCCGCGGGTGGCCAGGGACGGCCACCCCGACACGCTTACTTCTACATTCCCTCTAGACGGTGAGTATCTCCTCTTCTTTGGTTTTTGCTACCTCTTCGAGCTTCTTGATGAACTCATCTGTCAGTTTCTGGATCTCATCAAGGGCACGGTGCTCGTCATCCTCGGACATTTCCTTATTCTTGAGGTGCTTCTTCATCACGTCGTTTCCGTCACGGCGGATATTTCGTACCGCGGTGCGATGGTCTTCGAGCACTTTGTGGACGTGCTTGGCCAGGTCCTTGCGTCTTTCCTCAGTCAGTGGCGGAATCGGGATGCGGATCAGGCGTCCGTCATTGGATGGATTGAGGCCGAGATCGGACCCAAGGATTGCTTTTTCAACTGCGCCGATCAGAGAAGGCTCATAGGGCTGGACGGTTACCAGACTCGACTCGGGCACTGCCAGTCCGGCCACCTGGTTGATCGGCGTCGGAACTCCGTAATAATCGACGTTAATGTCTTCGAAGAGTGCAACCGACGCCCGGCCGGTCCGTATTCCTGCCAGTTCCCTGCGCAGATCATCTACTGCTTTTCCCATCCTCTGTTTGACGCGTGCGATTTCTTCTTTGCTCGGCATGACGGTTGCCTCCGGGAGGCCGAATCCGCAAGCGAATCCGGCTAATAAACGAGCGACCCGATCTTTTCGCCTTGGATGACGCGCTTGATGTTGCCTCGCCCTTTGATGTTAAAAACGATGATGGGCAGGTGGTTGTCCATGCAGAGGGATATGGCCGTGGTATCCATTACCCGAAGGCCCTGCGTCAGGACGTCAAGATAGGAAATCTTCGGGAACATCTTCGCGTCTTTTACCATCTCAGGATCGGCGTCGTAGATGCCATCGACACGCGTCGCCTTCATGATGATTTCGGCCTTGATCTCCATGGCGCGAAGCGCCGCCGTGGTGTCGGTCGAAAAGTAAGGATTGCCGGTGCCGGCCGCGAAGATAACCACACGACCTTTCTCAAGGTGACGAACGGCGCGACGACGGATGTAGGGCTCGGCGACCTGGCGCATCTCTATCGCCGACAGTACGCGGGTCTTGACGTCGGTGTTTTCCAGCGCGTCCTGTAAAGCAAGCGCATTGATGACCGTCGCCAGCATACCCATGTGGTCCGCTGAAACTCGATCAAAGCCCTGTTCGCTGGCGGCCAGGCCGCGGAAGATGTTTCCTCCACCGATGACAACGCCGATCTCGACGCCGAGGTTGTGAACGTCCTTGATTTCAGCTGCGATCCTGAGAACGATCTGGGGATCGATACCGAAAGGCTGGGAGCCCATCAGAGACTCCCCGCTCAACTTGAGCAGGACCCTTCCGTACTTTGATTGAGCCTCGGGCTCGGAGCTTGGTTGCGATTCCATGCTGTGCGCCGGGACGGGAGCGGAAAACTCCCGTCGGTCGGACTTCGTTCGGACTTAAAAAGGGACGGTCAGCTTTCCAGCGCGTCCTGGACTTCGCTGGCCAGATCCGTCGTGCGTTTCTCCAGGCCTTCCCCGGTCTTGAAACGAACAAACCTCCGAATCCGGATGTTCTCGCCAATCTTACCGATCAGGCCGTTGATAAGCTCTTCGACCGTAACCGAGGTGTCTTTGACAAATTCCTGTTCGTGCAGGCAAGACATCTTGAAAAACGCGTTCAGCTTACCTTCGGCGATCTTATCGATAATGTGGTCCGGCTTTCCAGAAGAACGTGCAGAATCCTTGTAGATCTCGTTTTCCTTGTTCACTACCTCTTCGGGCACATCTTCCCGCCGCACATACGTCGGATTCTGTGCGGCGACGTGCATGCAGAGGTCCTTGACCAAAGCCTTGAACTCCTCGTTGCGGGCGGCAAAGTCGGTCTCACAATTAACCTCTACGAGAACCCCGATCGCTCCGTCTCCGTGTATATAGTGGCCGATCATCCCTTCGGCGGCTACCCTCCCGGCTTTCTTCTGAGCAGAGGCAAGCCCCTTCTTCCGAAGGGCGGTGATGGCAAGCTCGATGTCTCCATCCGAGTCCACCAACGCGTTCTTGCAGTCCATCATTCCGGCGCCGGTCTTCTCGCGTAATTCTTTGACTTGCTGGGCACTGATTCCCATCGACTCTTGAACTCCTTAGCAAAAAAATAGGCGAAAATTATTTCAATTTCCGCCCCTGAACTCTGATGTCGTCGCCGTTTGGACGAGTTAGCTCGCCGCCGACGTGTCGTCCTTCGTTTCGACAGACTCTTCGGTCGGCTCCGCGGCCGCCGCCGGCTCGACTACAGTCGTTTCCGTCGGCTGGGGCTGGGTCGGCTCTGGAGCAGCCTCTGCGACAACCGGGGCCGGTTCCGCAGTCGGGGTCGGGGCCGGGGCGGGTTCGGGAGATGCCGGTGGCATCTCCTCGGACGGGGCCGGTTCCGCAGCGGGTGCGGGCGGCGCTTCAGCCGGAGCCTCTACCGCCGCATCACGTGCTCCTGCGGCCCGGGCTGCTTCAGCTTGCTCGGCAGCCTTGGCCTTGGCTGCCATGCCCTGCCCTTCAATAATCGCGTCGGCAATTCTTGAGCTGAACAGCCGGATCGCACGGAGTGCGTCGTCGTTACCCGGAATGACGTAATCGATTTGTTCGGGATCGCAGTTGGTATCGACAATCGCCATCACCGGAATCTTCAGCCGCCTCGCTTCGGCAACAGCGATTTCTTCCTTCCTTGAATCGATGATGAAGACGGCATCCGGAAGCCGGGGCATGTCTTTTATTCCCGAAAGGTTCCTGTCCAGAGCCTTTCGCAGGCGCTCCAGGCGCAAGACTTCCTTCTTTGACAGAAGCTCGTAACGACCATCCTCCTTCATTGCCTCCAGTTCCTTCAAACGCGCGATGGACTTCTGGATGGTCATGAAGTTGGTCATCAACCCGCCCAGCCAGCGCTGGTTGACAAAGTACATGCCACAACGGCGAGACTCTTCCGCAACCGCATCCTGTGCTTGCCGCTTCGTCCCCACAAAGAGAAAAATCTTTCCCTGGGCGGCCTGTTCCAAGACAAACTGTTGGACTTCTTTGAAGAGGCGGAGGGTCTTCTGGAGGTCGATGATGTAGATCCCGTTTCGCTCCCCGAAGATATAGGGTTTCATCTTCGGGTTCCAACGCTTCGTCTGGTGGCCGAAATGAACGCCGGCCTCCAGGAGTTCCTTCATTGTGATAGATGCCAAACAAGCCTCCGTGGCAACGATTCGTTAATTACCCTATCGTCCTCGCCCACGAACCGAAGGGTCTCCCAAAACAAGCCGGACGTACGCCTCCCGGCGATGTCCAACTAGCGTTTTGAGAACTGGAATCGTTTACGCGCTCCCGGCTGACCGGGCTTCTTCCGCTCTTTCATCCGGGGATCGCGTCTTAGAAAACCGGCCTTCTTCAAGGCAGGCCGGAGTTCTGGATTGAATAGTACCAGGGCACGGGAAATGCCGTGTCGTACGGCGCCGGCCTGACCGGTCGGACCGCCGCCCTGGACGTTGATCAAGATATCGAACTTATCCAAGGTTTCGGAAAGCTGGAGCGGTTGTCGAATGATCATCCGTTGGACTTCATTGAAAAAATGTGTTTCGAAAGTCCGGTTGTTGACCTTGATCTCGCCTGTTCCCGGCCTCAAAAAAACGCGGGCCGTCGATGTCTTTCGTCGACCCGTTCCGTAATACTGGACTGAACTCAATTAGCCTCCACAACCCCGGACTTCCGGTGCCGATCGCCTACAGCTTGTCGATAACTTTCGGGTTCTGCGCCGAGTGGGGATGTTCGCTACCGGCGTAAACACGAAGCCTTTTCGTCATGAGCTTCCGTAGTTTGTTCTTCGGCAGCATTCCGTTCACGGCTTCCTCGATCATCTGCTCGGGCTTCGTTTCGAACATGCGTCGGGCCGAGACTTCCTTGAGCCCGCCTGGATATCCGGTATGCCGTCGATAAAGTTTCTGATCCAATTTTCTTCCGGTCAGTCTAACCTTAGCAGCGTTGATAATAATGACGTGGTCGCCAGTGATCAAAAAAGGAGCGTATGCGGGTTTGTGTTTACCCGTCAGCAACGTGGCTACTTTTGTCGCCAGACGTCCCAGCACCTGGTCGGCCGCATCGATCACGTACCAATGGTCGTCGGCAACAGCCTCAGCTTTGTTCAAGAATCGAGTAGACATGCTCCCAGACCTCTCCCTCTCGTAAACGCAAAACCATGATAATATACTGGGGCTAAACGGCATGTCAAGCTACCCACGTCTCTTCACCAAGGTTGCTCTCTTCGTATTCGGGCTTCAATTTTTGGCCCTCGGATACCAACAGACGGCAAATCCTCTCGACGTAGCGTCCGCACTCCTGTTCGAGGATCAGTTCGAGGAAGCCGGGACGCTCCTTGCTGAACTCCCAGAAAGCCCTCAAGCTATTGCATTAAAAGGAGAACTCGAATTCCGTAAGGGCCAGTTCGAAGCGGCCCGGACCCACTACCAAAGGGCTCTCGAACTTGAGCCGGAGAATTCACGCGCCCATTACGGCCTCGGCAAGCTGGCCATGGCCAAGATGAAGTCGAAAGAAGCGGTGCGGTCGGTGATGAAAGCGGTGGAACTCGAACCCGAACAGGCACACTACCGCCTCACGGCGGCCGAAGCGTGGGGGATCGATCAAAACCTCGACGAACAGACCCTCCAGCTCGAGGCCTACGTCGCGCTCGAGCCCACCTATGATCCGGAAAGGGTTGCGGAAGTCCAGGCTGCATTAGACATCATTGCTAATTTCGGGACCGAGAGAATGGGTCTCTACGAGATTACGAACGATCAAGGCCCCATCCCCATATTGACAGCCGTCAACCTTGTCTTCGCGAACCTCATGGTCGGTGACAAGGGTCCGTTCGAATTCATCGTGGATACAGGGGCCTCTCAAACCGTGTTCACCGAGAAACTCCTGGACGAACTCGCTCTCTCGCCCATTGCCAGTACGCTGATCCACGGTGTCGGGGGAGAAGGGAAGGTCGAGACAAATATTTACCGGATCGACGAATTACGGTTCGGAGACATCGAGATTCGAAACCTCCCAATCGGCGCCATCAGCGAGCCTACCATCAGCGAGCTTGCGGCCGGGATTTTCAGCACGGCGACCTTCAGTGACCAGGTAGTCTCAATCGATTACCGAAGGGACCGGATCGAATTCAACACCCCCGACATCTCCGATGACGTCGAACACATCCCTTCCTGGTTCTTCAACAACCTCGTCCTGATCCCACTGACGATCAACGGCGAACACGAAGGTAACTTCCTACTGGACACGGGGGCGGTCACGACGGTTCTCTCTCACAACATGGCCCGAACGCTCGGGGTTACCGAGGACACACCCGGAGCAAAGATCGACCTCGGCCTAGCCGGCATCGGCGGATTCGAAGGGGCCGTTCTGCTCGTCCCCGAGGTCATCTTTACCACCGCAAAGAACCTCGAAGGTTACTCTCAAGTCGTGTCCATCGATATGCGTGAGATTTCGAAGATGCTCGGTACCGAGGTGGCCGGTGTGGTGGGCTATGACTTCCTGAAGGGCTACCGGATCAGTATCGATTTCAAGAACGCAGAAGTCCGGCTGTCCAAGTAGTTACGTCAGGAAGCCCTTGCCCAACATTCCTTACCTAACGACAGATTTTTTTCAACACGAAGACACGAAGTGAACGAAGTGGAAATACTTTCTTCCCACCTTCGTGTTCTTCGTGTCTTCGTCTTGAAAGAGAAAGTCTCGGAACTCGAAAACTCTGGAATCAGGACTGCCTTCGGTCCGGTTTCTCGAGAACGTACAGGGCCTGGCGTTTGGGGGTGTCGACGAGCATGAAGTCGGTCACCTGGTAACCGCGCTCGAAATAGTGGAGGAAAGCGGTGCGGACCGTCTGTTGCCAGCTCAGGGCCAGGTTGTGATCCGTCTGGAGGATCTCTCGAAAACTGACTGGAATCTCGAGCAACAACGGTGTCTCTGTGAGTTCCAGGTCGGGCGAGCCGGGTGCACCGTCATGGACTTCGACAATGCGGAGCAAACGCTCAAAATCGCGAAGTATCACCGGCGCTTCAGCCGATATACGATCAAGCACGGATGGGGAGTCCAGGCTCCAGACAGCCACGAGTCGGTCCGTCGGGAGCCCATGATGAAGCGGGCTGCTGCTGTACCCGTAGATGTTTTCTTCGTACTCGGAAACAACGGCACCGATCTTGCGCGTGTTGAAATGGGCGTTCATGGCCTGCAGGGGATCGAAGGTCCACCAGATTTCCGGGACGCCATGCTTGAGAGCGTCCTCACGCTGAGCAAGCTTCAAACGGAAGCCGATACCCTGGCCCTGAAAGTCCCCGGACACACCGGTCATGTGGGACCACCACATCAAACCACCGTCTGGCCTCCTTCCCAACATTGCAAAGGCAAATCCGATAACCTGTCCCTCCGTTGTCTCGGCAACGAGGACGCTCCCCCCGTATTGGTTTCCGATCAACAGTAATGGCGACGCTGCAATATCTTCGATCTCGGAGAAACCCCAGACTTCCTTCTGCAAACGGACGCAGGCTTCGTAGTCTTCCAGTCCGCGGGCTCGGCAGATCCGAACATCGACTTCTTTCATAGCGGACACCAGTGTCCTCGATCAGAAATACGGTCACTATCTCCGATGGATATTGCCGGATACAGGATTAACGTTGAATCGATCAATAAACCTGGGTATGCCTCAGTCGTTTTGGCCATCACAACCAGCAACCTCCATCGGCCCTGCGGGTTCGGGCGGAACGGCCCCGTCTTTGGAGTCACTCCGCCTTACAATGAATGAGCATTGGCTCGTCGTCGCTCCGCCAAATCCAGCACCGTTGCGCTCCGAAATATAGCAACCGGATTTCTGACCGAGGACACTAGAATACCAGAATGATTCTTTTCGAAGGGGGGCCGGTAAGGAGGCCCAAATGACCACATGGACAAGCTCAAGATAAGCGGCGGCAAGAGACTCGAGGGCAGGGTGACCATCAGCGGTGCCAAGAATGCAGCGTTGCCGGCCATGGCTGCGTCCCTGCTGACAGCCGGGGAACTGCACCTGGAGAATGTTCCGCTACTCAACGACATCTTCACCACACGAAAACTGCTGGGCGAACTCGGTGTCGAGGTCGAGGTCGGGCTCGATCACAAGGCCCGACTCAGTGCGGCTTCGATCACATCGTGTGAGGCGCCATACGACCTCGTCAAGACGATGCGGGCATCAGTACTTGTGCTCGGACCGTTGCTGGCCCGAATGGGTCGAGCGCGGGTTTCGCTGCCGGGTGGATGCGCGATTGGAGCGCGTCCGATCAACCTTCATATTCATGGATTGCAGAAACTCGGCGCCGAAGTGCGGACCGAGCATGGTTACGTCGAGGCATCGGCCGAACGTCTGAAGGGCGCTGAAATCGATTTCGATCGCGTCACCGTTGGGGGTACCGAGAACCTGATGATGGCAGCCGTTCTTGCGGATGGTCGAACGATCCTCCGCAATGCCGCCACAGAACCTGAAGTCGCCGATCTGGCGGCCCTGCTCAACGCGATGGGGGCGCAGATCTCGGGAGCCGGGACCTCGACCATCGAGATCGACGGCGTTCGGGAAGTCCACGGTGCGAGCCACAGCATCATTCCAGACCGAATAGAGGCCGGCACCTTCCTGATTGCCGGGGCGATCACGAACGGCGATTTGGAATTGCTGAACGCAAACCCAGAACATTTGACAAGTACGATCGACAAACTCCGGGAAACCGGAGTCCATATTGAGACTCTCGAGGACGGACTTCGGGTTCGGGGCGTCACCGATCCGATCGCCGCAGACCTCCGGACAAAGGAACATCCGGGATTTGCCACCGATATGCAGGCTCAATACATGACGTTCATGACTCAGGCCAACGGCACTTCCGTAATCACCGAGAACATTTTCGAGAATCGATTCATGCACGCCAGCGAACTGATACGGATGGGCGCGGAAATCAAGATCGAGGGTGCGCACGCAGTCGTGACCGGCAGGACCCGACTCAGCGGCGCGAACGTCATCGCCTCGGATCTACGAGCCAGCGCTTCCCTCGTCCTGGCCGGTCTGGTCGCGGAAGGTGAGACGCTGATCGATCGTGTTTACCATCTCGACCGGGGCTATGAAAACCTCAACGAGAAACTTCGCGCCGTGGGCGCCCGAATTGATCGGATTTCTTAAGAGGGTTTTTGCACTTCGGTCTCGCAGCTTCCTGCCAACGGCGAACTGGTTTCGGTTAGAATCTGGGTGGAATTTCCCGCGCGGCTCCATCCGGCTCGGAACGGAGAGTGTTTCTCAATGATGCGACGACTGTCACTCGTATTGGGCATGCTGGTCAGCCTGCTGCCTGCACATGCGCAGGTGATCCTTCCGACCCCGATGGACCACTACGAGAGTTTCGACGCGGGCTTTACCGGTTTGACCCTGCTCAACAACCTGATGTCCCGGATGGACCCGGCAGGCCGGTTGATCGTTCAACAATTCATGGCCCCGAGAGCCGATGGAACGCTTCCGCCGGTACCCCGCGCCGATGCGCTGGCGCTGTTGAGGTCGCTGGACCTTGAATCAAACCGACAGGAAGTCCTGGACCTTCTGGTTCACGTGTCCAGCACGCTGGACGTGGTTCCCGAAAACGCGTCGAGGTGGGTTCCCCTCGTCCACGATTCCCTGTTGTTCTTCGTAGACGGGCTGGGAGACGAACGACTTTTCGAGCGGATCCTCAACCTGATCTATCTACCCGCGGGCGCCCCGAGGGGAGCGCGATTGCTGGAGTTCACGGACCGGACCCCTGCGCTGCAGAAAATCGGCCAGATACTGGCCCGCAACCCCGATTTGTCTCCGGACATCCGGCAATCTCTTCAGAATCTGGAGAACGGCATGTCGACCTCAAACCGCGATGAGCTTGTGGCATTCATCGAAGCGGAATTGGGGGCTGAGACGATAGAGGAGCACCAGATCCGATTCTCCGACGAAATCCTCGCCGAGGCCAGCGTGGGGGCTGTGATTCGCGCAACGCTGTCGTATCAGGATGCGAATCGCGAGGTTGTTTTTAAGATCATAAAACCTTACGTTCTGGAGGCTCTTCCTCAGGAACTTGCGATTGCCGACGAACTCGCGGCGTTCATACAGACACAGGGCGATTTTTATGGCCTCGGAGACGTTCCTCTCGCGGATATGTTCCAAGACGTAAAGGAAGCCCTGTCGAGCGAGATTCGTATCGAAGACGAGCAAGACAACCTGAACCGTGCGGAAGCTTTTTACGCCGGCTCACGAGTCACTGTCCCCATCTTTATCCGTTCTCAACTGAGCGGGTCACCGTCATGGACTTCGTTCGGGGCGAAAAGATCACAGAGGCACTCGCCGGAGATGCCGCAGGGCGACGTGAAATGGCCCGGCGGCTCGCAGACGCCTTGACGGTTGACGCAATCTTCTCTCAGACCGACGAAGCCATTTTTCACGGCGACCCTCATGCCGGCAACGTTTTTCACGTGTCGAATGACCCGACGGACCGATATCGAATTGCCCTCCTGGACTGGGGTCTTTACGGAAGCTTCCCGCGCTCGCAACGCAAGCAGCTGGTACAACTGGTACTGGGCGTCCATCTAGGTAACAGCAAGCGTGTCCGCAACAATGCCGGAGCGCTGCTGGAGGGAGGGTTGCCAACCGCCCCAGACGACCTTCAGAAGATCCGGCTGATCGTGGACAAGATCGTCCAGAATCGACGGGGGATCTTCAACACCCTCCAGGACCTGATCCTGGCGCTTGCCAACGAGGGATTTCAGACGCGCTTCAACATTGCACTCTTCATCAAGTCACAGATCACGATCTCGGGAATCCTGAAAGAACTGGATCCCGATTTTGACACCGACGAGCACTTGCTCGGCCGGGTTAACGGTTTGGTCTGGCGGGAGTTCCCCAAACATCTGCTCTACCTGGTCTGGTTTCCGGCGTGGAACTCGCACAGCTACCGCAGCATGCTTTCGAACGAAGATATCCGTGATGTCTGGACGCGCGGCCTCGGTGGTGTTTTCCGTACCATCGGAGGTGGCATCGCGCGTGGGTTCGGGGCAATTTTCTAAGGCCGTCAAGAGTGGACAATCGTTATGCTAAACTCCAGGTAATCAGAGGATTCGGATCAGAGGTGTGGATCCATTGCTTCCCATTGTGTTGACAGCGTTGATTTCAGCAACCCTCCTGGAGTCCCCTCCACAGGCGAATCCAGCCGCGACAGAGCCCAGAGTGCCCGAAACGGCGGTGGGAACTATTGCCGGCCACGTAGAATTGCCGGAGGATGCAGCAATCGTCGATCCTTTGCAGGTCGTCCTGATGGATCCCGGTTGGGTCGACATCTGGAACGGCGACGTTCAGAAACGACTGGACGTGTATTGGGAACGGTACCGACCGGCTTTCGCAACCAACAAGGATTTTTTTGACCAGGTTGCAAACATGGCTCGCCGGGATGCAGTCATCTTTGTGTTCTCTCGCATGCAAAGAGATCTTGGCGTAAGGTTCAAAGATCTCGTCAGGGAAGTGTCTGCGGAAGGCCGGTTCGAGTTCGCAGACGTCCCGTACGGCCAATACAAGGTAATAGTTCTCGCCCGCCAGAACGGAACGAATCTAATGTGGGCCGAAACGGTCGAGATCAACGGGCCCATTCCCCAGTTCATCGAAGTCGAAAACCGCATCCAGTGAAACAGTTTGTCATCGTCGCTGGGGAAGCTTCAGGCGACATGTATGGTGCCGATGTCGCCCGCGCCCTGAAACGCAGATTCGAGGGTGCCCGGATTTTCGGACTCGGGGGCGATCGCATGCGTGAAGCGGGCGTCGAACTGGTCGCCGACATCAGCAATACCGCGGTGGTGGGTCCCTTCGAAGCCGTTGGCTATTTCGGAACGCTTTATCGTGTGTTTCGAAAGATCGTGGATCGAATCGAGAGCACACCCCCTGAAGCCGCGATTCTGATCGATTTTCCAGACTTCAATCTTCGTCTTGCAGGAAGAATCAAGGCCGCCGGAGTTCCGATCGTCTACTACATCAGCCCGCAGGTCTGGGCCTGGCGCGCCGGACGCGTTCGCCAGATTCGAGATCTGGTTGACAAGATGCTCGTGATCCTGCCCTTCGAAGAGGACATCTATCGAAGGGCGGGCGTGGAAGTGGAGTTTGTCGGTCATCCCCTGCTCGATATGGTCCGCCCTCGCATGTCCAAGAGCGTATTCCTCACCAAGTACCGACTCGAGGCTCGAAAGCCGGTGGTCGCCATCCTGCCTGGGAGTCGCAAGAAGGAACTGCGCTTCGTACTGCCCACTCTTTGTCTGGCCACCGACCTGATACTCCAGAAAAAGCCTGAGACACAGTTCGTCCTTCCGGTTGCATCGGGTCTGGACACCGATTACGTTCGACGGTTCATCGGCCGACGTCCGATTCGCCTGGTCGTTGGGGACAACTACGACGCAATCCGCTATGCGCGCGCCGCAATAGTAGCCAGCGGAACCGCTACGCTGGAAACGGCCCTGCTTGGCACCCCGGAAGTGATCGTCTACAGGATCGGGAAGGCGACCTGGCTGCTTGGCAAGGTTTTGCTGAAGGTTCGGATGTTCGGCCTGGTGAATATCATTCTCGGCGAGGAAGTGGTTCCCGAACTGTACCAGGACGCCATGACACCGGAAAACGTCGCCCGGACGACCCTCCAGCTCATGGACGACGTGTGGACACAATCCCACATTCGGGGAAACTACGAAAGGCTGCGCAGGCAGTTGGGCAAGGGCAACGTCGCGGAAAGGGTTGCCGAGGCGGTCTACGAAGTCGTCAACTCGTCACACCGACGAAAGAAAGGATGATTCTCGAGTCGACCGGCCTTCCGAACAATGTCGCCGGAACGAATCGGGCAAAATACAGTTGTTCTCGCAGCCATCGCTCAACTTCGGGGTCATCCGGGCCGGACAGGATCACGTAGTTGATGACGCGTCCGTCGTCACCGACATACGTCTCAACCGTCAGGGTCTCCATAAGGTAAGTTCGATCGCCCGCAAACCTGCTCATCGTGGGATCCGACGTCCGGACTCGTTTGTATAGAGAAACTGGAACGTCGGCTACGTCATCTGAAGCACTCGCCGTCGGCGCGGCAAAACTTCCCAGCAGGACTCCGAAAAAGAGAACCGTGAAACACACGCCGGCTACAGCCGGAAGCGCGATCGGTGCGACGAAATTCGCCAGCCTCATCTCCAGGCGAGCCAGATGGTTCGCGTTCCTTTCGTGGGACAGCCGCACACGTGTCATCAAGGCGAGGTCAACTGGCACTTCGGGCTCATCAGCCGTGAGCAAGAGGTTCTTCACGGAAATGTAGGACTGCAGCTGACGCTGGCAATGGCCACATGTGGACAGGTGCGATTCCAGCAACTCCACTTCCCGAGGATCGGCCATCGAATCGATGAATGGACTCATCAGGTCCTGGGCCTCGGCACAACCGATCTCAGGCGATCGGCTGAAAGCTTCTCTAATCGATTTAAAGCCTCTCATACCATTTCCAATTCCATCAGCACTGGGTTGCCTGTCACCTTCAACCTACCCCCCCTCGGCTGTCGAGCCGTCAGCCGATGCGCCGAACCGAAAGATAACGCATCAGGCACTTCTTGAGGTCCGCACGCCCACGCGCCAGGCGCGACTTCACAGTTCCTATGGAGATTTCAAGAATCTGAGCGATCTCACCGTAGGAACAACCTTCGATGTCGCGCAGGACGATGATCGAACGGTGTTGCTCAGACAACTTCGACAATGCCTGCTGGATCGCGTACCCACGTTCCTTTGATTCGAGGACGGCATCGGGCGTTGGGCTCTCGTCCCTCACCTGGACTGCGGTGCCGTTTCCGTTGTCCGGGGCCTCGTCCAGAGAAACGGTTCGGTTCCGATGGCGTCTCTTGAACCACCGGAGACGATTCAGAATCTCAGAAAAAGCAATCTTGAAGATCCAGGTCTTCAGTGTGGATTGGCCCCTGAACCGGTCGATATGTCGGAAAACCTTTACGAAGATGTCCTGCGTCACTACTGTCCGGCTATATGTCGAATAGAATCAACTGATTCGAGTCAACGGGTCGGTCAGATTGGTAGGGGGGTGCCTGGAGCACCCGTAAAATGGGGTCTTTCTCGAAGAGCGTGACGCTTAAGATCTGTAGGATTTGGT
>PVBE010518865.1_pt1 | contig 20624 bp, 19 predicted proteins | sample 1631181 | NCBI WGS metagenome assembly PVBE01 (sample SAMN08397723, study PRJNA350692) | Marine metagenome, whole genome shotgun sequencing project. | isolation source: water | place: Pacific Ocean | collected 2012-04 | reverse complement strand
TTTTCCTCTACGTTTCCGAAGCCGAGGTCCGTGCCTCCTGGGACCAGGTCCAACCCTTCCTGGGCCGCAGCCGAGCGTTCTGGACCTGGCTGCTCGACACCTGGGCATCGCTCGATGCCGCCTAGCCCGCTGACACCACTGCAGCTTCGTATCCTCGGTGCACTCGCAGCGTTCGAGCCTCGCTGGACGTTGACCGGGGGCGGAGCGCTCTCTGGCGTCCACCTGGGACACCGGCGGACGCGGGACCTGGACCTTTTCTGGCACAGCCACCGAACCCTCCCGGACACCTCGTCGATCTCAACCCTGCTCGAAGCCGCGGGGATCGACGTCGACGTCGTCCGTCGCACGCCAAGCTTCCTCCAACTCCGTGCACGCGGCAACGACGAAGAAGTCCTCATCGACCTCGTCGCGGAGCCGGTGCCCGTGATCGAGCCGGCAGTCGAGGTCGAAGTGGGCAACCACCACATCCTCGTGGACACCCCCCACGAGATCCTCGTCAACAAGCTCTGCGCCCTCCTGTCCCGGTCAGCTCTCCGCGACCTCGTCGACGTGATGGCGCTGCTGGCAGCCGGAGCCGATCTCGGGCGCGCGTGCCGCGACGCGGCGTACAAGGACAGTGGATTCTCCACCGCAACGCTGGCCTGGGTACTCTCCGACATGCCTGTCGACGCCCTGGCGAGGGTGTCGGGACTGGATGATGGGCGAGCCAGCGAAACGGAAAGGCACCGCCAGCAGCTCGCTCGTGCCCTGGCAGCGCTGGCGCGGCCCGAGCGATAGCCCGAGGGCGCTGCCGTGACCACTCCCGGCCTTCATGCCACCATCCTTCTCGCACTGGTCTCGTCGTTGTCCGCCTGCACCCCTCGCCTGCCAGAGGGTGCTGAACGACGACGCCAGGCTGACACGAAGGACGACCCTGACACGGCGACTCGGGCGGGCCGCCATCGCTGCGTCCTCCAGCGCCCTCGCTCCCGTCAGCGCCCTCGAGCTGCCTCCAGAGCCCGCCCCCAGGACCGCGGTGCACCGCTCCGCAGCTCGCCCGAGGGGCATCGAGGCGCTCCACCAGACTCGATGTACACGCGGGTTCCCGCCTGTACGGCTCGCGCGCTGTTAGTCCTTCCTGTCCCCACCCCCCAACGCCGGGCCGCACGACTCCTGGCAACGAAACCCCAGCGCGGCCCCTACATCCACCCGTTCTCGCTCAACCAAGTGCAGTTGGCGTAGCACAGATCCACCGTGACCTGCTCCGCGCCGATGGTGTAGTCGAAGGAGGTGCAGGAGAAGCCGGCGGGGCAGTCGGCGTTCGAGTCGCAGTAGTTGTAGCAGACGGCTTCCGACGGTTCCTGGCCCTGGAACATCAGGCAGGTGCCCTGGTCGCCACACACGCTGGGGTTGGTGGAGCAATCGACGCACCACTGCCCCTGCGTGACGCACTCACCGGAGCTCTCGTCGCAGAACTCGCCCACCGGGCAGTCCAGGTCCGAGCTGCGGCAGGACTGGTCCTCGCAGCTCCCGGCGCTGCAGGTCTGGGAGGCTCCGCAGTCGTCGTCGGACAGGCAGCCGATACGGCAGGCGAAGGTCTCGGTGTCGCAGTACTCGTCCAGGTTGCAGGAGCTGGAGTCGAGACACTGAACCTCCTGGCAGGTCTGGGCGATGCAGGCCTGCGCCGCCTCGCACTCGCCGTGGTCGATGCACTCCACCGGTGTCGCCTCTTCGAGGCAGCCCAACGCGAGCAGCAGCAGCAGGGGGATCATCGTTCACCTCCGGTGTCGTCTGCACCCAAGCCCGCACAGAAGCCCTCGGGATCGCCACCTCCCCAGTAGTAGCGGGCCACGATGTGGGCTGACGGCGGGGGGACGGACCCCTCGGCGAAGACGATGGCAGGCCTCTCCTCGCCGGCCTCGTCGAGCAGGGTGTAGGTCCATGCTCCGTCCTCGCAGGCCAGCACCTCGTCATCGACGCTGACCTGCAAGGTGCCCGGGTTGGGCGGCTCGCTCAGGTAGAACGTGTCGAGCAGCCGGGAGGCGTTGGCCGACAGCTCGGTGATGATGGCCGAGAAGTCCTCGGAGCAGATGTCCCCCGTCAGCCCGCCGGTCTGCTCGGCGATGTCGGGGTAGCGCTGGCTGACACTGGCCTCGGACTGCTGCTCGGCGGTGCAGCTCGCCAGGTCCGAGACGAACAGCGCCGAGGCGTTGAAGACGTCGCGGGATCGCTGGCCCTTGATCTCGCGGAAGGCGTCGACATAGTCGCCGATGGGCAGGGGCGAGCTGTCCTCCTCGTCGGAGACGAAGACCAGGGAGAGGAAGGCGTCCTCCCGCAGAAACCCGGTGTTGCTGCCGTCGCTGATGCGCTCGGTGAGCGCCAGGTAGGCGGCCTCGATGCCCATCTCCATCCCGCTGCCGCAGACACCCACGCTGACCAGGTCGGCGAACAGCTGGTCCGGGCTGTCGGTCGCGGTGGTGATGATCGTTCCGTCTACCAGAGCCCCGGGATCGGGCACCAGGGCCACGTCCTCGGCCGTGCAGCCGTGGGTGGGGCTGACGGCTGGCTCGACCACCGAGGTGGTGACGACCCCGACATGGTAGTCGACGCCCAGATCCACGAAGTAGGACACGAACTCGGAGAAGTTCTGCGAGAGCCGCTCCTGGAAAGGAGCCATGGAGTAGGAGTCGTCCACCACCAGCAGGGCGTCCACCTCGGCGGCTGGGTCCTGCGCGAACACGTCCACCGTGTCGAAGACCTCCATGTCGTACTCGATACAGCCCGGGATCAGCAGCAGAAGCAGGGTTGAAAAGCGCATCTTCGTGAACTCCTTGGTGAATGTCCTCGTTGCCGCGGGGGGCGCCCCTCGCGACGGGCCTAGCCCTGGCCTCCGCAGACCACGACCTCGCCCACGTCGGTCCTCAGCTTGGTGCAGACACGTCCCCCGGCGCAGGCAGAGCCGACGTCCCCGTCGCTCTGCCCACTGCACAGCGGAACGCAGGTCCTGGCGCCGTCCGTGGTGACGGAGACCTCTCCGTCGATGCACTCGATCTGGTCGTCCCACACCACGTACGATCCGGTCGGGTCGATGCCCAGGTGGCCGGGCACGCAGATCCCGAGGTCGTCCACGTTGATGCAGAAGCCGACGTAGCGCTCGGTGCCGGTGGTCCCGTCGTCCCAGCAGGTCTCGGCCGGCGCGCCCAGGGGGGGCGGGTCGCTGCAGGCCGTGGTTCGGTTCAGCTCGACCTGCAGGCCATCGGTCGGGTTGTCCAGGAATCGCTGGCAGTCGGGGGAGAGCTCCGGGTAGTCGTCGATGGGACACTCGACCGATCCGGCTCCCGTGTCGTCGCCTGCCGTCGAGTCGACACCGCCAGACCCATCCGCAACCGTGTTCGTCTGGGTGCAGGCGACGGCGAGGGCGGCGAGCAGGAGGGGCTGGGCCCACACCCGCGCGGGACGGTCGTTCTGGGTGAGACGGGACATCCGACTTCCTCTCGCTGGCTCGTGGCACCTGGGGGGACACCCGTACAAGTGCCCCTCGATGGGAGAATGGACCTGCTATTTTTCCAGCTGCTCGAGGCGGGCGGCGGCTTGGTGGGCGTACAGGCCGTCGGGGTGGTGATCCTGGAAGCGTAGCAGGGCTCGGTGTTCGTCCTGGTTCCTTCCCAGCCTGCCCAGCGACACGGCGATGCTCCACTCAGCCTCCTCGGCCAGGGAGCCCAGCTCCGCCACCTCGAGGTAGCGTTCGAAGGCCGCCAGGGCGAGGTCGGGTCGGTCCAGCTTCTCCAGCTGGATCCTCCCCACCAGCACCAGGCAGGTCCGCGCCTCCGGCGAGCCGGGGTGGGCCTCCATCAGCTCCCGATACGCGTCGACGGCCCCGGCGTAGTCTCCGAGCGCCCTGGCCTCCCGCGCCGAGGAGAGCAGCGTCTCCATCGAGGGCGGAGCGGGTGACGGCTCGGCTGGTGGGCCGGCGGACGCTCTGCTCGCCGGCGGTGGGGGTTCAGGGGCGGGTGAGGCCGTATCGGCGGCTGGCTCTTCCTGCGCGCTGTCGCCGACGGCAGGGACCGAAGGGTGCTCGCCCAGCAGTGCCATCCGCTCGATGGCCTGACGCTCGGTCGCGGCCAGCTCGCGCATCCCCTCGACGGTGTGGAGCACCCGACCGGCGGGGATCTCCAGGGACGGCCCGTGCGCGGGCTCGAGCCTCACCAGGCCCTCGGCCACGGAGATCTCTTGCCCATCACCGGCCACCGAGACGGAGAAGACCGTCCCCAGGACCGTGATGCGCCCCCCCGGGGTGTCGACCGCGAAGCTCTGCTCGGCACCCAGCGGCGCCACGTGGAAGGCCACCAAGCCCCGCTCGATCCCGAAACGAACCGCGTCTGCCGAGGCCGCCACCAGGGCGATCTGCGACTCCCGCTCGACGAAAACCGTGGAACCGCCCTCGATCTCCACGAACAGAGAGCCTCGCTCGACCTGCAGGCTGTCCCCGGCCCGCAGCCGGTCTCCCGCCGTGGCCCCCCGGTCCAGGAAGCTGGCCTGGCCCGACACCTGCGCCACGGTGACCTCCTGATGCGTCGCACCGGCCATGGCGGCTGGCGGCTCCTCCGGCCTGCCGGCGCGCAGGACGAGCAGCAGGAGCGCGGCCAGGGCCACCGCGAGGCTCGTGGCCAGGACGAGGCGCCGGTGGATGGGAGCCCGCGCGGGCTGCCGGTTCCGCGCCAGGATCTCCCTGGCCTTCATCTCCAGGGCCGCGTCGCCCAGCTCCTCGACTGGAGAGGTCTCACCGAGCCGTTCCATCTCCTCGAGCAGCCCGGCCGAGAGGGAGCAGTCGGGGCAGCCACGGCCGTGCTGCTCCAAGAAGGAGGCCTCCTCGTCGTTGTGGGGCGCTCCGTCCAGCAGAGCCCGATCCAGCAGCGCCTCGAAGCGACGGCATTGTCCCTGTCCCATCACGACCCTCCCTCGTAGAACAGCTCCCGGACGCGCTTGTCCCTGGTGGCGAGCTTGCCCATCTTCCCCCGTCCCTCGCGCAGGAGATAGCGCACCGAGGGGATGATCCTACCCATGATCTCCGACACCTCTGCCACGGAGTGGCCGTGGGCGAGCTTGAGCACCAGGGCCATTCGTTGATCGGGCGGCAGGCGGTGCAGCAAGGTCGAGACACACTCTGCCCGGCTCCTGCGCAGGTAGTCCGCCTCTGCGCTGCTCTCGGGATCCTCGGCCTCCACCTCGGTCGACACGAAGATCGAGCGCACCCGACGAAACCGCTTCAACCGCTTCAGGATGGTCCGGACGGTGATCGCGTCGGCCCAGGCCTCCAGGCAGCCTTCGGCCTGGAAGCCGCGCGCGGACCGCACGATCTGCAGCATGGCCTCCAGAGCCAGGTCCTCGGCTTCCTGCGCCGAGGGGCTCATGTGCCGGGCGGTGCGCTTCACGCGTGGCCACAGCCGCTTGACCAGGTCGAGCTGGGCGCGCCGGTCCCCCCGCACCACCGCCCGCATCAGCTGGGCGTCACGTACCAGGATCCCTCGGTCGCTCACACCGGCCTTCTGGGACGATCCTGCCACGGATATGTGCTGTGCGGATAGGATGCCGAACCTCACCGAGCCTTCGCTCTGCCTCGACCTTCATCCCTACAAGTGCCCGCAGGCAAAAAAAAGGCTAGCCCGAACTTCGTTCAGCGCAGGTGGACGGACAGGTCGAGAGCCAGGTAGGGCTGGAGCCTCCAGGGCGACAGCAGCAGGCGGTGCTGCCCGGCAAGCTCGAGATCGTAGGCTTGGTTCAGCAGCAGGACGACCACCCCGGGATGGACGCCGAGGCGCACCCAGGGCTGGACCGACAGAGCGATGGAGCTCTCCAGCACCGCGCCGAGCGTGAAGGCAGACCGCTGGGGCGTGGCCCGAAGCGCGGCCGTGTGGACCTCGGCCTGCCAGCGCAGGAGGCTGCCCTCGGCCATGACCCTCCCGCCCAGGGAGTAGCGCCCGGACCTGTGCTCGCGAGCCAGGCCGAGACGCAGGTCGTGGGACGCGAGGTACAGGCTGGCCTCGGGGTCCTCGAGGTGGATGCCAGGCCGCACGCAATAGCCGGTGACCAGCGACCAGGGCCCGGTCAGCGGCGCCAAGAGCGAGAGCCTGGCGGCGTGGTTGGGCGACACCTCCCCCGCGAACCCCCGCAGCGCGTAGCCCAGCTCCAGCATCCAGGGTTCGTCGGGCCCAGGCTCCGGGGACACCCCGGCGTCCGCGCCGATGCCGATGCGGCTTCCCCGTGACATGGCCTCCGCGCCGGTCCGCACGATGAGGGCGATGGCCTCGAAGCGCCCCTCGGGCACGCTCCCGGCGGCCGTGACCCTGCGGGCCAGCACGCGGCCGCCGCTGGCCTCGGACAGGTAGAGAAAGACGTCGTCCGAGGTGGAAAGATCGCACCACAGCACCAAGAGGGCCCGCTCCCGCTCGGCCACGCGAGCGGCCAGCTCACTCTGGGCGGGCAGGGTGGACTCCAGCTGGGCCACGCGGTGCACGAGGAAGCGTACGTCGAGGTCGAGCAGCTGGACCTCGATGGCCCGCGCCAGCCTGGCCGTCAGCTCCTCCTGGGACTGCTCGCCGATCAGCACCACGGCGCTCGGGCCGGGAGCGTCCCGCGCCAGGGCCGGGGAGCAGAGCAGCAGGGCCAGGAGCAGCAGCCTCGCCAGCGCGCGCAGTGACGCCATCCTTCCTCCCAGACATCGACCGGGGATGCCGCCGCGTATCGCGGCAGCGACGGTGCGGCCCCCGAGCCCAGCCCCTACGGCTCCACCAGCTGCAAACGAACCTCGTCATAGCAGGCGGTCCCGTCCGTGTGGGCCGTCAGGAAGGCAGCAGCGCGGTCGGCGCCGGCCGGGGCCTCGCCTTCGATGACGATCTCGGTCCAGTCGTAGTTGTCCTCGTCGGGCTCATCCATCTTGATCTCGCCGGCCCAGGCGTCCGTCTGGAACCACCAGAGCCCGAACACGTACCAACCCGCGGGATTCTCCACGCCCTCGGTGCGAACCATGGCTGTCAGGCGGTATCTCTGGCCCTCCTGCACGCTGCCGTAGGCGCTCACCTGGCGGATGGCGCCGGCATCCCAGCTGCCACCGGTGTCGATGCACTGGGAGGCCGTGCCAGCGTAGGGCCTGGTGGTGTCCAGGTAGTCCTCGCCATGCTGCTGAGCGTCGTTGGTCTCCCAGCCCTGGCCTACGCCGCCGTAGCTACCCTCGCCCTGCTCGAAGTCGCCGTTGACCAGCAGGTCGGGACCCAGGACCGTGTCGCTGTCGGCATCGGCGTCGCTGTCGGCGTCGGCGTCGGCGTCGGCGTCGGTGTCCGTGTCCGCGTCGGCTGGCTGGTCAGGAGGCCCGGAGTCGTCGAGCGGGGCGCTGGGAGTGGAGCAGGCCGCCAGCAGGGCGAGGGTGGCCGCTCGGCGCAAGGGCATCGTGCCCATCAATGACCGCCGTTGGCCCGGTACGCCGCATACCACTCCTCCCACTTGGCGCGGGTCTCCTCGCCCGGGCAGCCCGTGGCCTCCAGCCAATCACGCCAGGGCTCCAGCAGGTCGGGGCGTGGGATCCGGTAGGGACGGGTGGTCTCGATGACCTCGCGCAGGTCGTCGACCACGGCGTCCTCCTGCCCGCAGGGGGTGGGCGTGCAGTCCGATTCCTCGGGCTCGCTCACGGGGGGCTCGCTCACGGAGGGCTCGCTCACCGGCGGGGTAGCACCCGAGCCGACCACACCGTCGGCTCCCCTGCGGCCCGCGGCGGCCTCTTGGGCGAAGCGGGCGCGGGCGTCGTCGGCAGCCCCCCGGGAGAGCCCGAAGGTGCGGTCCAGGTCGTCGTAGCGGTACAGCGAGGCGGAGCGGATCTGGGGCCACGTGCCCTCGCCCTGGATCTCCCCCCGGTTCCAGGCGTCGATGAAGTCGTAGAACATGGTGATCCAGTCGGGATTGGCCCACATCTCCTGGGAGTCGTCGCAGCCCAGGCCGCAGAGGTTGGCCTCGGTGACTGGTACTCCTTGGAGCCCGTGGGATCGTAGGCGGACGCCACGCGCATGTAGTCCTCGAGGGCGTACAGCTCCTCGTGGTAGCCCTAGCCCGCGATCTCCCGGCGCTCGACGTGGGTGCCGTAGGCGTGCAGCGCTACGCCGTCGTAGCCGCCCAGGCCGGTGACGTGGGCCATCTGGTCGTCGAAGTACTGCACCCAGTCGCCGTTTTCGTTGCCGGCGTAGGTGGTCTGGGTGTTCCACGGCCCCGAGGGGGCCACGAGCACCAGCTCGTCGGTCCCGGCGGTGGCTCTCACGGCTTCCCGCACCGCGTTGTAGGCTCGCCCGTACTGCTCCGGCGTGATGGGCTCGCCCCCCTCGCCTCCCGGCCAGCTCCAGGCCAGGTTGGGCTCGTTGCCCACGATCCAGTGGTCGGCGGCGGGACCGGCGGCGGCCGCGAAGGCCGCGAAGCGCTGGGCGTAGTCGTCGTAGAGGTGCTCCTCCACCCCGTCGACCTCGACGGTGCGGTCGTGGGGGATGGTCCCGTCACCGTAGTCCAGGCGCACGATCACGGAGTAGCCGGCTGCATCTGCCTCCCGGATGCGCTGCAGCACCAGCTCTCCCCAGCCCGTGACGTTTCCGTTCCCATCCACCATGTCGGAGGCGGACAGGGCCACCACCACCCAGCCCGGGTTGCCGCCCATCAGCTCGTCCAGCTGGTCGACGGGGTTGTCGTGGTCCGTGCCCGGCAGGTCGTGCACACCCATGAGGTAGGGGGAGCCCCCATCTCCGGCCCAGGCTGGCGCTGCCGCCATGAGCACCGTGAGCATCGCCAGGACCATTCGCCAGCTCGACCACCACATCTCGACCTCCTGGGGGAAGGGGGGGGGAACGCGCGCCCCACTCACGAAGCAAGAAGCGCGCCAGGCCTACGGTGCCGGGCCCCTGGAACAACCGCGTCGTTCGAGTCGCAGCCAATCGAGGAATCCAGGGGCACAAACCAACGAACCAGACAAAGAAGTCGCGAACGGGGAGCGCCCGCTCCGCTGGGACGCGGTCCCATCGCATGGGCACGGCTCTTGCAGCCTGCGTGCCCAACCGCCCACCGAGGAAGACCATGGCTCGACCGCTCCACCTGCCAGTCCTGCTCTGCTGCCTGCTCCTCGCCCCACCGGCGCTGGCCGATCCGGGTGCACCTGGCCAGGATGACGGCACGTGCCTTCTGGACTGCGACATCACGGACGACCTGGGATGGATCGTTCAGGACGGCGTACGACCGGACTGCAGGAGGCCTCATCCGAGGCTGCGGGGTCTCCCACCTCACGGCGGCGGCGATCGCTGCCCACCCGGCCTGCGAGGACCACGTGACGAAGACACCGGGTCCGACGAGCCGGAGGATGCGGCGGATCCCGTGACCGGCGGCGAACCCGAATACTGGGACCCACGCCTGTCCGATCCCGACCTGAATCCTCCGGTCATGGCCAGCTTCGAGCCGGCCGATGTCTCCGCTGGCGAGACCTACCTGCACGTCACACGGGTGGAGTACCAGAGCGAACAGGAGTCGGGCGGCAACCACCACGTCTTCGCCTACGCACCCGAGGGGGTGCAGGTCTACGCCATGGACTACAACGGGGTGGTCCTGCCCCTGGAGCAGAAGACCGAGAACGGAGTGACCTGGTTCGAGCTGGCCATGTGGGGAGGCAACGTCTACTCGATCTACGCCCAGGGCGAGGACGGCACCCGCTACGAGGGCATGGCCACCGACACCGTCCACGGGCTGCTGATGCCCTCGAACCACCACGTGAACTTCGTCATCACCTTCGAGGCGGCGGCATCCACGAACGACCCAGCGCTCGGGGCGGAGTGACCCGCTAGGGCAACACCCAGGGGCGAGGAGCTGCCGTCCGCTCTTCCAGCAGCTCGCCCACGCCGACCCCACACCCTCCTGGCCCCGCACGGGTCGAACCACCCTAGCTCGCGGGCACCATCCTGTTCCACGACGAGCTTCGGCCGGTGATGGACTCACTCAGCGCGTTCCTGGGAGGTGCGATAAGTCTGCCCGCCCCGTCCACGGAACCCGCATCTGTTGACCCCCGACGCACGCCGACGCCGGCTCATCGCGTCCCCTCGTTTTCGGCTGGCCCTGCTCTTCTTCCTGTACAGCTTCCTGGTTGGCTGGCCCACCGCCGCCCTCCTCGGGATCGTCGCCGGGCTGCTGGGTGCGAAGTGGCTGGGGCTGGTCGGAGGCGTGGTGGTCTACGGCTTCTCGTGGATCATGCTGGGGGTCGCGGTGCTGCTGGGAGGTCAAGAGGTCGTGGTCCACGGCCGTTGGCTGGTCCGCCAGTGGCTCGACAAGCGCAAGAACCGCTGACCAACGACCAGGGCTAAAGACCCCCAAAGACAAGGTAGGCCTTGCCCGCGTCCTCCCCGGCTTCCCCGTTGGAGTAGGCGCCGAAGAGCAGATCCGGCTCGCCAGTGTCCGCACTTTCGGGGGGGCAGCCGGCGAGGGAAAGCAGGACTGCGGTAAAGAATGGCAGACGAGAATCCGACATACCCTAGGACCTCCGGTGATCGAACCGTGCCCGGAGACTATCACCGCGCCCCGTACGATCCGGAGACACCATGCGCCCTCTGTTCCTCTGCGCCCTGCTGCCGGCCTGCTACCACCCGGGCCACCTCTTCGCGCCCAAGACGAGCGACACGCAGGCCGAGACCGGCGCACCCGACTCGGAAACCGGGGACAGCTCGCCCGGGGACTCCGAACCGACCGACGCCGACGGAGACGGCTACGACCTGCTGGAGGACTGCGACGACGCGGACCCGGACGTGAATCCGGGCGCCGCCGAGGCCTGCGACGGCGTGGACAACGACTGCGACGACGAGGTGGACGAGGACTTCCCTGACTCCGACGGCGACGACATCGCGAACTGCGTGGACGAGACGATCTACGCCTACGATTTCGACGACGAGGCCTGGACCGGCTGGTCCGTCGCGGACCTGGGGGGTGACAACGCGGCAGCGTGGTCCATGACGGACGGAACCCTCGGTGAGCTGAGCGACGCGGCCATCTCCATCGCCTACGGCCCCGACCTGGGCGACCTGGATGCCTTCACCATCTCGGTACGCTCGACCTCCGCGGGTAGCATGAACGACGTGGCGGCCATCGTCTTCGGCTTCGAGGACAGCTCGAGCTACCTCATGGCCCGCTGGCTCGATCCAAACGGCTACTACGGCAACTTCCCCGACGGTGGCAACGTCGACCTGGCCCAGTGCTCCTACACGAAGTGCACCAGCATCGCGGCCGACTCGAGCAGCGGCGAATTGGTCGCCGACTACGGCACGTGGGTCTCCCTCTCCGTCACCGTGGCAGATGGCCAGGCCTCGGTCGGCTGGGAGGGCGCGACGGTGCTCACCACCGACCTGCCAGAAGGGACCGGCACCGTGCCCAGCCACATCGGCCTCTTCACCTACGACAACGACGGCGGGGTCTACTACGACGACATTGCGGTCACGGCGCCCTGAGGGCCGCCAGCTCCGGGATGTCGTCCAGCCGCTCGAAGCCGAAGCGCTGAGGCGCGAAGCTGCGCGGAATGTCGGCACCCGTGAGCTGGCCGTCCACCAGGTATTCCCGGCCCATGACCCGCTGGGCCCACAGCAGGATGCGGTCGATGGTGGGGGTGGGGAACCCCGCCAACAGGGCCACGCCACGAACCGCCACCAGGTTGTAGGGGATGTCCTCGGCCAGGTAGCGGGTGCGGAAGTCGGGCAGCCAGCCGCCCCCCGGTGCCGGCACCATGGGCACCTCGAGCCCGTGGAAGGCGCGGTTGGTGGCGAAGCGGGACCGCAGCGTGGAGCTATCCTCGATGTACTGGCCGTAGGCCCGCAGGCACCACCCCATGATGGGATGCACCACGCTCAGATCGAGCCCGGGGTAGCGGGCCTCCAGCTTGGCCTCGAGCCCCACGATCTCGTCGGAGATGGCCTGCATGTCGTCGGCGCCGCGCTGGCTCAACCCCTGGTAGAACAGGGGGACCTCCTCGAAGGGCGTCTCGCCGTCCCAGTCCCCGAAGTTGTCGTACATCACCGCCGGATGGATCACCTGGCACAGATTGGACAGACCGATGCCGAGGAAACCGCTAGGCACCGGGGGACAGGGCACCCGAATCAGCTCGGACATGGTGTCCGAGATGGTCCGCAGGCGCGACGCGGGCCGGGCCGCGATCTCCATCCAAGGCTTGGCACCGAGCACCTGAACGGTCACCCCGAAGTCGGAGGCACGGCAGGCCCAGGGCAGGTTCTGCATGGAGAACACGCCGTAGGAATCCGGACCGCGACCCACCGCCGCCATGGCGTCGTCCACGCACCAGTCCACCCCATTGGTGCCACAGATCGCTCCGATCATGGCGCCGTGGTCCACGTAGGGGGCCGCAGCGCGCATGCATGCGTCGAAGGCCAAGCCAGGCACGCACATGACCACCAGTTCGGCACCAGGTACCACGTCCTCGGCCTGCGCCGAGACCCGCGTGGGCCGACCGTGGACCACGCGGTGGCCATCGTCCGCGCCATACTCCACCCGGATACCGCCCCGCTCGAGGCCCGCCTGCCAGCGCTCGGCCTCGTCTCCATAGGGAGCGTGCACGCGGACCTCCCAGCCCGGGTTCGAGGCGATCAGCCCAGCGGCGACGTGCGCGGAGTGCCCGGCACCGAGTATGCAGGCTTGCTTCTTGCTCATCTTGGGCTCCTCATGGGACGAACGGCGGCAGGGACCATAGCATCCCCTGGACCCGTCACCGCGAAGGCCCACGATGCGTACCCTACACGGCGCCGGGGACACCGGGTCCAACTTCATCCACGCTGCGGGGCTGACCAACACGGCGGACAGCGAGGGCTTCGTGCTGGTGGGGCCGACGCCCGCGGGAGCGAGGGGAGCCCACTTGCGGCGGAACCCACTCGAACCGGCCGATCCAGCGACGGAGCCCCCTCGAGTCGACCGATCCAGCGACGGAGCCCTCGGTTTTCGACCACTGACACCCAACCCGAGCCAATCCACCCGAGAACAGCGGCCGAAAACCCGCCTTCGTCCGTCGGGCCGAGACAACCACGGCTACGAACGGTCGAAACAGGGGCACTCCGTCGCTGAAGTGGTCGAAACAGGGCCACTCTGTCGCTGAAGTGGTCGAAACGGGGCCACTCTGTCGCTCGGAGGGGCCGCCGTCGCTCCTGTGGTCAGTCCGCCAGCCGCTCCTCGATAGCCTGGCGCATCGCGGAGTAGTCCCCATGGTCAGGCGTCACCACGATGAAGCGGGACTTGCCCTGGATGTGGTTGTGGCCCCGGGGGAGCACGCCCAAGCGGTTGGCGACGATGAAGTCGGGGTCGGCCCACTCTCCCAGGCGCTCCGCCACCTCGGCGTAGGTCATGCCATCGCGAGCGAAGTCGAGCCAGCTCGCCTGCGTGACCGCGGCATATTGGCCGCTGGCTTCCTCCACCCAGCGCTTGACCATGGCCGCGCCGGTGTTGCCCGAGGGGCGCAGTCCCGGATCGTAGATGGCGACCGTGCCGTCGGGGGCCTCGAAGTAGTCGCACATCAGGATGCCAACCGCATCGGGGCACAGGCCGCGCAAGCGGTCCACCATGTCGATGATGGACGCACCCACCACCTCCAAGCGCTCGGCGGTGACGTGGTGGTTGATGCTGCCGGCGTACTTCTTGCCGTCGCTGCCGATGAGCTGATCGGTCAGAGCCACCACCGGGATCTCGGGGCGGCCGTCGGGGTGCAGGAAGACCTGGAAGCTCTTGTTGGTGCCAATCAGCTCGGGCTGGATGACCAGCAGCGGGTTGAGCTCGTAGCGGCGGGTGCACTCCCGGATGCCTTCGAGGGCCGCGTTGAACTCCTCGAGGGTCGACACCGGGAAGATGCCCTCGCCGGCGCACTCGGTGTTGCAGGTCTTGACGAAGACCCTCCGACCCGGTTGGAGGGCCCGATGGAAGTCGTCGTCCTCGACCGCGAACATGTCGATGCGCACTTCCGGGGCGGCGTAGGCCGACAGCTGGGCGACCATTTCCTTGGAGTTGCCGATGATCATGTCCCGCACGGAGTTGGCGGCCACGTCGTCGCCGTCGGGCCCCATGTCGTCGATGGAATAGGTGCGCCGCCCCGCAGCGCGCTGGCCTTGGAGGATGGCGGCCGTGCCCTCGTGGTAGACCACCTCGCCCAGAAAACCCACGCGCTGCATGTAGTCCACGATGGTGCGATCGATGCGGGTGGGTAGCACGACGCGGTTGCGCCCCGGCCAGCACATATAGGCTCCGGCCGTTGGCATGAGCAGATCCATGCCCGGACCGAGAAGAGACGAGTAGTCGAGCCGGAACGCCGACCGCGGGTCGTTCGGATCCGAAGAGTGGTTGAACTGCAGGTTGATGTCGAACTCCGACAAGGACTCGCAGATGGCGGTCCAGCGGCCGGGGACCAGGCGATCCAACGGGTGCCCCTCCTCGAAGAAGGGGGCCAGGGGGCCCACCAGCGTGTTCAGGGCCGATACCCGCTCGACCTGCGTGCCAGCCTCGCGCATGTTCGCCTCCATGGGCAGATGGGGATGCTACCATCTCCGCGATGTCACCCGGAGGTCCCGTGTGCACCCACCGCTCGCTTCTGCTCACCCTGCTCACCCTCTGCGCCTGTGGGCACAAGGACGACGACGATCCCCAACGACGGCCGGAGTGCCCCGACTGCGAGGAGTGCGAGGAGTGCCCGGAAGACACGGGCGACCCCTGCTCCGAGGACAGCGGTGATCCCTGCCCAGAGGACACCGACAATCCGTGCCCGGAAGACACCGGTGACAGCGCCGAACCCCCGCCCGAACCCCTGCTGGTGGCCATCTACGACGACGGCGAGGGCGACTTTCCATCGGCATGGGCCGAGGGCCTGGACTACATCGAGGAATCCATGCAGGCCGCGGGCTACCTCACGGAACGCATAGGCCGGGACGAGCTGAACAGCGAGCCGGGCATCCTCTGGGGCTTCGACGCCCTGCTCTTCGGCGGCGGCTTCGCCTACCCCGGCTACACCCTCTACATCTCGGGGGCCGGCAAGGCGCGCATCCAGGAGTTCGTCTACTCCGGTGGGGCCTACGTGGGCATCTGCGCGGGGGCCTACTTCGTCTGCGACGACCTGTACTACGAGGGCATCCCCATCGGTGACGAGAGCGGCTACAACATCGACCTGTACCCTGGCACCTGCGGCGGTCCCGTGCACGAGGTCTCCAGCTACCCCAACTGGGCGCCGGCTACGATCGAATTCCCCGGACACGAAGCCTACGACGGCTTCGACACGCCGCCCTTCGAGATGCAGCTCTACTACGCCGGTGGTCCCTACTTCGAAGACATGCCCGCCGACACCGAGGTCCTCGCCACCTACAACGACGACGGTCCCCACCAGGGCCTGGCAGCAGTGATCACCCGCCCCTACGGCGAGGGCCGCATCGTGCTCTGGGGCCCCCACCCCGAAGTACTCCAGGTGGACACCGCGCCCCACGTCAGCATGGAAGTCGCCAACCGCGAGCTCTACGCCACGGTCGTGGGGTGGGCCGCGCGGGGGGACGAGGAATAGCGAAGCGTCCGAAGCTCTGCTCCCCCTACTCCCCAACCCCGTCCCGACAGCACCTGAACCCCACGTCGGGCAAGGGCAGGTCGCCGGGCACGGGGCGGAGGCTACCGGCCTGGAGCTCTTCGGGGGCCCGATCCATGTAGCTGCCGCCGGCGGCCCCGCCCGGGTCCCCGAGCACCCACTCCGCCACGTTGCCGCTCGAGTCCAGCGTACCCACGGGGCTGACACCCATGGGGCGCGAGCCCACGGGCCAGGCCGAGCCTCGGCCACAGCCGGGGGCATCCCCAACCCCTTCGCCGCCCCGGCCATCCATGATCAGCCGCCCACAGTCCGGAGGCGCATCACCCCAGGGGTAGGGTGCACCCTCGTTCCCTCGAGCCGAGCGGGCGTGCTCCCCCTCGGTGCACAGGCGCCGCCCGGACCAGGCGCAGTAGGCGATGGCTTGGTCGCGGTCCACACAGTTGACGGGGTAGTCGGCGCGGGTAGACGAGACGCCGTGGCAACCCGGACCCTCGATGGCGGCGGTGCAGGCCCCCTCCACCACGCAGCTGGCGTAGTCGCGAACCGTCACCTCGGTCCAGTCCACCAGCACCACGCCCCGACCACCCGATCCGGCGACCCGGACCATGGTGCCGTGAGCGTCCACACAGGCGGGTGCGAGCAGAGAGCGGTCCGCCAAGATGCGGCGCTGCATGCCCCGGGGGCAGGGGAAGCCCCTGGGGGGGGGATCATCGACTCCGACAGGCTCGACCGCACCCACCTCGACCGACTCCGGCTGGGTCGTCGGTTCTTCCGCCAGCGGATGCACCGCCTGCTCGAAGCGCGGGACGAAGCTGGGCGCAGCTGCGCCGCCAACAGGGTTCGAAGCATCGCCCCCAGCGTTGGGGAACGAGGGAACATCACGCACTGGAAGGGGCTTGTCCGAGACCTGGGCGAGCGCGCGTTCGAAGCTCCGCCGCGCCTCGGACTCGCCCACGCCCCCCACCGGTAGCACCAGCGCCAACCCGTCGAGGGCCAGCCTTCGCGCGTCCTCGGACGTGACAGCCGGGCGGACCGAGGCCCACTCTGCGAGCGTGGCCAGGCGGGCTTCCAAGCCACCGGTCTGCACGGGATCTCGAGGATCACGGTCCCCTCGTTCCAGTGCGAGCACCGGTGTGTGAAAGGCCCCCTCGTCGGGAACCGGCTCGAGCCCACCACAGCGCCCCGACAGCGCCACGAAGACAACCATCGCAAATCCCGCGGGTAACGCCAGGTTCCAGCCCGGGCGCCAACGGATGGCGCTCTCTGGAGCCTGGTGGCCCGAAGGCAGCAACGACGCAGCGCGCGCCCGGTGGGCACCCAGCCGGACGGCCACCGTGTCCAGATCCACGTCGTAGACCGGTGCGAGCCACACGGTCCTACGCCGGGGCAGGGGGCTGGGGTGCTCCCACCAAGCGCCCCGCACCAGCAGCAAGGGGCCCACCCGTCGGACCTGGGTGATCTGCAACCACGGGATCTCGACCCTGCGATCCCCATGTCGAAGCCGGAGACAGCGCCCTAGCCCCTGCAGGCGTGTACGCCCCAGACCGGAGATACGGCGCAGGCCTGCCCGGATTACGGCCACCGCCAAGCCCGCAAGGACAAGCCCAAAGACGAAGCGCGCCGCGACGACCCAGGCTTTCATGCCAAAGGCCACGGGAACCACGACCCCGAGCGCCGAGGCCAACAGCGGCAGCGCAGCAGCGACAGCGAAGACCACCCCGAGCACGGACCACCGCTCCCCAGCGTCGGGCCTGGGCTCGAGGTGCCAGTCCACCCGCTCGACCACGGGCTGCGCCCCCCCGTCCCTCGACAAAGCGGCCGAGGGGTTCACCAGAATCTCCAGCGCATGCTGCGGGCTCTCCAGGCGACGTTCGAGGGTCGGCTCGAGCAGCGGAACCAACAATCGAATCCAGGCCCGCGGGATGTGGGCACGCGCGAGGGCCAGCTCGAGGACGCGACGTGGATCCAGATCCCGAACCTCGTCGGGGGTGCGCCCGGTGAGGGCAAAGAGCGCACAGGCCCCGACACCGTAGAGGTCAGAGCGAGGATTGGGGGATCCCATGGGGACTTCGGGCGCCGCGAAGTCGTGCTGGACGGCCAGACTCCATCCCTCGGGTCCGAAACGATCGGAACTCCAGTCCCTGGCCGCCGCCTTGGGACCGGCCCAATCCACCAGGGCCACCCTGCCGCGGTCGCCCACCAGCAGCAGGTTGTGCGGGTTGATGTCCCCGTGCACCACCACGTCGTCCAACCGAGAGAGGTGGCGCAGGATCTCGAGGAGCCTACGGGCGATGGGCTTTGCTTCGTCGGGAGACAGCAGACCCCGACGCTTCACCCGCTCGAAGAGGGACTGTCCGGCGAGCCGCTCCTGGACCAGCGCCGCGCAACGACGGTCCCGGAGCCGAAACTCGACAAGCTCGAGGACGCGGGGTGCGAAGGCCGCGTCCAGAGCCTGCAAGGGGAGCACCGACGCGCGCACCCGCTCCATGTCGAGGTCCGCCGACACGGCCTCCAACAGCTTGACCACCACCTCGTCACCGCTGTCCAGGTCGCGAGCAGCGTAGCTGTTGCACGCCTGTCCGCCGAGCGGCGAGCCGACCTCGAGCCGACCATCCAGGACGAATCCCGTAGGCAGTGGGATGGAGGGGCCGGGAATCCCGAGCATGAAGGGCTCCTGCGAACAGGAGCCCCTTACCGCGCTCTCGCGCCATGGTCTCGCGCTGCCGATGCTAGCTCGCGAAGTCCTGCTCGAGGGCCCAGCGGACCATGTCGAGCTGCGTGCCCCAGACCTCGCCCCTGTCCAGCTCACCCCAGATCTCGCGCCAGGGGTTGACACCGTCGGGATCCGCCACGTCGTAGCTGGCCTGCACGCGGTAGGGCGGCAACGGCTCGGCGGCCGAGTCTGCCATGGTGTCCACATAGACACCATCGGTGAAGTAGACGTGCTCGTTGGCTCCCTCGTCGTAGGCTGCGTTCAGGGCCTTGATGGCGTGGCGCTGGAGCAGCCAGGCCGGCTGGGCGTGATCGGAGTTGCTCTGAATGCGGACATACGCGGTGTCCTGGGCCCACAGCCGGGGCAGGTTGTGCTTGGCCTCGCGATGGCGCCAGAACTCCGCCTGCTCTTCGGCGTACCGGTCGCTGTCGTAGCGACCAGGAGCATACATGTGGGACCAGTACTCACCGACGTTCGGGTCGTCCTCGAGGAGGGCCAGGATGGAGCTCTGGTCCAGGGGCAGCTCGTCCACCACGTCCATCGTAGGACGGAAGAAGAAGGTGAACTTGGCGTCCAAGGGGGTCCCTTGGGCCCAGCGTTCCCAGGTCGCGAAGTCCAGCTCCTCTGGCAGGTCGTCCGATTCGGGGTCGCCCTCGCGGCCGCCCGCTGGGATGTTGAAGGGATTGATCAGGTCGGTGAGCTTGATGATCTCGAGGGCGTCCGTAGGGCCCTCCCAGTCCTCGAGGGCGTGCACGTCGTGGGCCGTCTCGGCCACCCAGCGGGATCCGGGGTTGAGCCCGCAGGACGAGGTGGCCACCACCAGGCGATTGCCGTCGGGTCCCAGCTCGTCCTGACCCGACCAGTCCTCGCGAAGGGCGTCGAGGATCTCGAGGGTCACGTCCATCACGGCGTCCATGGCGTCCACCGTCTGGCTACCGGCGTAGTCCTGTCCCGTGTCGTTGCCGGGAGTATCCCAGACGAACGCGGGGGCGCCATCGGCCTCGAAGCTGCGGCCGTCCTCCCGCTGGATGCCCCTTCCAGGCAGGTTGAACAGCACGGTGACCATGGGATCACCCTCCCGGAAGCGGTAGCCCATGTTCGGCCCACCGTACCAGCTCATCCCGGAGGCGGCATACGAGACCAGCTCGTTGGCGTCCTGAGCGGCCTCCTCGAACTCCACGACCCCCGCCTTGATGTCCTCTTTCTCGCCGGAGCCACCCTGCACGTACAGCATCACGTCCAGCCGATCGTGCTGCTCCTCGGTCTCCCAGCACGGCACCGAGATGCGCATGTAGGTAGCGAACACCTGCTCGTCGTCCACCTTGGAGTGGTCACTGGGGGCGGAGATGTCGGGACCCGAGCCACCGGCGACGGGCAGGGAGTCCTCTTCGGTGCTGTGATACCGCACCTTGTAGATGTAGGACGTATACATCACGGGCTCCCGGAAGGTGTCGCTCCAGGGAAGCTCGTCGCTGTTCAGATCGTCCCTGCGCAGGGCCTGCCACCCAACGACGTCATCCGGCCCACTATCCTGGTTGATGGCCCCCATCCGCTTTCCATTCACGATGTCGGCGTCGTTGTCTTCCAGCCATCCCGCATTGATCACACGTGGCGGAACCATGCAAACCCGACCCGAGATCGGAGCAGCGTTTGTGGCATCAGGAGCCTGGGAGACCGGGGTGAAGCTGTCGATCGGGCCGACGGTGCTGCAGTGGGCGGCGAGGAGGAGGATGAGGGCGTTGGCTTGCATGGTGAAGTTCCGTTGGTTGGGGACACCCCGTACAGAAGCAAGACAGGTGCCAAGTTCCACGGTCGAGCACAGCACCCTTTTTTCGGCTTTCTTCCTCGTGTCACACGATACATGTGCCACAAGGAGGCAGAACACACCCCTATGTTCCGTGTTCGACACATGTGTACCGACACACGGAACATGGGACACACCCAACCAAGACGAGCCGTGAAGTTGCCCAGCGCACCCGCCGCAGCACCATGGGTCCGCACGACGATGGAGGGGTCACCTTGTGCGGGCCCAGCCCGGTGTTATCGTCCATGGACCCCTTCCCCCGAGAGGATCGCCCATGCTCACCCGGCTCGCCGTCCGAGGGTTCAAGAACCTGGCGCAGGTGGACATCCGCTTCGGGCCGCTCACCTGCGTCACCGGTCCCAACGGCGCCGGGAAGTCCAACCTGTTCGAGGCCATCGCCTTCCTGGCCGCCCTCGCCGAGCTGCCCTTGGCCGAAGCCGCCCTGGCTGCCTGCCGCGGCAAGGTGCATGGCGAAGGCGTGGACGACCTGTTCTTCCGCCGGGGCGACCAGCTGGCCG
>PVBE010496553.1_pt1 | contig 20628 bp, 18 predicted proteins | sample 1631181 | NCBI WGS metagenome assembly PVBE01 (sample SAMN08397723, study PRJNA350692) | Marine metagenome, whole genome shotgun sequencing project. | isolation source: water | place: Pacific Ocean | collected 2012-04 | reverse complement strand
GGGGGAAAGTTGGCACTACACGCCGATCTGGGAACTCGCTCATGCAGATCCGCATACTTGTCGTCGCCACGACCCCGAAAATCGGCCAAAATAAATTTGAACTGCGGAAGCTGGGCTAGCGGTCGGAGAGTCCGAAAGAGCAATCCCGAAGACACGCGCAAGGCGCCCAAAAAGAAAGGCGCCCGATTGGACGCCTTTCCCAAATGGTGGAGCCGAGCGGGCTCGAACCGCCGACCTTCGCGTTGCGAACGCGACGCTCTCCCAGCTGAGCTACGGCCCCGTATTGCCTTTTTCTCTCATATTCTCTCTCATATTCTCTCTCAAATTTCTCTCTCAAATTTCTCTCACACCGGTGGTGCCCGGACAGGTTGTGAAAGAATTGCCGGCGCTTCGACCGCTCGAAGACGCTGGGGCTCGTGGGGTAGGGCCACAGCTGGCATTCGCGCGGGATTTCGAGGGGCGGACCTTAGAATTGGGCCTCCGCAGCGTCAATGGTTCGGGGGGAGTGCTGCCGAATCACCACGAAGCCCCGAGGGAACAGATCCGATGGAACGCCGCGGCATCAGCCCCGCCGCGCCCGTCTTCCGAGAGCACCGGCCGGGTGGCGAGCGGCGTAGCCCTCGCGATCGAGCCGACCGCGTTCCTGAAGCACCGCACCCAGTGCGGACAGGACCAGCACCTCCGCCGCCACGCTTGCACGCGGTGCCAGGCCGAGTGGGCCTCCCTCCTCCTTCACAGCGGCGTCCAGTGTCACGTCGGCCGCCTCCGCCAGGGGCGAAGCCAGCCCACCGGTCACAGCGATCACGCGCCCCCCATAGCCGCGGACCGCCTCGACGGCGAGCAGACATTCCGACGTCGTGCCGCTGTTGCTGATGGCGATCACGACATCCCCCGGCACGATCTGACCGAGGCTCCCGTGCAGCGCCTCCGTCGCGTGCAGGAAGGTCGCGGGCGTAGCGGTCGATGAGAGCAGCGAGGCCGCGTAGTGTGCGACGTGCTCGGGCTTGCCGACGCCCGTCACATGCACCCGCCCGCCCTCGGCCTGGGCTTCTTCGATCAGATCCGCCGCGGCCTCGAGACTCCTCCCATCGTGTCGCGCGCCGAGTGATGTCAACTCGCGCACCGCGACTTCGAGCACGCGCCGCCCGACCGCGCCCACTTGCGTCGCTGCCATCGTCGCGGCCTCCCGTTCTTCAGCTGTTGGCAGCGCCGCTCCATAGAGTTCCGCGATCCGCTCGCGCAAGGCCGCCGGATCGTCCGGAAAGGCACCGAGCTGTTCGACGCAGGCGGCGCCGCAAGCGTTGCCGAGCTTGGCGGACTCGATCGCATCGAGGCCCAGTGCCTCCGCCGCCAGATAGCCACCCAGAAAGGCGTCGCCGGCACCGGTGGAATCCAATACGTTGGGCACTCGATAGGCCGGTACCCAACGCTCGCCGTCGTCGCTGGCGAGCAGCGATCCCCGCTCACCGTCCGTGATGACGACGGTCGGAACCGAAAAACTCTTGCGGATGCGACGCGCCAGGGCATCGAGCTCCAAGAGATCCGGAAACAGCTCCCGGGCAGCCAACGCCGTCGGCTTCAAGAGATCGGTTTCGCGCAGGATCGCCTCGAGCAGTGCTCGATCGTCATCGCCATCCACGATGTCGCTCGGCAGCACGTCGAGATCGACCACGGTCGTGAGCCCGTTCTCGTGTGCGACTCTCAAGGCCTCGAGCGTCGTGTCCAGCGGCAGCTGAGAAACCTCGGTCGAGAGCCGCCTTCCCCGAGCGAGAAAGGCCACATGATTCTTGCGGACATGGTCGGGCCGGGTCTCGGCCGTCGCCCCGGCCGCCATGTAGATAGCGCGCTCACCGTCTTGATCGATGAAGATCTCGGCAATGGAGCTCGACGATCCACTCAAGTCGAGATCCGTTTCGATTCCAGAGCTCGCCATCGCAGCACGCAGCAGGCGCCCCCCCTCGTCATTGGCCTGTCGTCCAAAAATCCCCGCACGAATTCCAAACAGCGAGGCCCAGCCGAGCTGATTCAACATCAACCCGCCAATACACGACTGCACCAGTGCGCCCGAGGCGATGGGTTCCAGCAGACCCTTCTCGTTGGCTGCCAGGATGCGCCGCGTAAGGTGCATCCGATCGAGCACCATGCTGCCGAAGCCGACCAGGTCGAGATCGCGCCCACTTTCGAGTTCGACCGTCATCCGTGTCTTCGCTCGAAACGCGTCAACCAGGACCCCCCAATCTCGCTTGCCGCAATCGCCTTGACCTCTGCGAAGGCCTCGTCGAAGCGCTCGGCATCGACGCGTGTGAGCTCCGGCGTCCCCGGCGCCACGCTGGGGCTCGAGATCACGCCCTCGCCGTAGAGTACGCGCTTCAGGCAGGCCAGGGTCCGCCTACCCCCCTCGGCCTGGGTCCTTAGCCGGAAGGCATCGACAACGCGCTGGGCCTTGTCCATACGCTCTTCGTCGCCGGCCCGACACACCTGCCACGCCCAGGCCCATTCCCGCGGCATCGCATTGGCGGGGCCGGAGACCACGCCCACGGGCAGCCCGCCCGACAAACGCCAGCGATTCCAATGCTCGCGAATCGGTCCGAAAAGTCCGCGGTAGGGTCGATAGAGCTCGAAGATCAATTTGGCGTTCCCGATATAGATCCCGAATTCACCCCGATCCTTGAAGCTGCTGGCGGCCCGCGTGTAGTTTCCGAGCACCTTGTAAGACGCCGAGACCTTGATCCCGCGCACGAAGTCGAGGCGACTCATCGCCTTGACCTGTTTGGTGCGGATATGCGGAATCTTCGGGTCGATCGCGATATCGGCGTTGTCGTAGAGGAAGATCGGAATCCGCCGCGATCGTGCGTCGAGCAGATCCGCTACGTCGCGCAGCATGAAGCGGACTGGATCATCGACGCCCTGGATCGATAGCGGCGCGAGCACCGCGGCGTCGACGCCGCAGTCGATCGCAAAATCGAGATTCGCGAGGGTCAGGGCGGCGGACGGCGCCGTGACCCCGGCCCAGCTCTCGACTCCGCGCGTCTCGCCCGCGGCCGACTGGGTTCGCGCCGCCAGCTGCAGGTTGAGCTTGGCAACCTCTTCCGCGCAGACCCGGATTACGGCCTGGCGCGTGTCGTTGTCGATCTTGTCCCATTCGCCGGTGGTGCCGGCGGAGAAGATGATGTCGGCGCCCGCACCGTCCTGAACGACATGGCGGACAACCGCGCGCTGATCCTCCTCGAGAAGACCTCCCTCTTCATCGAGAATGGTCAGCACCGGAACCGAAAGCCCGGGCTTCGGTCGTGAATCCTCAATACTCCGAATCGCCCCACCCTCCGCGCCCAAGACGCACGCGGCAGAGCATAGCGATCCACCCCCCACCCATCCAAAAGCCCCGGACGCTGTGTCGTCGCTGCGCGGTACCGAGGAGTCGATGGCAGTGCGGTGTGCCTCGCGGCGAAATCAAGCGGAGGTCGCCCCCCGGCCAGCCGCCGGAACCCACGTCGCTGCAAACCCGAACGAAAAGCGAGAGCGCGGCTTCCCCGATGGACCGAGCCATTCGCCGCGAGGCACGCCGCACGCTCCCCGGCACAGCCCCCGACGGCGCGTCGCCGACTCAGAGCGTTTCGAAGAAGTAGGTCATCTTGACCCCAAGAGCCGCCCCGAGCTTGTGCATCGTGGACATCGACGCAGCGCTCTTGCCGAGCTCGATCTGGGAGATCAGGCTGACCGAGAGGCCCGTTCGATTGGCGAGCTGCTTGAGTGTCAGATTCGATTCGTGACGTTTGCTCCGAATGCGCCGACCGAGCTCGGTATTCAGGTGGGTCTCGAGATCGACGATCAAGCCGCGGTCACGGACCGCTTCGAGTACGACAGCGAGGACTTCCTCAGCATCGAGCGGCTTCTGCAGATAGTGGAACGCCTGATGCTTCATCGTTTCGACGGCCATCTCGACAGAAGCCAGGCCGGTCGTCGCGATCACACAGATGTCCTTGTCGAAGGCACGGATCTCGGCCAACGCTTCCGCACCCCCACTGTCCGGCGAAACGTCGAGGAAGACCAGTTGAAAGCGATTCTGGCGAATTTCCTCGGGAGCCCGATGCGGTTCCAACAGACAGCTGACGCCATAGCCCTGATCCGAAAGAAGTTGTTTGAACTGGACCTGGGATGTTTCCTCCCGGTCGACGACGAGAATGTTGAGTCTCTGCAGATTGGCCATTCGATTCCGCCATCTTTCGACCCGAAACTTCGACGCCACCACGGGTGGGCGCCGAGAGCTCCGGACCGGGCAGTGAAGCGAGCGCGGGTTGGCTGCACTCCCTGCACATTGCACATTGCACATGACTTGCCGATGGATCGGCCCTTTCCACGATCTGCATTAGTGGTTTATTGGAATCTTTCAGTCGTTGCGGCCAGGGGCATCCCGATCGAGGGGACCGCGTTTCTTACGACACGGTCCCGGCAAATGAGCAACCGGGGGCTGCGCAGCGCCGAGCAGACCCGTCCGGCATCGGGCGAGAGATCAGTTGGGATCTTCCGGAGCGCCAGCGAGGTCCCGGAGCGCCAGCCAGCTGCGGCTGAAGGCCTTGGGCGGCGCATTGACCTGAACCGCGCGATCCACCTCGAAGCGGATCGGAAACGCTTCCCCGGGCTCATGGACTTCGAACCAGGAGGGCAGCTTGAGCCGATCGAAGCTGACCGTCGGTCCGAACACCACGTAGACGCCATCCGCCCGATCGATCCGCCGCACCTCCAATTGCTGGGTATCGACCCAGAGTCGCGGCAGCCGCCCGTTCATCACCTCGGTGTCCAGGCTGTCCTCCGGGCGATCGCCCGGCGCGTCTCCAAGCAGGAGCTCCGAAGGACCGCCGAGATCCAGGAACCCCGCTTCCTCCGGCTGCGGATCGGTCTCCTCCCCCTCGGACCCTTCGAGATCGGTCGCATCCAAATCGGTCCCATCCAAATCGGTCAAGGGATCGCCGAGCACACCGGATTCGGCCAGAGGCGCCGGCAAGGGCAATGGGGCCGCCAGGTGCGGGTCACCGATCACGAAGCAATCCTGCTCGCCACACGGCGCGAGCCCGATCGAATCACTCTGGATCCCGAAGGACTCGAGCGCCGCGCGCAACGTCACCTCCGAGGCGAGCTGCAGGAGAAACAGGGGCTGCAGAAGCGGCCGGGGCCGCGACACACTGCGACCGTTCATCGTGCCTAGCAGCTGGGCGCCTGAAAGCAGGTATCGCTCGACCTGGCCCTCGTGCCGGCGTATCTCGAGCCGCGCGAGACCACTCGGATGGCTGATCAACTCGCCGGAGCCGATCGGCGGCTCGTCTCCGATGCGGATCGTCAACTCGAGCTGCAGCGCCTGACTCCGCCCCGAAGCGCGATTGACTTCAGCGATCGCCTTCATCGTGCGATCCGCGAGTGGAATCACCGCCTCCGCCACGGGTCCACGAAGCAGCACGAGCCCCAATGCCAATAGAATCGAGGCGCGGATCCTCGGCGCTAGCCGCGTCACGCGGGCTGCCCTGCGAGCTGCGACGCACCGGCATAACGCGCTCGATGACCGAGCTCCGCCTCGATGCGGAGCAGCTGATTGTACTTGGCAATGCGATCGGTTCGGCTGAGCGATCCCGTCTTGATCTGGCCCGCACCGGCACCCACCGCCAGGTCCGCGATCGTAGTATCCTCGGTCTCGCCCGAACGATGAGACACCACCGTGGCAAAGCCGGCCGCGTCGGCCATGCGCATCGCTTCGAGCGTCTCGGTCAGGGTACCGATCTGGTTCGGCTTGATCAGGATCGCGTTCCCACAACGGTCGTCGATGCCGCGCTTCAAAATGCTGGGATTCGTCACGAAGATATCGTCTCCGACGAGTTGGATCTGGTTTCCAAGCTGCCTGGTCACCTGCGCCCAACCCTCCCAGTCGTCTTCGGCGAGGCCGTCCTCGATCGAAACGATCGGATAGCGGGAGACCCAGTCCGCCCAGAAATCGACCATCGCGCTGGCCTCGAGACGCCTGCCCTCACTCGTCAAGACGTAGAGGCCGTCCTTGTAGAACTCGCTCGACGCGGGATCGAGGGCGATCGAAATCTCACTGCCCGCCTTGTAGCCGGCGCGGTCGATTGCCTCGAGGATCAACTCGAGAGCTTCGTCATTGCTTCCGAGATTCGGTGCGAAGCCGCCCTCATCGCCAACCGCGGTCGAATAACCCTTCTCGAGCAGGACACTCTTCAGCGTATGAAAGACTTCGGCCCCCCAGCGCAGCGCCTCTGCGAAGCTCGGCGCACCCAGCGGGTAGAGCATGAACTCCTGAACGTCGACGCTGTTGTCGGCATGGGCGCCGCCGTTCAGGACGTTCATCATCGGCGACGGCAGCAGGCAGGCCGCGTCGCCGCCGATGAATCGATACAGCGGTCGATCTGATGCGGCGGCGGCGGCGTGCGCGGCGGCCAGCGAAACGCCGAGAATCGCGTTGGCGCCGACTCGCGATTTGGTGTCGGTCCCGTCGATCGCGATCAACGCCGCGTCGAGAGCCGCCTGTTCCTCGAGGCCGCCCAGCAGCTTGCCTTTCATCGCATTGGCCAGCTCCTCGTTCACGAAACCGACGGCCTTCCGCACACCCTTGCCGAGGTAGCGCGACTTGTCGCCATCCCGGAGCTCAAGGGCCTCGCGCGCGCCGGTCGATGCACCGGAGGGCACCGATGCGCGGCCCCGAACGCCGCTCGAAGTCAGCACGTCCACCTCGACGGTCGGATTGCCTCGTGAATCCAGGATTTCTCGCGCTTCCACTCGATCGACACGGACCGGCGCCATCGCAGCCAACTCCTCACTCGACCCTGGTTCGTCCCCGGGATCGGGCGGCGGATCTTAGCAGGCCAAAGCGCAGAGCCCCCGAGCAGGGCAGCCCGGCCGTTCAGATCTGCGAGAGCTCGGGCACCACCACCAGCTGCCCGTCGGGCCCCGAGAAGATCTGAGTCTCGATTTCAAAGGCTTCTCGCAGATTCGCCGACGTTAAGACTTCGGCCGGCCGGCCCTGCGCAACGATCCGGCCCTCCCCGAGCAACACCACCCGATCACAGCAACGTGCGGCCAGGGACAGATCGTGGGAGACGATCAGCGCGGCGCGCCCCGAGTCCGTAAAGCTCCGAACCTCACGCAGGACTTCGACGCGATGCTTCAGATCGAGAAAGGCCGTCGGCTCGTCCAGCAGAAGCAGGTCGGGATCCTGGACGAGCGCGCGGGCGAAGAGCACCAGCTGGCGCTCACCACCGGAGAGTGTCGTGATCGAGCGGTCCGCCAGCCACAGGATGCCGAGTCGCCCGAGCGCCGCCTGGGCCAGCTCGACATCGTGCTCGCTCTCGAGGCCAATCAACGACTGGTGTGGCGCGCGCCCCATCAGGACGAGCTCTCCGACCCGGAACGGAAAAGGAACGTGCATGTTCTGGGGCACGAGAGCGACGCGCTGGGCCAGGCGTCTGCGCGGCAGCTCGCGCACCACCTCGCCAGCGAGAAGAACCCGACCCCGTTTCGGCCTGAGGATTCCCCCGGCCAGCCGCAGCAGCGTCGTCTTCCCCGCCCCGTTGCGCCCGACGAGGCCGACGATCTCGCCCGGAGAAACACTGAACCCGATTTCCTCGAGAATCAGCCGACCCCCGAGTTCGGCTGAGACGGATTCGAAGCACAGTGAATTCTCGGTCGAACTCTTCTCGGTGGTCGATGTCCCGGTCGAGGTAACCTCGCCCATCCGCGTCACCCCTGGAGTGGCCCGCGAGCCTGGGCCCGGCGTAGCAGAAAGATGAAGAGCGGCCCGCCAACGACCGCCGTCACCGCTCCCACCGGCAGCTCGCGCCCGTCGAACAGCGTGCGGGCCGCCGTGTCGCACAGAACCAGAAAGCCCGCTCCGGTGATCGCTGCCGCAGGAATCAGCAGACGATGATCACTGCCGATCACGAGTCGCAGCGAATGCGGCACGATGATGCCCACGAAGCCGATCAGGCCCGAGACCGCAACAGCCGCCCCGACCATCAGCGACGTGCCCAACAGCAACCAACGTCGATGGGCATCGACGGGAACGCCGAGCTGACTCGCCGCTTCATCTCCCAGCACCAGCAGATTCAGACTCCGCGAAAGCAGCCAGGCCGTCGTGCAGCCGATTGCGACGCTCACTGCCACGAGACCCACGGCTTCGATCTCGACCGAGGAGAGGTGGCCGATCAACCAGAGAAGGATTCGCGAGCCTTCGAAGAAGCCCGCCAAGGACGTCAGGAAGATGATCGCGGCGGAAGCGAATGCGTTGAAGACCACCCCGGTGAGCAGCAGGCCTGCAGGCGAGCTGCGTCCGGGTCCGCCCGACACCCAATACAGCAGCAGCGTCGCGAGGAGCCCGCCCAGGAAGGCCGCGATCGGCACCGCGGAGGTCGGAACCGAAAATATGCCTCCAAGCGCAAGCACCGAGATACCCGCGAGAGCAGCGCCTCCCGAAACGCCTAATACATATGGATCGGCGAGGGGGTTGCGGAGCAGGGCCTGGAAGACCGCCCCAGCCGTCGCCAGCGCCGCACCGACCAGCACTCCCAAGATCACTCGTGGAAGCCGCACCCCCAGCACGATATCTCGTACCATCGCATCCCCGCCCCCCCGAAAGAGCAGCCCGAGGACCTCGTCGAGGCCGATTCGCGACGGACCGGTGACCAGAGCGAAGAGCGAAATGGCGGCGAGCCCCGCTGCCAGCGAGCCCAGAACGAGGATCATGCGTGACAGCGATAGACGGATCACGGATGCCGCACTGCCCGGGACTCGAGACCGACTCGGGAGGCTCTCGACAGCGCCGACTCGATCGCGGCGTCGATCTCGACCCCATGCACCGCGACCGCCAGCTCGCGCAGCGCGCGATCCAGCTCGGGACCCGGCAGGCTGATGCGGCTGGCCTCTAGAGTCAGGACGCGACCAGACTCGACCGCGGGAAGACTCGGCCAGCGAGCCCAGAAGGCCCGACCGTCCTGGCTGCCCGGCGTCATGTCGAGGAGCAGCTCGGGCTTCGCGGCGATCAGCCATTCGATCGATCCGCGTGGATAGCCGGCAGCTAGACCACGGCCGAGATTTCGTGCCCCCACGGTTTCGAGCATTTCGTCGAGAAAGGTATCGGACCCGACCAGGAAGAGAGGGGAGCGATCCAGCACCGCCAAGGTCGCCGGGCGCTCGCGCCCCGCCACCGCCCGTGCGACCGCCCGCCGCATGCCGAGAATCGCCGCGATTCGCTCGGCCGCCGCCTGCTCCCGGTCCAGGATCTTTCCCAGGCGCGCGATGTTCTCGAGCACCTGATCCAGGCGTTCGTTCTCGAAGATCTCGACCTCGAGGCCGAGCCGCGCCAGTCGCTGGCCGTGACTCTGCTGATCGATGCCGGCCACCAGCAGCACCCGGTCGGGTCGCAGGACCAGCACCGACTCGAGAGTCGGATCGAAGAGGCCACCGACCCGGGGCAACGACGCGACCTCAGCCAGCAGCTCGGCGGAATAGTCATCGACGCCGACCAGAGCCTCGCCGGCACCCAGCCGCAAGACGATCGCAGTCAGCGACGGGTTGAGTGAAATCAATCGCGGCGCAGCGCTCTGCGCGCCGCCGGCGCGCGACCCGGTCGCCACAACCAGCAGGGCGACGCCCAGCGCGAGCCCCAGGACGAGAGCCCAGCACCCCCGCTTGCACGTCTGCGGCGTCGATGTCGCGAAATTGACCCAGCCCATCATCCGCTCATCATAGTCTGGATAGTCTGGCCAGACCGAATGCCGCGTCGCCGCGTGGCCGCGAACGATCTGGACGCAATTCCGCCCCGATCGTTCGCGACGCAGCGCTACTTCCGCGCCTTCGGCTTGCCCTCCGTAGCCGTTCTGGCCTGGCCCCCGGGTCCGCTGCCCGAGCCCAGGGTCACCAGCGGCCGCAGCTTGGCGACCAGAGCCGGCCCGATCCCGCGCACCGCCTCGAGATCCTCGACCGACGCAAAGGCGCCGCTCGAAGCCCGATATTCGACGATTGCCGCCGCCTTGGCGGCACCGATACCCGGCAACGCCACCAGCTGCTCGGCCGTCGCGCGGTTCAGATCGATCCGCGGCTCAGCACTCGCCGCTTCGGCCTGCGCGAGCGCCGGCATGCAGAGCAGACCCAGCACCAGCAGGGCCAGCAGGTTTCGCGACCTGTTGAATACCCGCGGGTCATCAGAGACCCGAAACTGGTCAGACCGCCACAACGCAACGGGCGCCCTCCGCCCAGGAAGCGCCTGCGGCTGATGAGGCGCCTGCGGCCCATCAGGCGCCCGCGGCCCATAAAGAGCCTGTGGCCCACAAGGCGCCCGCAGCCCATCTGCGGTACGCGCACGAACATGGAAAATTGACATCGATTCGAACTCCCCGGGACCTGGGGCGAAATGAGCGGCGCCGGGCATCGTCGCGCGCGCGGCGAGTCCGCGGACTCCGGACGACTAGCGGTCGCGCGCCACCGAGAACCTCGCGGCCGCACTCAAAGCGGTCTTCGCGGGTCCATCGGGAAAGGGGGCGATCGCTTCGCGGGCTCTCTCGACATTCTCGTGAGCGCGGGCCACCGTGTCGCGGATGCCGTGGTAGCGCAGCACGATCTCGGCCACCGAGGCGAACTCGATCTCGGGTGCTTCGAGAGGCGCCATGCCACCGTGTTCGTCGGCGAGCCGCGAGGCGTTCTTCAAGACCGAAGCCACCTGTTCGCGTTCTCCCACCCGACAGCGCTTGAGCGCCAGAATCAGCGGCAGCGTAATCTTTCCTTCCCGCAGGTCAGCGTAGGGCTGCTTGCCGAGATCTTCGAAGGCCGCCTCGTAGTCGAGACAGTCGTCTCGGAGTTGGAAGGCGAGCCCCAGCTGTCGGCCGTATTCCGCAATTCGATTTCGCTCGCCCCTGGTCACGCCCCCGAGCAACGATCCAATCTCGCAGCAGGTGGACAGCAGGGCCGCGCTCTTGCGGTCGATCACGTCGTAGTAGTGCGCCTCGGTCATGTCGACATCGAAGCTCCGCTCGAGCTGGAGCAGCTCGCCCTCGGCCATCAGCCGGATCGTTCGGGCGAAACTCTCGACCATCTCCAGATTTCCGTCCTCGATGATGATCGACGAGGCGCGCGCGTAGAAGAAATCACCGGCCAGCACTGCGCGTCGATTTCCCCAGATCGCATTCGCGGCGGGCCGGCCCCGGCGCATCTCCGCGAGATCGACAATGTCGTCGTGGAGCAGCGTCGCGGTGTGGAGGAGTTCGAGAGCGGCAGCGAGTTCGATTCTTCGCGGGCCCGTGTAGCCACACATCTCCGCGGTCAGGAGAACCAACACCGGACGCAGTCGCTTGCCGCCCGCTGACAGGACATGCGTCCCGAGCGATCCGATCACACCAGCCTTCGAGCCCACCTGGTCGCGAAGCGTGCGTTCCACGAGTTCGGGATCCGGCGCGGTGCGATCGAAGATCAACGCCATGCTCTCCTGAAGCGCCGCCGGCATCGACGACAGCGCCTTCTTGGTGACGTCGGTGACGCCTTGGGTCATGTCGGTGACTTCTCGGGTCACGTCGCCGACGTCCTGGGTGCCGTCGGTGACGTGGTCGCTCGATTCGCTCAGCGGGGGCCTTGCCATCTGCGCACCGTAGCTACCAGGATCCTACGTGTCAAAGCCAGGACTCTCAAAAAACACTTCGAAACCGGGCGTTTACCGCTGTTCACGACGATGCTCGAGAGGTCCCTTTCGCGCTAGCCGGGCGCCACCCCACACCGCTTCAACCATTCGATGGCCTCGGCCAGCGCTTCTATGGGAACGGTTTCGCATTTATGTGCCGGCCCGACACCGGCCTGCTTCGCCCGCACCTCGAGCTCTCGATGGCAGACGGCGGGAACCAGAATGCGTTTGAACCCGAGACGCGCAGCCTCGCCGACCCGGACATCGAGGCGCGAGACCCGTCGCAGCTCTCCACCGAGTCCGATCTCGCCGACCGCCGCGGCATCCGCCGGCACCGCGAGATCCTCGCGACTCGAAGCGATCGCCAGTGCAATGCCGAGATCCGCCGCTGGCTCGGCCACGCGCACGCCGCCGACCGCCTTGACGTAGACGTCTTGTGAAAGCAGATCGACTCGACTGCGGCGGTCGAGCACGGCGAGTAGCAGCGCCACGCGTGCGTCCTCGAGGCCCAGCGTCGTGCGCCGCGGCGTGCCGTAGGGCGCCGGTGCGACCAGGGCCTGCAGCTCGACGAGCATCGGGCGCGAACCTTCGAGCAGTGGCACGACGCAGCTTCCCGGCGCGCGCGCACTGCGCTGCTCCAAGAAGAGTTCGCTCGGGTTCTCGACCGCGGCCAGCCCGTCCGCAGCCATGCTGAAGACACCGACCTCCTGGGTCGACCCGAAGCGATTCTTCGCAGCGCGCAGCAAGCGAAACGCGTGGGCACGATCGCCCTCGAAGGTCAACACCACGTCGACCAGATGTTCGAGCACGCGCGGTCCCGCGAGACTGCCGTCCTTGGTCACATGGCCGATCAGCAGCAACACCGTGCCGGCGCGCTTGGCCGCCGCGGCGAGCTGCGCGGCGGACTCCCGCACCTGGGCCACCGACCCGGCAGCGGATTCGATGGCACCGGTCTGGATCGTCTGGATCGAATCGACGACGACGAGGCTCGGCGCGAGCTCCGACCAGGGGCCTGCCAGGGCCTCGATCCGGGTCGTCGTCATCACCTGAAGCGAGCCACCGAGGCGAGGCAAGCGCTGTGCCCGCAGCCGGATCTGCTCGGCACTCTCTTCGCCGCTCACATAGAGAACGGAAACGCCCGTGGCGGCCAGCCCACCCGCCACCTGCAGCGCCAGTGTCGACTTTCCGATGCCGGGATCACCCCCCAGCAGAACCACGGAGCCGGGCACGAAGCCGCCACCGAGCACGCGGTCGAGCTCGGCGCCGCCGCTCGAAATCCGCGGATTCGCGTCGGCATCGATCTCCGACAGGCGCCGCGGCTTCTCGTCGCTCCGAGCCGACAGATGCGCCGCCAGGCCGGTGTCGGGTCTCGCCGCGGCGCCCTTCGACTCGGAGGTCGCCGCCACAGCCTCCTCGACGAGGCTCTCCCACTCGCCGCAGTCGCTGCAGCGCCCATGCCACTGCGGGTGATGCGCCCCACAGGATTGACAGACGTAGACCGTGCGTTTTTTAGCCAATTCACCCCCGCCGCTCTCAGAGCCGCGCCCAGCTCCAACCATCTCCCATCACGGAGCCGAAAACAAGGTGAAGGTAGCGGCTGAGATGCGATTCAGCGTCCCGAGAAGGGCTGTCAACCCGATCGTGCACCGTGGTTGACAGCGTCGCGCACAGGGCGGTAGCCTGCTGCGCCGAAACCACGGAGGCGCACCCTTGTCCGAATCCCTCGAAGCCGATTCCATTTCTTCACCCCACGCATCACCCCGACGGGCGGCCGCTACGGACCGCGACCTCTACGCCGAGCTGGCTCGCAATGCCCTGGCCGGCATCGCCCCGAGCGAAGAGCGATCTTTGTGGATTCTCGACGGGCCCGACGTCGAGCTCCTGCCTCTACTACAAGCCGCCTATGAACCCCGCCGCCAGGCCTTCGGCCGCAAGGTCAAGATCCACGTCTTGAACAATGTCCAGAACGGGCTGTGTCCCGAGGACTGCGGCTATTGCTCGCAGAACAAGCACTCGAAGGCAGCGATAAGAAAATACGCCATGAAGAGCGACGAGCAGATTCTGGCTGAGGCCGAAGCGGCTGCGAAAGCCGGCGCCTCCCGATACTGCATGGTCCTGTCCGGTCGCAGTCCAACGATCGAACGAACGAGACGAATCGGCAACCTCATCCGCGAGATCAAGTCACACTGGCCGATCGAGGTTTGTCTCTCCGCCGGCCTGATGGGCGACGAACATGCTCAGATCCTGAGCCGAGCCGGCCTGGATCGAATGAACCACAACCTGAATACGAGCGAGCGGCACTACCCTTCGATCACAGAAACCCACTCCTATGCCGATCGCGTGGCCACCCTCCAAGCGGCCAAGCGAAACGGCATCGCAGCCTGCTCGGGCCTGATCGTCGGGATGGGTGAAGAATCGATCGACATCGTCGACGTCGCCTTTCGATTGCGCGAGTTCGAAGTGCCCTCGATTCCCGTGAACTTTCTGATTCCGATCGAGGGCAACCAGCTTCAGCACGATGGCTCGCTCAGCCCGGAACGTTGCCTACGCACGCTATGTCTGATGCGCTTCATCAATCCCAGCGCCGAAATCCGCATCGCCGGCGGACGCGAAGGCCATCTGCGCACGATGCAGCCCTTCTCGCTGTATCCCGCGAACTCGTTGTTCGTGGAGGGATATCTCACCACCCGCGGTGACGCCGTCGACGAGACCTATGCGATGATTCGCGACGCCGGCTTCGAGATCGACGGCAACGATCTCTATGCACAGCAGAACGCTGCCGAAACGAGCTCGTGCGAGGTCGCCCGCCAATCGACGTTCCGGATCCCCGGCGGCGGCGAGGAGCTGCTCAAGCCGGAGATTGCGCGCACTTGAGCGGGGATCCGCTCGCGCAGATCGCCGACGAGATCCTCGACGAGATCCGCGACCGTGGGACCTATCGCCGCATGCGCGTGCTCTCGGGTATCCAGGCGCCGCGCATGATCGTGGACGGTCGTGAGGTTCTGGTCTTTGCGGGCAGCAACTACCTCGATCTCGCGCGCCATCCCCAGATCATCGAAGCCTCCGAGCGCGGTGCACGGTCATGGGGGTGCGCGGCGGGTGGCTCGCGCCTGATCAGCGGAAACCTGGCCTGCCACGAAGCGCTCGAAGAGGAGCTCGCGCACTTCTTCGGAACCGAGAGCGCGCTCGCCTTCGGCACCGGCTACATGGCCAATGTCGGCGTGATTCCCGCACTCCTGGGACCGGACGACGTACTGGTCTCAGACGAGCTCAACCATGCCTCGATCATCGACGGCGCGCGGCTCGCACGCTGTCAGGTCGCCGTGTTTCGACACGGCGATGTCGTGTCGCTTGCAGAAACCCTCGACGCAGTGGTGCCGCATGCGCGGCGCTGCCTGGTCGCCGTCGACGGCGTCTACAGCATGGACGGCGACCTCGCACCCATCGCCGAGATCGTGAAGCTCGCGCACGAAGTGGGTGCGGTCGTGCTGCTCGACGACGCCCACGGCACGGGCATCCTCGGCGCGCGTGGTCGCGGAACGGCCGAAGCGGCCGGGGTGCTCGCCGAAGTCGACATCTTGATGGGCACTCTGGGGAAATCGATCGGCTCTTTTGGTGCCTTCGTGGCCGGCTCGGCGAAGCTCCGAGACCTGCTGGTGAATACGGCACGCAGCTTCATCTTCTCCTGCGCCCTCGCACCCGCCCAGGTCGAAGCCGCTCGAGAGGCAATTCGTTTGATCGACGAAGAACCCTGGCGAAGAGAGCGACTCAGATCGAATTGCGATCGCCTGCGTCGGCGACTGGCGGAAGCTGGTATCTCGACCGCGCCGAGCACGACCCATATTCTACCCGTTGTGTTGGGCGGCAATGAACGAACGATGCGAGTCGGCGAGCGCCTCCTCGAACGCGGCTATTTTGCCCAGGGCATCCGCCACCCCTCGGTACCGCGGGGCAGTGCGCGGCTGCGAATCACGCCGATGGCGACTCACGAAGAGTCGGAGATCGATGCCTTCGCGAAGGCGATCATCGACACTCTGGCCGAAGAGTAACGAGCAACCATGCCGGGACTCTTCATCACGGGAACCGATACGGGTATCGGCAAGACCCTCGTCGGCTGCGCGCTGGCGCGGGGGCTTCGGCGGGCGGGCGTCGACGTGGGCGTCATGAAGCCGGTCGAGACGGGCGTGACCGAAGCGGGCCCGCTAGACGCCCTCGCTCTACGCGACGCCGCGGGTGTCCAGGACGATCTCGAGCTGATCTGCCCGCTGCAATTCACGATGCCCGCAGCACCCGAAGCGGCCGCGATGGCCGAGCATCGGCACGCCAATCCGGACGTGATCCGTATCGCCTTCGACACTCTCGCCCGACGTCACGAGGCGCTGCTGGTCGAGGGCGCGGGCGGATTGCTGGTTCCCTTCGACGAGAAGATGACGATGGCCGAGCTCGCGATCGCACTCGAATTACCTGTTCTGATCGTGGCACGCGCCGCCCTGGGCACGATCAACCACACCCGCCTCAGCATCGAAGCCTGCGCAGCCCGCGGTATCGAGGTACTAGGCGTCGTTATCAGCCACTGCAGCGGGCCACTCTCCAGGGCGGACGCGGCCAATCTGGAAGTGCTGCGGCGCGAACTCGGACGAACCTGGATCGGTGAAGTGCCTCCGCTCGCGGCCGGGGAGCGAGTCGATCCAGCTGCCGCCGGACTGGGAGCCGTGCTCGCACATTTCCGCGCATCGGCCACCAGATGAGCGATGTACATCCCATCGAGGCCTCCGAGCTGCACGCCCGCCGCGAGAGGGTCTTCCTGGTTCTGGCGGGCCTGTTTCTGGGCTCGATGACGATGCTCAACATTCTGGGCATCTCGCGCTTCATCGATCTCTCCTTCGAGGTCTTCGGCCTGCAAATTCCGATGGCGCTGGCGGTCGGCGTGCTGCCCTATCCCATCACGTTTCTGTGTACGGATTTCGTCTCGGAGCTCTACGGCCAGAAGCGCGCCAATTTCCTGGTCTGGGTCGGCCTGATGTTGAACGCCTGGGTCGTGGCCTTTCTGTGGGTCGGCGGAGTGCTCCCCCCGACGCCCGTGATCGACCCGGCGACGGGGCTACCGCCGACGGAGGCCTACGACTTCGCCTTCTACCGAATCCGTTTCCTGACGATGGGCGCCGTGGTCGCCTCGATGATCGCCTATCTCACGGCTCAGCTCTGCGACGTCGCGCTGTTTCATTTCTGGAAGCGACTGACGAAGGGCCGCCATCTCTGGCTCCGCAACAACGGCTCGACTCTGGTCAGCCAGTTCGTCGATTCCTGCGCAGTCATCGCGATCACGCATTTCTACGCGAAGGGGCTCCCGATCGATCCCGACGGCGAAATCTGGCCCCAGCTCGGGGTGTTCATCGCGTCGGCCTATATCTTCAAGATGACGGTCGCGCTCGCCGACACGATTCCCTTCTATATCGGAGTCCACTATCTGAGTCGCTATCTCCAGACTGATCCCAGCCACGAACGAGCGCCGGGCTACGACGATGGGAGCTGACGAGAAGGGCGCGGACCCCGACTGGTCCCGACGGGCGGGAGCTTCCCTTCAGCGACGAATCGGTCGAGATCGACGATTGTCCTGTCCATGATCTGGGGGGAGGCGCTGGAGGGGGAACGCAAACATCGGAGCATTGTCTTCGTCCCTGGCGGCGGCGCCCACGCCCGATGTTGGGCCCATGTCGCCGCCGGCTCAGGCGCTGATCGGGGCTCGAGCCGAAGCCGGGCAATCGGATTGGCCCGGCGCGGCGAAGACCCGACGCCCCTCGACGTAGGTCTCGACGACGACACCCTGCGCATCGAGAAGAACCAGATCCGCCCGGCTGCCCGGTCGCAGCACACCGATCTCGTGCTCGAGCCCAAGCAATCGCGCGGGACGCAGCGTGACCGATGCGATCGCCTCGGTCTCGGTCATCGCGCCGAACTGCTGGACGTTGCGAAGAGCCCGATCCAGGCTGAGCCGACTCCCCGCCAGGCGGCCGTCGGCGGCCAATCGCCAGGCCACGCCGTCGTCGACGAGCCCGCCCGACCCGAAGTCCGTCCCATCCTGCTCTCCGGTGGGCAGGTCGATCCGATCGGTAATCAGCGAGAGCTGGTCTCCGAGACAGCGTGCGGCCACCCGCACCAGATCGGGCGCGACGTGTACGCCGTCGCAGATCAGATCACAGCTGACGGGCTCTCGTCCACCTAACACGGCACCCGGCAACCCCGGACTGCGGTGATGGAGTCCGCTCATCGCGTTGAAGAGATGGGTCACGTGAGTCATGCCTCGGCGGAAGGCGTCTTCGGCGGCCTCGCTCGTGACGCAGCTATGGCCGAGCGCCGCAATCACGCCACTGCGGCAGAGCGCCTCGATCAACATCTCCGCGCCCTCGACCTCCGGCGCCAGGGTCACCATCTTGAGGATGTCGCCGCAGGCGATCAGCAGCTCGCCATCCTGCGGTCGATAGGGACGGATCGCGGCAACCGGTTGCGCGCCGGCGGCCGCGGGATTGATCCAAGGACCTTCGAGGTGCAGACCGAGGGGCTGGGCGCCGGGCGCACTCGCGCGCGTCATCGCATCGACGAGCCGGGTCACATAATCCAGCAGCCGTTCGGGCCTCCAGGCGACAGAGGTCGCGAGGAACGAGGTCGTGCCGTGGCCCGCTTGCTGCCGGCTGGCTCGCTCGAGGGCGGATGCAAAATCCTCCGGAGGAGCGAAGAGCAGCTCGCCATGGAAGTGCAGGTCGATGAACCCGGGCGCCAGGCGCAACCCAGTCGCGTCGTAACGCTCGGCGTCGAAATCCCTGTGCGCGCCCGGCTCGAGCAGGGCCTCGATCCGATGCCCATCGAGAAGTAGGGTCTTCACCCCGGAGGCGAGGCCTTCAGGGTCCAGCAGGGTCGCACCTTCGATTGCCCAGCGTGCCATCAGTGAATCTTAGGCAGCTCAGGGGCAGAGTTCGAATGGGGCGAATACACATCAAGTGAGCCCTTCGCCCCGCCGAAATCGTCTGCATGGACGCGGCGACACCCGAAGAGGAGATCAAGCTCCTCGAGATCAAGATGAACCAGCTCAAGCTGGACTACGACAAGTACTTTCTCGGGACGCGGCCCACCGAGCCCGCGATGCTGAGAAGCGAAGTCCAGAAGATGGTGATCCGGTTCTCGAATTCGCAGATCCCCAACACCGCGCTGCGCTTCAAGTTCAACAGTCTGAACGGCCGCTACCAGGCCTTCAAACGGCGCTGGGACGACACGCTCCGGCAGATCGAGGCCGGCACCTACAAGCGCCACGTCTTCAAGGCAGACCTCCACGATCGCGAGCGCGGCATTGGAGTCGACGCGCCCGCCGGCGCCAAGAACGCCAAGAGCCCCCGGAAGAGCGGCTTTGGCGAGCTCTTCGAGACCTATCGCGATGCTCTGATGGCGACCGGACAGGACGCGAGCAAGATCAGCCCCGCAAAGCTCCAGGCCGCGATCAAAAAACAAGAGGCCGCTCTCAAACAGAAGCTCGGCTGCGAGCGCGTCGACTTCAAGGTCGTCGTTCAGGACGGCAAGGTCAGGCTGAAAGCCGCAGCCGGTTAGGGCGTCATGGCCTTCTGCGATCGAAGGCAGCGAGCAGCGAATCGAGCGCACCGATCGTCACCTCGATGTGTCGCGGGTCGAGGGATTCGAGAAGCTCATTCTGTGCCATGAGAAGTGCTCGAAACGCCACCTCGACGAGCCGCTTGCCACTCTGGGACAGCACGATGTCGACCCGCCGGCCGTCGTCTGGCGCCGACTCACGCCTAGCCAATCCTTCGGCTTCGAGCTTGTCGAGAATCCGCGTCATTCCAGCCGAGGTCTGACCGACGAGCCCGCGAAGCTCGGTCGGAGATCGGCGCGGCGTCGGCGTCGTGGTACGCAGGATGCCGAGGGTGGTGAGCTCCGCGTAGTTGATGCCGAAGGGCGTGAGCACTTCTCGCTGCAGCGCCATCCAGTTGCGGGCAACGGCATCGATGCGACCGAAGATCTGTATGCCACTGGCGTCGAGATCCGGCAGCAGCTCGTTCCAGATGCCCGCGATCTGTGTGAGATGGGCAGCCAGCTCTTCCGGTCGGTCGAAGCGACCCATCCTGCTCACCCCCCTCTCCCCAAGTTGCCCAATCCGCCCGATTGCCCCTGTCTTCCGGGCGTGGAGGAGCCCGCCTCAGCCGGCTCGACTCGACGCCCGAGGCCCAGCGGCTCTTCCGGCTCAGCCGATCCCCTTCTGGAAGACATGTCGTGGGAGCAGGCGCGGTAGATCGGTGGAAGACATCAGGCCGGGAGGCGCCCCACAGACATAGGGAATCGCGTTCACGACGCGCATCGTGGTCGCGATCATTCCCTGCTCGGTGAACGTCTCGGAGGTGCCCAGCGTGAGTTCACACGTAAAGCTCGGGTCCCCATCGACGACGATCCGATAAGTGCCGTCCCGCGCCGCGGTGGGCCAATCCGGCGCGACATCCTCTGCGATGCGATTGACGTGCTCGATCACGATCGCGTCGCGCCCATCCACCACACCGATGGTTTCGAATCGGACGGCAGCGACCGTGCCGGCTTCCACGACCCCCGCAGCGATCTCGATTCGCCGATCGGTCACGCGCTTCTCATAGCTCTCCCGAATCTGATCCAGCCCGGCGCCGAGATGATCGGCGACCATGCGCACCGGCGGGCCCCAGGACGACGCCTGAATACCCGGCATCTCCATGATGCAACGCTGGTCGGGGGGCTTCCCGAAGCCGAAGACCTCGAATAGCGTGAATGCCACCGGGTACTGCGCGTAGGAGAAGATCTCCTGCGTGCGCACCACCTCGATCCGGTGCGAGAGCGTCGCGAGGGTGAGGACCAGCTCGTCGCCCGCGAAGCCTGGCTCGATCCCGGAGGCGTAGAGCGACGCACCACCCGCCTGGCAGGCGCTCTCGAGACGCTCG
>PVBE012471816.1_pt1 | contig 20631 bp, 17 predicted proteins | sample 1631181 | NCBI WGS metagenome assembly PVBE01 (sample SAMN08397723, study PRJNA350692) | Marine metagenome, whole genome shotgun sequencing project. | isolation source: water | place: Pacific Ocean | collected 2012-04 | reverse complement strand
TTTATACGCGAATGACCTATGCTGACGCCCCCAACAGCGGCGGTCTGTTCAAGCACGGCGGAGATTACAAGAAGGCCCTGGCGATGGTGCCGGAAGGTTCGGCAATTTCACTGGCCGGTCAGTTCAACGCCAGTTGGATAGGCGATCTCATAAACTACGCCGAGGCGGGCGGAAACCCGGCCCCTGCTGACCAGAAGGTTCCGGAGAATCCTGTGGTCACGCATGCCAAAGCGTTGATGGCTAACAGCGAAGGCAACGGATGCGTATTCCTGACCAGCATCCAGGCGCTTGCGGCGATGGCGACCTCCGGCGGCCAACCGCCGGTCGGAGTGGTCATCGACATAAAGGATCGCGATAAGGCGCTGAAGTCACTTAATGCGTTGTTCCGAATATCCGGAGAAAATGACGGCGGATCGAAACAGCCCAAACCTTACCGCAAGGTTAAGATTATTCGGAACGGCGGGTTCGTGAGCGCGGCGTTGATGAAGGACCGCCTCATACTCGCAGCCAACCGGGACGCCTTGACCGCGGCGATAGACACAGCGCTTGACAACACCGGCGGACTGAAGAAAGACTCCCAAGCCGCCAAACTCCTCAAACTCGCCGGAGACGGATCGGCGGTGTTTTAGTTTGATCTGGCCCAGGTGGTGAAAATGGTCTGGCCGTTCATCGTCTCGGCAGGACAGGATGCCCTTGAAGACGACAATGAACGCGATTTTCCGCTTGCGTCCATACCGTCTGCGGGCAAGATGGCCCGAATGCTCGGTTCGGAGATAGCGGTCTTCAAACCCGACGCCGGCGGGCTGTTGATGAAGTCGCGAGGAAAGATTCCGCTTATAACAAAACTTATTCCGGGATATACGATAATGGGCGGTGGGCTTTTCTTCATGATGATGCGTTGAAGCGGGAGCTTGTGCGATCTGGAAACCCCGACTGGTGTGAATGCAATGCGAACTATCGGGAGAATCCTGGTTTTTGTCGGCGTGTGCGTCGGGGTCTTCGGCGTGCTTGTCCTGTGCACTAAATGGGGGTACAGGGATTACGGTGTCAGGACCGGACAGACAGGCGGCCAGGCGTTGTTCTTCGCTATAGGCTTCATTTTGGCAGGTGTTTTGTTGTGCTGGGGGTGGAACCGTCCTCGACGCCGGCGGATCAAGAAGAAGCGTCGCGACCGGAACGAAAAAGTCTTGGCTCCCGCAAGGCGGATCGTCCTGATAGGCCACTTTGTCCTGTATGTCGCACCGGTGATGTTGTTCATTATCGTAATCTGGGTGGGATCCTGGAACGACAGCAGGACCAGTTCGGGATCATGGGAGCTGAGCAGTATTCTGGGCCTTGTTATAGTGACCGTACTCCTGGGCGCCGGAGCCCGCGGGGCGTTCAACTGGGCGGTTCGGAACGCCCGGGAGAAGGTGCGCCCCGACCTGCTCGATTCGGAGGATTGAGACCTCGCCGACCGTCGTCCGGCGATTTGCCGTCGAACGCCAATTACCAGACGCCGATTGCCACGCCGACAAGCTTCGACTAAGCTCATGCAATGGAAGCGTTTTTTCGTGAACTTGCGGCTGCCGACGCATTGCTGTCGACCATTGGGTCGTTCGTGCTGATCCTTGTGCTGGTGCGTTGCAAAGTCCCGCTGGGCGCGGCGGTTCTGGTCGGCGGCGCGGTATTGGGGGCGTTGTTTGGTCTGGCGCCGCTGAATATTGGCTCCGCGGCGTTGCGGGGGATGTTCAGCCCGGGCAGTATCGGGCTGGGGTCTATTACCGTTCTGCTGCTGGGCCTTTCGCAGACCATGCGCGGCGCCGGGCAACTAACCGAGATTGTGAAACTTGCCAAATCGCTGCTGCGCCGGCCCGCGATCGCCATGGCCGCGCTGCCGGCGCTTGTCGGGCTGCTTCCGATGCCCGGCGGGGCGCTGTTTTCGGCGCCGATGGTTGAATCCGCCGCTGACGGCAGCGGCGAAAGCGGTGGTAGGCTCTCGGCGATCAACTACTGGTACCGCCACATCTGGGAGCACTGCTGGCCGCTCTATCCAGGCGTTCTGCTGGCGGTGGATCATGCCGGGTGGCCGATGGGCGCATACGTTCTGCTGATGGCTCCGCTCGGTCTGTTCATGGTCCTCAGCGGGCTGGTGATCTTCCGCGGATTACATCCGGACCTGCACATTCGGGGCGACAGCCCGCCGACGGGTACGAAACGTCGGCTGCTCTGGAACACCTCGTCTATATGGATAGTCCCGCTGATCTGGATCGCCGGAACGCTTGTCGCCTGGTCGATTCTCTGGCCCCTGGGGCTGTCTCGCTCGGATGTGCGAAACTTGCCGTGGTTGTCGGCGCTGGTGAAGTACGGACCGTTGATCGTCGGACTGGTGATCTCGTTGCTCTGGACCGCTCGCCTGAACCGAATGGCGTCGGGGTCCTTGCTAAGAATATTCGCCAAACCGTCGATCTATAAGCTCCTCCTTCTGGTGTTGAGCATTATGGCGTTCCAAAGCGTACTGGCCGAAACCCACGCCGGGGCCAGGATGGGCGCCGAGTTGAAGGCGATGCACGTTGGCGTGATTGTGGTTGTCGCAGTGCTGCCGTTCATCTCCGGTATGGTCACGGGCCTGGCGATCGGGTTTGTGGGGATAAGCTTCCCGATAATCTACAAGATGGTGACCGTCGGCGACGAACCGATGGCCGCATCGTACGTCGTGTTGGCCTATGCGTGCGGGCATCTGGGAATGATGCTCACGCCGCTGCACGTCTGTCACGTGGTGTCGAACAAGTACTTCGAAACGCCGTTCAAAGCGGTCTATAAACGCACTATCCCTGCAGCATGTATCATGGCGGGCCTGGCGATCGCGTACTTTCTGGCCTTGCGAGCATTTGGAATGTGAGGCTCCAGTTCCGCCGTCGCCGTAACTTGGAGTGCGGCGACCTGGCGCCGCTTTGACATGTCGCGGAGCGACGCCGTTGGCCGTTTGCCGTCGGCAATAAAACTATTCCGCCTTGACCGTGTCGAGCACTTCAGCGATCACGTCGTCTGTAGTTATCGAGTCGGCCTGACCTTCGAATGACAGGATCAGGCGATGCCTCAGCGCCGACGGGGCTGATTTCTTCACGTCCGACATGGCGATGTTGGCCCGTCCGTTGATAAGCGCCCGGACCTTGGCCGCCAGCAGTATCGACTGGGCGCCGCGCGGCGAGGATCCGTATCGCACGTATTTGCGCGCCGCCTCGGGCGCCAGGTCTGAATCCGGCGAAGTCGCCAGCACGATATCGGCGATGTAGCGGGTCACCTCCGACGCAGCTTCAACCTGCCGCACGGTCTGACGCATGTCGATTATGTTCTGTCCAGCGGCCACCGGTGCGGCCGATGGAGTCTGCGAGCCGGTAGTCTGGTCGAGAATCGTCACCAGTTCTTCGGCCGGCGGTGATTGGAGGAGAATTTTGAGCATGAACCTGTCGAGCTGTGCTTCGGGCAGCGGATAGGTGCCTTCCATCTCCAGCGGGTTCTGCGTCGCCAGGATCATGAACGGCGCGGGCAATTGGTGAGTTGTCCGAGAGACGCTTACGGTCTGCTCGGCCATCGCCTCCAGGACCGCCGACTGGGTCTTGGGCGTCGCCCGGTTGATCTCGTCAGCCAGAATCAGGTTCGCGAAGATCGGTCCGGCCTGGAATTCGAATCGCTTTCCGCCGGTCGCGTCGCCGACCACGATATTCGTGCCCGTGATGTCGGCGGGCATGAGGTCGGGCGTGAACTGTATGCGGCTGAACTGCACGTCGAGCGCTTCGGCCAGCGTTCTGACCAGCAGCGTTTTGCCCAGGCCGGGAACGCCCTCGAGCAACGCGTGTCCGCCGGACAGCAGGCATATCATAACTTCTTCGATGACGCCGCGATGGCCTACGATAACCTTGCCCAATTCGGCGGTGATCGACGAATACTGGGCCTGGAAAGCTTCGATCCTGGCGGCGAATTCGGATTCCGGCGGTTGATTGATCATGACTTTATCATATTGTAACTTATACTTGCGGACAACAATAAACCGCTGATTGGAAACAGTATGGAAAAGCAACGATGCCAGTGGTGCGGGGATCATCCCCTGTATGTGGAATATCACGATGACGAGTGGGGCGTGCCCGTCACAGATGACAGTAGACTTTTTGAGATGCTGATTCTCGAAGGCGCCCAGGCCGGCCTGAGTTGGCTGACAATCCTGAAGAAACGCCAGGGGTATCGAAAGGCGTTCGCGGGCTTTGATATTGGGAAAGTCGCGAGATTCACTCCCAAACGGATAGAGAAGATGCTGCTGAATCCAGAGATCGTCAGAAATCGCCTGAAGGTCGAATCGGCGATTCGGAACGCACGCGCCGTACTGCGGATCCAGGAAACTCACGGTTCGCTAAGCGAGTATCTGTGGCGATACGTGGATGGCCAGCCCATACAGAACGCCTGGGAATCGATGGCCGAGATTCCCGCGCTGACGAGCCGATCCGACGCGATGAGCAAGGACCTGAAGAAGCTCGGGTGTAATTTCGTGGGCTCGACGATCTGCTACGCGTTCATGCAGGCCGTCGGTATGGTCAACGATCACGTGACTAGCTGCTTTCGCTACGAGATACTGAAAAACGTATAACGCTGCGGCGATCGAGACGCGATTTATCCGAGCATGCGACTCAGGAGGAGTCTTGCCGCCGCCTTGTCGGGTATTCGTCCGCGTACGGCTGAGTCTATGTCGCCCAGTGCGAACGCCGGGATCGCCGCGCCCACGCAGGATGGACATCCGTCTTCGCAGACGCAGTCGTCTATCACCGTTTTGATCGTAGTCATGATCTCCTCGAATCGATCGAGGCATCGCCTGGCGTACCCCATTCCGCCGGGGTAGCGGTCGTACAGGAACAGTGCATCGGCGCCCAGGCAGCTTGCGTCGACCACTGCGCCTATGTCCTGGGCGTCGCACATGATGTACATCGAGGCGACTTCAACCAGCACGTTTGCGATCCCGACCAGCGCTTCGCCGACCTGCATGTCGCCGGCCTGTAGTTCTTCGACTACTTCCGGCGGTGGGGCGAACCACATCGCAACTGATTCGAGCGTCTGGGGCGGCATGTCGAGCTTTTCAAAACCGAGTGAGTCGCGCGAGTGGAAGCGGATCTTCTTGAATATCGGTATCGTTGTCGTGACGGTCACGTCGCCGAATCCGAGTCTGGCGTTTCGCCATTCGGACGTTTCGTCCTCCTCGTCGATTCGTATCTGCGAACTCTGCACCGACTGGGTGTAGTAGTCCAGATCCAACCGTTCGACGAACGCGATCTTCTGATCGATATCGAGTCGCTGGACGAAATACGTGTCGGCCGCATGTATATAGACCGCGTGATCGTGCAACTGGCTCATCGCGCTGAGCTCGCTAACCGTTCCGATCACCCGTTCGGCGGCGGTTACGTCCTGGATAGTGTAGACCGGCCCGGCGATGTTTCGCAGGTTGACCTCCGCCGACGGATAGTCGCTGGAGGAGAAGTACCAGTTCTCGTCGATATGCTTTACGCACTGGTCCTCTTCGAGCAGGGAGAGGATTGTATCGGCGTACGGGCCGAAAGCTTCTGCGTCCGCCGGCGTAAGGGGCAGTTCGTGGGCGCCGCAGCGAAGGTGCCCGACGACAATGTGCGGATTGTCCGGATCTACGACCGCCTGCTCGGGGTTCTGGGCGAAAAGGTACTGCGAGTGCATCATAAGGTACTGATCAAGGGGTGCGTTCTGGGCGATCAGGAACACGATCGATTCGTCCAGCCCGCGTCCGGCCCGCCCGGCCTGTTGCCACATGCTGGCGATAGTGCCAGGGTAGCCCACCAGTATGCACGCATCCAGCGAGCCGATGTCGATTCCAAGCTCAAGCGCGTTTGTGCTCGACAGGCCCAGGAGCTCGCGCTGGCTGAGTTTGCGTTCGATCTCGCGCCGCTCGGCGGGCAGGTATCCGCCGCGATAGGCGGCCACCGATTCGCCCAACTTGCGCGAGATGTTACGCAGTCGATCGCGCGAGTTCTTGAAGATCAGTTCCGCCGCCAGTCGCGTGCGCGTGAACGCGATGGTCTGCACGCCTTCCTTCACCAGCGACGTCAGCAGGTGAATCGCCTCCCACAGGCCGCTTCGCCTGTCGCCGCCAGCCCGCCAGTTTCCGTCCTGTCCGCGTGCGGCAGTGTCCAGCGGCGGGGGGTTCCAGAGTACGAATCTTCTCGGTCCGCGCGGGGCGCCGTCGTCATTGACCAGTTCGAGCTTCTTGCCGCAGATGCGTTCGGCGTGTTGCTGGGGGTTGTCGATGGTGGCCGAGCAGCAGATAAACTGCGGGTCGGATCCGTAGTGTGCGCAAATTCGCTTCAGGCGCCGCATGACATTGGCCAGATGCGACCCGAACACACCGCGATACGCGTGGAGTTCATCGATGACGATGTACTTGAGATTCGCGAAGAAGCGGTTCCACCTTGCGTGGTGCGGCAGCACGCCCTGGTGCAGCATGTCCGGATTGGTCAGCACGATATTGCCAGCGTTGCGGAGCTTCCGCCGCAGCGGTGTCGGCGTGTCCCCGTCGTACGTGCCGGCCAGGAAATCGACCCCCTCGACCGAATCGCCAAGGCGCCCGATCGCCTTCAGCTGGTCCTGGGCAAGCGCCTTGGTCGGATAGAGCATCAACGCGGTGGCCAGCGGGTCTTCCAGTAGCTTCTGGACGATCGGGATGTTGTAGCACAGCGTCTTGCCGCTGGCGGTTCCGGTTACTATCACAACGGACCAGCCGGAATTTATCAGGTCGATCGATTGGGCCTGGTGACAGTAGAGCTGCGATATTTCCTGGCCCGCCAGAGCAGCCTCAACCGCCGGGTCCAGGCCGTTTGCGACGTGTGCGAAACTGGCTTGTCGGGCCGGAAGCTGTTCTATATGGGCGATCTGCCCGCGGAAGAAACGCCTGCCGTTGAGGCGATCGATGAATGTCTGCGCGTCCATGCGGTGGTCCTGTTGTTGTTAAGTGTCCGGGTTTTCGGGCGGTTTAGTTTTCTTGCCGAGTTTTCTTGCCCGTGCGGCCAGTGAGTCGCCGAGCTTTATATGGTCCACCGGTTCGGGCTGGGCCTGGTGATGTGCGTCGTGCTGCTCGGCGTCGGATACGTTTTTTTGCGGCCGGGACGGCTTGCCCGGAAAGGCGGTCGGGGGCATGTTTGGCCCGGTGACCTTCTCGGTCATGTGTTTGCTCTTGGGCTCCATCGCGTCGAGCTGCGTGGTGCGCATCTTCTTGGCCAGCCTCTTGCGGAACTGTCTTCCGAACTCCTTTTGCGTGGCCCGCCGGACGGTGGTGTCTGGGGTGTCGAGCGTTTCTTCGTTGTTGGGCTCCGGGACGCCTTCGGGCGCCTGGGGATCTATCGGATGAAACAGTTGCGGATCCCGCAGGCGCTCGAGCCGCCTGCGCAGATCGCATCGCAGCCGCACCGTTCGCGACTCGTCGCTGTCGGTAAGCGATCCGCAATCGGGATTGTCCAGATTGCTCCGGTCGCCCAGCAGGCCTTCGAGCATCATTATGGAAGACGCTTTGGAGGGCACCCAGGCTTCGTGGCGGTCAACGTACCAGTCGTTGTACTGGCGGACAGGCTTGCCGACGCAGCACGGGCACCCATCTTCGCACGGGCAGTTTGCGATGTGGTCGAGCACCATCGGCATGAGTATGTGCAGGTTCTCGTAGGCCTTGGCGGTGAAGCCCAGCCCGTGAGGATATCGTTCGTAAATGAAGATCGATTGCCACGGCGAATTCACCGACCCGATCGAGTGCGAGAAGTCCAGCGTGTCGCACGTCATCAGCAGCGGAAGGAGCATTCGCACGGCGTATCCGATGCCCGGTAGCCCGGAATGTTCGAGCCCGGCTTCCAGAACGCGGGCCATCAGGTCCTCGGGCGGTACGATCCACAGGCCCATGGTTTCGAGCACCATTGTGGGCAGTTTGAGTTCGTGACGGCTTATGGCGTCCAGTTCGTAGAACTGCACTTTTTCAAACGCGTAGGTGTTGAAATACGCGGTGACTTCGCCCCAGAACACTTGCCCCGAGCCGAACGGTTTTTGCCTCATTATGCGGTCAACGTGGTGAACGTCCGTGCCGCCCAGCGGGTCGGTGTAGTAGCTTAAGTCCTGGCGTTTGAGCAACGCCACGTTCTTGTCCAGGTCCAGATCCAGCACCAGGTACGTTTCGCCGCGGTGCATGTAGACCGCGCCTGGATGCACGATCGGTTCGGCGTCGTAGCGGTCGATCTCGCCGAACACTTCGCCCGTGTCGGCGTCGGTGAGCATCACGTTGGCTTCGACCGATCCGCGAAGCGGCGTTTCGTGCTGGGGCGTTTCGTCCGAGGCGTGATACCATCTGTCGTCCAGGCGTTTGATCTTGTGATTGCCCTCCAGCACGTCCAGAACGATATCGGCGTCGGGTCCGAATTGCGGGGTCTCCGACGGGGCCAGGGGCAGTTCGTGAGCCGCACATCTCAGGTGCCCCAGCGTGACGAACGGGTTGTCCGGCTCGATCACCGCCTGCTCGATAGGGCGGTCGAACAGGTACTCCGGATGCGTCATGATGTACTGGTTTATCGTCGTGTCCATTCCTATAAGGATGATCAGCGCGTCGCGGTCGCCTCGCCCGGCCCGCCCGGACTGCTGGATGAAGCTGGCCAGCGTGCCGGGGTACCCGACAACTATGCACGCATCGAGGGCGCCCACGTCGATACCCAACTCCAATGCGTTTGTCGTGGAAACGCCCAACAGCTCGCCGCTGAACAGGCGTCGCTCGATCTCTCTTCGCTCGGCCGGCAGATATCCGCCGCGATACGGGCTGACCCTGGCCGCCAGGTGCGGGGCGACTTGTTCCAGACGCTCGGTCACGTAGCGGTGGATCATCTCGGCGGTCATCCGCGATTTTGCGAACGTGATGGTGGAAATCTCACGCCTGACGAGCTCGGCCATCAGTTCGTGCGCCTCGACGTTCGAACTTTTTCGCGATCGCCAGTTGGTGTTGCGGCGTTTGGGCGGGTTCCAGAATACGTATGTGCGTTGTCCGCGCGAACTGCCGTCTTCGTCCACGAGTTCAAACTCGCGCCCGGTAAGCCGGCACGCGAGCTCGCGCGGGTTTGCGATTGTCGCCGAACAGGCCGCAAGCACGGGGCTCGCCCCGTAATGACTCCATAACCGTTCGAATCTTCGCAGCATGTTGGCCGTGTGGGCGCCGAACACGCCGGAGTATGCGTGCAGTTCGTCCAGCACGATGAGCTTCAGCCCGGAGAAAAACTCGGCCCATCGCCCGTGTTGGGACATTATCGCGGCATGCAGCATATCTGGATTGGTGAAGATCACCGACGCGCTGCTGCGGAGTTTGCGACGAAGCGGCGCGGGGGTGTCGCCGTCGTAAACGCCGGCCAGCACGCCGTCGGCTCCGGCGGCGTTCAGTGCCCGGTCGAACGCCTTGAACTGGTCCTGACACAACGCCTTGGTCGGAAACATCAACACCGCTTTGGCGCCGGGGTCGTCCGTCAGCGTTTCTATCAGCGGTATCTGGTAGCAGAGACTCTTTCCAGACGCGGTGCCCGTTGCGACCACCACGTTCTTCCCGCTGCGCAGGATGTCTATGGCGGCGGCCTGGTGGTGATAGAGTTGATCGATACTGCTTGCGGTGAGCATCTGTTTGATCGCGTCGCTGAGCGGCTGTTTGGTTTGAGCGTAGGTGGCCTCGCGACGTCCGACCTTATGGGTGTATACGATCTGGTCGGCGTAGGCCCCGCCGGAGCGAATCTCGTTTAGAAAGCTGTCAACATCCATGTTTATCTGCTCGCAAGTTAGGTATATGTTAACCTGTGGCTTATCTGGCGGCAAGAGTGAGCATTACGGGTTTTTTTGCGGGGCCAAACCGCCGTTATGCCGATGAATCCAGAGTAAACGCCATTTAGGGAGAGCGAAATGATTATAGGCGCGCCGCGAGAGACCAAGGCCGACGAATATCGCGTGGGACTGCTTCCGGTAGGAGTAGAGCTGCTTGTTGGTGATGGACACGGTGTGTTGGTTGAATCCGGAGCCGGGCGAGGCAGCGGGTATTCCGATCAGACCTACGAGCGTGTCGGCGCCGAGATCGTCGACACCGCACAAGATCTGTTCGCTCGCGCCGATCTGCTGGTGAAGGTCAAGGAGCCCCAGTCGCCCGAAATCGCAATGCTGCGACCCAGCCAGGTTGTGTTCACCTATTTTCACTTCGCCTCGTCATTCGAACTGACCAGCGATTGTCTGTCAGCCGGTATCGACGCCGTTGCCTACGAAACGTTGCGAGATGAAGCCGGGCGCCTGCCGCTGCTTACGCCAATGAGCGAAGTGGCCGGTAAGATGGCCGTTCAGGAAGGCGCCAAATGTCTCGAAAAACCGATGATGGGCCGGGGAATACTCCTGGGCGGCGTGCCCGGTGTCGAGCCGGCTAGCGTTCTGGTGCTGGGGGCGGGTGTGGTCGGATCGAACGCAGCACGTCTGGCCGCCGGTCTGGGCGCCAATGTCGTCCTGATGGATGTAGACCTCGAACGCCTGCGATACATGGCTGAGGTCATGCCCGCAAACGTGATGACAATCCACTGTGATCCGCATTCGGTTGCGGAGTATGCGACCGCCGCCGATTTGGTGATAGGCGCCGTGCTGATTCCCGGTGCGTTGGCTCCGAGGCTGCTGACGGGCGATCTGGTGTCGCGAATGAAACCCGGCGCCGTGATCGTTGACGTGTGCATTGACCAGGGCGGTTGCGTCGAGACATCTCGCCCGACCACGCACGGCGAACCGACGTTCGTGGTCGACGAAGTGGTTCATTACTGCGTGTGCAATATGCCCGGCGCGGTTGGGCGGACATCGAGCCAGGCCCTGTGCAACGCTACTCTTCCGTACGTTCGCCAACTGGCGTCTCTGGGCGTTGATGATTTCGCCGCGATAAATCCAGGACACGCCGAGGCGATAAACATGCGGGGCGGGAAGCTGATGAACGCCGCGGTCGCCGAAGCGTTTGAAGGCAAGCTGGCCTGATCTATTCGGCCGGCAGGTGGATCATGAGTTCGGCCAGAGTTATCAGGTCCAGCCTGTTGTGCTCGAGCGTGGAGACCATGTGGCGTGCGTCTTTTGAGTGAACGTAGTCGTGGTAGGCTTGCGGGATAGCGTGGCCGGGGATGTCGCCGGTTCTGTGGCGTCCGCAAATGTGGGCTTCGAGCGTTTGCAGTTTGCAGTTGGGCAGTTGATCCTTCCAGGCGCGTCGCGAGACGTGCAGCAGGTCCAGATGCGGTCCGTCGAAGGCGAAGCTCACGCCGGTGGCCGCGGCCCTGGCGCGGATGTAAGGCAGATCGAAACTTTTCCCATTGAACGAGACCAGCATTTTCTTGCCCTGCAGGCATTCGGCGAACAACGATACTATCGCCCGTTCTTCGGAGTAGTCGCGGGCGAAGAACTGTTTGGTCACCAACCCGCCGTCAGCCCAGATCATCACGCCGATGAGAAACACCGGCGAACTGGAAAGTCCGGTCGTCTCCAAGTCGAAAAACGCGAGATCTTCCGGTTCCAGCTTGGCTCCGCCGAGCGGATCGGCCCGAAGCAGATGCCCGCGCAGCGGACCTTCCGGGTCGCTCATCGCGGTCAGCAGGGCGGTTGAAAGCGCCGCTTCGTTGCGGCTGGATGCGTTAAGGTGCGACTGGACGAGAAACGAATAGGCTCCGTCCGGTCCGCGAGTTTCGGTCCCGTCAACAGACTCCGCCAGATCCACCGGATTCAGCGATTTGAAGGGCGACGGTTTGGGCGCCTCGCTGATGACATCGCGCCTGTAAGCGATCGGCTTCATGCCCGGTCGCTCGACCTGGGAGGCGAGTTTCAGCTTCTCGGCTGCGGCGTGACGGCGCCGTAAACTCTTGCGTAACTGTTCGATATCAATCTTGTCTGGGCACATGGTGTTTTGTGTCTCGAATAACACGATCCTAACAAAACACGTACCGGCTGGCAATGCTGCACTGTATGATGCGCTTTTTCCACTTGACCGATCAGACTCGCATAGGCTAGTATGAAGTTTTGGCATCGAGAGCGCGTGAGGGTACTGGCCCTGAGATCGCGCGGCAACCTGTCGCAAGTTTCCCGACTTCGATAAGGTGCCACAGCCAGCCCGAAAGGGACTGATGTGGTTCGAGCGTCGCTGGAGTCGATCCTGCAACGCGTCGAGCAATGCAATGTGAAAAACCCTCGACCGTATGTCGACACGTTTTTGCTCCGCTACCACACCAGCCGACATTGATTTAAGGTTGGGTATTATATGAACGCAAACGACAGTGCATTTGAGAACAGCGACACAGGGCGCAGCGGCGCTCCGCTGAAGCACGTGCAGACCATTACATTTGACGGCGGGATCCAGCTGGACCGCGGAGGTTCGCTGGACGAGGTCACAGTCGCCTACGAAACCTACGGCCGCCTGAATGAAGCTTGCGACAATGCAGTGCTGATATGCCACGCGCTGTCGGGCGACTCGCACGTTGCTATGCACAACGAAGAAGACGATCCGGGCTGGTGGGATATTGCTGTGGGTCCGGGCAAGTCGATCGACACCGACAAGTACTTTGTGATATGCCCGAACATCCTGGGGAGCTGTCGCGGGACCACCGGGCCCAACAGCATCAACTCGAAGAGGGGCGATCCTTACGGGCAGGACTTCCCGACGATCACTATAAACGATATGGTCGACGTTCAACTGCGTTTGATCGACCATCTGGGAATCGACAAGCTCCTGATGGTAACCGGCGGATCGCTGGGCGGTCAGCAGGCGATGTGCTGGGCGGCGAGACACCCTCAGCGTCTCCGGGGCGTGGCTCCGATGGCGACTTCGGGCAGGCTCTCCAGCCAGGGCATGGCGTTCAACATTGTCGGGCGAAACGCGATCAGGCGCGATCCGGATTTCCACAACGGGCAGTACTACCAGCAGCCCAGCGGACCCCAGGTGGGACTGGCCCTGGCGAGAATGATCGGGCACATTACGTATCTGTCGCGACAGTCGATGCACCAGAAGTTTAACGCGACGCGAACCGAGCCCAGAGATCTTGAAGCCGAATTCGAGGGGCAGTTTTCAGTCGGTTCCTATCTGGGCTTCAAGGGCGCCGAGTTCGTCGAACGGTTCGACGCCAACAGCTATATTACGCTCTCGACGGCGATTGACCTGTTTGATATGGGCGGGTCGATCGAAGAACTGATGGAGCTGTTCAAAGATAATCCGTGCAAGTGGATGGTGATCAGCTTTACCAGCGATTGGTTGTTTCCGCCGAAGGAGTCGCAGGATATTGTCGAAGCGCTGGTGCGTACGGACCGGCCGGTTAGCTACTGCAACATCGCCACCGACTGCGGGCACGATTCATTCCTGCTGCGGGAGGATATCGATACGTACGGGCGGATGACCGAGTTCTTCCTGGCCGCGCTGGCCGGTGAGGCTCGCAATGGCTCCGGCGGAGATCCTGGGGCCCAGCAGTCGAACATATTCCACCCGTCCCATCCGCACCGCCTCGACTACGACGTGATTCTGGACCTGATCGAACCGGGCGCCTCGGTGCTGGACCTTGGGTGCGGCAACGGAGACCTGCTGGTGGAACTCGCCGATCGCGGGCACAACAGGATAATGGGGCTGGAGCTCCACCAGGAAGACGTGATAACTTGCGTGGGCAAGGGGCTCGATGTTGTGCAGGCAGACTTAAACGACGGGTTGGTTACGCTGTGCGACAAGCAGTTCGATTGCATTGTGCTCTCGCGGGCGCTCATGGAGGTCCGGGATGTTAAAGGCGTGCTCGAGGGGATTATGCGAGTCGGCAGGAAGTGTATTATCAGTTTCCCGAACTTCGGGTTCTACAAGCTCCGCGACATGCTCTATAACGAAGGAAGGGCTCCCGAGGCCGGAGTGCTGCACTACAAATGGTACAACACGCCGAATATCCGCGTGCTCACGATCAAGGACTTCGAAGAACTTTGCGATGAACTGGGAGCGACGATTCACCAGTCACTTGCCCTGGACACCGAGAAGGGCGCCGTGGTGTCACAGGACGTCAACCGCATGGCCGATTTGGCGATATACGTGATCAGCGGATAGCGTAAGCTTGGCGGTTGCTTGATTTTATCGGGCCGGGGCGGTATTTTCGTTATCCATGCGGGCTATCACATACGACATAAAACCTCTTGGTTGGGCCACGTGCCTCTGGTTGAAACGGTTCTGGCCGGGCTGTCTGCTGACCGGACTCAACGGGCTCAGGTGCGGCGAGATCGACACGCCCGAACTGCCCGGAGACGACTGGGTGCTTGTCGAAACTCTGCTGGGCGGGATATGCGGGACTGACCTGTCGCTGATCGCACAGGGCCAACCGCCAAATTCGATCCTCCAGGGCTTCAGCTCCATGCCTGTACTCCTTGGGCACGAGAATGTTGCAGTGGTGCGCCAAGTCGGGCCGGATGTTGATGACGCCTGGATCGGGCGCCGGGTTTGCGTCGAGCCTACTCTCGGCTGCACGGCGCGCGGAATCGACCCGCCATGTCAAGCCTGTCGCGATGGACGGTTCGGCGTGTGCGAGCATTTCTGCGGCGACGTGCTGGGCAAGTACTCCCTGCCGGCCGGAACGAGCATAGGATACAACGCACGAACCGGCGGATCGTACGGCCGGTTCTTTGTCGCCCATGAATCGCAACTGGTTCCCGTTCCCGACGAACTGTCGGACGAACAGGCGGTGCTGACAGATCCCATTGCCTGCGGCCTGCACGGGGTTTTGCGTGCGGACCTGACGGGGGTCGATAAGGTTCTCGTCTATGGGAGCGGAGTGATGGGGCTTGGGATAATCGCATCGCTGAGAGCGGTCGGTTACCAAGGGCGCATCGACGCACTGGACCGGCACGAATACCTCGGTGAGGCGGCAAGGCGGTTAGGCGCCGACGACTTCTTCAGGCTCGGACCCGGCAAGGCCGAGCGGTTCGAGGCCATCGCCGAACGAACCGGAGCCACGGTCCAGCGCGTGCGATTCGGGAACTGCATGCTCTCGGGCGGATATGATATTGTGTTCGACTGCGTCGGCAGCGCTTCGGCGGTGGGCGAGTCGCTGAAGTGGACTCGTTCAGACGGGCAGGTGATGTTTATCGCAACAGGGCACGGAGGGGGCATCGATCTGACGCCTATCTGGTTCACCGAGCTGCGAATCAAGGGCGTCTACGGGCGCGGGATCGAACAGCTCGACGGAAAAACGGCGACCACGTACGAACTGGTTCACGATCTGATGCTGGCCGGCAAGCTGGATGTCGAACTGATGCTGACCCACAAGTTCACGCTGGACGAATATCGCAAAGCACTGTCCACCGCGGCGGGTAAGGCCGACCACGGGGCGATAAAAGTGGCCTTCGATTTTCGCCAATGACGCACATGTATTGACGCCGGGTTGTATCATGGCGTACTATTCGCAAATCGTGCGGGCCGGTTATCGACCCGCAGAACAGACAATCTTAACGCGACGTGCCGCAAGGATTCACAATGGCCAAACAGAAAGCGATAGTAGGCGTGGTGATGGGCAGCGACAGCGACCTTGATACCATGAAACGCTGCCTCAGGCAGCTTGAAGAGTTTGGGATCGTATACGAGGTGCGGATTATTTCCGCACATCGAACGCCCGACATCGCACACGAATACGCCGCCACGGCGATCCAGCGCGGATTAAAAGTGATAATCGCCGCCGCAGGTATGAGCGCGGCGTTGAGCGGCGTGCTGGCGGCCAGCACCACGCTTCCGGTGATCGGCGTTCCCATGGCTTCAGGTCCGCTTGTCGGCGTTGACGCCGCGTTGAGCACGATGCAGATGCCTCCGGGAATTCCGGTCGCGTGCATGGCTATCGGCGGCGCTGGGGCGACGAACTCGGCGATATACGCCGCTGGGATTCTGGCGGTTTCCGACAGGAAGCTTGCGACCAAGCTCGGACGCTTCAAGAAGGCCCAGGCCCGCAAGGTCGCCAAGAAAGACGCCGACCTGCAAAAGAGCCTACAGGCCTAATCCGGCGAAAATTATTAGGGGCTCCAGCCTCCGGTCGTGTATACTGCAACTCGTTATTGGGGCGGTTGTTGTGTGCTTTGGACGGGCCATGAGGCAGGGGCGCCGAAAAAAAGCGATGCATTTGGATTTGCCTGTAACCAAATCGAATCGTAGGTATACTGTAGATGCAGTACATAGTCTGGTAGCGGCCCAGGAGAGGGCGACTGATTGATGTGCTTAAAGGAGACGGGGAGATGAAGAGTATACTGACACTGATAGTTTTGTCCGCGACGTTCCTGTTCGGGTATGACCTGGGCAGAAGGCCTGAAAGCCCCGACTTGGTCGGATGGCTCAAGGTCAAGTCCAGCGAGGCCTATGTGATTGGCAAGGACCTGGTTGCGGCGGTTTCCGATGACTCCGAGAGTGAGTCGGAATACGGCGAATCGGACGATTAAACGCTTCGTGAAACAATCCCGGATCGCCCGTCGATCCGATCGAATTACGCAACCGTACATTTGTGCGGTTGTTTTTTTTGTCGGAGTCGGGTCTAATCTCGCCCAACGAACAACCGCCCATCAAGAGATGCAAGGAAGCTTCGATATGACATTCCAGGAAAGATTCACCGTCGCCACCAGCGGGCATGGCGACATTCACGACCTGACCGAACCGGTGGCGAGAATTGTGGCTGGCTCGGGCGTTCAGACCGGAACGGTTCACGTGTTCAACATCGGTTCGACCGGTGCGATCGGGACTATAGAGTTCGAACCCGGGCTGGGTCGCGACCTTCCGGAAATCCTGGACAAGTTGATACCTCCGCGAAAAGATTACGGCCACGAGGAGATGTGGCATGATGGAAACGGACATTCGCACCTGCAGGCCAGTTGGCTCGGTCCGTCGCTTACTGTTCCGGTAACTGACGGGGCTCCGGCGTTGGGGGTGTGGCAGCAGATATTCCTTCTGGAGTGCGATATAAAACCGCGCAATCGCACTATTGTTGTGACCGTTAGCGGCTGACCAGGATTTTGAGACCGATGCCCATGGGCCCGGATAAACGCAAACTTACTCGACTGGCTGATGACCCCTGTCTTGCTCCGTACATGGAGATCGTGTGTCGTCGCGCCGAGCAGGCCGCCAGTGTCGAAGAGAAGTTGACCGCCGCCGCGGGCGACCTGGCGAACTTCGCCCAGGGGCACGAGCATTTCGGGATGCATCGGAAGGGCGACAGGTGGGTTTTCAGAGAATGGGCGCCCGGGGCTGATGCGCTGTTCGTGATCGGCGATCTTTCGGGATGGCGCGAGTCCGAGGAGTTTCGCATGCACCGGATCGGGGCTCATGGACAGTGGGAGGTCTCTATAAGCGATCGCATCTTGAGGCATGAGGGTCTATACCGCCTGAAGGTCCATCACGCCGGTCATCGGCTCGACCGGATACCGGTCTGGTCCAGACGCGTTGTCCAGGACGATGAGACCAAGATATTCAACGCCCAGCTATGGGACCCGCCCGAAAGCTATGTGTGGCGCCATCAGTCGCCCGATCGTCCCCAGTTCGCCCTGATCTATGAAGCCCACGTCGGTATGGCCCAGGAGGCCTGGCGGGTGGGAACGTATGATGAATTCCGCACGAACATACTCCCGCGGATCGCCGCGGCGGGCTATAACACGTTGCAGTTAATGGCGGTTATGGAGCATCCGTACTACGGGTCGTTCGGATACCAGGTCTCTAATGTCTTTGCCGCTTCGTCCCGTTTTGGAACGCCTGAGCAGCTCAAGGCGTTGATCGACGAGGCCCACGGCATGGGTCTGCGAGTGATAATGGACCTGGTGCATTCGCATGCGGCCAGTAACGAAATCGAAGGTCTGTCGCGATTCGACGGGACCGACCAGCAGTACTGTCATCCCGGCGCCCGGGGCCGACACGAAGCATGGGGATCGAGTTGTTTTGATTACGGCAAGCCGCAGGTTCTGCACTTCCTGTTGAGCAACTGTCGCTTCTGGCTGGACGAATACCGTGTTGACGGATTCCGCTTCGACGGGGTCACCTCGATGCTGTACACCGACCACGGGCTGGCGAGGGCGTTTACCGGATACGAGGGTTACTTCGATCACAGAGTCGATGACGACGCGTTTGTCTATCTGACGCTGGCCAACAAGCTGGTTCATATGCTGCGGCCGGACGCGATTACGGTGGCCGAAGATGTCAGCGGTATGCCCGGTCTGGGCTCGCCGATAGAAGAAGGCGGATGCGGATTCGACTATCGCCTTGCGATGGGTGTTCCAGACCACTGGTTCAAGATCGTAAAGAAGCTGCCCGACGAGCACTGGGACCCCGGCGCGCTGTGGGGCGAACTGACCAATCGCCGCAGCGACGAGCGGTCGATAACCTATGTCGAATGCCACGACCAGTCGATCGTCGGCGACAAGACCATGCTCTTTGAACTCATTGACTCGCGCGTTTACACGAACATGGGCGTAGACGACGAGCACATGGCCGTGGTGCGCGGAATCGCCCTGCACAAGATGATGCGCCTGGCGACGCTCGCGGCGGGGGGTGACGGATACCTGAACTTCATGGGCAATGAATTTGGGCATCCCGAATGGATCGACTTCCCGCGTGAAGGCAACAATTGGTCGTACCATTACGCCCGGCGACAGTGGTCACTTCGCGATTCGAAGGACCTCAAGTATTATTTCCTGGCTGATTTCGATATCGCCATGCTGCAGGCCGTAGCTTCGCGAGTCGATGTAACTGACGACGAACCGGAGCATCTGTTCGACCATTTCGACGATAAGATTCTCGCCATACGTCGCGGGCCGATGGTGCTGGTGTTCAATTTCCACCCGACCAATTCAGTGGTCGATTATCCTCTCAATGTCCCGCCGGGCGAGTATCGCCTGGTGCTCGACACTGACGAGTCAAGGTTCGGCGGGCAGGGTCGCCTCGAGGCCGATCAGCGATATTTAACCCAGCCTTCGCCCGACGACAGCAACGTCCACCGCCTGAAGTTCTACCTCCCATGCCGAGCCGCAATGGTAATAGAGAAATTGTAAAGACTGGTCGCGGCGGTTGATATATCCTTGGTGAAACTGGAAATTCGGTGGCGGTCCGGATAAGATGCAATGCAGATCTTATCGCTAGGAATACGCTAAATATCTTTGGTACGGGAGAATGCTGTGGCGAAGGATGAGAATGAAGTGGACATATCTCCGTTGTTGGTCGAAGAATTGCATCACTACCAGGCCGAGAAGGAGAAGATACGCGCCGTAGTTGGGGAGATCGGCGGCAAGGGTTCGAGTCGGGCTGAGTCGATAATCAACGTCGTGTTTGTCGTTGCGGTGCTGTCGCTATTTGTTTTTGACGTCGTGCGTCACGTGTATCACGTAGCCGGAGACGTCCTGCCGCCGATGCTGTCTCTTTCGCTGGGCGTGTTCCTGGTGTCCATCAAGATAGTCTGGATGATCCACAGGCAGTCGAAAATCGATCACTTCCAGTTCTGGATACTCAACTCGATCGAGTATCGGCTCAATGACGTCTCATCGCGCGTAAGAGGCATTGTCACGAAGCTCGAGGCAGACGACGAGGAGGCCGGCAAGTAATCGTCACTCGCCCAGCTTGCCGAGCTTTCGCGCCCAGATCGTGAGCCATAGCGTGATCATCACCAGCGTAAAGAGGATCACCTTGACTACCGCGGTGAACATCAACACGATCCAGTTGATCTGCGCCCACGTGACGCCGCCGCCCCATAGCGTCATTATCCATGTCGGGCGATAGTGCTGCATAGCGAGATTCCCGATCCATGTCAGCGAAAGCCAGATCACCGCAAGGATAATCGTGCTCCATCCGGCGCTGGCGGCGGTCTGGACGCGTTGAGTGAATGTTCTTGTCATGTCACTTCTCCGAAGTTATTGGTCTTCTGCGCGGTTCATCGGCGGATATCGCCGCCGGTCTTGAAAGAAACGGTTTTCTCCGCGAGCCGGTGAATGTACGATATCGCAAAGGAAGCTAGTTAAAGTAATAGTGTCAGGCGCCGGCGACGAATCCCCCGACAAGGATCCGAACTGACGCCGCTGCCGGGGGGCAGGAGAATGGATTGTGACCAGATGCATTATGGGCGTCGTTATGCTGCTGACTATCCCGCTCCAGGCCGCCGGGCCGGAGACCGAACCGCTGTTTCAAACTGTCGATCTGAACGTGGGGCAGTCAGCCAGTGTCAAACTCAGCAACGGTAAGACCGTTGTAGTCAAACTGCTCGGCCTGAAAGAACAGCGGTGCGAGATGCGAAGTGCGGTGCGCCGGGCTGTGGCGACTGTTAAGGTCGACTCGTCGCGAGCCGAACTGGTCTGTGCTACCTACAATCTTCCCAAAACCGTGGGACGCGTGCAGATCGATTGTCCCGTAACGCGCGGATACTGCACCAGTCTTGACCGGAAGGTCAACGTATGGGCGATGGACAAGGACGTACGCCTTCGTATCTGGCCGGCCGGGTCGCCATGGATCCGCCGGGGTACGTTTGCGTATCCGGTTAACCAGCGATGGTTCGCTTCGGACACGCAGATGGCCAACGATCCGTGCTACGTCAACGCCTGCGACACACCGGG
>PVBE012742702.1_pt1 | contig 20634 bp, 21 predicted proteins | sample 1631181 | NCBI WGS metagenome assembly PVBE01 (sample SAMN08397723, study PRJNA350692) | Marine metagenome, whole genome shotgun sequencing project. | isolation source: water | place: Pacific Ocean | collected 2012-04 | reverse complement strand
CTGCGAAGCTCCCAGCGAGACAGACGTCAAAGCAGCTCTGAACTGGGCAAAGCAGCTCGCAGAACGAACATGAGCAGCAGTGAATTGCCAGAGCGGGTGCTGGTGATCGCCAGCGGCAATGCTGGCAAAATCCGTGAGTTCACCAACCTGCTCGCCCATCTGTCTCTGGAAATCAGACCCCAGCCTGCTGATCTCAACGTTGAAGAGACAGGTAGCAGCTTTGCCGAGAACGCCCGAATCAAAGCCTCTGCAGTTGCTAAAGCCACTGGCCATTGGGCCCTAGCCGATGACTCAGGTCTAAGCGTTAACGCCTTAAATGGTGCTCCAGGGGTTCACTCAGCTCGTTTCGCCGATAACGATGCCGCTCGAATATCCCGTCTGCTTTTCGAACTAGAAGAAGCCAAAACTACCGATCGCAGCGCTCAATTCACCGCTGCCCTAGCGGTGGCAGATCCCAGCGGCAAAATCCAGCTTGAAGTTGAAGGGGAATGCCCAGGCACCATTCTCGAGCAACCAAGAGGGAATTCAGGCTTTGGCTACGACCCCGTGTTCTTTCTGCCTGAGCTCGATCAAACTTTTGCGGAAATGGAGAAGGCCGTAAAAAATCAAGTCGGGCATCGGGGCCGTGCGTTCAGCAATCTCGAGCCCCAGCTCAGGCAAATAATAAATGGTTAATTGCAATCAATGAATGACTGAGTCGAATCATGCGAATAATTTCAAACAACAAATCTATTCCCAAGGATCATCTTTATCCAGAAGCCAAAAACAAGTGGCATTGATAGCCACAGGCCCAGACAGAATGCCATTAGCCAGCTCCATTCATCAAGACATAGTGAAATTCATCCGCCCCAGGTTCACCTGGCTGAAGTGATTTCACTACTGAATAAATCAATGAGAAGCCAGCGGCTTCAAACTCTGCCAGAAGTGTTTTTTCAGTACCAATATGCCGCATTGCCACATCTCCATCCATAAGGTTTCGAGTCTTGACATCAAAGGACTTTTCGAAAGTCCTGCCATGGACCTTGTTACACATACAAGAGCCCAAAAGGACCCCATACCTAGACATACTGCGAGAGATGCAATTGAGGACCTTATCCCTATCACTTCCTACAATACAATGAAGGAACCAGTTATCAACTACAACATCAAAAGGAGCCAAAATGAGTGTATCAGCGACAGAGATATCCAAGGAGTAAAACCGCGCCGCTAGCGAAGAGTAACGCTCACGAGCAATATTAATTGCTGTTTTAGAAATATCAATCCCAACACTATCGTAACCATTACCCTCCAACCAGGAGACAATCTCGCCAGTACCGCAACCTAGATCCAAGGCTCTAGAACCTGGAGGGAATTTCTTGAGACTAAGAAGTTCAGTTAAACGATTGATATCGGCAGACAGCTGTTCTTCGTCGCCCCACATCATTCTCCCTTCTTGAGCAAATTTACTATACATATTCTCATGATAGAGATAATTAGACCTAACCATGGCAAGAAGCAAATCCTATTCCTATTCTAATAATTAAACACAAAAAATCAATACCCAGGCGAAGAGACTAAAGATCATAATTGCGCCATGTCAATCAAAACTTTACCTTGTTACCCAATAAACTGTATGGGTAGGTTTTCCCTTTTGCAGCGCAATCCAAAGAGGATAAGTCCAAGTATTTGGGGAATTCTACAGCGAACTCAACATAGCCTTTAACTAATTTAAATTTCGACGGGCTTACAAACATAAAAATTGGTGAATAGGTAGTAGAGATGCCAAACAATGATTCCATTCTAAGAGGCATTTCGAGCAAGCTGAACAATTCCATTGCCAAGCTTCTGTTGATGTTAACAAGCAATTCACAGTACATCATTGCAAGCGCGATTGATGCCGAACAGTTGATTCCACATGCACAAAAGGGCAGCAATTGAATCCCGAGCGGAGCCAAGAATGGGTTACAAGCAAAATGTCCTTTAATTGAAAGATTTTCATTATCACGGGAAGGAAAAATGAATGATCCCTTATAACCCAACCTTTCCCATTCAAGCGTCCTGCTAGTGATCAATTGTTCAGAGTGAATCGCACAGCATTCAGGATATCCTTCTAGGCAAAATAGGCGTTCAAGAGAGATACAAGCATTATTTGAGAATAGGGAGTTTGTTTCACTATCATTCTCTCGTATCCAAACAGAGATAGTGCGACCTTTTTGTCTTGATATGTCAAGTGTGGTCTTTCGTTCAATCAGCCCTCTTGGAGGTGCAGCATGGGAGGGCTGATGGAGAACAACGCAATTGCGCAGACCCTTTCTGACTGATTCAATTGAAGTAAGTGCGACCATAAGTTGAATTTGTTCAAGTTTTTCTTGCCATGTGTCCTTTGCTTTGAGAGATGTCCATACAAGCTTAGAGGGAAAGTCCAAGTCAATATGTGATTCTGGCTTGAGGTGGTTCAAATTAATATTCTGCATAGTCAATTCAAAAAGTAGGGTGCTCAACCTGCAAAGATTTTTTTTCGCATATAAGAAGCTAATTCCTGATCAGTATCAGTTTTATTAGATGCATCAGTTTTGTCTACCTTCAATACTAAGGATGAGTTCAAAGCCTTTAGGTATCTATAGTAAAAGTCATATAGGCCATACCAGGTCTCACAGAAGCGAGTTTTCCTTCGCCAGTCCCCATCAACAGCATCACCGGGACAATGTCCATGACAAATCGACCAATATTTGCAATCCATGCACCCACCATTCTTCTGGTCAATTCGTGATAATATTTCATAGCGAATGGAAGAGACTGGCTGAACATCGTTTGCAAGAAATGGTACGCCATCAAAAGCAAGTTTGGAACAGTTAGCCATTTCACCATTCGAGAGTATTTCCAAGACCGAGACTGTACTTAATGGGTCACATTCTTCATAAACACAATTCTTATTTCCAAGGCCTAGTAAATTATCCACTATCTCTCTGAATGGATCCCAATTTAAATGTGGATAATCAAGCAACCATTGCGCTGTATCACAATAAAATTCACGGGCCTGTGCATTAGTCATCTGAAACATTTCCTGTGTTAAAGGCTCATTAGATTGAAGTAAGTTCATCCTCCCTCCAGCAACACCCATTGCATCAAGTTTCAGAATCCAGTCATGAAACATATCTCTCGATTCTTTGTCGGCATGTAGCTTAGAAATCACCGAGATTACACCAACTTGTATCCCTCGATTGATCATTTTAGCTATATTCTCATGTATAGTTTCAGTTGTTTTATCTGTATTCGATACACTTCCATTGCTTCTTGCCCTGTTAAGTCTATTAGGGCCATCGCAAGATACGGAGATGCTCGTATTGTATTTCTCAAACAGTTCAATATGTTCTGGTTGAATTAGCACCCCATTAGTTTGTATCGCCGAAAAGCCATTCAATCGTAATGATTCAGATAGCAATATTTCGAGATCTGGAATGGGCATGAGAAGTATTTCACCTCCATGCAATACCTGTAATCCACCGCTAATACTATTCATCTCTCTCATGCTGCCAAGAATCGCCTGCATGTCGTAATCCTTCTTATTTGTGTAATTACCACTAGTTTTTTGATCATTCTGAAAGCAATAACTACACTTTAAATTACAGGCAGTTATGGGCTTAACAAGAATAGTCACAGCCAATCACAAGGAAGATAGCACCTTTAAAGTATCAAGATCAATCCCTACCGCCTATCAATTAACCGAAAGATCCATATTTAGTTACTTGCGATGAACGCACTACCAATGCAAATAAGCTAAAAAATTCTTGCAATCAAGTTTTCCATGCTGCTTAAACCTTGACTTAATGCCGATTTAATTCTTGAAAAAATCCTTCACTAGCATACCTAAAGAGGCGATAGAGTGAACTTTTATTAAACTGTCAGGCCAAAATCCTTCTTGGCCGTTATTTTTGAAAATAACAATTTATAGATAAAAGAAAATGTCGCAATCACAACTCTCAGCATTTATCGAGAAGCTTTCTTCTGATTCAGCATTGCAAAAACAAATGAAAGCAGAAGGTGCCAATGCGATTGAGGTTGGCCAAGCTGCTGGTTTTGACATTACTCATGAAGATCTTGAAGAACATGCTTCCGATGAGATATCGCCAGACAACCTTAAGAGCGTTGCAGGAGGTGGGCGCGCAATGACCGCTGGCGGAGGCTTTAGTACTAATGCGGCTTTTAGTAACTCCTTTAAGAAAGCCTCCAAAGCTTATCCAGATTTCTGGCAGCCTACAGAGGGCATGAAAAACAGTGCCTACCCTGATACCTGGCAACCAACGAGGTGATCTCAATAGTCACTGGCATCCAGCAACAATCAAGAACGCACAAACTATCATCCGATTTATTATTCTTTTTTGGATAACTCATGGGCTCTTTTTTTAGATAACTCATGAGCTATTTTGTATAAATCCAGGCAAGGCTAATCCGCTACCACCCCAAAGGAATAGTCATGGCCAAATACCAACAAAGTGAATACTTGGCTTCACATGCTTTACATATTCATAATTGCTTTGTAATACACAATCAACCTGGCTTATTGATGTTCTCCTCAAAACAAGCAATAGTCGAGGTTCAATGTGATCGATTGGCGTGGTTTCGGTGATTCGCCAGGGTCGAATTTCTGGGCGGCCGTGCGTGAATAACTAACAGACGGATAATGCGTCCTGCTCCCACGCTGATCAATGCGCATCAATCGCACATGATTGATGCCAAGAGCATCGGCAGTCGTTTCAGCTTGGCGCTTGCCTTGGTTTAGAGCCCGCCGCATCAACTCATCCTCAAGCTTCTTGTTAGCACCGTCCTCGGCGCGGGAGGTCATGCCGCGAAGCTCAGCCCCCAGCAGACGACCTGCTGCCTGAATCAACGCGTCGTAGTTGGATCGATCTACCTCACCACTCACGCTGGCAACTGCGCGCTGCAATCGTGGTTTGCCGCCATTGCCATCAATGGCATAACTGCGTGGAGCAGGAATCTTGAGATCGCCCAGGCTGAGTGGCCGCAGGCGACTGCCAACTGTGGCCAAGCGCTGATTGAGCTGATCCATTGCTGCAGATGGAGTGGCCCCCTCGGCTTCAACTTGCAGTGAAAAACGGAACCGCTCTGATCGCAGCTCGCCACTTTCCTGGACACTGAGCTTCAGCAAAGTGCCGTCACATCGAAGCTCACCAGCATGAACAGGCGAGCTTGCTAACCCCAGCAATCCACTCGTGCCAACAAGCCAAGCCAACATCAAGGGAGAGCACAACAACCGCATCGGAGCTGAAAACATTGAACACTTAGATGTCTAATTTAGATCTAGCGGGCTTGAGCCATCACAGTGTTAATGAATGACACACCGAAATCACCAACTCATAACCAAACATGACTGGATTGAAATTAAGAGTGATTTAAAGCTAGCAGGAGAACCAAAAGTCAAGATACTTAATCGCTTCAAACTCTCTGCTGGTGATTCCTTTGTGACCACCAAAGTCGATGGTGATCTTTCTGGTCAATACGATGGCCATGATGAAGGCGATTCAGTAGGCAAATTTAAAAGCGATAATGGAGGAACACTTGATCTCTTCGTGACTTATCAAGGTGGTGATGGTAATGACATTGAGCTTTATACGAAATCATTCTTTGGTGTTCTTCCTGATAGCTTGAGTGAACCAAGAATCATTGGTTCTGATGATGATGTTTCATTCACTAGAACATCTGCAGATGAAGTGATCTTTGGAGCTGTGGTGATGATGTTCTTCTTGGCACTCAAGGAGATGATCAAGTCACAAGAGGCAATGGCGATGATCGGCTATATGGGGGTCTCGGTGATGACATTCTCAAAGGAGATCTAGGATCTGATACCTACAACTTTAGTAGCGATGATGATGTGATTGTCGGCTTCTCAATGGATGAGAATGACAAACTTGTATTTGCTGATCACGATGAATCTTTGCCTTGGCTCAATCTAGACCATGAGAATGGTGAGCTGCTCATTGGAGAAGGTGTTGCCTATCATTTAAGCAAATTGGCGATAATCTATTGATTAAAGGAGTTGGCATTCACACCACATTGCTTGATGTGGGTAAGGATGAGTTCTTGGCAGCTGATGTTATTGGTTTCATCTAGTTAACCAGCCCAAGCCTTCAGCTCAGGGCGAACAATCAATGGTAGAAATAAGCTTAAAATTTGCTCGCTAAATAACTCTCCATGTCATCCGTCAATCATCAGCAACCCAACTGCCATGCAATCCGTATGGAATCGTGATGGGCATCTCAAGCACAGCCTGCTCGCTTAAATCGTGTGCATTCAGAATCAACAACTGACTGGCACGAAGCTCTCCATTCCATACAAAAACCAACAGCCAACCATCATCCTCAGCGTCACTGCCAGGGCGTGGCACCATCAATGGCTCACTGACAAATCCACGCGGCGCTGCACTCCATAAGCATTGATCACCATTGCTCAAATCCAGTTTCTTGATCGCCTGTAGGGGGGCGTAGCCGGTTTCACGCTCTGCCACAGCCATCCATGCATAACGAGCCGACAACCCTTCACTGCGTGGATTGACCATCGCAAATTCACAACAACGCTCACTAAAGCGCTTGGTTGTGGTTCCTTTCCCCAAAAGATTGATACGGCACTGCTCTAATCGACCCTCAGGGAAAAAGTCAAATTCCATCGAAAGGAAGTCGTCGCCGGGATCAATCGAGGGGTAATCGCTGTAGTAAATGCTCTCCAACACCAACTCATCTCCCTCCTCCCAAGCATTGAGATGGTGAAAAACAAAACCATCGGGAGCATCAAAGATGCGCGGCGGCTGCCCAGCAAAAGTGCCGCAATCACGAGGAATCAGCCAAAACTTTGCCTGTCCTCCAGGCTTAGACGTTAAACATTGGGCCGCACCCTTCTGACCAAGAACAAACGGCAACGGATTGAAGTTGATGGCATTCTGCAAAAAGAGTGCCCAATTGGGAGTAATCGCGAAGTCATGCAGAAAAGCAAAACCCTTAAAACTGTCTGTGCGATCACTGATGAGGCGTCCCGCATCTGGCCCCTGAGTGGCAAACTCCATCAGCCGGATCTTGCTAGTCGGCCCTGTATTCACACCAAAGGTGACCATGCGAGGCTCACCATGGTGGCCAGGATCGAAGCGGGGGTGAGCGCTAAAGGCCTCTCCAGGCTTCAGCACCCCATTAAGACTCGAAAGCCCATGAGTTTCCAGGCTGACAGGGTCAAGCGCGTGCGGATCAGCCGCCTCCCAAAGAGCCAGTAACTGATCACCAAGTTGAACCACTTGGGTATTGGCAATGTTCTTGAAACGCACATCAAAAGCATTCGCCTTCACCCCACCACGCTTCTGCGTGCCAAACACCCCCCGATAGAGGAAGCGACCGGCCTTTTCCTCTTCCTGCCAGTATTTCGTTCGCACAAAGCGATTACTCAGCGTGGCCTTGCTATCGCTGAATCGCACAGCAGTGATCATTCCGTCGCCATCAAAGGGGTGATGCACCCATTGCCCATCGCGTTCAAACCTGCCTGGACCGTTGCGATAGTGGCTGCCTTGTAACTCAGCTGGAATCTCTCCCCTCAGGGGTCGTACAGACACAGCATTGAGCTCTTGCTCAACATTGCAATAACCACTTGCCCAGTCATCCCGATCAAACCCGCCGGGTACATCTAATGACGCCGCGGACACGGTTGAAGGGCTATCGCTAACTGTGCTCACTGCAAGGCTGATCAAGATTGTCCAATCCTTACGCAAAAGGGCTTGCAGCCGCGAGCGAGGAAATCCCCACTCCCAAAGCATTCAGATTCAGCTCTGTCCGCCAGCCTGCTCCAGCACACCCTTGCTGCTAGGTATCGCACCGGCCCTTCGCGGGTCTATTTCAATTGCCATGCGCAGAGCTCTGGCAAAGGCCTTGAAACAGGCCTCAACGATGTGGTGTGAATTGGTGCCTGCCAACTGGCGAATATGCAGGGTGAGACCGCTGTTGTTCACAACTGCCACGAAGAACTCCTTCACCAACTCGCTGTCGTAGCTACCAATTCGCTGAGAGGGAATTTGCAGGCCATAACTGAGATGAGGCCTACCGGAGCAATCAAGAACGACCTGAACCAACGCCTCATCGAGTGGTGCCACAAAATGACCGAAGCGGTGGATGCCACGTCGATCTCCAAGCGCCTGAGATAGGGCCTGACCAACAGCAATACCCACATCCTCATTGGTGTGATGGTCATCGATGTGGGTGTCACCAGTCGCGGTGATCTCTAAATCCAGCAGGCCATGGCTGGAAAGCTGGTGAAGCATGTGATCGAGGAAGGCGACCCCCGTAGAAACGTTGCACTGACCACAGCCATCAAGCCCAACACGCACAAGCACGTCAGTTTCAGCGGTGACGCGATGAACATCCCCCTGCCTTAGCGACGTCATGATGCCCATCCAAATGAAGTCATGCTGCCAGTCAAATCACATTCCGTTAATGCAGTAACCGGCATCCACATAGAGCGTCTGACCGGAGATACCACTGGAAAGATCGCTCAGCAAGAACGCGGCTGTATTGCCAACTTCGATCTGGGTCACAGTGCGACGCAAGGGAGCCTTTTCTTCAACGTTATGGATCATCTCGAGGATGCCGCCGATCGCAGAACTAGCCAAGGTGCGAATTGGGCCGGCACTGATCGCATTCACACGCACCTGCTTTTCAGGGCCAAGTTCTGCAGAGAGATAACGCACTGAAGCCTCCAGAGCGGCCTTTGCCACACCCATCACGTTGTAATTAGGAATGGCACGATCTGCACCGAGATAGGTCAACGTCACAACCCCTGCACCATCACTAAACAAAGGCTTGGCGTGATGACAAAGCGGTGCCAGCGAGTAGGCACTGATCGCCAAGGCGCGTGCAAATCCCTCGGCCGAGGTGGCGCTGTAATCACCCACCAATTCTTCCTTTCCTGCAAAGGCAAGACAATGAACCAGACCATCCAACTGGCCCCACTGCTTGGCAATCACAGCAAACACCTCCTCGATCTGATTGCTGTCCTGCACATTCAAAGGCAGAAACAAACTGGGCTCTAGAGGAGCAGTGAGATCGCGCACCTTGCCTTCCGAACGGCCCCTTTCATCCGCTAAATAGGTAATGCCCAGCTCAGCGCCGGCTGCTTTCAACTGTTGAGCGATGCCCCAGGCAATGGAACGGTTGTTGGCGATACCTGTGACGAGGATCTTCTTACCGCTTAGATCGAGAAGCATCAGAGCGAACGAACTAGGGAACATTGGCAGCGATTCTCTCCCATGCCACGCCGAGTTTCACTGGATAACCCGAATAAGGTCGCCAAGAGTTCTATTCGATCAGCTTCCGGACGAGTTGCCGTTTAACAACTCCTCCTGACGCTTCCTCTCTTCTTCTGGATCCCTGAGCAGGTCTTCTTCCTCCAAAGCGGGCAATCTCAAAGGCTTCACCTGATCAGCAGCGCGCGGGGGCTCCTGCCAGCGCCATCTAGCCCTAGGAGCCCGCTCAAGGCAGAGAGCCTTCAGTTCACGCTTCAAAGCACGGCGGACATCCCCACGGGCCACCACCACGAAAAATTCCTTACGGGACGCAAGGCCTGAGCTGAATGGGGCATTGCCATTGCCGTTGAAGAGTCGTGCAGGGTCTGGCAACCAACGGGGCGTACAGATGGCTGGATCACTGGTGTCCGTTTCGAGAAAGAGATGCACGCCATAGCCATCAGGCTCACTCACCACCGCCAGGCCGTCATGAGCTTGATGCCGCTGCAAGGGATAAATAGCCCAGCTGGGTTCTGAAGACGACGTCGTACAGCCGTTAAGGACTACGGCCAAAGCCACTAGCAGGAAGGTCTTACCTTTTGCATTGACTTGCTTCAAGGCATTGATGCCGCCATGCGAAGTCATCCTGAACCAGCATTGAAGGGCTGCTTTCCCAACATGGCCCTCACTCCCTCCACGATGCTGCCTCTCGGGACCCCCTTACCGTCGTTTGAATTGGACGTGGTATCCGGCACCAATCTTGAGATCGATGGCAGGCTTGGCGCCCTGAACACAATCAACACAAGCACCCTCCCAACCAAGCCCCTCCTGCTGATGGCGCTCTGCGCCCACTGCCCTTTCGTGAAACACATTGAAAAAGAACTTACCCATCTTGATCAGGACTACGGAGATTCCGTGCAGCTACTGGCTATCGCCAGCAACAGTCTGATCACTCATCCCCAAGACGGTCCTGAGCAGCTCGCCGCTCAGGCCAAGCAACAAGGCTGGCGGTTCCCATATCTACTGGATACGGACCAAAGCCTCGCCAAGGCCCTACAAGCCGCCTGCACACCAGACTTCTTCCTCTTTGCCCCCTCTCCACAAGGACTGCAGCGACTCTGCTACCGCGGCCAACTGGATAACAGCCGCCCTGGGAACGATGCACCTGTGACTGGATCGGACCTACGTGCTGCCCTAGATGCCGTTTTGAACGGCCAAGATGTATCTCCCGACCAGCAGGCCTCAATCGGCTGCAACATCAAGTGGCACCCAGGACAAGAGCCCGCCTGGTTCGGCTGATCTGCCACTTCAGAAGCGGCTAAACCGTCTTCGGCTCGGCTTAAGGTGCATCTCATGCAGGTGCCCCCTTTTAGCCTTACGCAACAGCTAGCCGAACTGGGAACTGACCTTGATGAGGCGGTCTTGCGCGTGCTGCGCAGTGGCCAATACATCGGCGGCGCCGAAATTGAATCTTTTGAGCAAGCCTTTGCCAAATCAATTGGAGTGCCTTTTGTAGTTGGTTGCAACAGCGGCACCGATGCTTTGATCCTGGCCCTGAGGGCACTGGATATCGGAGCAGGAGATGAGGTGATCAGCTGTTCTTTCAGCTTTTTTGCAACTGCCGAGGCAATCAGTTCGGTAGGCGCAACACCTGTCTTCGTGGACGTCGAACCGGACACCTATCTCATCGACCTGGAACAAATCGAAGCAGCAATAACCCCAGCTACCCGTGCTCTTCTACCGGTTCATCTTTTCGGCCGCCCCGTCAACATGGAGCAGCTGATGGCCATAGCCAATAAACATGGGCTGAAAGTGATCGAAGATTGTGCCCAAGCCAGTGGTGCAGCGTGGAACGGACGGTCCGTAGGCAGTTGGGGCGATGTGGGCTGCTTCAGCTTCTTTCCCACCAAAAACCTTGGCGGCGCTGGCGATGGTGGAGCCGTCAGCACACATGACGCAAAGCTTTCTCAGCGAATGCGAGAACTCGCTGTTCACGGAATGCCGCGTCGATATTTGCATACCGAACTTGGATACAACAGCCGACTGGATGCTCTGCAAGCCGCCGTTTTAAACGTGAAGCTATCAAAACTTCCGCAATGGGTTCAAAAACGACAAGCCATCGCGACCCGTTATCAAAAGTTGCTCACAAACCTTCCTTGCCTCGAGCTTCCAGATCCAACAAAAGCAAGCCATCTGCAGCATGCATGGAACCAATTCGTGGTGCGGGTAACGAGCTGCCCAATGAACCAAACCAACTCTGAGAACCTTTGCAAACCGTCAAAAACCAATGGCAGCAATAGCCTGCCGGATAGCAGTTGCCGTGATTGGCTCAAACAAAGTCTTCTAGAACATGGCATTAACACCATCATTTACTACCCAATCCCTATCCATCTCCAACCGGCATATGAAGGGCTACGCCAAGGCCCGGGCAGCCTGCCGGTCACTGAACAGCTTTGCAGTCAAGTTCTGAGCTTGCCGATCTTCCCGGAGTTAAAGGGAGACCAGCAGCAGGCTGTGATCGACACCCTGCGCCAACTGCTCCAAACCTTGCAAGAGGTTCGCCGCTTTGAAAAAGACAACGAAACCCATCTTGTCGCTTAAGCAAGGCCCCATCCAAGAAACAAACAGTCCCTGCTGGAGTTGGTAATTCAAGCAAACGCCTTTAATTTAGAGATGATTGCTTGAGAACATTGGCAGCACAACACTTCAGGGCAGCGTGTGTTGTGGCTTTGGGCACACTCATCAGCAGCACCAGCGGAGCATCTGCAGCACCTTTGGTTTGCACGACCATCTACAACAGCACAGGCAGTGGCACAGAGTTAGAGAGAAGCAGTTGCAAAAGTATCGAAACGCAAAACGAACGCATTGAGGAGGTGATTTATACCTGGAGGGCGCCATATTCCAGTGGGATTGGACTCTTCCAAGGAATCGCCGAAGACCTTGGATTGGCCTTCGGTGGAATCAATGGCACGCATATTGTTGGTATTGGCTATCCCGAGCAAACGATTGTCTGGGATGGAGGGCTCCTGCAAAAAAGCGTTCAGGAACTGTTGGAGATCCAAACGGAACCCATCCCACTCAGAACAGCAGACCTGCCGAATGCCTTTGAAAGCAGCTTGGCCAATGCCTGGGAGACGACGCCAAGCCAACCGACACCACATCGAGAACCAATAGGTGCTCAGCCCCTTTGGTGAATCAAAACGGCAAGGGCATCAAAAATTTCAAAGCAATAGGAGCGAGGCTCTGAAGAACAGACGACAACGGCTTCAGCGAGTCGGCGACACCCTCCAGGGCAGCACCTCCAAGACCACTACCGGATCTCGTCAATTGGGGCTCAGGACTCTCCAGAACTTGAAGCTGTAGTTGCTTGAGTCGCTCTGCAGACTGCAGGTCTCCTCTGGCGCGCGAAAGCCCCTCTGCCGCGGCGAAATCAGAAGCAGCCAAGGCAACTTTTCCTTGAAATCCACGACTCACCCCTCGGCCAGCCCAACTCAAAGGTTCGTCGTCTACCAGATCGATGGCAGCCGTGAAGAGCTGTTCAGCAGACGGCCAACGGCCTGCCTCCGCCTCAGCAACAGCAGCATTGTGGAACTGAGCAGCGTTCAACCAGTCGTGGCGAAGGCCCAGTGCACCACGCCAGTGGCTACGAATCAAAGCGGAGGGGTCCATCAACGCTCCGGTGAGATCAGCCAAACGCAGATCCACGCCCTCGAGCTGGGCTGAACGCAAATCGGCTCCACGCAAAGAAGCCCCTGCCAAGGTGCTGTGACGCAGATCAGCAGCAAAGAAGTCGGCACGGTCCAAATTCGCCTGACTCAAGTTGGCCGCCTGAAGCTGTGCTCTGCGCAACACAGCTCCAGCCAAATCAGCGTGCACCAGGTCTGCTGAACGCAGGTCGCATGCCTCACAGCGGCGCTCAAGCAACAACTGCGAGAGAGCATCGCGATCCGCAGCCAGGCTTGAGGCGCCGAAAAAGGGCAGCATCAACGAAAGAACTAGCGGACGGAAAGACATTCGCGATAGAAAAATGGCATCGAGGGAATCAATGCGATAAACATATAAAATGGAGAGCAAGGCAATGTTGCCTAATCTTCGAGGCGAACCTTAAAAGTTCGAGGCAAACCTTAAAAGAAAAATTAGGATGAGAGGATTCGTCTGCACGAGAACTAACAGCACATGACTGCTCTTGAGAGAAAGCTCATCCTGCGCCTAATGGAGAAGCGCCGCCAGGGTTCCCTGAACGGCTTCACACTGGTGGAACTGATCATCGTTGTAGTGATCATCGGCATCCTTGCGTCCATCGCAATCCCAGCCTTTGAGGGTGCAGGCGTGAAGGCAAAACAGAAGGAAGCATCAACGGCTGTGTCTTCCTACATGAAAGCGGCACAGGCGTTCTACTCAGAAAACACTGAAATTGCAGACGACGCTGGAGACCTTGCGCAGTTCGTGGCCATCTCAAAATGCGCAGGAGCAACTCCAACGGCCTGCCAAGGAACAGCAGCTGTTGCTGTAACGAGTGGTACAAGCTGGAATTTACCTTCAGGTCTTTACACGATCACCCTCAGCAAGACGGCTAACGAAACGAAAGTTACAGCTGCACCTACGGCGACATTCACTGGAGGGCTCAAAGTAACTGGGTGCTACAGCAAAGTATCTAAAACAACACAGGTGTACGACCAAAAATCCGCAACAGACCCAAAAACAGCAAAATGCTCATAAGGCACATCCTCTAAAAGGATGAAGAATAAAGCGAAAATATTAAATACGAAGGGGCAAGAAGGTTTTTCATTGCCCCTAACTTTATTGATTGGCTTGATCGTGACGAGCAGCCTGATGGGCGCCGTTTACATCGCAATCAACAGCAATCAAAGAACGCGCTTCGATTTCCTAAGATTTCTCGGCCGCACAGGCCTTGACTCACTGAGAACACAGTACAAAACGCTTCTCAATGATACGGACGGTGGGAACATCTACAACTACTTTTGGGTCGCCGATGGATGCTCTAAAAATACGCCAAGTAATGAATGTCCAACGAGAGCAAAGCCAGGGGTTCTTGAAAATCCATCAACGGCCTATTGGATCGACGGAGTGTGGAAACAGGGAGCTGGCCGACAAAAAGCACCAATGTGCAAGCCCAACACGAATCAGGCACTGGATTGGCTTTCTCCGCACAGAGCCATTCAACAGACTTTTTACCAAAAGGGAATCAAGCTCAACCCTGGCGTTGAACCAGCAACCACTGGATTTGTTCATAGCTACACCACCAACGAGATCATCACAACAGGTACCAGTCGGCAACAACTGATCAGTCTGATCGGAGGCGATAAAGGCGGAGTCAACAAAGCTGGACGATCCGCAATGATTAACTTGCAGATTGCCCGAACGATGAACCAGGCAGGATTTGCATTTATATCTGCTGGGTACAATGGCAATGAGCGAGAACCGATTGCACTCTCCAATTTGAGGGTCACAAGCAATAGTGGCATTAGCACAGGGAGCATATTGCTTCGTAAAAATATCCTTAGACCAAACGAATGTGGCAATCAAATTAGAAGATTCAGAACAACATACACAAGATCGCCGATCAGTGGCACAAGCCAATATGGTGGGCTGACGATTTATCCAGCAAAGTTTCCAAGCGACCTCGGCAGTCATGCCAAAAGCAATGGCTCTGCAAGTAATAGAGGAACTGTCTTGCTGCGAAAGGGGGAAAATGATCAATCCGTGAATCGACTAGGTCCTGGAGGGATTTATCAATTCGACGACTTGTACCTATTACCAGGCAGCAAACTCGAAATTAATACATCACGCCCAGTAACGCTGAAGGTGAAAGGGGATATTCATATCGCCGCAGGTGCAAAAATCTGCAACGTCAAATATTTCGGGCAACAGTGTGGTACTGGCAAAGCAAGTCAATTAACAATCATTCAAGGCAGTAACGCAGAGGCAACAAGCCAAGTCAGCGAAAGGGTGCAGTGCGACATCGCTGATCGTGCGAACTACCTTCACACTGGCGAAGCCAAGCCACTCAGCACAGCAGGCAGAACATTTATGGTGCAGAGTACAGGTCGAAGCAATGAATCCTTAAATGCCTTTATCTATGCACCGAGCAGCACAATTGTGTCAGCGGGTGTACCAAAAAGCTGGAATAATGGAGGTCGGTACCAATGGCTACAAGAGCACAACAGCCAACACAAATTTGCAGTCATCAACAAAGGTGGTTATCTCAAAGTAGCTCGAAGGAACAATCAATCGTCTGCGACGATTTATGACCTGAGAGATGAAAACAATCGCGCAATTAAAGCCTCAGAAGCCAAGAGAAACAATCAGGAATATACAGGTATTGGAGAGCTTCAAAACGGAAATCTGCCGTATTGGGCTAGATACTACAAAATCTACGTGCCAAATAACATCATCACGCGGCATAACCTACGAACAGGTCGTATTACCACCCATGGACTAACATTTTACGGCAATACAGCTCGCATCCAACGTGAGCGGCCCATTCAATACCGAGAACGAAGCTATCGAAGAGTATGCGGCTGGCAATGGTGCCGACGATACTATTACTGGTGGTGGTATTCCTATTGGTATCGTTGCTATCAATGCAGCTACCAATATGGATGGACAACGCGAAATCTAATCAACAGCAACGTTTATGAAACCCAGATGTCTCAAAACAGTTCTGGGCTAAGCCGTTACTACAACATGCAACTGATGAGCCTCTATAACAACGCAGATATTGCCAATGCACCCAGACGCTTTAAGGGAGCCATATGGGGAAGAAACGTCTGCTTTAGTCGTGAGACGGCCAACTCACGCTATAGAAAAGACTGGGTAAATGCTAGCGCGCCTCATAGTTGGGAATTCAATGCTGATTTCATCGATGAGATGGTGGATCGATATGGCCAGGAATACAATTTTGGCTTGCCAGAATATCGAGCCCAAAGCGAGACATTGGTGGATCCACAACGCATTTTGAGCAAATAAAGAATGAATCAGATGTATTTATTGATACCTTCACGAAATAAGACAAACACCCAGAAAGCAGAGCATGGCTTTGGCTTATTAGAGGCAATTATTTCAGCTGTCATTTTAGCCATTATGATTGCGACATCGATATCAGTCACGAATAAGTACCAGGCGATTAACTACCGGTCGTCACTGCGCCAAGCACTGGCTCAAACGATTGATGAAGACCTGACGGAAGTCAAGTTGGAATTAGAGAGTTACCTTTATCAGAAGAAGACAAAAACGAATAGCGCATGTTACGCCACAAACAGGAGCTGTCTGCAATCTACTGCTGGAGTTGGCCATTGCAAAACGCTGGCAAAACGAGCCATTGCAGCATCACCACTCATCAAAAATGGTGAATTGTCATTCAAAACGCAAACACATCAGGTGTTCAAAGGGTTGCAAAGTTCAAAGAGTGGCTTGAAGCGAATCGTAAGTGTAGAGAAACCAGAGGCTCCAAAACAGGCAAATCAAACAGTAAGCCTGATGGATCAGAGCATCGTAAGAATTAAATACACATTAGAGGGTGAATTAGCCAAGATACTTTTTGACAGCACAGCAAAGAAAACTATTGGATCAGTCGATCACTCTCCACCAGCGCATGCATTATGCCAATACTAAAAGTCTTGAGAACAGCAAAACAGCTGGGAAAGGGGTATACTTTGATCGAAATGATCTTTGTAATCGCGGTAACAGGAATTTTGGCAACGATTAGTGTACCAAGTCTGATCAACTGGAAACATTTTCAGGAGATCAAAACAAGACAGCTCGCATTAAAAACGACTCTAGAGCGAATAAAAAGTGACGCAAAAAGATGGGGAGCAACCTGCACGATTAGCGGAGCAAACCTAAAAAGCTCCTGCACCAGTGCAGTGATCCAGAAAAAAACAACCGATACATTTGATTCACAGAGTACTCAAGAAATAGTGATCAATCCAACTGTCAAAGACAGAGATGATGAAAACATTTTCATAGGAACAAACTTCAAGACTATAACTTTTTCCCCTCGGGGATTTATCCATGTTGATCCACTAAATATAGGAGACACCAATGCTGTATTCGTACTGGGGTATCAAAACGATAGCGATCCCTTTAAGGATCAAGCCCCCGAACTCTGCGTAGTCGTTCAAAATCTCACTGGTCAAATCAGTATCAAACAGAGAAAAGCTGCAAAGTTACAGAGCCGGCAAGCCGTGTTTACAACATCTGGCTTAGCTTGTTGACAACATAAATGATTCTCAGCAAAATATAGGCATGTACCCTAGCGGGCAAACACAAACAAGAGCTCACGAATAGGGTTCAACTCAATGGGCCGATTACTACACCAAATCTCACTAAAACAACATAACCAGCAGTCTGGTTTTACGTTAACCGAACTACTCGTCGGAGCTCTTGTTGCATCATTAACGGTAACGGCTGGATTAAAGCTCTCACAGGTCATCGTCAACAATAACAAGCAAAGTGAACGCAATTCAGCTGCCATCGAACTTGCTGATAACGCAATAGATCAAATTCATCAAGAAATCCGAAATGGCGAACAACTGATCGATGTGGAGTCAGAGTTGCCGAAAGGATGCAGTGGGTATAAACAACAAGGGATTCAATTTTTATTTGCGGTAGACATCCCAGATCAAGCGATGAGTCTTGGTGCTTATGATATTAGCTCTGATAAACCTGACTTAAAAGCAGTCAAATGCCCAATAATTTATGGAACCAAAACACGATCAGAAGGAATCGAACTCTATCGAGACGGAACCGATCTCAATCAAAGTGGTTACTACACAGCAGATAAAACAAGCCAAACACTAGTACTGAAGAATATAGGAAAACAAACAAACCGCTCTCTTCAATGCCCCAGCGGAAAATGGAAGCAGATCAAAAGAGGTGGAATTGAGGTCTGTATTGATCAACGCATGAAGCGCATGGCCAAGCTCACGATCACCGTGAAAAATGAACGCGATTTGCCTGGAATCACGGCCGAAGGCAGCACGACACAACGACAGAGCTCAGCGATGACCGAAGTAATGAAACAAGATGCAGTCGCTGGAGCCAACTCCAACACGGTATCCAAATGCAAAAGCGGATCAGGTTGCAACTTTGGCGGTCAACCGATTACATGCGATAAGACATCATTTTTGATTGATGTCTCAGGATCAATGGGATGGGGGAACAATCGAATGGGAAGAGCAAAAAGAGAGCTATTACGAGCAATTGATTCATGCTCTGACGATGCAGAGATCAACGTTACGGCATTCTCCAGCAGGGGCTGGAGAACTGAGAAAATAGCCTGGAATAGCCCCCAAAAACTGAACTCAGCAAACAGAAATTATCTTCGCCGACTCATCAACGGTCTTTACGCAAGGGGAGGAACAGACCCATGGAGACATACCAATCGCATGATTCAAGACCCAAACGTAAAAGAGATTGTCTTACTATCTGATGGTGGAACTAGGTCATATGGAACCATTAATCTTGGCGGCAAAAGATATTACGGTTCATATGCAAATAGCTATCAAAGCTACAACAGTAGTGTACGGATTAATAACCCTGTGCAGATCAAAACAGTTTCCTTTGGTGGAGGAAACTATTGCGGCAGCGGATGGATGGGTCAGCTTGCAGATATGAATGGAGGTAGCTGTGTTGTTGCTCCTTAAGAGAGTAGTCAATTGGAGAGATAAGTTGCCGCCTGCCGACTTGGCGTATATCCATATCCATAAATACCCCCTTGGGTATCATCAATAATCTGCGGGGTCACCATAATCACAAGCTCACGTTTCTGACGAGTTCCCGTACGACTACGGAAAAACTGACCAACAATCGGAATATCGCCGAGAATCGGCCACTTTCGGACCTGTTCTTGGTCATACTCTGAAATCACACCCGTCAGGATCAACGTTTGGCCTGCACGCACACGAAGATTTCCGGTGTCCAGACGACGTTGGATCATTCGCTTAATCGGGCCACAACCGGGAATTTCTTCACCAGCCCCGACAACAGCTGAAATCTCAGGAGACAACACAAAGGAGACAAAGCCGTTGTCATCGATCTTGGTCACCTTCGCACCGAGACGCAATCCAGCGTTTTTAAACTCAGGTTGGCAGGTGTTCGGCGCTCCGTTCTGTCCTGCTTGGACCTGATAACTTGTGATCTCTTCGATACCAGAAACCACAAATGCTTCATTGGCATTCGGGCGTCCAATCGTTGCACTAGAGCCATCCGTCGAAGCTTCGGCTGAACCACTGGATATTTCCTTCGGATCTTCGCTCAGGATCAATGTCGGTGAGACAACAACTTTCGTGGAACTTGATTCAATTTTAGAGCGCACTAAGTTATAGAGAGTGTCGTACGAGTAGGCTCTGCCTGGATTAACTTGAGCAGGATCAACAGGTTCCTCAAGGACACGTGTTGTACCTGCCTCAAGCTCTCGAATTTCACGTTTTGCAGAGGATGCACCACCCGCCATGGTGTTGAAAGTTGCATCATTTGGAGGCAACAAATTGCCAAAGGTACCGAGGAGTTCACCACGATCACTCACGATAAAACTATTACCAGCACGGAAGGCAAATGAATTCTCAGAAGTTTTGACATTGTCCAAAGTGATGTCCAAAACCTTGATCGAAAGGGCAACTTGCCGTTGACGCAGATCGATCTTCTTGAGGAATTGTTCAGCCGTGCGAATCAGTTCATCGTTTCCCACCAAGGTGACCGACTGCAATCGCTCATCGGTCGTCGCGATAAGCCCTAAGAGGGGGCCTGTCCCCGCTCCATAGGGTTGAACATAAGTCATGGTGTCTTCCGTCGTCGTCGTCGAATTGGGTGCTCCACTGATCGCTTCTGCACCCGAAGAACCCTGGGTCACAGCTGTTGACCGCGTTTGAGTCTTGGTGACCGTCGCACCCAAGTTAGCCAGGTAATCTGCTGCTGAACTGGCCGTCACCTGATTGAGGCGATAAGTGCGTGCGAATCGGGACTTGATGATCGTTTCACGAACCTTAGGCCCCACATACACCAAGCCATCTTCAAGCTTGGCCTGCATCTGCGTCGCCATCAACAGCGCATTGAAGACGCGCGAATAAGGCTGATTTCGCATCGTCATACTGATGTAGCGAATGGAATCAGGCTTGCCGGCATCTGCGGATCCATTAGAAGTTAGCGAAGTGGCTGTGGGCTGAACCTGAGGCCCTGGCCCCATCGGATCAAACCCAGCAGGGCTTGTCGATGCAGTGGATGCTGCACTGGCAGAGGATCCGATATTGAAACGTGGATCCACCGGGACCCAAACAAAGCCATAACCACCCCGTGAGACGAGATCTTCAAAGGCATGGCGAGCATTCGTTTGCCGGTACTTCACAGACACGACAGGCCCTGTG
>PVBE011585281.1_pt1 | contig 20643 bp, 17 predicted proteins | sample 1631181 | NCBI WGS metagenome assembly PVBE01 (sample SAMN08397723, study PRJNA350692) | Marine metagenome, whole genome shotgun sequencing project. | isolation source: water | place: Pacific Ocean | collected 2012-04 | reverse complement strand
TTCAATCCACCCTGCGGCCGATGGTGATCAACTTGTAACCCAGCTTGTTGTCATCGATGTAGCGTTCCAACAGGCCCTGAATTTCCGCCGGAATCGTGAATTCCTCTTCGCCTAGCATCTCGGATTCACGATAGAGGACGTTGTAGCGGAGGAAGTGTTCGATTTCGTGGATCTGCGGCAGCACCGAAAATTCGCTCACCTTCTCAAAGCCGTTCTTAACCAGGATCTTGTCCATGGTCTCGGGTGTGAAGTACCATAAATGGGCCCGCCCCGAGACGGTGGAATTGTGCTCGCGGCTCAAGCGAATTATGAGGCTGTGGCCGTTGGGAACAAAGAACAGAGCCAAGCCGCGCTTCTTCAGCACCTTTCGTATGTTCTGCAGCATCTGGTTGGGGTTCGTGAGGTGTTCGAGCACGCCCCACAGGGTGACAATGTCGAAACTGCCGTCTGGGTACCCAACCTCTTCAAGCGTTTGATTGTACACCGTCAAGCCCTTTTCATTTTGGGCCAGGCGCGCTGCATCTGAGTTCAACTCCACGCCCTCGACCTCCCAGCCTTGATCACGAGCCAGATCAAGGAACTGGCCGATCGAGCAACCGACATCAAGCAACCGCCCGCCTGCGGGACTCAGGCGTTTCAATTCTTGCAGGGCCGGGAGGTATTTTTTCTCGGCATTCCAGGTCTGCTCTTTGGCTTTATTTTGAATCTTTATCCAATGATCGGCGGTCTTGGATTGCTGATAAATAGAATTTTGAATTTCCGGTTTCAATTGATCGCTTACATATAGCAGCCCACAGTGGCGGCACTTGACGAAATCAAACCCGGCCTTCTCGAACACCCAAACGCTATCGTCCACCTGGCACACCGGACAATCCACTCGCCCGACCATTTGAACACGAATTTTTCCGGTGGCCGGGTCGATGAACCGCTTGGCCTCCTCCTGTTTGATGCGCAGGAAATCCTTCCGGTCCTCATCCATGAAATCGAAGACCTTGGTCATCGGGCTCTCTCCATTGGCTGCCTGGCGGTCGGATCCGCGGTCGTGTCGGGTCAAGGCGTCGTGGGGGACGGGTCAACCAGGCCCCGTTCGATCATCGCTTCGGCCATCGCCAATTCCCAGGCGTGGTCGATGTCCCAGGCATAGATGGGATCGATCAGCACGGATCCCTTGCAAGTTCCGAAGCGGCCATGGCGCAGCATGGTCTGGGCGGTGGCCGCGAACACGTTGGCAAACTTCTGAGCCTTGGGCTTGGCCTGACGGGTTTTGCTCTGCGCCCGTTCCTCGGCAAAGAGAAACTCCCAGCGGCCATCGGCAGCGACCAGGGAAAGATTGTATGGGTGTCCGCGGTGCTCGAGCTCGGCCATGGTGGCAACCGAGTCGAGATCGGGCTCGGACCTCAGCAGATCTACCGCGCTGTCGATGTGCGCAGTCTTGATGAAGGGCGAGGTGGGTTGGATGAGGACGACGATGGCGATGTCGAGACCCTGGCTGTCCATGAGATGGCGGATCAGATGAGCCACCGCCTCGTCGGCGGTGACGTGGTCGCCGGCCAGGCTGTCGGGCCGCCGGTAGGGGACCAGCGCGCCCCACTGCTTGGCGATCCCGGCGATCTCTTCGTCCTCGGTTGAGACATAGACGCCGTCGACGGAGGGCGCCTGGCGTGCCGCCTCGATGGCATAGCTCAGCAACGGCCGTCCCGCCAGAAGGGTGATGTTCTTGCGGGGAAAACGCCGCGACCCTCCGCGGGCGGGAATAACGCAGATCACCTGTCCAGTCGCTTCGCCCATGTTCCTGCCGTTACCTGTCCGGTCCTCGAGTGAGGGGCAGCTCGCCGCTCTCGAGGAATTGCCGGTAGCCTTCCACCGCCTGGTCCGCCTGCCCCGCTTCTTCCGCCGTCAGTACCCTGAACGGCTTGGCGCAATGGGCCTGGCAGATGTCCAGGCGGGACAGCATGTACTTGATCTCGGCCGCCGATTCGCCGTTGTGCCAGTAGGCTCCCTTGGGAACCCACTTGAGGAACGCTTGGATGCGGGCGTTCTTCTGCCGCGCCGCGCTGAGACTGTCGCTCTGAATGGTGTCGTAAAGGTCCTTGAAGAGTTCGGGGAAGCAGGCCGAAGTGCTTGTGGAGCTGGCCCCGAGCCCGAGACACATGAAGGTGAAGAATTGTGAATCGGCCGAGCCCATGACCTGGAACTCGTCGCCCTCGAGGGCGATGAAGCCCTGGTTGAGACGTAGATCGAAGCCCGCCACCTTGACCCCGGCGATGTTGTTGTGATGGCGCAAGCGCTCGACCACCTCGATGGGGATGCCGCTGGTTCGGGTGGTGTTCTGGTAGAGCCACAGCGGCAGCGCCGAGCGATCGGCAATATCGCGATAAAGGCCCTCAACTGCCTCGCCGCTGTTCTTGCGGTCGTAGGGGATGACGTGAATGCCGTCGATCTTGCGATCGGCGACCTGATCGATGAACTCGAGCGATTCCTTGACGCTGAAGGTACCGCCGCCGACCAGCAGTGGTACCCGCCCGTCGTTGACCTCGGCCATTTTACGGGCCACCGCGACCCGCGTGGCGAACGTCAGGTTCATGCCCTCACCGGCGGAGCCGAGGGCAAAAAGGCCCAGATTCCGAGCCGCCAGATAATCGATCAATCGCTCGATGCCCGCGAAATCGGCGGTTTCGTCTTCGTTGAGCGGAGTGGGCACGACGGCCACCACCCCCTTTAAGCGTCTCATCTCCTCACCTCGCGATCATCTACTGTCAAACACGGCTTGCAATTTGCCGACCAAGGATAATGGGCGTGCCGGCAGGGTACAGGGAAATATACGATCTCCATAAGCACGCTGACGTTATGCACCTGTGGCTTGCGGCTGTCCCGGCATATCCTCGGGGGGCAGCGAATGCCGGTCGATGCTGGCGATAACCTGCTTGATGTCGGGCAGCCCGCCCAAGGTATGGAGGGGGGGCGGCACGAATCGTACGGGCTTCGTCGAGCCCGGGTCCGTCAAGCCGGCGAAGTGACATCCTGTTGCGGCGGCAGCCTGGCGATCGTCATCGCCATCGCCGATGGTCAGGACTTCCTCACCTTCGACGTTGGCGTTGTTGAAGATGGCCAGGAGATTGGCCTCCTTGCTATCCGGCCCCCCGTAAACGCCGGCAAAGTAGCGATCGAGGGAGCGCAGGCCGACCAGTCGCTGCAAATGCCTGCGCGGCGTCGCCGAATTCAAGTACAGGCCATAGCGTCGGGCCCGCAGCCAGCCAAGCACCCCTTCCGCGTCCGTGACCTCAGGGCAGGTAGCGATGGCCTTTTCGCACAAGGCGCTGTAGTTGCCGCTCAGTTTCCGTACCCACTCGGCGGCGGGCCGGTTATCGGGAAGCCGCCCGCGCCCGGCCATCTGGGCGACGATTTTTCCCAGAACCTGGTATCTGTCACCCGGTGCGGGAGCGGCCAGAACCGCGTCGACGATTTCGCGCGGGCAGCCGATGGGTTCTACGGCCTGGTAGTACGAACGAAGCTTGATTTCGTTGTATCGAACAAGCGTTCCGTCAAAATCGAAGACGATGCAGCGGATCATGTTTCATCGGTTTGAGCCATTGGGGCTTCGGGTGTTACCTGAAAGCGTCCCCAATGGTCGACAACGGTTTTTCTTTCCGACCGTTTCATGCGGTTGATCGACTGGTCCTTGTAGCAGCTGTCGTCGTTCTGATGAGTGGTAGATATTTCCTCGAAAACGACACCTGTATCCGTACCGAAACCATGCCACACCCCTGGCATGACCAGGATAGTTTCACCGGGTCCAAGCACGTATTCGCGGCCTTCGACTTCCGCTTTCAAGGTGCCGAGAAGGATCTGAAAGGTCTCTTCCTTGGTGGCATGGTAGTGGCTCGGATGCCGTTGACCGGGAAGTTGGACAATCAGTTTCTTGCAGTATGTGCGATTGACGCATTCGATGATGACGGCGCCGAACTCGCGGAATCGGGCGGCTCCATAGTGATGCGAGTATTCCACCTTGAACTCGTTGCTGAGCGGTATCCGGGCCTGATTGAGCAGCGCCTTAACTTCATGGATGGCGGCCTTGATGGCACGCGTGTCGGCGTTTTCCGGTATTTCGACCTGATCCATCGGGATGGCTGCGCCGACGCCGATATCGCACGACAGCTTGATGCCATCCTTCCACTTTCCGCTTTCGAGCTGGCCCTCGAGGTAGGGCATGGCGAAACGAACCTGGTCGCGGCTGATCGTCGTTCCCTGCTTTACCGGCTGCCTGGCGAAGACGCCCCGGCGCAGGGAATCGATCACCTGTCTCTCTTCATCCAGAACCTCCGGGCGCGCCGCGTCACCGCACAGAACCACCGCCTTTTTGTGGCTTTGGAACCAAGGCTCGAGTTGTTCCGGGGTCGACGAGTAGGCGTTGAGTTTGATGTCCCCCGTCTCGAGGCCGACATGACGCTCGAACATCTGGGCGCCTTTGGCCACGGCCACGGCAATGGGCAAGGTGTCGTTGGGATCTTCGTGCGTCGACCAGCCGATGACCCTGCCGGGGTAGCGTTCCCGAAGCTCGGCGATCTGGTTTAACTGACAGTGCTCGACCGGAGTAGGATAGATGGACACGCAGTGCATGATGGCGTAGTCGGTTCCCCGGTGGTCGAAGAAACTGGTCAAGTCGTCGATATTGCCGATCTCCAGGCCGCCGGTGGAAAAGATCACCGGCAGCCCGGCCGTAGCGACTTCCTCGAGAAGGGGGAAATCCTTGCTCGAGCAGCTGGCGACCTTGAGGATCTCGAAGCCCTCTTCGATGATGATCTTCACGGACTCTTCGTCGAAGGGCGTGCACATGGGAATCAGGCCCTGGGTTCGGACCTCGTCGAGCAGGGTTTGGAACTGGGCGCGCGATAAGGCGGTCGAGAGAAAGCGGCCGATATGCTTGTTGTCGCTGCTGTCCTGGTGATCGCTGTGTATGAAGCTGTCGAGCTGGCGGTACTGAAACTTCAGCGCCGCCCTGACGCCGTTCCGCCTGGCAACCTCTGCAACGCTGCGTATGACCTTCAGCCCATGCTCGACGTCACCCTGGTGGTTGTTGGCGAGATCGAGGACGAAGAGATCGTCAAAGTCGTAGAATTCCTTCATTAATTATTCCTGTATTTCGAAGTTTCTGCTAGTCGATGGAGTCTGCTAGTCGATGGAGAGGGCGGATGGTCCGTAGCCCCGGTCGTAATCGATCTTTACCACCCTGTTTTCGCCGGCCGAGCGATGCACAGCCGCAATCACCAGCATTGTATCGAGGCCACGCTCAAGCGATATCGGCGAATCAACACCATCGCCCTCAATCACCTTGCGGAGATGCTCAAGCTCAGCTTTGAAGTCGTCCGGGCGGGTTTTCTCGATGAGGTGTTCATGTGACTCTTCGTCGCCGGCCCGCCACATCACGGCGTCGCAACCCGGCTGGTGCCCAAGTATCCACTCCACATACCCACGACGGCCCTGGATGCGACCCCATTTCCTGGACGGCGAAGTGACAACATCCTGAACCACCCGACCGATGAAGCCCGATTCGGTCTTGAGATTCATGGCACAAATCCTGTCGTAATCGACCGCTCCGTCGCTGACGTAGTCGATCATGGCGCTGACCTCGACCACCCTGCCGCAACCCAGGTTTCGGGCGACGTGCTGCCACAGATTGATGGCGTGCGAGTGCTCGCCGGCGGCGCCGCCGCCCCTCCGCCAATGACCGAGGTAGGAGTCGGCGGCACCGTCGAGCCAGGGGTGGGCCGCGAAGATGCCGCCCCAATGCTCGCGAAATTCCACGTCGATGGTCTCGATGGCACCAAGCGCGCCGCCCGCCAGCCGCTCCTCGACCACGCCGATGGCCTGGCCGACGACGTGGTCGTAGCCGACGAAGGCGGCGATCCCGCTGCTTGCCGCCAGCTCGTAAAATTCCTGGGCGCGATCCAGGTTCGGGCCGCAAAGGGGCTTTTCGACCAGCACGGCTTTCGGCTTCTCTGCGATCGCTGAAATAGCCAGATCCAGGTGACTTTCAGGCGGGGTGCCGATAATGATCAGGTCGTAAATGCCGCTCGGCGCGTCATCCAGATGATACAGATTTATCGCCTCGTCCCAGGCTCCGTAGCGAGAGGGGTAGATCTGTGTTTTCGTGCGTTCGAGCGCTGCAACGTCGATATCGCACAAATCGACGCTCCAGCCCAGGCGTCGCGCGGCCTGGCACAGATGGTTGCCGATTGATCCGGCGCCATATATTTTTGCCTTGTACATGAAAGAAAATTATCCCTTTTTGGCTGTATAATTTGGTTGTCCAAGCACCGGGTTTAGCACCCCGGATGTCTCGCCAGAGGGCTTCGAGGCGAAAACGAGCGGCCTCCGGTTATTTAATGCGATTGTTGAAATCGGATATCCAACCAACCAAATTTACAACAAAAAAGTTGACGTTCACGATGTGAACGTTATAGCGTTCACGCTACGAACGCAAGCGCTCGCAGTGCTGACGGCGATCCGGATTTCATATTTTTTCGTGCCCCATGGGCCATAGCGGGGGCTGGGTTTGGGCGACGACACCGGGGACTACAGGGATCGCACCGCGAGCGCCGACGGCCGCGGCGTCGTGGCGCTGGTCTAGGAGTGTAGGAGATGGCGGCGGCAATTTTGGCAGAAACCGGGGAACCGGCATGAGCGGTCACCGCCCCTGGCTGCTGTTGCCCATCGAGACCAAGGTGCGCGAGTTCCACGCCAAGCTGCTGCTGGCAGCGGTGGCCGCCGAGCAGGGCTTCCAGGTCTTGCTGGGAGAACAGAACGCCATGCTGGCCCAGCGCCGTCATCTGCCACGCGGCATCTACCTCGACAAGAGCGTCGCCCGCACCAAGACGGCCAACTTCCGTCGCCTCAAAGCGGCCGGCAACCGCGTCGCCGCCTGGTGCGAGGAAGGGTTGGTTTATCGCGACCGCGACACCTATCTGCAACAGCGCGTGAGCAACGAATCACTGGCCGAGGCTGCGCTTTTTTTCGCTTGGGGCGAGGTGCAGGCGGCCGACCTGCTGAGCGGAGCACCCGAGGCAGGCGACAAGGTCCGCATCAGCGGAAATCCCCGGTTCGATCTTTTGCGGCCCGAGTGGCGGGGGATTTTTGCCCCCCAGGCTGAAGCGCTGAGCCGGCGTTTCGGGCCCTACCTGCTGCTCAACAGCAACTTCAGCCGTTACAACCACTTCATGGGTTGCGATTTCTGGATAGAGACCTTGCAGCAGCGCGGCATCATAACGACCGCAACCCAACTCGCCGTTTTCCGGCATTGGCGCGATGTGATTGGCCAGGTTTTCGATGCTTTCAAGAAGGCGCTCCCGGTGCTGGCTCAAGCCTTCCCCGATCACCGCCTGATCGTGCGCCCGCATCCTTCCGAGGACCACGAGGTTTGGCGCAACCTGGCGCAGGGACTGTCCAACGTCGAGGTGGTTTGCGAGGGCAGCGTCATCCCCTGGCTGCTGGCGGCCGAGGCGGTGTTGCACAACAATTGCACGACGGGACTCGAGGCCTATGTGCTAGGCCGTCCAGTGGTGGCCTACCGCCCGGCCTGCGACGAGGTGCTGGATTCCGAGCTGCCCAACGGCGTCAGCCGCCAGGCATACGATTTGGACGAGTTGGTGGTGGCGATCGGCGAGGTGCTGGCGGGCGGCCCGGCGAGCGTCGACAGCGCCCTGGCGGCGCGCTACGTCGCCGCCCTTGATGGCCCGCTGGCATCCGAGCGGGTGGTGGCGGCGCTCGACGAAATCGCCTTCCCCGGTGCCCCCCTGGCGCTGGGGCCGGCGGCCCGGCTCGGTCTGGCCGGCAGCCAGGCCCTGGCCGCCCTTAAACCCTGGGTCCGGCGGTTGCGCCAAGGGGCCCGGGCCAACGCCTATGCGGCGCAAAAATTCCCCGGCATCGAGCTCGAGGAAGTGGCCGCCGGGTTGCAGCAATTTCTCGAGCTCTCAGGACGGTTCAACGAGGTAAAGGCCGAGGCCCTGCCCTTGCGCAATTGTTTCCGCATCGGCGCCTGATATTACGACAGGCTCTACCGCAGCCGCCGCTGTTGGGGGATGCCGACAAGTTCGTACGAAGTCGACTGATAGAGATCGTTGATCCAGTTGCCGATCAACAGGTTGCCGTGGGCCCGCCAGTGGTTGACCGGCGGCCGGGCCGGGTCGTCGTCGGGAAAGTAATTGGCCGGCAGCGTGATCTCCGCCCCGGCGGCGACGTCGCGGTGGTACTCGTTGGCCAAGGTTTCGGTATCATATTCCAGATGATTGAATATGTGGGTCTGCCGCCTGGCCTCGTCGCGCACCAGGCACAAACCCGCCTCGTCCGATTCCAGCATCACGGTAAGTCCCGCATGTTCCGGTAAATCCTCACGCCGTACTTCGGTGTGGCGGCTGACCGGTACGGCAATATCATCGTTGAAGCCGCGCAGCAGGCCGTCACGCCCGGCCCGCACGTGATGGCGAAAGACACCGAACATTTTCCGCGGCAACTCATATTTCGGCACGCCATGAAAATGCTGCAACGCCGCTTGCCCGGCCCAGCAGATGCAGTAGGTCTCCTGCACATGGCACTGCGACCAATCGAAGATTTCCGTCAGTTCGCGCCAATAAAGGACATCCTGGAAGGGCAAGGTCTCGATCGGTGCTCCGGTGATGATGAGGCCGTCGAACTTGCGCTCGCGCAGCTCTTCCCAGGGCTGGTAAAAGGCCAGCATATGCTCGGCGGAAGTATTCCTCGGGGCATAGCTCGATGTGGTCATCAAGGTCAGCTCGATCTGCAAGGGCGTGGCACCCAACAGGCGGGAAATCTGCATCTCCGTCTTGATTTTTTCCGGCATCAGGTTGAGCAGGGCAATCTCCAGCGGCCGCACGTCCTGATGTATCGCCGCCCCTTCGGTGATCAGCAGAACGCCTTCGGCGGCCAACGTCGCCTGCGCCGGCAGATTGCCCGGAACCTTAATCGGCATATTTTCTTGTCATTTTTGAAGGGCTCCAACCGGATAACATTATATGGGCCTCTGCCCCTGTTAGTCCCGCGTGGCTTCCTGGCCGTGCTCGGGCTGGCGCGGATCGTGGACCGAGCGCCGCCGGCGATCAAGCAGCGCCCGGGCCTGGCCCAGCGTGGCCATGATCCAAAGCGCCGAACCCACCCCCTGGGTGAAGACCAGGACCAGCACGAAGGCCACCGCGCCCTGGGGCAGAAAAAGTGCCAACGGCGCCAGGAATGAGCCATGGGTGACCAGCCGGGCGGCCCACAGATCCAGGATCTGGTAGGGCCGGGCGGCGGCCAGGGCGCTGGCCTCGGGTGGGCCGCTTTGGCCTTCCATCCACTCGCGGTAATGGGCGCTGCGGGTGCGCAGCACTTCCAGCAACAACGCCAATGCCGTCACCGTGGCGCCGAGCTCCAGATAGCTGGCGTCCCCGCCGCCGCGCCACAACCCGATACCGGCGGCCAGCGGCGAGAGGAAATAGTACAGCCGGTCGCTCAGCCCATCGAGATACTTGCCCCAGTAGGTCACCCGGCCGGAGAGGCGGGCGATGTTGCCGTCCACCATGTCGAGCACGAAGGCGAAATAGAAAAGCGGTGCCACCGCCCAAAGCCCCGGCGCCTTCCCCCCCCCATCTCCCCAGGTTAGCAGGCCACAGGCCGCCAGCCCCAGCATGGCCTGCAGCGTGCTGACGCCGTTGGCCGACCAGCCGGTGTTGTAGAATAGCGGCGTCAACAGCATGCCCAGCGGCCGGCCGAACCAGGTCGTGAAGAACCATTCCGGCCGCGGCGCATGGAACGAGGCACGTACCTCGGCCAAACCAATACGGCGGGGAATGGGCGAGTTTTTTTCACTATCGCTCATGGCGGGGCGAGCATAACCGCGCCGATGGCAGGGCACCAGTCGCGGTTGGTGACAAAGCCCACCCCCGCGCCCTAAACTGCGGCCGGCGCAGGGGACATCGTGGCGACATTCAGTCAACGTATCGAACGCTCGGTCTTGAATACCGGCTCGCGCGGCCTGCGCTTGACGCTGGCCTTCAAGAAACTTTTCGGCCGGCGCGGCCGCTGCCTCTTCATTACCAGCTTTCCCAAGTCGGGCTCGACCTATCTGGTCTCGGCCCTGGCCCGGGCCAGCGGCACGCTGAATTACTTTCTCGGCGACGATCCCCTCAACGCCCAGGACCTTTATCTGCCCAAACTGGTGGACAGCTACGCCATCAACGTGACCTGCCAGCAGCACACCCGGGCCACCGCCCCCAACCTCGCCCTGATGCGCGAGTTCGCCATCCGGCCGGTGGTGCTGGTGCGCGATCTCGGCGACGCCATGGTATCGCTGCGCGACCACCTGGAGCGGGAATCGCGGCAAACCCCGGTAATCACGGTGGGCGATGACTTCTTTAGCCGTCCCCAGACGGCGCAGTTGGACCACCTGATCGACGTCGCGGCGCCCTGGTATCTCGATTTCTACGCCGGCTGGCAGGCGGCGGCGGTAGCCGGCATGGCCGTGCATTGGCTGACCTATGAGCAATTGATGGCCGACAAAGCGGCGGCACTGCAGGCCATCCTTAATTATTACGGCATCGAAACGCCGCCGGCAGACCTGAGCGCAGCGCTGGGCTCGGCCGATGGCTCCGAGGGCACCCGGCGCAACGTCGGTGGCAGCGGCCGCGGTGCCGAGCTGCTGAGCCCGGATCAGCAAGCCAGGCTCGGCGATTTGGGGCGTCACTATGCCCACCTCGATCTCGGCCCCATCGGTCTGGCAGCGAACGGACCATGACCAACCTGGCCCTTGGCGGCATCGCCGAATTTCTCGCCTGGTGGCTGGCCGAGCCACGGTTGCCGGCCAGTGAACAGGCGGTATTTGAAACCTACTACGCCAGTTATCGCCGCACGTTCGGCCCGCGCATGCGGCGCCTCTACGCCGCCCAGATATGCGAGGCCGAGGAGTTGGTGCGCGCCACCCCGGGGCTCAGCGTGCTGGAGGTCGGTTGCGGCCTGGGCACGGAATCGCTGTGGTTTGCGCTGCAGGGCGCTCGGGTGACGGCGCTCGACGTGCGCCATGATCGCCTGAATGCAGCCCGCGCCCGCCAGGCCGTATTGCATACGGTTCTGGGCCGCGATCTCGATCTCGATTTTGCCGCCACGCCGCTGCTCGAACTCAAGTCCCAGACTTTTGATCTGGTCTGGCTCGAGCAGACCTTCCACCACCTCGAGCCGCGGGCCGCCGTGGTGCCTCATCTGGCGCGCTTGGTGGCACCGGGCGGGCACCTGGTAATCTCCGAGGCCAACGCCCTCAACCCGCTGTTGCAGGCCGAGCTGTTGTGGCGCCGGGGCCTGCCGCGGGTGGCCAGGCAGCCCGGTCCCGAAGGCCAGGACATGTTATATGGCGTCGAGCGGGTGACTACCGCTGGCGCCATCCAGCGCGCCTTCGCGGCCCAGGGCATCGCCTGCCTGGGGTTGCGCCGTTTCCGCATCTTTCCCAATCGAGGCGCCTTCGAGCCCCTGGCGGGGTTGGAAGCCGGGCTGGAGCGCAATTGGCTGGCGCCGCTGCTGACGCATTTCAATTACCTCGGGCAGAAGGCCGCATGAGTGCCGCAAAAAAAATACTCTTCCTGCTCAACGACGCGCCTTTTTTCGTCAGCCACCGTCTGGCCCTGGCCGTGGCGGCGCGCCACGCCGGAATGGAGGTGCACGTGGCCGTGCCCTTTGAGGCGCGCGCGGTGGCGACCATCCGGGCTGCCGGCATCGAGCATCACGACTATCCCCTGCGCCGGGGCTCGCGCGGGCCGCTGGGCGAGCTGCGCCTGATCTTCGCCATGGCCCGGTTGCTGCGCCGTATCAAGCCCGATCTGTTGCACTGCGTGACCATGAAGCCGGTGCTCTACGGCGGCTTGCTGGCCCGCCTGATGGGGCTGCCGGCGGTGGTCCACGCCATCACCGGGCTCGGCTATCTGTTTCTTATCGAAGGCGCCGCGGCGCGGCTGCAACGGCGTTTCGTGCTGGCGCTCTATCGCTTTGCGTTGGGCCATGGCAACAGCCGGGCGATCTTCCAGAACCCCGACGACCTCGAGCTCTTTCGCCAACATGGTCTGGTCGAGCCAGCCCGGGTGGTGATGATCCGCGGCTGCGGCGTCGACATGGCGCTCTTCCAACCAGCCCCGGGCGAGCCGGGCCTGGTGATCTTTCCCGCCCGCATCATCGGCGATAAGGGCGCGCGGGAGTTCGTCGAGGCGGCGGGGCTGCTCAAACAAAGGGGCAGGGCCGCGCGCTGCGTGCTGGTCGGCCGCACCGATCCCGACAATCCGACCTACATCAGCGAGGCCGAGATCAAGGGCTGGCAGGACCAGGGAATCGTCGAATGGTGGGGCTTCGAGGACGACATGCCGGGGCTGCTGGGCCGGGCCGAAATCGTCTGCCTGCCGTCCTACCGCGAGGGTCTGCCACGTGTGCTGATCGAGGCCGCGGCGGCGGGCAAGCCTATTGTCACCAGCGACGTGCCGGGCTGCCGCGAGGTGGTGACCGAGGGCGACAACGGCTTCTTGGCCCCGGCCCGCGACGGCGCCGCCGTGGCCGAGGCGCTGGAGCGCCTGCTGGCCGATGCCAAACTCCGCCAGCGCCTGGGAGAGCGCAGCCGCGAGCGTGCCGTGGCGGAGTTTTCCGTCGAGGAATTCATTGCCGCCTCCCTTACCACCTATCGCGCCGTGTTGCCCTCGGGCACAATTGGGCCATGAAACTGCTAGCCCCGCTCAGCCGCCTGCACGCCGGCCACTGGCTCGGCCTGGCGGCCTTTCTTTATCTGCCGTTGGCGGTGCTGGCGCCCAAGGGCGAGACGGCGTTGCTGCTGTTTGTGGCACTGCCGTTGCTGGCCCGCCTGGTGATCCGCCGCCGCCTGCTGCCGCATCTGCGCCGGCCGCTGGGCATCGTGCTCGGCCTGTTGCTGGCCTGGGCGCTGTGCAGCGTGCTTTGGTCGATCGTGCCGGACGAGACTCTGAGCCTTTTGAAATCTCTCATCGTCATTTTTCTGGCGGCGCTGGGCGTCATCGCCGCGGCGGCCGAGCTGGAGGCCCATGAACGGCGCACCGTGGCCCTCATGGCGCTGGCCGGCCTGGGATTCGGAATGGTGCTGCTGCTCATCGAGTTGGCCGCCGGAATGCCCTTGGCCAACCTGCTGCGGGGCCCCCGGCCTGGCCTGCCGCAGCTTGAGCTCTCGATTCTCAACGCCGGGCTGGTGGCGCTGCTGATCGTGGTCTGGCCGCTGGCGCTGGAGGCCGGCCGGCGCCGGGCCGGGGCCGGAGCTTTGTTGCTGGTGCTGGCGGCGGCGCTGGTGCTGTGGGGCGTCAGCGCCTCGGCCAAGCTGGTGCTGGGGCTGGCGGCGCTGGTTGGATTGGCGGTCTTCTTCGGCGGCCGGCCGGCGCTCAGGGTCTTTGCCGTGCTGGTGGTTGCAGGCATCATCTTGGCGCCGTTGGTGCCGCGTACCGTGCTGACCCCGCAAGGCTTTGCCGCCAATTTTCCGACGCTCCGTGATTCGGCGCTGCACCGCGTCTACATCTGGGATTTCAGTGCCCGTACCATCGCCCAGCGGCCGCTGGTGGGCTGGGGGCTCGATAGCTCGCGGGCCATTCCCGGCGGTCAGGTCGAAGCCATCGAGCACGGTCCCTACATGTCGCTGCACCCCCACAACGCGGCGCTGCAGATGTGGCTCGAGTTGGGTCTGCCCGGCGCCGTCGCCTTTGTCGCCCTGGCCCTGATCGCCCTGATCGCCGCGGGACGCCTGGAAAGCTGGCAGCGCGCCGCCGCCGTGGCGGCACTGGCGTCAGCGCTGGGCCTGGCCTCGCTGTCCTTCGGTATCTGGCAGAATTGGTGGCTGGCGATCCTGGTCCTGGCGGCGGCAATCACCACGGCGCTGTTGGGCAAGGACGAAAAGCCGGACCAGGCCGAGCCGCCGCCAAATTAAGCTGCTATAAGCAGGCCATGTGGCTGGCAACCTTCGTGGCGGCCGGGATCGCCTTCATGGCTGCGCTTTTGGGTAGCGCTCTGGTGCTGCGCGTCTTGCGCCAGCGCGCCATCCTCGACCATCCCAACGAACGCTCGAGCCATGTCGTGCCGACGCCGCGGGGCGGCGGCATTGCCGTCATCGTCAGCATCTCCGTGGTCTGGCTGGCGGCCGCCCTGATCGCGCCGACTATTCCGCTGAACAAAGTGCTGGTGGTGCTGGCCGCCACGGCGGCACTGGCCGGACTTTCCTGGCTCGACGATCTGCGGGGCATGACGGTGGGGCTGAGATTGCTGATCCAGACCCTGGCGGTGGCGCTCGGCCTGATGGCCCTGCCGCAGCACCTGTTGGTGCTGCAGGGCCTGGTACCGCCGTGGGCCGACATGGCGTTCAGCGGCCTGGCTTGGCTGTGGTTTCTCAATCTCTTCAATTTCATGGACGGCATCGACGGCATCAGCGGCGCCGAGAGCGCCGCCATCGGCGGCGGCATCGTGTTGCTCGCCGGCTTCGTGCCGGTGCTCGACCTGGCGCTGCCGGCAGCCGTTGTGGCGGCAGCGGCGCTGGGCTTCTTGTGCTGGAACTGGTCACCGGCGCGGCTCTTCCTGGGCGACGTCGGTGCCGTGCCGCTGGGTTTCCTCCTGGCCTGGCTGCTGCTCACCCTGGCGGCGCGGGGCTACTGGGCGCCGGCTCTGATCCTGCCGCTCTATTACCTGGCCGACACCACCATCACGCTGGGCCGCCGGGCCTGGCGCCGCGAACGTCTGACGGAGGCGCACCGCAGCCATTTCTACCAACTCGCCGCGGCCGCCGGCGGCGCCCACGCGGCCGTCGTGCGGCGCATCGTGGCGCTCAATCTGGTGCTCGGCGGGCTCGCTGTGCTGGCCTTGTGGCAAGCGGCCACGGCCCTCTTTGCGGCATCTATCGCCACGGCGGCGTTGTTGTGGTATTTCGCCCGCCAGCAAGGCGGGATCAACGAACAGGAAAACCACTGACGTGTCACCCTGGCGCCTGACGTTCAACCGGCGCATCGCCACCGTGGCGTTGCACGACGTCATCATGGCGGCGCTCAGCTTCGAGCTGGCGGTGATGATCCGCTACATCACCTACGGTGCCCCCCAGGGCTTCGGCTTCCTTTGGGAAGGCACCCTGATTTTTACCGCGGTCTGCGCTTTGACCTTCTGGCGCATCGGGCTCTATCGCGGCATCTGGCACTACGCCTCGCTCAACGACCTGATTGCCATCGTCAAGGCAGTGACCCTGGGCATTCTGATATTCCTGCCCGTCATGTTCGTCATCACCCGCCTGGAGAACTTTCCGCGCACGGCTCTGTTTATCAATTGGCCGCTGCTGATCGTGATGCTCAGCGGGCCGCGCTTTCTCTATCGCGCCCTCAAGGACGGCAATCTGGGAGCCGCCTTCGAGCGCTCTGACCCCAATCTGGTGCCGGTGTTGCTGGTCGGAGCCGGCGACGAGGCCGAAGCTTTTATCCGCGAGATCGGGCGCTCGCGCCACGCCGGCTACCGCGTGGTCGGCATCGTCGACGACCGCCCCGGGCGTCAGGGCCGTGACATCCGCGGCGTCAGGGTGATGGGCCCGATCAGCGATACCGAGTCGGTGATCGACGACCTGGCGCGGCGTGGCCGGCGGCCCCAGCGCCTGATCGTGACTTCTGAGCGTTTTGCCGGGGCGGCCATGGCCGAGCTCTTGGATCTTGCCGAGCGCCGCGGCATGACCCTGGCCCGGGCACCGCGCATCACCGATTTGAGGTCGGGAGGGCCAAGTGAACAGCGCCTCGACCTGCGCCCCATCGCCGTCGAGGACCTGTTGGGCCGGCCGCAAAAGGTGCTCGACCGCCAGGCCATGCAGGCCCTGGTGGCCGGACGCCGGGTGCTGGTGACGGGGGCCGGCGGCACCATCGGCTCGGAACTGGCGCGCCAGGTGGCGGCACTCGCTCCCCAGCGCCTGGCACTTTTGGACAATGGCGAGCACGCGCTTTACAGCATCGATCTGGAACTCGCGGAAAATTTTCCCGAGCTCGCGCGCAGCGCCGTGCTGGGCGACGTGCGCGACCCCGGCCGCCTGGCCGCCGTGTTCGAGCGCGAGAAGCCCGAGCTGGTGTTCCATGCCGCCGCCTTCAAGCACGTGCCACTGAACGAACAAAACCCCAACGAGGCGGTGCTGACCAACGCGCTGGGCACCAAGGCGGTGGCTGAGGCCTGCCTCGAACACGGGGCCGCCGTGATGGTACTGATTTCCACCGACAAGGCGGTCGAACCTTCCTCGGTGATGGGGGCCTCGAAGCGGCTGGCCGAGATGACCTGCCAGGCCCTGGCCGGCCAGTCCGGGGCGACGCACTTCGTCATCGTGCGCTTTGGCAACGTCTTGGGATCGACGGGTTCGGTGGTGCCGCTGTTCGAGCGCCAGTTGGCCCGCGGCGGGCCGCTGACCGTCACCGATCCCGAGATCACGCGCTACTTCATGACGACGCGAGAGGCTGTTGAATTGGTGCTGCAGGCCAGCGCCATCCCGGCCCACCAGGGTGACGACCAGGATCATCAGAGCGGGGGCATCTTCGTCCTCGACATGGGTGAGCCGGTGCGCATCCAGGACCTGGCCCGGCAAATGATCCGCCTGGCCGGCTACCGCCCCGACAAGGATGTGGCTATTGAATATACCGGCCTGCGGCCCGGCGAAAAGCTGCACGAGCGGCTGTTTGGCGACCACGAGGAACTGGTCGAGACGCGCTACCAGGGCATCCTGCTGACCAGCCCGCCGGCGCCCGAGCGGGCGGCGCTGGAGGCCGCGCTCGAGGCCCTGGCGGCGGCGGCCCGGGCGCGCAACACCGACGACACCTTGGCCCGCCTGGCCGCCCTGGTGCCCGATTACCGCCGGCCGCAATAACAATTCCTGTTTCGGAGAGTACTTTATGTCCCCCAATGATCGCCCCGTTACCGTCCGCCGTGCCCTGATATCGGTATCCGACAAGTCCGGCCTGATAGATCTGGGTCGGGCCCTGGCCGGGCACCAGGTCGAGATCCTCTCCACCGGCGGCTCGGCTCGGGCCTTGGCCGAAGCCGGCGTGCCGGTCACCGAGGTCTCCCAGCACACCGGCTTTCCCGAGATGATGGACGGCCGCGTCAAGACGCTGCATCCCAAGATCCACGGCGGCATCCTGGCGCTCAGGGACGACGCCGGCCACCAAAGGGCCATGACCGACCACGATATCGGCGCCATCGACCTGGTCGTCGTCAACCTCTATCCCTTCGAGGAAACGGTGGCCGGCGGTGCCGATTTTGCTACCTGCATCGAGAACATAGATATCGGCGGCCCGGCCATGATCCGCTCGGCGGCCAAGAACCACGCCTTCGTCACCGTGGTGGTCGAGCCCGCCGATTATACCGAGCTGTTGAACGACCTCGAAGCCAACCAGGGCGCCGTCTCGGGCGATTTGCGCTGCCGCCTGGCGGCCAAGGCTTACGCCCGTACCGGTGCCTACGACGCCGCCATCTCGAGTTGGTTCGCAGCCCAGACGGGCGAGAGCTTCCCCGAGCGCTTGGTCTTTGCCGGCCAGCGCCGCGAGCTGCTGCGCTATGGTGAAAACCCCCACCAATCGGCCGCCTTTTATGGTGGCGGCGGCGCCCGGCCCGGCGTCGCCACGGCCCGTCAGGTGCAGGGCAAGGCGCTTTCCTACAACAACCTCAACGACACCGACGCGGCCTTTGAACTGGTGGCCGAATTCGACCCGGCGGTCGCTCCCGCTATCGCCATCATCAAGCACGCTAATCCCTGCGGCGTGGCGTTGGGATCAAGCTATGTGGAGGCCTACCAGAAAGCCCTGAAATGCGACCCGGTCAGCGCCTTCGGCGGCGTCATCGCGCTCAACGGCCTGCTCGACGGCGAAACCGCGGCGGCGATCTCGGAAATCTTCACCGAGGTCATCATCGCGCCTGAGGCCGACGACGAGGCCCAGCGCATCCTGGCTGAGAAGAAGAACCTGCGGCTGTTGCTGGCCGGCGACCTGCCCGAGGCCGGCGCCGCCGGCCTCACCCTGCGCCAGCTCGCCGGCGGATACTTGCTGCAAAACCGGGACACGGGCCAGGTGGCGGCGGCGGACTTGAAAGTCGTTACCAGGCGCGCGCCCAGCGAGGCTGAGCTGGCGGATCTGCTGTTCGCGTTCAGGATCGCCAAGCACGTCAAATCCAACGCCATCGTCTACGTCAAGGACGGCGCCACCGTGGGCGTCGGCGCGGGCCAAATGAGCCGCGTCGATTCGGCCCGCATAGCGGCCCGCAAGTCGGCCGACGCGGCCCAGGCGGCAGGCCAAACCGAGCCCCTGACCCAGGGCTCCGTGGTCGCCTCGGACGCCTTCTTCCCCTTCGCCGACGGCTTGCTGGCGGCGGCCGAAGCCGGCGTCACGGCGGTCATCCAGCCCGGCGGCTCAATGCGCGACGACGAGGTTATCCAAGCCGCCGACGAGGCCGGCCTGGCCATGGTGCTGACGGGGATGCGGCATTTCCGGCATTAAGGTACGTGTCCCCAGACTTCAGAGATCGTCGAGGGGGTAGAGCGGTCGGCTGACCCGGCTGTAAGGCACCCGGCGCAGATCGGAAAAGTAGGGACAGGGACCACTTTTTCACGGAGTTCGTTCGGTGTCGAACCCGAGGTCAGCAAGGCGTTCGCGCCCGAAAAAGTAGGGACAGGGACTACTTAATTGCTTCGCCGACGGCTTGCTGGCGGCGGCTGAGGCCGGCGCCACGGCGGTCATCCAGCCCGGCGGCTCAATGCGCGACGACGAGGTTATCCAAGCCGCCGACGAGGCCGGACTGGCCATGGTGCTAACGGGGATGCGGCATTTCCGGCATTAAGGTACGTGTCCCCAGACTTCAGAGATCGTCGAGGGGGTGGAGCGGTCGGCTGACCCGGGTGTAAGGCACCCGGCGCAGATCGGGTTGGGTGGCGCCGGGCGTGGCGGCGACGATAATGCGCTCGGCCATGGCTTCGTAGGCCGCGCGGAAATGTGAGGGCGACTTGACGAAAACCATCGTCGCCTGCCGCGGATCGAGACCTTGCGACATAAAAAGACCAGTGTCCCACTCGCTGGAGGGCCGGCTTCTCAGAGCCAGGCGCAGCGAGCCGATGGCAATAACGGCACTGGCTCCCAGGCGCAGCGTCATGCCCCGGGCCCCGGCGCCGGTCAGGACGTAGGTGCCATGGGAAAGCGATTCGACCCTGCCCCGGATATCGACCGGGTCACCGTCTGGGGCCGAGAAGGCATGTCCGAGGCGCAACGCCAGCTCTGCGCCCTGACCCGCTTCATGAGCCCGGGCGGCGGCCGCTGGGTCACAAAGCGTGAGCAGGACGAGGCCCGCGTGGCGCTCGGCGCCGGCCTCCAGCAATGCCCGGAGCACGGCCGGACTGTCGGCCGCGGCACCGCCGGTGGGGGCATCGCCGGCATCGCTGATGACGGTCAGTCCGGGGCCTTCGAGGCCGATACGGATGGCTTCGTCGAGGTCGACCAGGTCGGGCTCGAAATCGTGCCGCCGTTGCCACATCAGGTCGGCCAGATGGCTCGCCGCCCGCTCGGCCCGGGCCGGGTCGCCGTCGGCGCAAACCAGGGCTGCGAAACCCAGGTCGGGCACGTCGAGCCAGGGCTGAACCGGAAAGATCGAAGCCTGCAGCACCTCCCCGGACGCCTCCAGGCGCCGAGCCTCGGCGGCCACCGGCGCGAGCGGGCCGTCCGTGGTGCGGGCCACCACCGCACTGACGACGAGCGGCCGCTTGGCCAGCGCCATGACGGGCTGGCGCCGGCCGGCCAGGGTTTCGCACATCAGCTCGGCGGTGCGGACACCGGTCTCATACATGTCGATGTGGGGATATTCGCGATAGCCGACGAAGAAGCACCCCGGCTGCAGCATGCGCCGGGTAATGTGGCCGTGCAGATCGAGGCTGGCAGCGATCGGCTGGCCGGCGTCGAGGACCTGACGCAAGCGCTCCATGATCTCGCCTTCGGCATCATCTTCGTCCTCGACCACCAAGGCCCCATGCAAGGCCAACAGCAGGCCATCCAGCGGCGCGGCCGCGCGCAAGCGCCGTTCGATGTCGCCGAGCAGGGTCTCGAAGGTCTGGCGGGTAACCGGCCCCTGGGCGGCCGCGTAGGCGGCCAGCAACGGCACGGCCGTGTGCCCGGCCCGTTCAATCACGGCCAGGAAGGCGGGCACTTCGACCTCGGCCTTGCCATAGCCCTCCAGCACCTCGTCACCCCGCAGCAGGGTATAGGCCTCGAAGGTCTCGATCGTCGTTGGCAGCGGCGAGAAGGTATTGCTCTCTTGCATCAACGAGGCAATGGCGATGCGTTTGCCCAGCGCTAGTATCGCTCCGGCTCCCGCACCGTCAACAGCAGCAGGAACCCGACGGCAAAGAATACCAGTACCGTGGACAAGCCCCAGCGCTGGCTTTCCGTGGTGGCGATGACGATGGCCACCAGGGCCGGTCCGATGAAGGCAGTGGCCTTGCCGGTGAGGGCGTAGAGGCCGAAGAACTCGGTACGCAGCTCGGCCGGTGCCAGGCGGGCCATCAGCGAACGGCTGGCCGCCTGGGCCGGACCAACGAAGATGCCGAGCAGCGAGCCCCAGACCCAGAACCAG
>PVBE011775106.1_pt1 | contig 20649 bp, 20 predicted proteins | sample 1631181 | NCBI WGS metagenome assembly PVBE01 (sample SAMN08397723, study PRJNA350692) | Marine metagenome, whole genome shotgun sequencing project. | isolation source: water | place: Pacific Ocean | collected 2012-04 | reverse complement strand
TAACAACAACCTATAATCATATCATCTTGCCGAGTTTCGAGAGCCAAGAAATATCGAAAAGAAGAAAGATTAGAGGTATAAATCGTGACTTATTACAACTAAAACATTTCTTATTCAAAGAAAGGTTGAAAGCAAAGTGTTTACTTACGAAGTGTACTCTTGATATTTGCACTGAGGAGTATACCTCACAAACATGTGGTGTTTGTGGTAAGCTGACACCTGTGAAAGGAAAAGATGTTTTTACTTGTTCTAAGTGTAATATAAACATAGATCGTGATGTTAATGGTGCAAGAAACATAGCCATTAAACGTCTGAAGGAAGTGTTATAACTTCTCTTCCCGGTGGAGCTCACACCGGTCAAAGGTAATTTACAATAAACACTTTGTTGTTTAATGTAGGTTGACTCACGTAGCGGAATGAACTTTAACTTATTTGTCTAGTAGCGTTCACACAGTAAGATATACCTTTTTTTGGTATATTTTCAATTATGGGCTTAACTTATTTTACTCTTTCACTTACTACGTAATCAATCTCACGCAGAAGTTTGGCAGTGTCCTCCCATCCCAAGCACGGGTCTGTCACTGAGACATCATGACACGCATTAGGTATAGCAGGTTGATTACCAGGCTTCAGGTGTGATCCTATCATAATACCGCAAACACGTCGATACTTACTAGCGAGTAGAGCATTCTGACATCCTCTCTCCAGATCTTTGTTTGAGTTTTCGTGACAGCAATCTACCACAATAGCTACAGATTCCTTCTCTAGAACCTTAAGCCCCTCATCTATATTGGGGCCGTTCTTATACGACCCACGAAGCACAACGAAAGCATCATCATTGCCTGTAGTGTGCACAGCACATATTCTGCCTCCTGCGTTAACCCCACAGAAAGAACGAGGAGCACGCGCTGCTATTACTCCTTGGAGGGCAACCCGAGCATCACCGTCCGAAGGATTCTTGATTCCTACGGGGAATGACACTCCACTAGCTAGGTTGCGATGTATCTGGCTCTCTGAAGTACGGGCACCGATGAAGCCAGCGCTGAGATAGTTATTTAAATACTGAGGCTCGATGGTCGTTCCTAAGAGCTCCATACAGATAGATTGTTCAATCTTCTCTACAATCTCATAAGCAAGACCAATGGTTCTCCTGAGTCCGCTAGAAATATCGTTCTTACCGTCCATGTCAGGGTCTTCCAGGAAACCCGTCCATCCTATGGTAGTCCTAGGTTTTTGTACAAAGAATCGCATTATAAGAAGTAGTCTGGGAACCTGCTCCTGTAGACACTTTAGCCTCGTTGCGAATTCGACAGCCGACTTTTCCGAGTGGATCGAGCATGGTCCTACGAAGACCGCCAGACGATGGTCTTCTCCTCTTAGTATGTGTTGCAGAGCCTTTCTGGTATTCACTGTGATGCTTCCTTCTAACGGAATAACAGCCTCCTGGGGTACAGGTAGTTCAACGTATCTCCGGACACGCTGATCTTCGAGTCTGAGTGGGACATTCATTTATATGTTCTACATACGTAACCCTTCCTTTTTAACTTATGATAATGGTGTGTATCACAAGCTTAGATGATGTCGGGTGTGCCAAGTACTAGGGCTACCTCTTTTGCGTTCTTATTGATGGTTAGCTCTGATAGATCTACTTTCTTAGCGAAATCTTTGAGACTGATGTCTAACTTCTTCTTTCTTATCCAGTAGTAAGTGAGTGCGGCTGCCACAGATTGAGGACGAGAGCGATTAAGCTTTGACGAGCGGTTCTTAATTCGAGCATAAAGATTGATCACCTCCTTCTTTTGATCTGGAGTAGCTCTAAACTTGTTCATGATGTCATGCACAAGGTGTACTGGAGTAATAATGGTTGTGTGAATCTTGGAGTCTTTTGGAGCATTGACAGCAACAATCTTTAGGCCATGGAGACCATTTTTACGCGTGAGGCCGAAAAGCTTTACCAGGTTGTCAGGGGTTTGGTGTTTACCTGACATCTTGTATGCATGGAAGATACATGCAAACACTATGGCTTTTCGAGAATTACCTCTGTAAATTTGACCTTTAGTGACCTGGGTATAAAGCTCGTCCGCTTTAGTCACTATGGTCTCACTAAATCCCATATTTTCTACGTCTTTATTAATATTCCTCTCCTCGGTCTTGCGTATCTGGACTCTGTTAGGATCCGAGGAGCGTCTACTATCGGATGGTCCGTAGTATCTCCACTCTTTCTCGTGAGCGATAGTGTGTTGGATTTCTTCTCCACATGAGATACATGTGACCACTCCCGCCTCTGTAATTAGATCAGAATGTTGACATGTTACGAGGTCTTTCTGTGGGGAAGTACTAGGGGCTTTAATAGTCTTGTATGCGGCAAGGGCTTGGTTGAACAACTCAAATTGGGACATGGTTAATCGGATTTAGTTATTCCAATATTTTCGTTTCCTATTTCGTTTTTGTATTTACCTATGTAGAAACTTGATTCATAGTAGTCCTAGGGAACTGTTTACACTTTTCGCTGATTTCCCTTTGGAAAGAGATTGTTGTAAATCTTTAAGATATGTATCATTTTCGCTACCTTTCTTCGTGAACTCGAAGGGCACCGCTATGATACAGTTATCGGGTTGGGTTTCGTGCACTTCATCGTAATCATCGATTATCACAGTGTTTCGGCTGTTGAATCCTGGTAACTTGTACTCATCCCATAACATTCCTAAGTCCTTGGACCCGCCCTTCTTTTTCTGTGAGAGGTCACAGTGATAAGACCAGAAGATCCACTCTAGGTGGCGATCGGGTTTAGCAAGAATAATCTTATCTACTATGAATAGTGCGTAGTCCTTACTGGCTGCAGTCCACACTGAGACATTAAAGTTATCAAATAGATAATCCAGGAAACTCTGAAGACCAGGTCTCTCGAACACGATATAGTACCCATCCATGTCATGAAACTCAAACTTCTTGGCTCTCGCTTTATTACCGTCGTGATCGTATTCATCGGTGGACTCGGCACTGATCAGGGTTTGGTCTAGGTCAAGAAGCACATTCCGCTTCTTCTCATTCTTGTTTTTCACAGGAGAATAGATATTGTTAGAATTTGTCATTTATTATAGCACCTATCTTTTTTTAACATTATCTGCTGCGCCTGGACTTGTTGGACGATGATTCCCTTTCTTTCTGCATAGCCTGAGCCATAGCCATTAAGTCACTTGATCCCGAGCTGGTACGCGAGGACATCTCTCTATTCTGGTCTTCTCTTTCTCCAAAGGCTTGGGATATCTCATACTCACCAGCCCCTTTTCTCACACTGACAGGGGGTGGCTTGGGAAGACCATCCTCTTCTTCGCTCTCGGAATCTAGATCCATTATCTGTGTGGTTTTCTTAGACTTTCGAGGTTTGGGTTTGGGTTTTTCCTTCGGAACACTTTCAGTCTGTTCTGGTGGTGATGAAGGTAGAGATGGTTTAGGAGTGGGTGGAGGTGGGGTTGGGGGAGGTGGGGGCGGAGGCGGAGTCAACTGCTGCACGGTATGTTGAGCCCACATGAAAGCTCGTTCGCCCTCGTACTTTTCTACACCACCATTGTTATACACCATCAGCACAGTGGGTACGCTACTAACTTCTACACTGGTGGCGGTCTGTATCTTAGACCTAATATCTTCATTGTCTACGCACACAAGCGTAAGTCCCATCGCTGACCCAAGGTCAACAGGAGCTGATTGAAGAGCATTTACTAACTGCTGAGAACGCGGGGAGTACTTACTGTACAGTAATACGCAAAGTTGATGTTGCATTTTATGAGCTTTCCACCACGGTTTTAAATTGATAGAGGTCTGAAGACAATTTTAAGAATATGTTGAGGATAGATAAAATGGAGTATGCAACTAAAATTTGTAATGCACCTTTGTGCGACCTAAACTTCATGCGCCATGTTGGCTGGGAGGAGAGCAATGATTGTATCAAGAAGTATTTTAGCAAAGAGACCGTTGATATTATCTCGAGGAAGATCACAGAGTTGACCATGGGAGTTGACCCTAAGAATAGACCCATCGTTGTACCAACCCCTAGTATTTGCGGGATCATGAGTGAAGTTTACGAGTCATTCAGACCTCCTACTGGTGACATCTACGGTCGCTACAATGTTCCCTCCGGAATGGGACCCCAAAGTTACGTACAGAACATGATTGACCAGACTATCGAGATTATTACCAGTAACATTACATACAGTCTGGGGATGGAGGAGAACAACCGTAAACTCACGATATGGACCACTGTATACGGAGACTTTAATGAGCACGGGCTTAGACAGCATGCCCCCATCAAGGTACTCAATAAGAGACCTAACCCAATGGAATTCCACATGAGGTACTAGACGATAAAAATTCTTACACGAAAACATTGTATAAGAACAAATGTCAGATAATTGCAACGTGATCTGTAATAAGTCCAGCTACTGTATGACAAATAAGAACCCTCAAGTATGCCATGTATGTGATAAACCATGTAGTGGAGGTACGGGACCACCTAAACCTCCTGCTAAGAATGAATGTGCGACCAAATGTAGACCTGGTAGTTACTGCCAAAAGGGCGTATGTCACGGATGTCCTGGAACTACCTGCGGTACGGGACCACCTAAACCTCCAGGTCCACCTTCTGACCGGCCCGGTCCGTCTCCAGTACCATGTACCGAAGACGAAGACTGTAATCAAGGCCAATGGCAGTTTTGTCGTAAACGTATATGTGCATCCAGTCCCATTCCGAATCATGCCTATCCAGCCATTGCCAGCGCTACTGTGCGCCCAACTGAGGATGACCTAACAGCACTGGCTAAAAGTTTGCACGGTGGAGTAACAACCCCACCAGTGCTGCCGTGGAAAGCTCCTGCTTCAGGCCGGAGTTACCGGCTTACTCTGTGGCATGAGGGAGTCAAAGGCGCTCCTCTAACAAGCACAAAAGCCCTAGTAGATTACATGGATAAGTACATCGAGTTTGTAAAAGCTAAACAGTTTGATAGAACCTTTTTCCAGGGAGGAGATCCTGCTATGCTGGATAACTACGGTTATCAGAAGTTTCCATACGCCGATATTGACTTTCTAGTGGATAACTATTTAGCAAAGCTGCCGTCATACACAACAGCAGGTTTGTTAGCTATTATAGACCCCAAGTACATAGGATACTACGCCTACAAGACCACAGGAGGGATTTGGGGTAACAACCCAGGATATAAGAACCCCATTGCTGACCAGACCAATTATTGTCAAACACCCTATCGAGAGTGCATGAACGACTCTGGTAAATGTGCAAACATGGTTCCAATTCCCGGTAAGCCTCCGTGTGACCCAGCCCGGTGCGCAAAAAATGTCCCGGGCAAGCCGTATTGTGATGCCAGTGGCTGTAGCAAATATAAACCTTGTGATACCATTAAAGACTACTGTCCCAAAGGTACATGCTGTGCACAATACCCGGTGGGATGCCCCAATACTTTGGAGCAGTTCTTCAAGTACGTTGGGGACCTTAATGATCGAGCCAGAAAGAAGGGAGTTAATAAAGTGATAACTACTATCGCACTGGACGGAGAAGACTTCGGGCTTTACGGCACAGATAAGTATGGGCTCGTTCAGGCCTGGCAAGCGGCTAAGAAATATGCTCCCGATGTTAATGAGATTGGCTACGCTCACGGTCCTCATACGCGTGCACGAGAGAACTGGACCAATGCTTCCTATCCAGAAATGTACTGGATTGGAGAACTAGAGAACGATGTGATTAATTGTGTGGGGTGTAAGGAGGGTGCTACTCGTACCAATCCCACCTGCATGAATTGCTTAAAGGCCATTTACCAAGAGCATCGCAATAAACCACAAGCAATGTTGGATGCTTTCTCAAAGTATCTGGATCCTATAAGTCCGTCCAATAACTCGCTCAGTCTTCCTGGGACCTGCCCACTACTATCTATCGAGCTAGCTCACATCGACAAAATAGGAATCACACCAGAGAAGACTTGTATCAAGAACGAGTTTGATAACAACGGTTTTTGTGGTACGTTCGATGGATTCGGTAACTGGGACTGGTCGAAATTTGAGGAGTTCATGAATCTTTTTGCTGCGAAATATGGAGCCAAGGAAATTGGTGTGTACGAGTTTCAGTTCGTACCTCCCGCATGGCTAAAAAATTCCGGCAAGGGTCACATTCACACAGGATCTTCGGGAGGATGCTGTAATTTAAGCAAAAAAGGAAAACATTATCTGATTATAGGAATTGTTGTATCAGTGATACTCCTTCTAGGATTAGGAGCGTACTTCCTGTTCAGGCGCAAGAAGAAAATGTAAACTCACGATATGGACCACTGTATACGGAGACTTTAATGAGCACGGGTTTAGACAGCATACCCCCATCAAGGTCTTGAACAAGAGACCTAATCCTATGGAATTCCATATGCGATATTAAACTTTCTTGTGAAGTATAAATGGAAATTTCAGAGAATGTTATAATGGTTATCGTGCTTTTATTGGGTTTGCTCCTGGTAGTGGCAAATTTCCTGATCGATGGAGCTATTGGCTCTTGTGGGTCTACAAGTATTAGCCGATGCAATAAAGGAGTACTCATGATAGGAACAGTTAGTGTAGTGGTTGCTTCTTCATACATGATCGCCAAAGCTCGGTGTGACTGTGGTCAAGCCGAGGGTGTGGATCTCGGGTTATTTATGACCCTGATAACGCTTCTGGGAATCACCCTGGTGACCTTGGGGTCAATCATACATGCTAATAGTTCTAGTACAAAGAACACTGATATAAAAGAGTGTAAGAAAGCCGCGAAGTATGCACCAATTGTGTGGGTCACAGGCCTTATCATGCTTTTACTCGGTATGGCTTACTGGGGAATAGTGATAACTAAGACTTACGGAAAAGCCGCAGCCCAATCTGAGAAATCAGGAGGACTCCTGGAAATGATGGAAACAAATCCTGAGATGTTACTCGCTGTATAGAGAACTTATTAACTTATACCCATACGAGTATAAGTTTTTTATTAGAGTACCATGTTAGAACTTTATCTTCTCCTCGTAGAGAGTAGCGAGGGGAGCGAAGCGAGGCAAAGGCTTGGTCGTACCGTGAGATTCGTAATCTACTTTATTGAAACCATCCCTGAATCTGACAATGTTCATCTGACCTCCATATGGCTCTAGGGTTCTCCAATGTGGCGCCGGAGAGATCTTCACGGTCTTGTCATTCCCCACCATAGAGTTGTACATCTTCATCAGTAACATTGATGACTGGTCGTATAATCGTTCATGGGTATGGGCATTAATATAGGCTTGGCAACAATTGAAGGAGCAAAAGACACCGTCGGTTTCGTAGTACTCTCCTAGTCTCACTTGAATACGCCTATCTCTAAGATGTTTTCTACGTTCCTTGGTAACGTCCTGTTTAATGGTATACCAGTCTTTACTAATATGCGAATGATAGGTCTTGACTGCCTGACTGGATATGTACTTGGTAGGGCATCCTATGGGTATCGTGTTAAAAGGGTGTCTGTCCCAGAAGCAATGGTATCTTAGTAGATTTACTTCCATCCTAGAGGTGAAATCTATCATAGACACCTGACAAATATGTAGCCTTTTTGACTCGTCCAGAAACGAGATTACTTCAGGTGTTCCCTTCACGGTATTAAGCTCGGTCAACTTTGTAGTCTCATCGGGCTCCTTCTCACTATGATGACTCTGGTCGTCCAGAACGACTCCATATTTCTGGTGAACCGTGGCGAGATCTATTCCAGCCAGACTGAAAAAGTACTTACTCTTTTTGCGATTCTTACTGCTCATTGTTTCTGTTTGACTCATATTAATATGTACTTTTCGTTTTTAATTTAGAATCTCATCTCATAATATAAATATGCTTAAGTGCCGAAAAAATGATTTCTGGCTGGAAAATATCCCCAATCTAGTGTGTAGCACTGAGCTGGTACCGCTTCAAGGCATGAGTCTTGCTAGCCAGTTGAATGCCGTGACGCGCCTATCTCTGGTGATCTTCATTGTGCTTCTGCTGTTGGACATCAAATGGGCTCCTCTCTTCCTGCTACTTTCTATTCTATTTATTATTATTCTTTTCTACATACAAAAGAGTCAAATGGACACGTTTAGAGCAGAACACTATAAGAGTACAGAGATTCCGGTGAAAGCTGGGAACTTACCTCACGGGCATCTATCTAGTGCTAAAGTAAAATGGATAAATGAGACCATATCGAATCCTCGCCCGGGTCGAGTAAGGTCTATACTTAATCCAGAAGAAGCAGGAAGGTTTTGCCACGATAGGCGCCCTCTAGACTATAATCCTGAATTGGTTAGGAGTAATCGCCCAGGTCCCAACCCTAAAGGTGTCTTTAATAACCCGGAGTACACGTCTCTCAGCCAAAGATTGGCAGGTTCTGCGAACCCCAAGACATTTATAGCTCCTGTAGTGACACCACCCTCTCATGCCATGGACTACTGGAGAGCCAATAACCTGGTTAACCATTCAGCTGTCAACGCGGAGAGTCAGGTAGAAGCATATCAATCCGGATACCAGACGACAAGTTGCTGTCCCGGTGAACCCACTCTACTGGTTCCTGCTAAGAACCCAGCTGACTATACTGTTCCAGTGCAGGTGGAAGACAACTATCCTCGAGAGGACTTTGGAGCTAAACACAGATACTGGAACAAACCTAAGATCAATGTAAACCCTGCTCCTCAGGTACCTTGCCACAGCCAGTTGTACGGTGGAAGTGAAGTCAAAGAAGGCTTCAAGACCAATATGCCCTTTCTTAAGACGAGTCCTCCGCTAGATGAAACTGTGGTGGTGCCTAATCAACCAGGATGGGTCAACACGACGTGCGGCTATAATCCCGAACAGTTGTTTGACGCTGGGCTTCCTACTAATCTTCCGGTCGGTAACTGTCCTCAAGATCCAATAATGAAGACATACAACGATAACCTATTCACTCAGACTATACAACCTGGTCTTTATACTCGTAACCAGATTAATGAACCTATCAATGCTAATATAGGTATCTCCTTTAATCAGCAATTCCCTCCTACCACATGTAAGACTAATGAGATTACCGGTGAAGTTAAGTATACTGAACATGACCCTAGGATTATTGAGCCCGCGACTGTGCAACCCTCTCTCCCCAGAGTGGCTCTTGCTACCGAAGCTAATGTCTACGATCCTCGCTTCTCAGGTTACGGTACTTCTTATCGCTCATACACAGATGAAAATACTGGGCAAACGCGCTTCTACTACGACGACATAGATGCTATTCGCATGCCTAATTACATCACAAGGAATAACATAGATCACCAACCTTTCGCCGACCACTACGGACCCCTTCCTCCAGGAGACGCGAATGGTAACAAGAACAACTCCAATATTAGGGCATTGGCCAACGATGCTTTTGTCTCGGGAGCTATTGAGTTTCGTACAGACTTACAGGAGAGATTGATGCGCAAGATCAATGCGAACGCATGGCAGCAACGTAAGGCTCCTATTCGTACAGGGGGACAACGCATGCTCGGGGGTATTAGGATAGTCTAATCCTAGTCTGAAATTATACTTATTTCAGTATAATTTTTACGAAGGGAGCGGGAAAGCCCACGGATTTATGCGTGGGAGTAGTCAAGTGACTTGTCCCATCCCCTTTGCATCGTTGACTACTTTAGTTTGTCGACGCTGTTCGATCTCAATTACCACTGGGTATTTGAGATATATAGTTTTTTTAGGAGCGACTGTTGGCTTCCAATTTCTTTTAAAACTTCTAGGCATCTTTAGAGTAAGGCTCCTTCTCTATTTATTGAGTCCAAACCAACGCGGGGCGTACCTCTCCTGGTTCCTGCGTCTCATCTGCAGAGACATCAAGTCCTGACGATGAGAGAGACTATCTTGCATCCATGACAGACACCCTTCATAATTACTTCTCTCAGGTCCCAATGGATTATCGTCTGTGAGAGGTTTGCGGTTGTAGCGTGGTTTCATTGCTCCCATGGGGTCCTTATACAACACACCGGTAGCCGTGGCACTGGTGACAAAGTTAGGAGGGAAGTACGGGTCCTCTAGAGACTTATCTATGTAGTACATGTACTGTCCGGTGTTGATATCTGCGTAGTCTTTGTATCCCTGTCCGTAGTTGTCAAGGCTGCGATCATGTAGCAGAGTGTTCAACTTAACGTCTTCGGTAATAGGCGGAACATCTAGGGTTTGTACCTGGCCGGTATGAGAGGCGCTTACCAGACGTGGATCCATGCTGGTATATTGCGTGGTAGGACAGCTCACATCTCGATTATTGGGGCATTCTACTTTCTGGAAGTCACTCGCGTATTTCTGCGTAAGGACCTGTGGGTTAAGGGTAATTTGCCCTTTCTGGAGTCGAGGCTCCTCGTCTTTACGAAAGAGTTTATCGTCGTAACACTCGAAGTATCTAGGGAAATCGCAATCACGTACGGACATGTTACTCGGATGTCCCTTAGTAGGAAAACCGTACTTTTTGTCCGTGCATCTATAGCAGTTGCATGAAGACTTTGGATAGTCGTATACGATATTAGCCATTTATCTTTACGATGGGTTTTCTTTTTTGAAGTTTTATTATCACCAGATATAGTACAGAGTACTGATTGGGAGTTTGAAGTCGCAGTTCGAGTTTTAAGCTCATTGGATACTCCCTCTTGCAGCCGTAAGGTGGGCGACTCCTGATAGAGAGCACATCAACTAATCGAGGGGTGCTTTGGAGGGTCTCTGGGTGGTAGATCTACCGCCAATATCACCGCACCTTAGAGTTTCTTGTTACATTCACTCAACTTCTTGAACTCTTCCTCAGTGGCCAGGCGGCTCAGACCGGACCGGTTTTTGCTCCCATCACTGCTCAGATTCTTATCTGAGTGAAACTTTCGTTTCGGTAGAAGTATACTCTAAAACCTTATCGATGAGTTCTACATGAGTGAGAAGTATACGGCGACAGCAATATCGACGTAATCCTAACTGGTCCAAAGCCTCTTTCTCACTTTTGCCCTCCTTCAGAAGGACCTGATAACTTTTCCATTTATTCCCCGTTACCTTTCCACAGGTAAAACATCTTACTGGTATGAGCATGATTTCACCACAGACCTGTCAGTTAACGCATATTTTCAAATATGTTTTTCTTCACCTTTTGCAGTGATCTTACATTTGATGAGCATAGCATTCAGCTCTTGTATCACCAACTTACTCACATAAGGAAGATTGACTTGGGTAATCTGATCTGCATCACACGCCTTACAGTAGCTCTTGGATGTCGAGAAGTTCCCACACTTGCTGCAGATGGTTGCCGTGTAAGGGTCTGACATGTCGCATAGTCTCTCCTTTAAGAACCTTGATGCTCCGTGACCCATCATACAATCTCTCTCCATCTCTCCGAACCTCAACCCTCCATCGCGGCTACGTCCCTCAAGAGGCTGGCGAGTCAGAGTAGCGTTGGGACCCTGCGCTCGAGCATGTATCTTATCGTCGACCAGGTGCTTGAGTCGCTGGTAATATACGGTACCGATGAACACCATGCCCATTGGCTCTCCTGTCATACCATTGTACAACATCTCTTTCCCGGTCCTCTCGAATTTGTTCATCCCAAGGCAGTCACAAAGGGTCTCAGCAATGTTCACACTGGAACTGGTGAAGGGAGTTGCATCACCGAGCTTCCCGTCAATGCAACAGGACTTGCCGAGCACGCTCTCCATTAATTGATTAATGGTCATACGCGATGGAAGAGCATGAGGATTCATGATGAGATCGGGAGAAATGCCATCTCTGGTCCACGGCATATCTTCCTGAGGGTAGATCATCCCACAGGTACCTTTTTGCGCCGAACGACTAGCAAACTTGTCTCCAACTTCTGGAATCCTTACCTTGCATATCACTACTTTCACTAATTTGTAGCCATTCGGGGTAGTAGAGATGAAAATGCGATCAACATACCCGTCCTCACCTTTTCGTAGCACCAGACTGTTATCGCTTAGTTCCTCATCCCCTGACTTATTGCTTTGCACCACTATCTTGCCAATGAGGACATCTCCTTTCTGCACAAATACTGCCCCTCCTCCACACTTCTTGCCCTTGTCATCGGTGTAGACTGGGTGCCGAAGCCTGACTATTCCATGCTCGTCTAGTAGACTATAGTTTGCGTCTCCACGTCTCTTGTCCAAAGGAGGGGTTCCAATCTTCTCAAAGTTGTAAGTCCCGCGTTTCTTCTCCACCTCGCTATGTGTGCGATAAGTCGCAGCCCAGAATAGACCTCTATCCACAGCGCCCTTATTAAGGATGATAGAATCTTCTTGGTTAAATCCTGAGTAACAAGCGATGGCTACTACCGTATTGATACCCGAAGGCATCTCACTGAACCCCATCATGTTAGCAGCGTGGGTGCTAACTAGAGGCTTCTGAGGATAACTTAGGACGTGGGTGATCGTGTCGGTCCGAACCAGATATGAGAGAGCAAACATACTCATGGCCTGTTTACCCATTGCCGCCTGGTAACAGTTACGCGGAGATTGAGAGTGATCCGGAAAAGGAATAATAGAAGCCATCACACCTAGCATCATCGCTGGGGCGATCTCGCAATAGTCGTTGTGGTATTTCTTGAGTTCATTCTGATCGAAGGCGACTACTGCGTTATTGATCTCGCTGTTATCAAGGTAGCGTATGGACCCTTTCTTCACCAGAGTATCCCAGTCAGTGCCATCCTCTTCTTTTGCGTTGAGAACGTCTCCGTCCACGGTAAAGACCGGACGCAAAAGTCTCCCGTCGTCGGACAAGACATGAAGTTCGTCGTCAATGTCGTCATAGCTGACCGAGACGTCGTATGGTAGCATATCCATAGATCGCATATCAATTATCTCCTCTAACAGACCGTCGCTATCATCTGTCATGCCAATTAAACTACCATTCAGGAAAACCTTCGTCTTATCGTTGGGACCGTCAAAGTCGCGTAATGCTATCAGCACCTCGCACTCCTCAACTACTTCCTTCACTAAGACCGTTGGAAACCTGGCCGAAATTCGTGTCAACAAAGACAGGTTGAGAACTATACCAACGGGCTGGCCTTCTGGGGTGTTATGAACTACTAACCCATCTTTCAGAGTAAATCGTCCACGTTTATCTTCTAACTGCCATCCTACGTAGGGGCCTATCCCTGTGTTCTTCAACTTAAACTTACTGCTGCGACCGCGTTGTAGTTGAGTCTTATTATCAACTGGTACTATTTTTTTACGTGGTAGAAGTGTCGGGATTTCGTGAATATTAGGTCCTGTAATAGTTAATTCCTTATATGTACTGAACTTCTTTTTACCACTCTTTTTATCTGTCCATTGGCTTCTTCCTTCTCTTATTCCACACGAAAAACCTAAAGATATCGATAATTTATGAGCATCGTCTATAATACGATAATTAGATGGTCCTTGGGTTATACGAATCTCTCGTCCATTTGCTCGAACCGATCCATCAGTATCTATTAAACCAGCTAGTACTTTGAGTCTAGTCTCTCGATCATTAACTATGAAGTCTGAAGGAATATGCTTATTCCCTATAAGATTATACGAACGAAGTACATCTTTCAGGGGATTACTCTCTATTCGATTACACATTCCATCAGTATGGGTAGCTTCTACATTGACTTTAGAACATACAGTAAAAGAGTAGCGCGCGTTGTTTCTAATAACTGCATTTTTCTTTGCAGCCCAGTCTTGCCAATATTCTAAAGTTTCGTGGTCGGTATAGGCGAATCCTTTACCGTTACTCAAACCGTCTCCCAGCCACATCCCTAGTAGATATGGATCCATACTTATTTCTTTCTTGGGCCAATATATACCATCGGTCTTAAATAGAACTAAAAGGTCTTTAGTTCTTTGTTCAAGTTTGAGGTAGTCTTCAATAGTAATGTCAATGGTGTCATCGTCTTGGAAAGTACTTATGAACTTCTTGGTTTCTTCGATAGAACAAAAATATTTCTCGCGAATTTTTAGTTGTTTTCGATCAAGAAACTTCACCATATGGGTATATCTTCTTCCATTTTTTGTAACTTTGAGTATAGTCTTATGTTGTCTAATACGTAGTGTTAGAATGTGGTTATCTGTGACTCTGTGCTTGGTAAAGTTTGCTTTATCGGGGATAACGTCGTACATATTCTTAAACCCAGAACATGTCTTTCTGACTTTGGTAGCATTTCCAAGGTCATCGACTAGAATATCCCCAACTACTATATTCTTTGCTTTTTTAATAGTACCATCCCACATAAATATTTCTGTCTCTGGATCAAAACATTCAGAAGGACATATATACATGATCTGGGAAGGATGGATCTGCCGGATTTTAGTATTTTTCGACTCTTTGCCCACTGGAATAGTGACTCGTCTTAGGTTGGAGAGGGTCGCACCATAAGAAAGACGAGACAATATCTGTGCCACTCCTGACCGGATATAGCTGTTCTTAGGTACCCCCCAGTTTCCTGTACCAAAACAATGTCGAAGACCGTTAGTTATGATGGGTAGGCGCGATATCACAGTCATTGCATCTGGATTTTGCTTCTTCTTTTCGATACTGGATACAATGGCGACAGTAAATTTCTTGAATAGCTGTCGGAAAAGATCTCGATATAATACACCCGCAGATTCAACCCTCTTGTTCCTATAGTCGTCCCTGTCATCATCCTTTCGCATTCCCACACTGGTAGACAGCAATCGATTGACTATATTCCCTAAGAGGTACGCTTTCTCCCTTGGAGTTGAGGCTATTCCCATATGGGGGAAGAGCTCGCTCTCTACGACTTGGAGAGCGTAAGCGCGTCGATCCTCCTCCTTAAGAGTGTGGAGTGTGAACCTACCAATATAACGAAGAGCGTTGTCGCGAGTCATTTTATCCTTCCAACTTCTCTTCTCGTCATCGTCTAATTCGGCCCAGATGTCTTCAAGATCTTCAGGACTGCGCTGCTCCTTACTCTCTTTCTCGTCGTCCTGCTTCATGAATAGGGGTAGTCCGTCAGACTCTTCCTCACAGAAGAAGGCGTCGCGTATGATCAAACGTATGTATCTATGAGTTAGGTCGCAGTCCAGACCGATCAAGTCACGAATCTGGCTTTCCCTCACGTACCCCAGTGCCTTGAACACCACCCCTATAGGTATGTGCTCCTTGATGTAAGGCAGTGAAAATACTAACGTACGGTCATCTGCGCCTATGAGCGCCTGTAAGAGCACCGAATGACCCGTCTCTTCTGACATGCTTCGTATCTCCGCCACGTACTTGAATTTATCACGAGCTTTCCGTTTCAGCACCAAAGGGATGTTGTAGACCCCTCGCAGCTGAGGAATGAGGACGCGCTCTTTGCCTTTTACGACGAAATAGCCACCTGAGTCGTACTCACACTCGCCGGCTTTGATACGATCTGAAGGAGTCATACTAGTGAGATAGCAGTGACTACTTCTCAACATGATCGGTATTCTCCCTATGACCACGCGCATGTGGCGCTCGACTTCAGGAGGAGATCCATCTCCTTGGTCCATAGCTGTGGTCACGTTCACATATACTGGTGAGTCATATGTTAGGTCCCGTTGGCGGGCCTCTCCTGGACAAAAGTTTCTCAGGGATCGGTCTTCTTCCGTAACGGTAGGTTTTGGTATATATAAGTCACTGAACTGGATGGTGTAAGACTCATAGTCCACACTACCACGCTCTTTACTTGAACTCCCTTGGCGCGAGATCTTAATAGGAGGCTCCTCAGTGATAATTCTGGGAAGCTCCAAGTTGAGGAAATGGTTAAAGGATTCAGTCTGGTGGTGAACAAATCCTTTAGTCTTGAAGTGGTCACCTAATATTTTCCATCTGTGTTTCTCTGTTAGCATGTCTCAATATTGCTCTGAAGGCTTTAGTTATTTTTCAATTCCAGAAATGAATTTATTTCATAGAGTGTTGACACTGTGTAAATGTCAAGCCACAAAATTCCCAAGATATACACCGACGGATCTTGCCTCAAGAATCCAGGTGGTGCTTCTGGATGGAGCTTCTGCCTACCTGGTGACGATAAGACCTGGCTAGTCAGTGGAGGAGTGCCTTCGTCTACCAATAACCGCATGGAGTTATTGGCTGTAATAGAGGCTCTCAAGTCGGTGCCGGATGCTGAATACGCGATATATACAGATAGTTTGCTCACACTTAAGTGCGCACAGGGTCTATGGAAAAGGAAGGCGAACCTGGACCTCTGGAGTGACTACGATGAAGCTAGTAGGGGTAAGAAACTTCACTGGTATTGGGTCAAAGGCCACAATGGAGATGAATTCAATGAGCTAGTAGATCACGCCGCAAGAACTGAAGCGAAATTGCAAAAAAATAAAAATATTGCTCACTAATAAAATGTCTGAATACAACAACAGTACAGTCGGAGCAGCGTGTTCATACGCGACACTCTCTCATTACAATAGCAACGGGCAGCTTAAGGTTCCAGTTCCTGACCGCACCCGCGGTGTATCGGGTGCATATGTCGTACCGTCTTATGGTTTGGGGTATGGGTACAATGCCCTCACTCACGGCCAGAAAATGGGGACCTGCAGTGGCTTCTTCAACATTACGAATGCCTACGGCAAGAACGCTAACAACTGCAACACTCAGTACGTGCGTACTCTGTGCAACTCCAGCTACCAGTAAAAAAATTTTTAGATGTAATACCTGCGGTATTAGATCAATACACGTAATTCTTCTGGAAGCGGTTTTTCCTGAGCTTGGCTCTATCGTACGACGATCCCTTGCTGTACTTATGATGAAGAAACTTCTTCTTATATAAGGGTGCATCGCTTATAGGGGACTTGTAAGGATGCTCGCCTTCAGGAACTAGAGGGAATTTACCGACCTCGCGGAGGAACGTATACCTCTCGCGAATGATTTTGTATCCAAGTATTAGAAGCGCTACACATGCTATCACTCCTAATACCGAAAAAAGCATCATAACTTTTCGCTGCATTTTAGTAGTAGCCAATAATATTATTTGTCGTTATCTTCCGAGTCTGCTTGGCCTAAAGGATTCTTGAACCTTTCTCTGTGGCGAATATACCAGATGATTAAGTCAATAACAAATCCAACGATCACTCCTACACACGCCCATAACTCCGCGTTCTTACGTCGTGATCCGAGTATGTATCCAAAAATTCCTCCGACTAAAATTACTGCTATGTAGGTGATCCATTTATTCCTATCAACCATTTATTAATAGTAAAGCTAATAGAATTGAAAACCAAAATCTTGTCCTCCATCCTTCTTTCTCAGACAAAAGAGGAACCAAAGACCACAAGCAATAATTGCTACTATGATCACGATGAGTAACCACATCGGGAAGACAGATTTGGGTGGATCTTTGGGGGTATCTTTATCGTATCCCTCTATAACGGGCTGGCCATTTACTCGATAATACATTTATACTAAGACGAGATTAAAATTCTGTCATATCGACAAAGTTTCGAAGAATGGCGTCTAACATCACGATGTTATCGAAGCAGACTTTGTCCACCTTGAGAGACAGATCCTCGAGCTTCCCCTTCACCATGAGTATGTTACGCACTACATCTTGCTTGACAATGTTGATATTCGTGAGTCTCTCTTCGTGTTTAGAGATTAGATGAACCTTCTCGATATCGGTGTGTAGACCCTTAATGCTGACTTCAGAGTTATAGCGCTCATTGATCTGGGAGATCTTCTCTATCACGCCATGTCCTGCCAGCTTCAGTCTCTCAAGCATCTCCTCAAGATCCTTAAGGTAAGTGGTATACTTCATCTTCCTTTTACTGATGAACTCAGAGGAACTAATAAAGTCCGCCTTGTGTTCCAATATCTTCTGCAAATTCCTGGTGTGTTTGACTTGATTCTTGTCTAGGACTCTATATACTCCTTCTCGGACGGTCTTAACATCCAAGGACAGAGTACCTAACTTGCCATAGAGGGCTTCAAGGTCAATGGAGACATACAGTTTACGGTCGGTATTACCTGGAGACCCCTTGATGGTAAACCCCTCAAATGTGTTGTCTCTTCTTATGCAACATAGGTAGTGCTTGAATAATATACACAGCTTGTACTTCAGGCTCTGAGTACATAACCTGAGTCTTTTGAGTTGCCGAAATATCTCTCTTAACTGTTTCATGTCTTGCTTACTGACATCTCGGAGAGATAGTGGGTGATTATAATTATTCACCAGTCTTCCTTCTAGACTCTCATGGGTGCGCACATCGGGATTGATATCAATGTCCACCTCCTCGTATTGCTTCTCAAGTTCCACATTGTCCAGTTCTCCAGCATAATCTCCTGGGATGGTCCCATCCTCGTTGACATCGATAGCGCTGATCTTAAATGAGCTTGAGTCCTCCGGAGCCTTTATGTCATACTTACTAGGGATGTATAGGAAAAAGATATCTGCGTTCTCTATGACAAGGACCTCTATGTAGACACACATTCTCCCAATGGTGAAATACCGTTTGAGGATTAGACCCTTACTTCCAAGTAATTTCTCGAGCTTCTGCAGTGAAAGCGCCATTTGTTCTCATACAGTTATTGGCTTAAAACCTTATTAGGGCAGAAGTAAATGTCATCCATACAATACTCCAAGTCAGTTCCTGCAGCTCAAGGGCCTGCCGGTGACCCTATTGCCAAGCTACCGGTTGACCAGAGTCAACCAACAAGTAACGAACTACAGATAGTCAACTCTCTATTCACAAAACATAGGAGCACTATGGACGCCGTCGTGGAGGAGGCAAAGGATTCTCTCATTATCGGCCTGTTATTCATTGTCTTTTCGCTCCCGTTCGTTGATGGTCTAATAAAACGAGTCCTTCCGATGACGGAAAAATCTCCTCACATCCTTGTGGCTATCAAAGCTGTAGCTGTGATGGCTATATACTGGTTGATCAAACATTTCTACCTTTCTCGAAAATCTACTTAGTCATGTGAACAATTCCTATCAAAGACCTGGTGAGAGACAGTCTCGATGGCATGTACGAACAAGAAGACTTGAGAAGACATAAGACCAAAAGAAAAACTACTACCCAAAGCCTTCACGGGTGTGGTAGCGTTTATCATGAATATTATCATGAAGATCTGTACGACGGCCAGCGCAATTAGCTTCCCTCGATTTTTCTCTTTAGGGTCCCACTTGCGATATAAACTAAAAAAGGTGATGTCCACTATTGTACCAATAACGAATCCCATTAAGAAAATTAGGAGACCGGTGAAAGCAGCACATAGATTCCTGAGTAACCAGTTACGCATTTATACTAGAGTCTTATTTCTTTTTTACGCAGGTATAAGAAAATTAGAGCGGAGATTACACTGCCGATTATCAAAGTTGACACTGCCAATCTGCGAAAGCTTACCTTCATCACGTATCCTCCTTCATTGTCCTCTATCTCCTCTGTCACGAAGCCCGGTTTCAAGAAGAAGAGTATTACGATAGTGAGTATGAAGGGAGATCCGTAGACCATCATGGCTTTTATGTTTACTTTACTACTGATCCCGTCTAGTCTCGAGCTGTAAGATGTCGCCTTACTACTGGTGAATTGGCTAACTCTTTCCCCAAGTTTTTTCAAAGTTTGGTCAAAGGTATCGTCCATTTATCAAAAGTCTCAGAATTTTTTAGACTAGATATAACCACGGGTTATATCTATACTTGGCGGCTGGGGTCCCAGTGAGTTGTTCGACCATCAGGAGTTTTAGTACGCTTAGCATACTTCTTTCCGTAGATCTTGAGCTCTCTAGAGTAGTGTCCTCCTTTCCCATTCTCATCCGCATAATCCTTCAATGAGAGGCCTTTTCTGTTGTAGGAAACCCTAGGTATCACGCGTAGGGCCTCATATACGAGTTCTAGCTCTCTAGCTTTGAGGTCTCCCACTTTGCGCAACGGAGAGACTGACGCATACCACAATACTTCGGCCTTAATATAGTTACCGCATCCTGCTATCACGCTTTGGTCCATCAGAAAGACAGTGATGTTACGCTTAGAGTATTTTCTCGCTAAATTCTTGAATGCGGGTAGACTAAACTCTTTGGTCATTATATCGGGTCCTAGCCGATCCAGCTTCTCCTGGAGTTCATCCTTGTCAGTCGTGAAAGCAACAGTGGATAGAGATCTCGGGCTCCGAAACCAAATAGTGCTACCATTGTCTATCTCTAGGAACCATTTACAGTAGTCATCGTGATTCTTCTGCCATCTTCCAGTCATCATCAAGCTATGTAGTACGTAGTGCTCTTGCTCCTTCTCATCGGTGAGCGTAAAATAGATAAATTTTCCTTTACAGGCAACTTCTTTAACTGTAAGAGGTAACGCGTCGTCAAAGTCTTGGAAGCCGTCAGGGTCTTCTTCGGTGTAACCACCACCGCAGAAAACCCAGTCCATGACTTTCTTTCCACGCAGTGCTTTATTCAGATAATCGACGGTTAGTCTGTATTCTGGTCCTTCGGGCATCTTTATAAGAATAAAGTAAAAGGTAATTAGAAATATTTTTAATTAACCATCAAATAAGCAATAAGATAGGAAGAAGGCCTTCACCATTGAGATGACCTATAATGATTTCTTAGATAGCTTAATTAGACAAGAGTTGATGATCCCTTACTGATGAGCTTGATAATCTTATTACAAAATTCATTCTC
>PVBE011062087.1_pt1 | contig 20650 bp, 12 predicted proteins | sample 1631181 | NCBI WGS metagenome assembly PVBE01 (sample SAMN08397723, study PRJNA350692) | Marine metagenome, whole genome shotgun sequencing project. | isolation source: water | place: Pacific Ocean | collected 2012-04 | reverse complement strand
GCCGCCACCTCGTCGATGCCCTGCTGCTGGTCGGGATGGTCCAGCTCTCCATGGGCCAGGCGGATGCTGCCCGGCAGTCCTACAAGCGCGTGCTTCGTCTGGATCCCGCGCGGGAGCTGGACACGGTTCATTACCCGCCGAAGGTCGTGAACCTCTTCCAGGAAGTGCGCGGCGCTGTGCTGGCCGCCCCCCGAGCCTCGATCATGGTGCAGGCAAAGGACCCGAAGGCTCGGGTGTATGTGGACGGGCGCTTGAGAGGTCAGGGCCGGGTCATGGTCGACGATCTCATCACCGGGCCGCATCATGTGCTGGTGAGCGCAGACTCGGGACACCGCAACTACACCGTGGTCGACGTGGTCCCAGGCAGCCAGAAGCTGGTCACGGCTCGCCTGACCCGGCGCTTTGTGGGTCTGGCAGCGGAGACCGACACCCTGAGATCAAGGCAGGTGGCAGAGCTGTACAAAGCACTGGGCGACCGGGTGACTGGCGGACTGGTCCTCCTGGGCGGCGAGCTGAGCCCGAGCACCGTGGGGCTGCAGATATTCGAGCCCCGCACCGGGAATTTCTCACGCATCCTCACCGCAGCATCAGGCGGAGACTCCTCCGCAGCCCTGGTGTCACTGGCAGCACAGGTCTCCGGCTTTCTGAATCAGTCGGGTGTTCTGCGTGCCGATCAGGTTGGCGGAGCCGCTATCTCGGTGGATATCGGCGCCAATTCAATCCTGGCCCAGGTGCTGCTCGAAACACAGCCGGAGGAACAGAAACCACAGCCTAGGCCACTGCCGCCGCAGGAGAAGGTCGCCCGGGAGCGGCATGGTACGCCCTGGTACATCTGGGCCGGAGTTGGCGTACTCGCGCTGGGCGCAACCGGTGTCGCCTTTGGGCTGCAGGGGGACTCGAGTACAGGGACCGGTGGTGGTGATGGTGGCGGAACCAAGACCAAGACATCGGATACCGGTACCGTTGTGGTGCTCAGCCCTTAGAAGCTCACCCGCTTGTTCTCACCTGCGATCACCGTCACGGTGCGGCTCTTCTTCGCTCCAGTGACGCCGTTGTGGATCACCACCTTGTGGCGCCCGGCGGGCAGGCTGTGGTTGTACAGCGGCGTGGTGTCGATGCGCCTGCCATCGATGTAGACCTCGCCCCAGCCGCCCTTCATCTGAACAGTGATCCTGCCCTTGCCCACGGGCTTCTCGACGGGGGCCTTTGCCTTGCCCTCGGCCTTTGCCTTCCTGGCAGCCTCTCGCTTGGCCTCTCTCTCGGCGCGGCGCTTGACCTCCTCCGGCGTCTCTTCCTTGATCGGGCGGATCAATCGGATGGGGAGATTGAGGCGCTCTCCGGGCGTCAGGGTGTGGCTCTCCAGATAGGTCTCGTACCCGGGGGCTTCGATCTTCATCTTGAGGGCCTGGCCTGTGGTCAGTCCATTCAGCACCATCTCCGATCCCCGGCCCACGGCCTCTCCATCAATGAAGACCCGGGCCTGAACGGCGGGGGCGATCTCGATTCGAATAGACCCCGGCTGTGCGATCTCGGCGGGTACCTGGACCACTCGCTCTACAACCTTCTCCTGAACCTGGCTCAGGACCCAGGCCCCGGATCCGAGGGCGATGAGCACGAGGATGATGCCCAGGTACACAGGCGTGCGGGAGGCCTGCACCTTCTGGATGGTCTGACCCGATCCCGGGCTCTCGACCCACTCCTCATCCAGGTCGATCTCGGGTGCCTCCTCGAAGAGCTCTGTGGCCAGCCGTGTGCCTTCCTCCAGACGATCCCGCTCTCCGAGGATCTCTGTGCTGAACAGCTCGGCCATGAAGTGTCCCAGGCTCTCGCGGATCAGATCCGGAGTGGCCGGGTACATGAATTCAAGGAGCGCGGTCTGCATGGAGCGCGCATTCTCGAAGCGCTCCTCTCGGCTCACGGCGAGTGCCTTCATCACCAGGTCATCAAGCCGCGGCGGGATGGCTGGGTTGAGCTTGCTGGGGGGATCGACATCGCCTCGCTTGATGCGCTCGAGGGTCTGGATGTCGGACTCGGTCTTGAAGAGACGACGTCCGGTCAGCAACTCGTGGAGGACGATTCCGGTGGCGAAGATGTCGCTCCGGAGATCGATCTCTTCGCCGGATGCCTGCTCTGGGCTCATGTACTCGAACTTGCCCTTGAGTACTCCATCCTTGGTGTTGTAGGCGCTGATCCTTGCCTTTGCGATGCCGAAGTCCGCGATCTTCACCTCTCCGGTGTAGGAGGTCAGGATGTTGGACGGGCTGATGTCGCGGTGGATGATGCCCAGCATCTCGCCGGCTGCATTCGTCCGCTGGTGGGCATACTCCAGTCCCTTGCAGATCTCGTGGGCGATGTAGACTGCGTACTCGTTTGGGAGGAGCTTCCTGCGCTCGGCGAGCTTGCGGAGGATTCCCTTGGCATCCTTGCCCTCCACACACTCCATCGCGATGTAGTAGTTCTCGTGCATCCGGCCGAAGTCAAAGACCTGGATGATGTTGGGATGCTGGAGCTCGACGGAGATCTTGGCCTCGTCCACGAACATCTCGACAAACTCATCATTGTCCGAGAGGTGATCGAGGATCCGCTTGATGACCAGGAGCTTCTCGAAGCCACCGTGGGAGAAGGTCTTCGCCTTGAACACCTCTGCCATTCCACCCACGGCGATCTTGTCGACGAGGTAGTACCGGCCAAATGACTCTGGGGAGAACAAACTCATTGTGGATCAGTCGGTGGTCGCAGCCATGGGTTCGTGGCAGGCGGGAAGATAGCCTAAGAATAGGGAATTGGCCCGATTTGGGTCAATGCCCTATTCGACGTTCTTACTTGCCGAAGTATTCCTCGATGTCGTCGCAGGACCACTCCTCAGCAATTGTGGACCCATAGGCCGAGCAGGTAGCCAGCTCTTTTTCGGTCGCATCGGCGTACTTCTCGAGGCAGGCATCGATCTGCGCTTCAGGGAAAGTCTTCTTGCAGGGCGATTCCGCATAATCGGCCATGTTCAGACAGACCTGCTGGCACTCATTCTGGCAGCCGGTGAGCAGGAATGTAGCGGCGATGAAGAAGCGCATCTTTCCTCCTGAGTCACCAGCCTATCTCGGGTAGGCAGCAGACGTATCAGCTTCCTGCAAAGTCCAGAAGCTGGCCGTGCTACGCTGCGCCCTGTGCAGCCCCGACACGATGGTGTGCTTCAGGTCGAGCCGACGGACCTGTGCAATTTGAGCTGCACGATGTGTGCGCCGCACCACGAGGGCTGGGACGAGGTTCACGCGGTGCCAAAGGGGCACCTGGACCTGGGGCTTTACACCCGGATCGTGGATGGTCTTGTCGCCGACGACTGCCGCTTTGATCACATCATCTTCCAGTGGCTCGGAGATCCTTCCCTGCACCCCGAGCTCGAGCAGCTCATCGGAGTCACTGCGGAGCGTATGGCGGGGCGAGTGGGGTACCTGCGGGTGGATACCAACGCGGTTGTGCTCACCCCAAAGCGCATGGACGGGCTCCTGGATGCGGTGAGCGGAGAAGTGCCGATGCTGGTGGTGTTCACCCTGGATGCCCACACGCCTGAGACCTATGAGCGGGTCAAGGGCCAGGATGCGCTGCAGCGTGTGGAGGCGCACATCCACCACATGATTCGCCGCAGGAAGGAGCGGGACGTTCCGGTCAATGTGCAGCTGCAATTCGTGGTCCAGGAGGGAAACGCCCACGAGGCCGGGGACTTCCTCTCGGCCTGGTCCAAGCTACTCGCCGAGCACGGTGGGAAGCAGTGGCATGACGAGATCATGTTCAAGCGCCTGAGCGTGTGCGGGGGTGCGGAGGGTCAGGCCGCAGCTGATGCTCTGTATGAGCGGACAATGGCCCGCTTTGAGATTCAGGCAGGTCAGGAGGGTCATGTCCACATCCAGGTCTGGGAGGCGCGGCCCTGGCAGGAGGATGATGCCCATGTGGGGGATCGGGGCGCGTGTCCGGGGCTGTGGATCACCCCGGTCATTCGACACGATGGCCACCTGATGATGTGCTGTGCCGACCTTCGGGGAGAGCTCGATCTGGGCAGCCTGGCCACCTCGGGCTTCCGTGAGCTCTGGGAGGGAGAGGTGGCCACCGGACGGCGGATGGACCACCTCGCAGGGCGCTTCGAGGGACTCTGCAGTGGCTGTGGTGGCATCAACTGGTACGAGACCACGGAGCAGATGAGGACGCGGGCGCTCTCTCGGGCGGCAGAGCTGGGCTTGCCTACTCCGGCGCGTACATGATGTAGGCCATGGTCATGGAGGGCGGCGCGTGATCCGTGCTCGCCAGGGAGTGGCCATGGCTGGGCATGGAGTGGGAGTGAAACGCCATCAGGTCGCCGCCGTCGGTGCAGCTGCCGTTTCCGCCGCCGCTCAGGGAGGTGTCGCCGCCCTCGTCGGATGCAAGCGCGTGATCATGGGACTCCGTGCCCCCCTCGGTACCGATCTCTGAGTCCGAGCTGGCGCCACGGATGAAGTACCCCTGCAGATCCGGCGTGCCCTCGGTGCCATCGCACAGGCGCCAGCCTGCTGGGAGGTCGTCGATCGCACCGAACCACATGGCGATGGCGCCCTGCTCGGTCCCCGCACTCTCCAGTGGTGTGACCCAGCTCAGGGCGAGGTAGGGCGGCAGGTGCTCCTCGGTTGTGAGCCAGTGGTCGTGCTCGTAGCCATGGCTGTGGTTGGAGTCGGTGGCTGAGGCTCCGCCGCTGCTCACCACTCGGCCGCCGCCAGAGTAGCTGCTGGTGGAGGTGGCAACATCGGTGGCCTCTGAGTGATCGTGGGTCACAGACCCGCCGGTAGCGCCCGATCCTGTGCCATCGGGCGCACCCTTGAGGAACCGTCCCCTCAGATCCGGGCAGACTCCGGCGCCATCGCACACCTCCCAGTCGTCGGAGAGCGCGGTGTGGGTGCTGCTGTAGGCGAAGATGGTGCCTGGCAGGATGCTCTCTGCCCCTGTGTTCATCAGGAAGATGACCTCGTAGAAGGGCGGCTGGAGCGTGTCGTCTTCGACCAGGTGGCTGTGGTTGAAGGTGTGGCTGTGGGAGGCGGTGTACGACTTCATGGTGCACCAGCAGCCCGGATAGCTGCACGACCGTCCACCGGGGGAGGCAGTGCTGGTTGTCAGGCTGGTGGGGTCGGACTCGCCGGAGTGGGCGTGGTCCGTGTCTCCGGCGATCTCCCCGATCGTGGATGTCTGGCCGAGGACGAAGCGGTCGCGGAGGTCCGGGGTGCCGCTGGTGCCGTCACAGACCGACCAGCCCGCAGGCACCTCGTCCAGGCTCCCTGTCCAGGCCGCGATCAGCCCATTGGGCAGCGGGATCGGGTCTGAATCGCAGATGCCATCTCCGTCGGCATCATCGGGGTTGTCCAGGGGACATGGGTCGCAGAAGTCGGCCACGCCATCGCCATCGCCATCCGCATCATCATCCCCGCCCTCACACAGGTCACAGTCGTCGGGGATGCCATCGGTATCTGTGTCCACCGTGTCATCGCCGGCGCAGGAATCATCGGAGTCACAGATAGTGTCTCCGTCTGTGTCATCGGGGTTGTCCAAGGGACATGGGTCGCAGTCGTCGGGCACCCCGTCTGTGTCTGTATCGACGAGGTCATCGCCGCCCACGCAGATGTCGTCGGAGTCACAGACGGTGTCCCCGTCAGAGTCACCCGCAGCATCCAGGGGACAGGCATCGCAGTGATCGGGAGTGCCGTCAGCATCGGTATCCAGCCCGTCAGCACCGCCCTCGCAGATGTCGCAGCCATCGGCCACACCATCACCATCACCATCCTCGGTGTCGTCGAACCCGGGGCAGGTATCGCAGCCATCGGGGACCAGGTCTTCGTCCGTGTCCACGGAGTCATCCCCCAGGGGACAGCTGTCATCGGAGTCGCAGATGCCATCTTCGTCGGTATCGTCCGGGTCATCCTCCGGGCAGGGATCGCAGGCATCGGGCACTTCGTCCCCGTCCGTGTCGAAGAAGTCATCGGCTCCCCCGCAGGCATCCGAGGAGTCACAGACCCCGTCATCGTCTGTGTCATCCGGGTTGTCCTCGGGGCACATGTCGCAGTCATCTGGATTGCCATCACCGTCGGTGTCCACCTTGTCATCCCCGTCCGCGCAGACATCATCTGTGTCGCAGACCCCGTCCCCGTCGGAGTCGTCGGGGTTGTCCCGTGGGCAAGGATCGCAGCCGTTGGCCACACCATCACCATCGAAGTCGATGTTGTCGTCCTCTCCGGGGCACTGGTCATCGGAGTCGCAGACCATGTCCCGGTCCGAGTCGTTGGGGTTGTCCAGGGGACACGCATCGCAGTCGTCGGGCTCGCCATCACCATCTGAGTCCACCGTGTCGTCGCCGTCGGTGCAGATGTCATCGGAGTCGCAGACGCCGTCTTCGTCCTCGTCTGGGCATGGCATACCCGTGTCGTTCCCGTCCGGATTTGTTCCCGAACGATCCGTGTCTGCCTGGTCTCCTGGGCCTGCCGGTTCCTTGGGGGAAGTGGGCGAGCACGCTGCGAGCACCAAGGCAAGAGCGAGCGTGCGCAGAGTCATGGGCTCCCTATCGAGTGCAGAGAGGATACCCGAGGTTTGGCCTTTAGGGCAGAGAGCCCGGCCCAGCTTCGGAGAGCAGTGCCTCGATACCGAGGAGAGCGCATCCGATATGCTGGACGGCATCCATCCGCACATTCAGGCGGGTGGGTGTGTCCCGAAAGCCGCCGAGGAGTGCCTTGGGGTTGGGGAGAAAGGGCGCATCCCCGGCCTGGTAGGCGTTGGCCAGGAAGGCTTGACCATGGGCCAGGGCCTGGTCGCGATTGGGGCCGCCGGGGAAGAGCAGAGCTCCCGCCACCACGGCCTCAGCCAGTCCCCCAGCCGCCCCGGAGTGGGGGCGCAGGCGCTGGGTGGGGTCGGGTGCCTGGTAGGCTTCTGCGGCCAGGTAGCCCCGGCAGACCTCCGCGCCGTGTGCCGTGCCCAGCGCGTCCCTGGCTGCCAAAGCCGCCAGGCAGGTCCAGTGCTCATCCAGGGTCAGGATGCGGCCCACACCGCCCGGCGCGTAGTCACCGTCGAGATAGGCGGCACCGCGCTCGAGGGCCGGGCGGAGGTCTTCGTGCCCGCCGCGGACCAAGGAGGCGAGCGCGAGGATGACCTGTCCTTGACCATAGGGGTTCTTCTTCTGAGGGGGGAAGGACTCCGACTGTATCTGCATCTCGCCGCGTACCTGGCCGTCCTCATCCACTGTGTCAGCAAGGAAGCGTCCCCAGGGGCCGGCAAGCGGGTGTCCCTGGACCTGTGCTGCCAGGGCAGCGAGGGCAGTGGTGCCAGCCCAGGTCTTTCCATCCTTGCGCCGCGGGTCATGCAGGTAGGCGCCCCCGTTGGCTGTTTGGGTGGTGTGCTCGGCCATGAACCGGAGCCCCCCGTCTGCCGCTGCGCTGATCTCTGGATCCCCCGTGCGGGCGGCGAGTCTGGCCAGGAACCAGGTAGTGCCAGCGTGGCGGGGGTAGTTGTAGCCCTTGGCTCGGACCTTCCCGCTAGGCCCCTGCACCGTGTAGGCGAACTTCCCTGCCTGGGTCTGGTGGTGAGCCAGCATCCTGCCGCCAGCCAGGGCGGCGGCGAGTGCGGTCTCGGCGGTGAGTGTCGGAGGGGCGGCCCAGGCGCCATGAAGCGCAGAGACGCCGGCTTTGCTGGCGACCACGCTCTCGAACAGAGCGGGTTTTTGCTTCTTGATGCGGCTCTTTCCGAAGTGTGGCTGAGGCAGGCGCCACATCGGCAGGAAGCCGCGGCCCTTCACCTTGTTGCGCTGCCAGATCACGGTGGGAGAGGTGCCGGCGTTGTCGCTGAGTCCGCCGCTCTCGGCAGCCCGAACCACCGTGCCTCGGGGCCACACCTTCCGTGCCAGGTCCAAAACCAAGGCCTGCCGCTCGCCGGAGGGGGCAGGCAGCTTGGCCAGTGCCGCACCCACGGCCTGTGCCAGGTCGTCTCCGTCTCCCCGTACACCGCGGCCTGGCTTGCCATCGATCCATGGAGTGAGGAGCACAGCGGCGGGGCCTTGTCCGCTGGGTAGCTCAGGGGCTCCCTCCTCACCAATCCACTGAGCAAAGGCTGCCGATGCAGCGGCCTCGAGAGCGGGCTGGGTGGGCCAGGTCGCCAGCGGATCCGCAGCACTCGAGGAAACCTGGCTTGCCAGGAGCAGGGCAGCACCCGGGAGGAAGAGTGACTTGAGCGAGCCTCCTGCTAGTGTCTGCCAGAGCGGGAAGAAGACGAACCAGGGCAGGGCCGCCATGCCGGACCAGATGCTGCGCTTACCGATCTTGCGGGCATCGCCGCCGTAGGCCTCTTGAAGGTGCATGGCGGCTTCGAAGTACAGCCCGGCGATGATGCCGACGCCTACCAGGGTCAGCAGGGAGGCCCATCGCGCCAGGCGAGGTCGGTCCTGAAGCAGTGCGAGAGCACTGCCTATCTGCAATGCAGCGCACGCCGTCGCGATCCACATGGGCAGCGCCCACCTCGCTCCGAGCCACCAGGCGCCAGCGCCAAAGATGGCGGCCTGGAGCAGGTTTCCGAGAGCGGATCGCTTGTGCATCCGATCAGAAGATGAAGATGGTTCCACCGGAGATCTGGGGCACCAGACCGGTGGGCTTGAGGCCTTCCTGGACTTCGTTGAAGTGCTCACCGGACCAGATGCCGGCTGCGACATTGAGGTTCAGACCAAAGTTGTCCGCGAGGATGAAGTCGACACCGCCGCGCCCTCGGAAGCCGTAGGCTGCCCCGCCAGTGGACTTCACATAGCCGGGGATGATCTGCGCGCCTGCACCCACATAGGGCCGGATGTCCGTGGCGGAAGGCTTGTAGAGAACGCCGAGGTTGAAGGGAAGGATGGTGTTCCACTGAACGGCTGGCTCTCCTTGGGGCACCAGCTCTACCGGCAGCTCTCGCCGCACCGAGTAGGCCTCAAGGCCGGCGACAATCGCGAGCATGTCCTGCACCTGGAACGCACCCTCGATGCCATAGGTCAGGAAGTTCAGGGTCTGGAAATTGGAGTATCCCAGGCGTCCGGCGAGCCCGAACGTGCCCGCGTTGGAGTTCCTTCGGTCGCGGTCACCACGGTCGCGCTTGGTGGGGGGCTTGCGGACCCGCTGGGGCGCCTGCCGAACGGGTCGGGGCGGGGGCTGGGGGTCGTCCAGATCGTCGTAGCGCCTCGTCTGGGGGGGAGTGTCCGGGGGATCTTCGTAGGTCTGCTGCACCGGTGGACGGTAGACGGGCTGTTGCCGCGGTGGCGGCTGCTGCTGCTGCTGGCGCCGGGGCTCGGGCGTGTCCACCTGGATCAATTTGGTTGCATCACCAAATTGGAAGTCCTCGACTCGAACCTCCTCTTGTTGGCGAGGCGGCGGCTGGCGGGCCGGTGGAGGCACGGGTGCCGGGGCATAGCCACGGCCTTCCTGGGGATCCTCGAGCTGCACCGGCTGCTGACTGCGGGGTGGAGGGGTGGCAATCCGCCGCGAGACCGGTGGGGGCACGATGATGGAGTCGTCCTCTTCTTCATCCAGGAAGTCGTCGCTCTCGAATCCCTGCACCCGCTGTGCCTCTTCCTTGGAGGTGGGAGACACGCCGGTGACCACAAGGCGGGCATGATTGGCCAGCTGGTCGGCGACCTGGATGGGGTCTGTAGACATCCGGGTGGTCTTGTTGCGGACGATCTTCCCGCCCGAGAAGTAGACCAGCTTCACCTCATACTCGTCGCCGCGCTTGGAGATGCTCCCGCCGAGGAGTGCCTGTGCGCCCGCCTTGCGCGCGATGGAACTCAGGCAGCTGCTGGATGAGATGCAGCCTGAGCTCCATCCGCTGGGGGACTTGTCGAGCTGGGCCACCTCATCGAAGTCGCCCATCAGCTCAAGCTCGGAGGCGATGAGGGTGGTCATGCTCAGCTTCTGCTCGGCGCTAATGCTCCGAGCAACGAAGGGCGGGACCACTGCCTTCTTGGCATACGCGCTCGTGGACAACATGCCCAACAGGAGCAGAAGAATCCAGGCTGTCTTGTGCGCACGCATCATCCCAACCTCAAGCCTACAGGGGACCATGAGCCCATAGCCCGCGAGACGATACGATTCATCCTGCTACCGATGTGGGCTCGGTGTGGTCTCGCAGAAGATAGCATGTGATTCCCGGGCCGACTTGTCCTGCTGGAGGTCTATCGATGCCGAGCCGTGTCCTGCCTGAGCGCCCGGAGGGGAGCTGGCCCAGACTCCTGGGGGCGGGCCTGGTTGCGGCTGGAGCGGCGGGAATCCTGGATGCAGTGGCCAGCATCCGCGCGGACACACTGCCCTGGGATCGGGGAATAGCTGTACAGATCGTGGGGCAGGATGCCTTGTGCATGGCGGGCCTGGTGGCCCTGCCTCTGGTGGTGCTGGGGGTGCTCTTCCGGCGTCATCGAAGCCGCGCGCTGGGCGCCTGGTGGGGACTGGGTCTGGCGGTGCTTGCGGTGTTCGGGGAGCGCTGGTTCAGCCGCCCGCCTCCCCATCAGGAGGTGCACGCGCTGCAGGGATCGGCATGGGTCTATGCAGGAATGGTCTTGGTGACCCTGGCCCTGTGTGCCATCTTCGCGCGCTGGGGACGGACCTGGCTCCTCGCCCTGGTGCTGGGCCTGCTGGCGGTGGGGGTGGGCTTTTCGGAACGGACGCTCAGTGCTGCGGGGCAGGTGAGGCCAGGTTCGCCGGATGTGATCCTGGTCACCATCGACACCCTGCGCGCCGACCATGTGGGGGCATATGGCAACCGCACCGTCTGGACGCCTGCCATGGATGGGCTGGCCGAGGCGGGGGCTCGCTTCCAGGCTGCCTCGGCCCAGATAGCGGTGACTGGGCCCAGCCACCTGACCATGCTCAGCGGGCAGGGCCCCTGGCAGCACGGTGTGCTTCTCAACGGCATGCCGATCCCCGAAGGGATCGGCTGGCTGCCGGAGGCGCTCCGGGCATCGGGCTGGCGCACGGGCGCCTTTATCAGCGCCTATGTGCTCGATGGCAGTCACGGCTTTTCCCGGGGCTTTGAGGTCTACGAGGATGACTTCGGGCAGCTTCCTGGCTGGGCGGACACGGCGCCCGGGCGGATTGGTGCCATGATCGGTCGGAAGCTCCGCCCGATCGAGGTGCTGGAGCGCAGTGCAGAGGACACCGTGGACCGCGCATTGATGTGGCGGCAGTCCGTGGAGGATGGTCCGGTGTTCATGTGGGTCCACCTCTTTGATCCCCACGGTCCCTATGAGCCACCCGAGCCATGGGACACGGCCTACTACACCGGTGATCCCACGGACCCTGCCCACACCTCGATGGACCAGGCCACGGGTATCCCTCCTTACATGGGGCCGTCCCTTGCGGGCATTCGCGACACAGCCTGGGTCCGCGCGCAGTACGCCGGCGAGGTCTCAGCTGCGGACCAGGCACTCGGTCGCCTTCTTGAGAAGCTCCCCGGAGCGGACGATGCGCTGGTGGTCGTGGTGGGAGACCACGGGGAGAGCCTGGGCGAGCACGGGGTCTGGTTCCACCACGGTGGGGATCTGCAGACTCCGGAGCTGGCCATCCCGATGATCGTCCGCTACCCGGCGGCGGTCTCGGCTGGTGCGGTGGTGTCCGGACCGGTGGAGCTGACCGATCTTGCTGTCACGGTGGCAGAGCTCCTGGGCATTGAAGCACCTTCAGGCGGGGACGGTCTCTCCCTGGTGGACGCCATGCGGACAGGCAATACCCCTCGGGGCTTTGCGCGCGGGCTCTGCTTTGATCGCCCGGCCAACCAGGCAGCACGAGAGGCAGGGCTCTTTGACCGTCCGAAGTACCGGGTGGGCACGGTGCGGGGACTCTCTACTCGACTCATCTCGCGGGATGCGCCGGGTGGATCCGTGGAGCGGTGGGACCGAAGAGGAGGCCTGGAGGTCTCAGTGCCGCTCACGATCCTGGGACTGCCCCCGACCCCGGAGATACAGCTCATGCTGAACGAGGTCCAGGCGCTGGTCCACTCCGGGGTGGACGCGGGTGTGGCGCGGGATGATGCCACGATCGAGAAGCTGAGAGCCCTGGGGTACGTGGAATGATCTTCGGCGAGGGACAGCTAAAGGACCTGTACCGGCGGTGCCTCTGGGGACCGGGGCGGCCTGCACTGGAGTCACTGCCGGCTCCCTGGGAGCACCGAGCGGTGCGCTCGCTTGGGCGGCTGGCTGCTGAGGCAGCCAGGGGCAAGCGGGGCCATGTGATCGAGTGCCTGGAGCGGGCCTTTCCTCAGGGTGTGGCGCCGGACGGGCGGCCTCTTGAGCAGGTGGCAGATGATGCCTTTGCTAGTCACTTCGCCAACCAGTACATCAGCTTCAGCTTCACCAAGTGCGATGAGCAAAGCTGGCCGAGCTACCTGGCGTTTTGCGGGCTGGACCGGCTGGAGGCGGCCCGGGACCGCGGGAAGGGTGTGGTCATCGCCCACCCGCATATGGGACCAGCGCAGCTCCCGCTGCATGTCCTGGGGCTCCTGGGCTGGCCGCTCATCCAGGTGGGTGGGGGTCGGGTCACAGAGGTGGAGCTCTCCGATACGGGGCGGTGGGCCGCCGAGCAGCGCAAGGTGCTCGAATCCCGGATGCCGGTCCGCGTGCATGATGGGCGGGCATACCTCAGACCGCTGCTGCGGCACCTGGGCGAGGGCGGCGTGGTGATGACGGCGGCGGACGGCACGGGCGGGGGCGAGGAGCTCGGACGTCGGATTGAGGTCCGGGTGCTCGGGCACAGCATGCCGCTGCCGATGGGGCCGGCCTGGCTTGCTGCGCGGACTGGGGCTGCGCTGATTCCCATGTGCTGCGCGCGCAATCCGGGCGATGGGCCGCTGTACCTGGCCGAGGTCGGTGAAGAGATCCCGGTCCCGGGTGCGGATATGGCGGCGGCAGAGGTGGCGACGGGGGCGCTGGCCCACTGGCTGGACGGTGTGCTCCGGGCGCATCCGGGTGACTGGCTCTTCTGGGATGGGTTTCGTCCCGGGGGGTTGTTGCCATGAGGTGGCTGGGGCCGGTTGGCTGGTGTGTACTGCCGGTGTGCCTGGGCGTGGCAGCGGTGGTCTGGCTGGTGAACCCCTGGTTCCTCGATGAGCCGCTCTCCTTCTTCCTCATCGTGGGTCTCTTGCCCGCCCTGTGTGGTTTGGTCTGGGGCGGGGTGAGGCGGCAGGAGGGGCGGCGGCCATGGGGGCTGGTGACAAGCTTGGTAGTGGCCATCCTTGCTCTGATTCGACCCCTACCTGAGCCCGCGGGCGTGGACCTTCTGATCGTGGGCATCGACGGGGCGACCTGGGATGTGGCGGATGAGCTGGAGCTGCCGCATCTTCAGGCGCTGAGAGCTCGGGGGCAGGCAGGTGTGCTCTTGGGCGAGCCGCCGCTGTTCTCGCCGCTGCTGTGGACCACGATGGCCACCGGTAAGCGGCCGGCGGCGCACGGGATTCGTGGGTTTCGGGTGAGCTCGGATCATGCGCGTGCGGCCCGCTTCTGGGATGTGGCGGCCTCTGAGGGCGTGAGTGTGGGGCTGTACAAGTGGCTGGTGACCCACCCGCCGCCGGAGACGGGTGTGGGCTTTGTGGTACCGGCCTGGCTGGCAGCAGATGCCCGGACGCATCCCGATCACCTCTCGTGGGTCAAGGAGATGGAGCTGAGCCGCAGGCTCAAGCGCAAGAAGGTGGCGGCCACTCGGCCCATGTGGAGACTCGTGCTGGCGGGGATCGGCGATGGACTGAGGTGGTCCACGGTGCGCGAGGGGCTGACCTACAAGGTGTTCCGCCAGGACCGGCTGCCGGCGAAGCGGCGCGACCCGCTGCTCCACCAGCTGCGGGTACTCATCGATCGCGATGTCTTTATTGCTCAGGTACATCGCGAGCGGCCCCAGGTGGCCACGCTGACGATGTACGCCACCGATGCGCTGGGTCACAGTCACTGGGGCATCAATGACAACCGGATTGTCCGGATGGCCTATGAGCTCTCCGATGGGGTGCTCGGCGAGGCGGTGGCGGCGGCGGGGCCGGAGGCCAGGGTGATGGTGCTCAGCGACCACGGCTTCCGGTCTGCAGCCCCCGAGGATCGCGAGAAGCGTCGTCGGGCGACCACCGAGGGGCTCAGAGCACTGCTCGAGGCCGAGGTGGGCACGGTGGATGTGGCCCGGGTGGGTCATAAGCTGACGGTGAGCACGCTAGCGGAGGAACCAGAAGCCGGTGTGGCCGCGCTCCGGGCGTGGCTGCAGGGCTTTCGGGTGAACAAGACCGGCCTGCCCTTGTACCGGGTGGAGTCGGTGCCTTCTCAGCCCTATGCGCTCGGGCTCACGCTCAGGTCGGATGCCTTCTCACCAGCCGAGCTTGACCAACTCACGGTGCGGGGAGCGCCGCTGAGCGACTTCGTGCGCCTGGCGCCGGGGCAGGCAGGAGAGCACGACGCCAGGGGGATCGCGGTCTTGGCGGGGCCGGGCATCGCGTCCGGGGAACTGGGCGAGGTCTCTCAGCTCGACGTAGCTCCGACGGTGCTCTCGCTGCTCGGCATACCGGCTGCAGCCGACATGCCGGGGCGGTCCTGGGTGGCGGAGGCGGGGCCACGGGTGGAGAGCTACGATGCCCTGGCGCCGGCCCAGTCGCAGACGAGCGAGCCCGCCCGTGTCGACGAGCAGCAGCTCAGAGCACTCGGGTACGTGGAGTAGGGCACTGCGATAGACTTTCCGGCATTTGCTGGTTGACCGTGAGCGCGGGCCTCTTCCACACCTGCGGCGTCACGAGCACGGGAAGCATCGAGTGCTGGGGCAAGGACGGCTACGGCCAGTCCAGCCCGCCCGATCTCTAGCCCATCACAAACCGTACGCGGCTGCCGTCTCGGCCCTTGGTGACCTCGAGCCGGGTCTGGATGCGCTCTCTGAGCTCGTGGACGTGGGAGATGATGCCCACCAGGCGACCGCCGTCTTGTAGGTCCTGCAGTGCCTGGATGACCGCGTCCAGATCGGACTCGCCCAGGCTTCCAAAGCCCTCGTCGACAAAGATGGCATCGAGCTGGATGCCGCCGGATCTTGCCTGGACAGTGTCGGCCAGGCCGAGTGCCAGGCTGAGTGCAGTCTCGAAGCCCTCACCGCCCGAGAGCGTGGAGACAGGCCTGCTCCGCCCGGTGTAGGCATCCATCACCTCGAGATCCAGCCCGCCGCGGCGGCGCCTATCGCCCGCACCCTCGGCCCGCCGGAGCTGGTAGCGCTGGTGGGTCATGGGGCTCAGGCGGAGGTTGGCGGCCTCCAGCACCTCGTCGAGGAGTGCGGCCTGCACGTATCGCTCAAAGGTCATCCGCCAGGGGTTGGCACCTGTGGCGACCTCGGCCAGCCGACCCGAGGTGGCAAGCTCCGCCTCGGCAGATCCAAAGCGCGCCTTGATGGCGTTGATCTCAGAAGTCACCCGCTCGGTGGCGGATAGCTCCGCCTGGGTGGAGCCCTGCAGTGCGGTGTGGGCGCTGAGCTTGGCATCAGCATCGGCCAGTGCTGCCTGGAGCGCATCCATGTCGGGCAGCGCCAGTCCCTCGGCCGCCGCCTGTGCACGCTCGGCCCGCTCCTGGGCCCGGGCCCGCTGCTCCCGCCAGCCGGAGAGCTGGCCGTCCATGGCCGTGATGTCTGCCGCACTCCGGCGAGCAGAGGTGTAGTCCTCCAGTCCCTTAAAGCCCGCCTCGGCAATACGCTTGATGAGCTCGGCCTGGGCGTCTTGAACTCGGGTATTGGCCCTCTGGGCTGTCTTTGTGGCTGCCTCGAGTGCGGCCTTGCAGGCAGCGAGCGTTGCAGTGGATGACTGGGCGGCTTCCTGGGCGAGCTTCAGCGCGCGACTGAGTGCGGCGAGCGCCTGGGCGGCTTGTGCCTGGGCAGCCGCGATAGCACCGGGCTCCCGGAGGCCCTCGGGTACCGCACTTCCGTGAAGCTCCAGCGCCTTGGCCGCGACCGCATGGGCGGCGATGGCCCCGGAGAGATCGCCGCGCTGGGTGGTGGTCTCGGTGCTGGTGAGTGCGTCCCGGGTAGCCTGGGGCACGCCGTCGATCAGTGCCTGGGCCTGGGCCTGCTCGGCTGCCAGAGCGGTGTGCTCTGCGGCCACAGCCTGCCTGGTGGCCTGGGCATCAGCGAGCTCGACCTCGGCGTGGTTTCGCAGTGCGCGGGCCTCGGAGAGAGCATCGGGGGGCGGGCCATCGGTGCCTGGCTGGGCGGGGTGGGGGTGATCCGGACTGCCGCAGACTGGGCAGGGAGCATCGTCCTCGAGTCCGGCGGCGAGGTGGGCCGCGTGGGCCTGGGCCTGGGCTGCCTCGATCGCCACGAGCTGGCTCCGGGTCTCGGTCAGCGCCGTGCTCAGCCTATCGACCTCTGCCTGCTGGTCTGCCACCGTCTGGGTGCTGAGCTGCAGCTTGCGCTCGGTGCCCATCTGCCGGGCCTCGATCCCGCGGAGGATCGCCCCGGCGCTGGCCGCAGCCGCCTGGGCATCCGCCCGGGCAGACTCGAGTATGGCTGCCGCCTCGGTCATCTCAGCGAGCTTGTCGACCTGCCGCTGGGCTGCGGCCCGATCCGGGGCCTGGGCCTCGGCCCGCTCGAGTGCCGCCTTTGCTGCCTCGGCCTGGGTGTGGGCTGCCTGGTGGCCTGAGTCTGCCTCGGCCTGGGCCTTCGTCGCTGCTGCCAGGGCCTCGCGGCGATCGGTGAGGAGGCGGTCGGTATCGGCCAGGCTGTGGGCCTCTCGGGCTCGGGCCAGGTCTTGGGCCAGGGTGTCCATCTTTGGCGCCAGGGCTTCAAGTGTGCCAAGCGCTGCATCTGCCTGGGCACGCTCGTCGAGCCGGGCCTGGGTTGCCGTGCCTGCCGTGTGGGCCTCCTGGGCTCCACGCTGGGCGGCCTTGAGCGCAGGGGACTGGGCCTTGAGTTCCTTGAGTGATGCTGCCAGCGAAGTCTGCTTCTCGCCGAGTGCGGTGGTATCCGCCACCTCGGCCTGGTCAAAGAGCGCCTTCTTCTGTACGTCCATGTCCTGGAGCTGCCGGCGTACCTCGGTCACCCGGGTCTTGAGCGCATCCTCCAGCCGCCGGTAGCGTCGGGTCTGGAACAGGGTCTCGAGTACCGCCTGGCGCTGGGCGCTATCGGAGGAGAGCAGGCGCCGAAACTCACCCTGGGGCAGGAGCACCACCTGCCGGAACTGGTCTGCGCCAAAGCCCAGGCGGGCTGCAATCGCAGCGTTGACCTCGCTGACACCGGTGGCCAGCACCTCGCCGTGATCGGTCTGGGGTGCATCGGTGGGCCGGGCCCACAAGGTGGCGGTGGCAGCCTGGGTGGTGGTGCCTTCCCCGCGCTTCTTGGGGCGTTCCTGGGCCGGGGTTCGCACCACGCGGAAGCCCTGGTCCTTGAGCTGGAAGTCAAAGCAGACCTCAGTGGGAAGGTCGGCGGCGGCATGATCGCTCCTGAGCTTTCGCTCGGATCGCTCAGAGCCAGAGGACTGTCCGAAGAGCGAAAAGGCCATGGCATCGAGCACGGCGGTCTTGCCGGCTCCGGTGGGCCCGCTGATGAGGAAGAGCGTGCGCGCACCCAGGCTGGAAAAATCGATGACCTGTCGGTCGGCGTAGGGGCCAAAGGCCACAAGCTCGAGTCTCGCCGGCCTCATGCGACCTGCTCCTCGGCACCCAGCGTGCCCAGCACCTCGGCGAGCACCCTGGCCTCTTCCTCGGTCATTCTCTCCCCTGTGACCTCCTTGAAGAAGTCCGAGAAGTGACTGGCCAGGTCCACCGCACGGTGGTCCTTGCCCGCAAAGCGACCCGGTGCGCTGGCTGCAGCCTCTTCTCGCTCGATGTGAAGCGCGTTTGGGTAGACCTCTCGCAGGCGGGCCATGGGCTCGTGTACAGGGCCCGCATCCTCGAGTGTCACCACCACATAGTCCTCGGCTGGACCCACAGGGCCCTGGGCGAGGATCTCGCTGAGTGTGCCTGTGATGCGCCGGAGGTCCCGGCGGGGCACCACCGGCACCCGCTCGATCTGCACGGCACCCTCACAGTCGAGCTCCACCACGGTGAAGGCCTTTTGGTGGGAGAGCTCGCTTAGGGAGTACTTGAGCGGCGAACCCGCGTACTGCACCCGATCTGATCCCACTGACTGGGCCTGGTGGAGGTGGCCGAGGGCCACGTAGTCGATGCCGCTGAAGAGCCCCGCATCAATGGTATCGGCCCCGCCGATGCTCAAGGCCCGCTCTGACTCGCTCACGCTGCCGCCCTGCACAAAGGCGTGGCCCACCAGCACGGTGCGCCGGCCCTTGGCTGCGGCCTTCACGCTTGAGAGCACGGCTGCCCAGGCGCTCTGCTGGCAGCGCACCTGGTCCTTCCCTGTGACCTCGCGGACCCGGGCGGGCTCGAGGAAGGGGACGGGGAAGATGGCGATCTCCCCGGCCTCATCTGTGAGCACTACGGGGGTGAGCTTCTCGCCGAGCTGTCCTGCGATGTGCAGCCGCCCGGCGCCCATCAGCCGGGCGCCGAAGCCCAGGCGGTCTGCGCTGTCGTGGTTGCCGGGGATCATCACCACTGGGGTTTCAAGCTCTCCTGCGATGCGGACCACCAGGTCGTCGAGCAACTCGACGGCTTCTGCCGGCGGCACGGACCTGTCGTAGACATCGCCGGCGATCAAGAGCGCCGTGGGCCGCCGCTCTTCCACCAGGGCGGCCAGCTGATCGAGCACCACCCGCTGGTCTTCCAGCAGGCGCTCGCCATACAGCTGGCGGCCCAGGTGGAGATCTGCGGTGTGGATGAAGGTGGCCATGAGCCCATCCTGTAGCCCTGTGGGCCCGCTGGGTCACCGGGCAGGGCGGACAGGTTCTGTCCGTTTGTAGATTGGGCCTGCTTGAAGCGGCCTGCGTTGGGAGCAGATCCCCTCAGGGCGTGGGGATCTGCTCGAGCTCAAAGGTCCCGGTGTAGGTCACGTCGAAGACCATCTCAGCAGGACCCAGCAAATACGCCAGATCCTCGATGGTGCCGCTGGCCTCACCATTGAGGTTCAGCGTGCCATCGGTCTCCTTGAACAGACCTGTCCAGTCCACCAGGATGTCATGCTCGACCCCAGGGATCTCCAGCACGATGACACCCAGGGCCGACTCATCCTCTGCCACGCTGCCGGAGGTCCGCCCCGGGAAGGGGCCGTAGGATCCGAGGAGTGTGGCCAGGGCACTATCGGCCGGAATGCTGCACTCGCCGCTTCCGTGGATCTGTGGCTCCTCATCGCGCGCCACATTGGCCACCATGGGGCCGGTGCACGTTGCCTCGAGTAGTGCTCCTGTGCCCAGCGGATCGGTGAGGAAGGTCACGGTGAGGCTGCCCTCCCAGGCCCCGTCGATGGGGAGTGGAGAGGGGTCTTCGATTCCGGAGTCTGTACCGGAGTCCCCACCTTCCTCGCCGCCGGTGTCGGTGGGGTCAGCGGTGTCGGTGTCGGCGGGATCGGGGCCCCCGGTGTCTGCAACCCCACCTGGGTCGAAGTCCAGGGCCCCGCTCTCGGGCTTGTCCGCGGGTGATCCACAGCTCAGACCGAGCACGAGGCTCAGGCGGAGGGTCGGGGAAATCGATCGCGGCATCTGTATGGGTGCCACCTGAGGTGTGGGCTTGGGTGCCTCAGTGTACCCAGCCCCGCGTCTTCTCGCTCAGACTCAGTCCAGCCAGGGCGCGCACTCTCCGAGGACCTCGTCGGGGAGCACGTACAGGGAGGCGGCCATGGCTTCGACCACTGCCTCCTCCATCACCTCATCGTAGAAGCCCGTCAGAGAGATTCCGATGTAGCCCAGGATGGTCTCGAGAGTGTCGAGGTAGCAGCCCTCGAGCTCCAGGTCCGTGTCGTCGATGCCGGTCCAGTCGTACCACCAGACCTCACCGAGGGAGACGGCTGTGAGCGAGCCGGAGGATGCGTCCATATCGACATCGGCGAACACCGTGACTGGAACAGGATCCACCCAGCCGCTGCAGGTGGTCGGTGAGGTGATGGAGGTGTCGTAGACCAGGGTGAAGGGGTCCGACTCGGAGTTCATCCCCACAGAGAATGTCATGGTCACCGAGTAGGTATCTGCCGTGCTCGAGGTCAGCGTTGCCTCTCCGGGCTCGATGGTCAGGTGCTGTTCGGTTGCTGAGAAGGACCAACCCCAGCCATCCTCTTCCCGGTCATCCACGGGCCAGCCGCTGGAGATTGTGTCCATCGCCGCCTCGGCGCCGTCCAGGATGCAGTCGGGATCGTCGGAGTCCTCTCCGTCGCAGTTGTTGTCCACGCCGTCCCAGGCGATCTCCGCTGCGGCCGGGTGGATGGAGGCATCGATATCGTTGCAGTCCGAGCTGTCCGCGACGTAGCCCTCCGGCATGTCGCAGGCCTCGGTTGCGTAGGTCAGATCCGGATCGCCGTAGCCATCACCGTCCCAGTCGTCGTACCAGGTGCTGGGATCTACCGGGTCATCGTCCACGACCCCGTCGCAGTCCTCGTCCACGCCGTCGCAGTACTCGAGGGCGCCGGGGTGGATGGTGTCATCGTAGTCATCACAGTCACCGGCCACGTCGGTCCAGCCATCGCCGTCCATGTCCGCATCGGTATCCGCATCGGTATCCGTGTCGGTATCCGTGTCGGTGTCGGTGTCGGTGTCGGTGTCGGTG
>PVBE011036717.1_pt1 | contig 20650 bp, 15 predicted proteins | sample 1631181 | NCBI WGS metagenome assembly PVBE01 (sample SAMN08397723, study PRJNA350692) | Marine metagenome, whole genome shotgun sequencing project. | isolation source: water | place: Pacific Ocean | collected 2012-04 | reverse complement strand
CTTTGCGCAGGCGCAGTAGACGCATGTGGGCGGCGTAATCCAGGCCTGATACATCCACCTCGCCATCCCGGTCCAAATCCTGATCCCGGAACTGTCCAGCCAACACTTGGGCATTGAGGGAGGGAGGCAGAAATCCGCGGAATTGTTGGGACATGGTCATGGCCTGCTCCAGCAGCACTTGTTGCCGGGCAAATGAAAGCTCTACATTGGCTTCGGTGGCCGTGCCGCCTTGGTTTTCAAATGGATCGTAGCCCGGGGTGAAGTAGACGACAAAGCTGATTACGACCATTATAATGATCACGATCCAAAGCGGCTGTGAGTGCTTGCGTACAGTGCCAAACATAGTGTGTAGAATTAACCCAAAGGGAACGCGGAGTCCTACCGGAGGAACCTCACGCGGTCAATTCAATTTGCCGCCAAAACCCTTTACAAGGCCCGAGGGCGGTGCAAAGCTCGCTGCTCCGCGATCATGAGATTTGTACGTGCCATTGTCTGTCTGTTGAGCCCACTAATGCTAATGGGCTGCATGTATCACAAGATTACTAACCTCACGCCGGGCGCGCTGCCTCGCAATAACTCGGGTTTTTACCCCGTGGAAATCATTTGGGAAAGCAACCAACGCACCGTTCGATATGAGACTGTGCAGCCGCAGGTGATGATTGGCACCAACAGTTTCCCCATGAAAAACACCCCCAAGATGACCAATCGCTGGGAAGCTCTTGTGCCCGTGCCCACACCGGCACCCGAGCTGCGCTACCGCATTAAGGTAAATTGGAAATACAACGCCATCCCGGCTCCCGTTGGCAATAGCCAGTTGTCTGAGGAATTTCGCCTGCTCATCAACAACTAACTGTGCCGACCGCTGCTTCTATCACTGGCTGGAGCCGGACTGTTCTGTTCGGTGCCGTCGGCCTTTGCATGGGGTTCAACTGGGCCGCTCTACAACTCGTTGCCTGGACCGGCATGACCGTCCAGAACGCGCGAATCATGGATTGGGACACCGCCCTGGAGCGCGCCGTGGCCGGTCAGCAATCCTGCATGATATGTCGGCTGATTGATGACCGGCAGGATATCGGGGAAACCGAAGGCGAAGCCATCGTGTTTAAAGGCGTGGAGATCAAAGGCGTGTTGCACACCACCGCCATTCTGGTTCCGCGCCCGCAAGATAAGCTTCAACAGTTAGAACACTTCAATCCACCGTTGACCCTTCATACAGCTCCGCAGCCGCCTCCTCCAGAAAGCGCGGCCTGATTTCATTCCCCCAAAACCCGGCGCATCGATGCGCACCCTAAAATACCGATGAGACCTGTGCCGTGCGCAGCTCATCAACTACCCTTTTAATAACATGAAGAAGAATACAATTTTGATCCTGGCCGTCATGACGGCTCTGAACTTGAACGCGCATGAGTATAGCTCAGCGCGCCCCGATTCCCACGCTCCCATCAACGTGATGGGCGATCACACCCACAACGCCGGCGAATGGATGGTGAGCTATCGCTATAGCTACATGGAAATGAACGGTCTCATGAACGGCGACAGCAGCGTGCCGTCCAGCGCTGTACATAATGATTCCACCTTTAGCGCTGGGGCAGGAATGCGCAAAGCTCCCACCAAGATGGATATGCACATGCAAATGATTGGGATTATGCATGCGCCGACCGATGAGTGGACATTGATGCTGATGCTTATGCATCATGAGAAATCCATGGATAGTGTAAATAACGCAGATGCAGTCACAAGTAGCGAATCCGAGGGTTGGGGCGATGTACGATTCAGCGGCATGCGGAAGTTTTATGAAACGGAAGACGCCAAAGCCCACTTCACCATTGGCCTTTCGCTGCCTACCGGTGCAATTGATGAAAAGAATGCGGCTGGTACTAGAACGCTCGGATACCCCATGCAGCTCGGTTCGGGCACCTTCGATTTGTTGCCCGGAGTTACTTATCTTAAGCAGGCGGAAACATGGTCTTGGGGTGCGCAGGCACACGGCACCATTCGGCTGGGAGATAACGACCATGATTACACATTGGGGAACCGTTTGGATACGCATCTCTGGACGCAGAAACCCATGAACGATCATCTCTCGCTCGGCGCGCGATTGCACAGTGCCGTTTGGGGAAATGTGGACGGTCAGGACAACACCACCAACATGCGCAGCATGATGCCTGGCGGACGTGAAGACATGCAGGGTGGCTTCGTTACCTGTCTCGGCTTGGGAGCGAATTACACACTGGGAAATGGCCACCGTCTGGCTTTCGAGTTTGTGAAGCCGCTATACCAGAACTACGATGGCTACCAAATGGAACGGGATTGGACCCTAACCCTTGGCTGGCAATATGCCTGGTAGCCGTTAGCGACACCTGAGTTGCAGCCCGCTCTTCGGAGTGGGCTTTTTTGTTAATAACACTCACCAATTCCCCTTGACCGGTGCGCGATAAATACGGTTTTTCAAGGGCGCAGCCACTGATGAAGGCCAAAGTCATTATTACCCCAAAACCTGAGGTGCTCGATCCGCAGGGCAAGACGGTTCAAACCGCTCTCGAGCACATGGGCTGTACCGGCGTGGGCGAGGTGCGCGTTGGCAAGTACATCGAGATCGAGATGGATGGCGACGCGGACACAGTGAAAGCCAAGCTCAGTGAGTACGCCGATAAGTTTCTCGCCAACCCGAACATCGAAGATTACCGGCTCAAGCTCGAGGACTGATGAAGTTTGCCGTCCTCCAGTTTCCCGGGTCCAACTGCGACCAGGACTGCGTGCATGTGTTACAGAATGTGCTCGGGCATCCCACCCGCCTATTGTGGCATAAGGAAAGTGTGCTGGGCGATGTGGATGCGGTGCTGGTGCCGGGCGGCTTCAGCTACGGCGATTACCTGCGCACGGGTTCCATTGCGCGCTTTAGTCCGGTGATGCAGGCGGTAAAGGAATTTGCCGATCAGGGCGGTCTAGTGCTGGGGATCTGCAACGGATTTCAAATTCTCTGTGAGGCCGGTCTGCTGCCGGGCGCGTTGATCCGCAATCGCTCGCTGCAATTCCGCTGCGAACATGTGTATCTGAAGGTGGCCACGCAGGACTCGCCCTTCACTCAGGCTATTCCGGAAGGCAAATTGCTGCGCATTCCCATTGCGCACGGGGAGGGGAATTATTTTTGTGACGCCGCCACGCTAGAGGAGCTGGAGGCCAAAGACCAAATCCTGTTCCAGTACGCCGATCGCGATGGGGATGTGACTGATCATGCCAATCCTAACGGGTCCCTGAAGAATATCGCCGGTATTTGCAACACCGCGCGCAATGTGGCCGGCATGATGCCGCATCCTGAGCGCGCCGCTGAGGAGGCCCTGAACGAGGACGATGGCCGCCTGATTTTCGAAAGCCTCATTGCCGCCCTAAACCCCGCCCCCGCCTAGTGTCTGCTGACCCCGCCATCACGCCTGAGCTGATCGCCGAACACGGCCTTACGCCGGAGGAATACGAGCGCATTCAGGAGATTGTCGGGCGCGAACCGAATTTCACAGAGCTGGGCATTTTCAGTGTGATGTGGAGCGAGCATTGCTCGTACAAAAACACACGCGCGTTGCTCAAGGGGTTTCCGGTGGAATCCCCCCGCGTGCTGGTAGGAGCCGGCGAGGAAAATGCGGGCATTCTCGATATCGGCGATGATTTGGCGATTTCGTTTAAGATCGAGAGCCATAATCATCCCAGCGCGGTGGAGCCGTTTCAGGGAGCCGCCACGGGGGTAGGTGGGATAATCCGCGATATTTTCACCATGGGCGCGCGCCCGGTGTGCGCGATCAACTCCCTGCGCTTTGGCGAGTTGGATAATAGCGAGGTGCGACGGCTCTTCCGCGGCGTGGTCAGCGGCATTGCGCATTACGGAAATTGCTTCGGCATTCCGACCGTGGCGGGTGAGGTGTATTTCGATAAGAGCTACGAAGGCAACCCGTTGGTGAATGCCTTTGCGCTGGGTGTGTTGCGGCATGATCAAATTGCGCGTGGCGCGGCCAAGGGCGTGGGCAACCCGGTGTTTTATGTCGGACCGGCCACCGGCCGCGATGGTCTGGCGGGCGCGGCATTTGCCTCCCAGGATCTCACCGAGGAATCGGCCGAACAACAACGCAGTGCCGTGCAGGTGGGAGATCCCTTCATGGAGAAGCTCTGCATGGAGGCCTGTTTGGAATTGCTGGCGACCGGCGCGGTGGCGGGCATTCAGGACATGGGCGCGGCGGGCCTCACATGTTCCACCTGCGAAACGGCTGCGCGCGGCGGCACAGGCATTGAGATTGATCTGGCCAAGGTGCCTCAACGCAGCCCGGGCATGACGCCCTACGAGATTTTGTTGAGCGAATCGCAGGAGCGCATGCTCATCATCGTCACCAAGGGGCGCGAGGAAGAGGTGAAACGCATTTTTGATAAATGGGATTTGCCTTGGGCAGAGATTGGGTTTGTGACCGATTCCGGCCAGATGGTGGTGAAAAATCACGGCGAGGTGGTGGCAGATTTACCGGCCAGCAAGCTGGCTGATGATGCGCCAATTTATCATCGCGAAGCCAAGGAACCGGCTTACCTCGCTGAGGTGCGTAGTTTCACATTGGCCGGCGTGGAGGATGTGGGGGATCCCACCGAGGCGCTGGAGAAGCTGCTGGAATGGCCCAGCATCGCTTCGAAAAACTGGGTCTATCGCCAGTACGATCACATGGTGCGCGCCAACACGATGGTGAATCCGGGCAGCGACGCCGCGGTGATTCGCATCAAGGCCGACAGTGTGCCTGGCGGGGATAATCGGGAGGAATTTCCCGAGAAGCTCGTGGCGTTGGCGGTCGATTGCAACGCGACGCACGTGTACCTCGATCCTTACGAAGGCTCCAAGGCGGCGGTGGCTGAATGCGCCCGCAACCTGGCTTGCAGCGGTGCCACGCCGATTGGCACTACGGATAATTTGAATTTCGGGAACCCGCACAATCCGGAGCTCTTTTGGCAGCTCAAGGAAGCGGTGCGCGGTTTGGCCGAGGGCTGCATCGCCTTTGATGCACCAGTGACCGGCGGCAACGTGAGTCTCTACAATCAGAATCCGGACGGGGCGATTGATCCCACGCCCACCGTAGCCATGGCCGGGTTGGTGGAGGAGGAACGGCACGTGACCACGCAGTGGTTTAAGGAGGACGGCGATGCCGTAATTCTTCTGGGCGCCCCAGTGGACTCCGAAGATGCCCTGCAAGGTCTGGGCGGCTCGGCCTACCTTCAGGTGGCGCATGAGACCAAGAGCGGTCAACCGCCTCGTTGTAATTTGGGCACCGAACGCACGCTGGGCACGACTTTGTTGGGCCTGATCCAGAGTGATCTGGTGAAAAGCGCGCACGACTGCGCCGAGGGCGGTCTGGCGGTGGCGCTGGCCGAATGCACCTTCTCCGAATTGGAAGCCCGCAATACACCACGTTTTCTCGGGGCAGAGATCGATCTGTCCGCGGTGGAAGACTTCCGGCTGGATGCGTTGCTCTTTGGCGAGAGCCATGGGCGCGTGATCATCACCACCTCCGAACTGGACGCGGTGAAAGCCGTGGAGCGCGCCAAGCTCTTGGGCGTTCCGGCCCAACGCATCGGCACCGTAGGCGGCAAACAACTCAAGCTCAAGACCCCCACCGGTGAGCATGCCTGGGAAGTAGCGGGCTTACATGATCTTTGGTGGAATTCAATCGGTAACGCAATGGCATGATGAAGTAATGATTTTCTCAGATAATAGCTCCTCAAAATTGTCGGTTGATTCCCGAGTTGTTGACGGGGATTCTCTTCGTGAGGAATGCGGTGTGTTCGGAATATTCGACCATGCTGACTCAGCTACTTTGACCACATTAGGATTGCATGCCTTACAGCACAGAGGGCAGGAGGCAGTAGGTATTGTAAGTTCAGATGGTAAACAATTTTATGCTGAGCGTCGGTTGGGATTAGTAAGTGAAAATTTCACTAAACCTCGGATAATCGATCGGCTAAAGGGTGGGAATGCGATTGGTCATGTGCGTTATTCCACTACGGGTGATACTATTCTCCGGAATGTCCAACCGCTTTTCGCCGATCTTGCCGGAGGAGGATTTGCTTTGGCGCATAATGGGAATCTAACAAATGCTCTTTCACTTAGAAAAGATCTAGAGAAAGCCGGTGCGATATTTCAATCTACTTCTGATACAGAGACGGTACTCCACCTTGTAGCGCGCAGTGCAAAAACAAAGACCATAGACCGGTTTGTGGATGCGCTAGCTCAGGTTGAAGGGGCATATGCCTTGGTGGGGTTAACCAATAAAAAAATGATCGGTGTTCGCGACCCCCTTGGTATAAGGCCATTAGTGCTCGGCGAGCTGGATGGAAGTTATATTTTGGCATCGGAAACCTGTGCATTGGATATCATCGGGGCTAATTTCATTCGGGAAATAGAAAATGGTGAGGTGGTTGTTATCACCAAACGCGGACTAAAGAGTTATCATCCGTTCCCGAAAAAGAAAGTTCGGCACTGTATTTTCGAATACATTTACTTCGCTCGGCCCGACAGTATTGTGGGTGGGCATAGTGTCTATGAATGCCGAAAAAGCCTTGGACGGGAACTGGCAAAGGAGAGTCATGTTGAGGCTGATATGATCATTCCTGTGCCGGATTCTGGTGTGCCGTCGGCCGTTGGATACTCCGAGGAATCCGGTGTGCCATTTGAGTTGGGTATTATACGTAATCACTATGTGGGCCGGACGTTTATTGAACCTCAGCAATCCATTCGGGCATTCTCAGTTAAGTTAAAACATAATGCTAATCGTGCGCTGGTTGGGGGAAAAAAAATTGTGTTGGTAGATGACTCTATTGTGCGCGGAACGACTTCGGTTAAAATAGTGCAGATGATGCGGGATGCAGGAGCGTCTGAAGTGCATATGCGAATTGCTGCTCCTCCAATTACCCATCCTGATTTTTACGGTATTGATACGCCAAGCCAGGATCAATTGTTGGCGGCAAAGAAAAATCTTCAGGAGATGGGTGATTATCTTGGGGCTGATAGTTTATCTTTTCTCTCTGTAGATGGTTTATATCGAGCTATGGGACATCCCAAAGGTCGTGATAATGAATGTCCGCAGTATACCGATCACTGTTTCACTGGTGATTACCCCACCAATTTAATTGACGAAGACGGTGAGCAAGATTTCAAACAGCTTTCGCTCCTAACCGTTTCCAATACACCAGAACAATAGCTAAAAAATCATGGCCAAGACCGCTTACGCTGCTGCTGGTGTTAATTTGGAAGTGAGTAATTCCCTGAAATCTGGCCTCGGTCGGTTGCTCAAGGCGGCGTCCCGGCCCGAGGTGCTTGGCAAGGTCGGCGGTTTTGGTGGTCTGTTCGCGCTGAAGCCCGGCAAATACAAACAGCCGGTACTCGTCTCCAGCGTGGATGGCGTGGGCACCAAGCTGAAGGTGGCCTTCGCCATGAACCGTCATCACACCATTGGGCAGGATTTAGTGAACCATTGCGTGGACGATATCGCCGTGCTGGGCGCTGAGCCGCTGTTCTTTCTCGATTACCTCGGCACAGGCGAGCTGAAGCCGAATGTGTTTGAGGAAATCGTGGCCGGCTTCGCGCAAGGTTGCGCGGAAAACAACTGCGCCCTGATCGGCGGCGAAACCGCCCAGATGCCCGGGTTTTATCAAAAAGGCGAGTACGACGTGAGCGGTACGATCGTCGGCGTGGTTGAGAAATCGCGTATGCTTGACGGCCGCGGTATCAAGCCCGGCGACGCCGTGATTGGCATGGCCTCCAGCGGACTGCATACCAACGGCTATTCGCTCGCGCGCAAAGTATTTTTTGACACCCTCAAGCTCAAGGCACGCTCGCGCGTGCCGGAGCTGGGCGGAAGTGTGGGGGATGAACTGCTGAAGGTGCACGTGAGCTACGGTCCCGTGGTGCAGGCGCTGATTAAGAGCTATAACAAGCCCGGTCGCGCCCGCGTGGTCAAGGGGCTCGCGCACCTCACTGGCGGCGGATTCATCGATAATATTCCACGGGTGCTGCCTAAGAATTGCGGCGTCACCATCGAGCGCGGCAGTTGGCCGGTGTTGCCTGTGTTTGAGCTGATTGAAAAACACGGCAAAGTGGACAACACCGAGATGCATCAGGTCTTCAACATGGGCATCGGTATGACCGCTATTGTCAGCGGCGCCAAGGCTGACAGCGTGCTGCGCAGCATCCGCCGCCGCGGCCATGCCGCCTGGATCGTCGGCGAAGTCACCAAGGGTCGCGGGAAGGTGAAACTGAGCTAATGAAAATCCTACTCATCGGCGGTGGCGGTCGGGAACATGCGCTGGCATGGAAACTAGCGCAGAGCGAGCGAGTGACCCAACTGTGGGTGGCGCCGGGTAATGGTGGCATCGCGGGCGAGTTCACGCGCAACGGCGAACCAGTCGAATGCGTGGCGGTAAGCGCGGATGATTTACCGGCTTTGGTGATGTTCGCCAAGGAACAGAAGCCGGACCTCACGGTGGTGGGGCCGGACAACCCATTGGCAATGGGCATTGTGGATTTGTTTGAGGAACACGGCCTGCGCATTTGGGGGCCGAACCAATCGGCGGCACGATTTGAATCGAGCAAGGTGTTCAGTCAGGATTTTATGGCGCGTCACAACATCCCCACGGCGCGCTCGGGCACGTTCGAATTCCCCACGGCGGCCAAAGCGTTTGCCGCGGAGCTGGACGGTAAATGCGCGGTGAAGGCCGACGGGCTCGCGCTAGGCAAGGGCGTGTTGTTGTGTCAAACGATCGAGGAAGCCGAGGCTGCGATCGACTCGATCATGGTCGATGAACAATTCGGCGAAGCCGGCTCCAGCGTGGTCATCCAGGAATTTCTCGAGGGTATTGAGGTGAGCCTGCACGTGCTGGCCGATGGCCGGTCGTTCATTTTGTTTCCCACCTCGCAGGATCACAAACGAGCGTTGGACGGTGACGAGGGCCTGAACACCGGCGGCATGGGCACCTATTCGCCCGCACCCTTCCTCACCGAAGAGGAACTGCAGGCCGCCGCCGCCGCGGTCGTGGAGCCTTGGTTGCGCGGATGTGAGGCGGAGGGAATTGATTTTCGCGGGATGCTGTATCCCGGCCTGATGCTCACGGCCGATGGCCCGAAGGTGCTGGAATTCAATGCGCGCTGGGGCGACCCGGAAACGCAGGTGTATCTGATGCGACTGAATACCGATCTGGTCGATCTCTTCGAAGCCTGTATTGACCGGCGTCTGGCTGAGATGGATGTGAGCTGGAAAACGGAAGCCGCGGTCTGCGTGGTGATGGCTTCCGGCGGGTATCCGGGCAGTTATCCGAAAGGCATTTTGATCGAGGGCATCGAGGACGCCGACGCGCTGGAGGGCGTGAAGGTGTTCCACGCCGGCACCCAGCTGGTCGACGGCGAAATCGTTACCAGCGGTGGTCGCGTCCTAGGCGTGACGGCGGTAGGCGCGGGCCTGACAGCGGCGCGGGACCAGGCCTATGCCGCTGTGGAACAAATAAAGTTTGAAGGCGCGCATGTTCGAAGGGATATTGCCGTCAAGGCGCTGCAGGCCTAGCTGGTCAGCGGCGGCGCCCAGATTAGGGCATGAAAAAAGTACTCTTTGTCTGCACGGGCAACATCTGCCGGAGTCCGATGGCTGAAGGTTTCTTCCGCGAATTGACCCAAGCGCGGGGAGGCTTTGAATCGCTGTCGGCCGGTTTGGCGGCCATTGACGGCCAGTCGCCCAGCACGAATTCGGTGACTGCAATGAACGAGCTGCGCATCGATATCCGTGCCCAGCGCAGCACCCAGCTGACGCCGGAACTGGTGGCAGAAGTGGATTATATTTTTGGGTTAGCCCACGGGCACGTTGAAAATCTCGACCGATATTTTCCGCAGGCTCGGGAGAAAATTTTTTTGCTGCGGGAATTTGTCGAGACCTTGCCACGGCATGAACGGGAAATTTCCGATCCCATCGGCGGCGACCTGAGCGTGTACCAGGCCTGCCGCGATGAGATCAAGCAGGGTGTGGAATCGATCATTCCCTTTTTGGAACAACAATCAATGACAGACGAAAGTAACAGTCCGATGACCTTTGCGCTTGGCGCGGATCACGGTGGATTTGAACTCAAGGAAAACCTCAAGGCCCACCTCGAGAGGCAGGGCATTGCCGTGCAGGATTACGGTCCGGCCAGCGACGACTCCTGTGATTACCCCGACTTTGCCCAGGCGGTGGCCCGCAGCGTTGCCAGTGGCCAGCACACGCTCGGTCTGTTGATCTGCAAAACCGGCATCGGCATGAGCATTGCCGCCAATAAAATTGCCGGCGTGCGTGCGGCCTTGGTGACCGATGCCGAGACCGCCGCGATCACCCGCAAACACAATGACGCCAACGTCATTTGCCTCAGCGCCACGCAGACCGGAGCCGAAACGGCCAAGGGTATCCTAGACGCCTTTGTGAATGGCGATTTCGAGGGCGGCCGGCATGAACGCCGCGTGGACAAGCTTGAAGGCAGCGGCCGTGTGGAAGTGGTGGATCCGGATGTGGACGAGGTGTTGCGCCTCGAGAAAACCCGACAGCAGGAAAATATCGAGCTGATCGCCAGCGAGAATTTTACCAGCCCCGCCGTGATGGAGGTGCAGGGCTCCGTGCTCACCAACAAATACGCCGAAGGTTACCCCGGAAAACGCTGGTACGGCGGCTGCGAACACGTGGATGTCGCCGAGGAACTGGCCATAGCCCGCGCCAAGGAAGTGTTCGGATGTGATTATGCAAATGTACAGCCGCACTCAGGAAGTGGCGCGAACATGGGTGTGTACTTTGCTGTGCTTAAGCCGGGCGATAAACTGTTAACCATGGACCTTAGTCATGGTGGCCATCTAACACATGGTAACGCGGCGAATTTTTCCGGTAAGTTCTATGAGATTGTCCATTACGGCGTTGGCAAAGAAGGCGAGCGTATTGACTATGATCAACTTGCATCGATGGCTGTTGAACATAAGCCACGCATGATTACCGTGGGGGCTAGTGCCTATTCTCGTGTTATTGACTTTGAGCGCATGGGAGAAATTGCACGTGATTGTGGGGCAATGCTTTTGGCTGACATTGCCCATATAGCCGGCCTTGTTGCTGCGGGCTGTCATCCAAATCCTGTTCCGCACGCTGACTTTGTAACTACAACAACTCACAAGACTCTTCGTGGCCCGCGTGGTGGCCTAATCATGGCTAAGGAACAATACGCCAAACAACTTCAAAGTAATGTGTTCCCCGGTATTCAAGGCGGTCCTCTTATGCATGTAATTGCCGCTAAGGCGTTATGCTTTAAGGAAGCCCTAACGCCGGAGTTTAAGGAATATCAACAGCAGGTAATTATGAACGCCAAGGCGCTTGCCGAAGGCATGGAACGCAATGGATTCCGCCTCGTGAGCGGCGGCACGGACAATCATCTACTGCTGGTGGACGTACAGGCCAAGGGTCTCACCGGTAAGGAATGTCAGGAAGCGCTCGATCACGCGGGCATTACGGTCAATAAGAACACCATCCCATTTGAAACGCTCTCGCCCTTTAAGGCCAGTGGCGTGCGATTGGGCACCCCGGCGGTCACCACGCGCGGCATGTGCGAACCGGAAATGGCGGCCATTGCCGACATGATTTCGGAGGTTTTGGCCGACGTAAATAATGTTGACGCCGCCAAAAAAGTGCGCCAGCGTGTCCGCGAATTGACCACGCGATTTCCGCTCCCCTACTAACTTACGGGCGGCCCGCGTGGACCCAATCTCCCTATTAATCCCACTAAAAAACAGGACGCCAACCCGTTGGCGCAGGGTGAGTTAATGGAGACGGATCATGCCCAAACCCGCAAATAATCAGTCCAATAAGCGGCGGCCGCAAAAGCGTGGCGGCCGCAAGCGTTCCAATTACTCCAACCTCCCAGAAGGTCTGCCGGCCGACGTGGAGGAATACGGCGAGGACCTTGCCGCGCTGGAGGAAGCCGATGGCGAGGAGATCAATATCGGTCACCTGCAGAATAAGGACATCGCCGAACTGAACGCGATGGCCAAGGATATGGAGGTCGAGAATTTCGGCACCATGCGCAAGCATGAGATGATCTTCCAGATCCTCCGCAAACACGCCGAGAACCGTGGCGTGCTCATTGCCGATGGCGTGCTGGAGATTTTACCCGAGGGCTTTGGCTTCCTGCGCAGCCCGCATTACAATTATCTGCCTTGCCCGGAGGATGTGTACGTGTCGCCTTCGCAGATCCGACGGTTTGATTTGCAGACTGGAGACCAGTTGCAGGGCCGCATCCGGCCGCCCAAGGAGAAGGAGAAATTCTTCGCGCTTCTGATGGTCGATAAGGTCGGCGATGAAGAGCCCGAGAAGGCCAAGGACAAAACCCATTTTGACAACCTCACGCCGTTGTTTCCTGAGGAACGGTTCTTGTTGGAAACCGATCCGGAGGAATACTCCACGCGCGTGCTGGACATCGTCTGCCCCATCGGCAAAGGCACTCGCGGGCTGATCGTGGCCCCGCCGCGAACCGGCAAGACGGTGCTTATGCAAAAGCTCGCCAACGCCGTGCTCAAGAACAACCCGGACACCTACCTCATCATCCTGCTCATTGACGAGCGGCCTGAGGAGGTGACCGATATGCAGCGCACCTGTCTCGGAGCGGAGGTCGTGAGCTCCACCTTTGACGAGCCGCCCGAGCGGCACGTGCAGGTGGCTGAAATGGTCATCGAAAAAGCTCGCCGCATGGTGGAGCACGGTCAGGACGTGATGATTCTCCTCGATTCCATTACACGCCTGGCCCGTGCGTACAACACCGTGCAGCCGCACTCCGGGAAGATTCTATCCGGCGGTGTAGACGCAAACGCTCTGCATAAGCCTAAGCGTTTCTTTGGGGCTGCACGAAACATTGAGGAAGGCGGTTCTCTTACCATTATGGCTACCGCTTTGGTTGACACTGGAAGCCGCATGGATGAGGTTATCTTTGAGGAATTTAAGGGAACAGGAAACATGGAGGTGCATCTAGACCGATCTCTGGTTGATCGCCGAATTTTCCCGTCCATCAATGTTGCCATGAGCGGGACGCGAAAAGAAGAGCTGCTATATCATCCAGACGAATACACCAAGGTTTCAGTGCTGCGCCGCGCCCTCACCGAGGTGCCGGCTGTCGAGGCCATGGAATTGCTGCTCTCCAAGATGCGCAAGACTCCTAACAACATCGCTTTCCTGATGGCATTGGACCTTAAGTAGTTGAATTAGGATCATTGGATTTCCGTCCCAAACTTTCCGAGATCAAATACGGTATGACATTGAACCACATCATTATGGGTGTCTTTGGCGGTGTTTTTATATATCTGACCGCTTGTTCCGATGCACCACAGATTGAGGTATACACCATTCCCAGCGAACCGACTCCGCCTGAGAGCTGGGATTTGGCCACGCCGTTTGGCCCGGAAAAGGCAAGGTTTAGCATCTCCGAAGGCCTGATCGGCTCGGCGAATGTGTCCATGACTGTTCTACAGGGTGATGGCGGTGGTCTGTTGGGTAACGTCAACCGCTGGCGCGGCCAACTGGGGTTGGAGCCGGTGGAGGAAAAGAATTTGAAGGACATGTTGAAACCGGTTGAGGCCCTCGGCGACGAGGCGCGGTTGGTGGATCTCACCGGTACCTCCAAACGATCGCAACTGGAAGAACGCTTGATCGGCGTGATCGCCCCGCAGGGCGAGCTGACTTGGTTTTATAAACTGATGGGCACCCCGGATTTGGTGGAGAAATCGCAGGAAGGATTTTTGGGCTACCTGCCAGATTGGCGTTAAACATGAGCAAAAATCCACTAGTGAAAATCTTCACATCACTGTGGCTAACAGTCACACTCTTGCTCTTTTCGTTGGTGATTATTTTCCTCGGCACCATGGCCCAAGAACCCATGGGACTAAACCCGGCGGTCGACCGGTTTTTTAAAAGCTGGATGGTCGATTGGGTGGCCATGCAAGCGGCGTTGATCAAGTCGGCGGATTTGCTGCAGTGGAATATCCAGCCCCTGCCCCCTAATAAATTGACGGGGGATGGCGGATTGCCGGTCTTTCCCGGGGGATATCTGGTGGGAACATTGCTGCTGATCAACCTATTGGCGGCGTATATTCAACGGTTCAAATGGTCCAAGCAAAAGGCCGGCGTCTACATATCCCATATGGGTATCATCACGTTGCTGGTGGGTCAGATCGTTACCGATGTCCTGCAGGAAGAAAGCTTTGTGCATATGGAACGCGGGGATCGCCGCAATTATTCTGTGTCGTTCGATGACAATGAATTGATTTTCATGCTGCCCGTGGAGAAAGGGGCATCCAATCGCGTGGTCTCGATTCCGGAAGCCATGCTTGCCAAAGGCGCGGTGGTGACCCACCCGGAATTGGACGGACTGGAAATTAAGGTGCTCCGGCAATGGGAACACGCCAAGCCGTTGACCGCCGAACAGTTAGTGAAGCTGGATCAGGAAAAGCAGGGAATAGAGCAGCAGAAGGTGGAGGAAAAGGTGTTCGAGATCATGAACGCCCGGATTGCGGCTATGGAAGTGCATTTGCAAGAGAATCCCGATTCCAAGAAGAGGAAGGATCTGACTCGGGTCAAGGGTCGTTTCTTCGAGGCGCGTAGTCAGGATTTGCAATTGCGCGTGCTGGCCGATGTACTTGGGTTGGTGGGGGAAATGGAAATGCAGATTTTTGGGCTTGATGAGAACGATAAGAAGCTCGTTTTCAACCAGGATTTGGTGAGGGATTTGATTGTAAAGATTCGAAGTTACGAGGATCAGAAAACTATCGGCGGTCTGTTCAACAATGCGACGCAAGGCGTGCTGGGCGGATGTACCTTGTCAGAGTTCGACAGTAACGCCACGGATTTTGTCGAAAAGATCAAGGAGTTCCCAGGCGGGGCCGGAGACAAGATTGTGTCCAACACCGAGAATTTTGTGAAACGAATTCGATCCCAGGCCAAGTTGTTTTACTCGGGTACCACAAAAGGTGGATTGGGAAATCACTTCCGATTTGTTCAGGAACTGCAGCCGACTTTTAGCCAGAATGACCGAAACTTGCCGGCGGTGGTATTCGAGGTGAGTGAAAACGGAAAAGCAATCGGCACCTATTTGGCGAGTTGTTCCAGCGAGTTTGTGCAAACCGTCGAAGGCAAAGAGAATGCATGGAAAATGATTCTTCGCTCGAAACGGCATTATCTGAATTTCAACATGACGCTGGTGAATTTGAAGTGGGAAAAATATCCAGGCACTGAAATTCCTCATAATTTTGAAAGCCGTGTGGTGGTGGAGGATGATCGGGATTCCCGATCGGAGGATATTTACATGAACCACCCTCTGCGCAAGGGCGGTCAAACCTTTTACCAATATCAGATGAACGAAAACCAGCTTGGCGATACAGTGCAAACCGTTTTTCAGGTGGTGCGAAATCCTAACTGGATTACCGCTTATATCGGCTGCGTGATCGTGACGGTGGGCTTGCTATACCAGTTCCTGTATCATCTGTTGAATTTTTCGAGGAAACGCAAACAAAAGGCGGAGGCATGAGCGACGACAAGGAAGCCGGCAAACCGGATATTCAACCAAAATCAGAATCCACCACGCAAAATCCGCTTTGGCCTTGGATTGTGTTTGGGGTCTTTGCCCTGTTATTCGTAATCAAGCCGCTACTGTCTCGTCCCACCGTCAAGGAAGGGTTCGATTATCTTGCTTATGGTAAACTGCCCGTCCTCCTGGGCGGCCGCATCAAGCCTTTGGATAGTGTGGCGCGCAATTCGCTGCTCCTGATCGCCGGCCAACAACGAATCGCTCTGGAAGGCAACGGGCCAAACAAGGAATGGGGGGATCTTTACGAACTGAGCCAAAAATCCAATGGCACCGGGTTGACCTACCAATCCTTCGGGCAAAAATTTTATAAGCGCCCTAAGAAGATGCATCCCACCCAATGGTTGATGGAAGTGATGATGGAGCCGGACGTGGCCGACAAGCGCTTCATCTTCCAGATCAATCACCCTGAACTGCTTGGGGAACTGCAGCTGGAAACGGTAGGTGTAGATAAATCCGGTCTGCGCTTTTACAACTTCGAACAGATGCAGCCGTTTGTGATGTTGCTGCATAAGAAGAAGCAGGGGATTGGGCAGAAGGACTCCTCCGAGCGAGATCCTTATGAACGAGCTGCCTTCAAGCTGGCCCATGCGCTGGAAGTGTACATTCAGCTACGCTACAGCCTGCAACCCAACTTCCTCGCGCTGAGCGAAGGCAACGATCGGCCCAGCGGCATTGAGGATTACGCGGCGGATCTCCAGAAGATGGAAGCTGCCGGCAACGAATTGCGAGAGTATCTGGCTGAACGCAAGGCGTCATTAAATGAAGGCGAGGAGGAATGGCCGCATATTTTTGCGGCTCTGGAATGGCACGCCAAGCAGGGGAAACTGGAAACCTGGGAAACGGAAGGAACAGTGTTTGAGCGCGGCTCTCGGGCCGAGGCTGATACACTGGGTAAACTCTTCTTTGAAGTCGAACGTTCCGGAGGAGTGACCCGGGAGGATTACATGGATCCAACAAAGGAAGACGAACTCGTCCAGAAAATCCGCACCAGCCTACAGCTGCTGGCGCAGCGCAACGAGGGAGTTCAGAGCTTTGCCGGCATCGCGCACGTGATTCAGGATTACCTGCTGGTGGATGACGAGGCGCAGGGCAAGATCGCTCGGTATCTGTTGTTGGTTGAAGGTCCCCTGCAGACCATGGCCACTCGCGCTAACCTGATGATGATTCCGCCTTCCAAGCCCGGCGCCAAATTCATGGGTGATGGCTGGGAAAAAACCGCGCCGGCCACCCTGCATGGCATTGGGGGGATGGGTAAGACGCCCGAGTCGGTCCGCTTTTACGCGACCATGAGCAGCGCCTTCGACGCTCAACAATCCGGCGAGCCTCAGGGCGATCCGGAGGCATTCAACAAGGCAGTGGCCGATTATCGGGCATGGCTGGGGGAAAACGGATTCACCACCGCCATCACCAAGGCGGACGAGGAGCACTTCTTCAATACCTTCGCCCCCTTTGCACGTGCGCAGGGTATCTATGTGATCGCCCTTTTGCTGGCGTGTTTCTCCTGGCTAAAGATGTCGCGCGGTCTGATCAACTCGGCCTTTTATCTGATCGGGCTGGCTTTCGTACTGCACACGGTCGGCTTGATCTTCCGGATGTATCTGGAAGGCCGCCCGCCCGTGACCAACCTCTACTCTTCCGCCGTGTTCTGCGGCTGGGGTGCTGTGTTACTGGGGTGGATTCTGGATAAGATCTACCGCAACGGCATCGGAAGCTCGGTCGCCGCGTTGGTCGGATTCTCCACCCTCATCATAGCCAATCATTTGGCCAAGGAAGGGGACACCATGGAAATGATGCGCGCGGTGTTGGATACCAATTTATGGTTGGCCACGCACGTGGTGATCATCACCATCGGTTATTCCGCCACGTTCCTGGCTGGGTTTCTAGCCATTATCTACGTGGTGCGCGGCGTGTTTACGGCGTCGCTGGGCAAGGAGATCGGTGCCAGTCTTGCACGTATGATTTATGGTATTGTCTGCTTTGCCACGTTGTTCAGCTTTGTGGGCACGGTACTGGGCGGTATCTGGGCGGACCAGTCGTGGGGCCGATTCTGGGGCTGGGATTCAAAGGAAAACGGCGCGCTCATGATCGTGGTATGGAATGCCATTATCCTGCATTGCCGCTGGGGTGGATTTGTGAAAGACCGTGGGCTGGTGGTGCTGGCGCTGGTCGGCAACATCGTCACCGCTTGGTCCTGGTTTGGCGTGAACATGCTGGGCATCGGCCTGCACAGTTATGGTTTTATGGACAGCGCGTTCCATACCCTGAAATGGTTTGCCGTGACGCAGATCCTACTGATGATGGCCGCGTGTCAGCCAATGATGCACTGGGTGAGTGGCGCGAGCCTAGCCAAGACCCATGACCGGACCATCAGTATGATCACGGCCGGAGTCATGGGTGTCGGCATCCTGCTACAAATCGGCGCCTTTTTCATCGATGAAAATAAGGGCGGGCTGATGATGTACTTGGCCTTCGCGTTGGTCAGTACGGGCTTGCTACTCTCCTTCCTGCCGTCTGAATTAACTGGGTCGACTCCCAAGAAGACGGCTTGAGCGCCGACACTGCGAGTCCTGGTTTTCCAAAAGGGGTGAACTACCTCTTTGCTTTTTTCTTCTTCAACTTCCTCTCCTGCATGATGGTGATGGATAGTCCGGTTATTTTGTATGCCGAGAGTCTTGGGGCCAGTGCGACGGTGATCGGATTGATCCAGGGAATCACGCCCTTGATGGTGGTGTTCCAAATTCCGGCGGCGGATCACGTTGGGCGGGTGGGCTATAAACGCTTCATCACCACGGGTTGGACCCTGCGGTTGGTATTTGTCCTGCCACTCATTGCGGTGCCCCTGTTGAGCGGCGTGTTGAATCCTCAAAGTCAACTGGCGCTGGTGATCGGTGCCTTAATCGGATTTAACCTAGTGCGCGGCATTGCTAGCACCGCGTGGTTCCCATGGATCACCGGAATTATTCCGGAGAAAATCCGCGGCCGCTATCTCGCGGTGGAGACGGCCTCTAACAACATCGGTAGTCTGGTCGCTCTGTTGTTGGCCGCGTGGTATCTTGGCAGCACCACCGGGAATAACCGGTTCGCGGTGATGTTCGCGTTCAGCCTCGTTATGGGGGCGGTGAGTCTGTGGTTCATTTACCGCGTGCCGGATGCCGCCGTGACTGAGGAAAACGTCTCGGAAAAGCAACCGGTGTCGTGGCGTGAGATTTGGCAACACCCCAGCTTTCGTAAACTGCTGTGGGTGGCCTTCACTTGGGCGGTGTTGATGGGCGGGTTGATGGGGTTCATCGTGAAATTTCTGAAAGGCCCAGCCGGGTGGCCGGATGATCAGGTACTGTTGGCCAGTGCCATCAAATTCATCGGCGGCCTGAGTTCGCTGTGGTTTTTGCATTCGCGGCTGGACCGCGTGGGCAGTCGGCCGTTGATGTTTGTCTCACTCGGCATTTGGATCGCCATACTGCTGACTTGGACAAGTATGGCCGGCGGGAAAGCGGCGGTGAGTTTTCCTCTGGTGTGCGGAGTGTACCTCGTGTCTGGCTTTGCCTTTTGCACCTTTTACATGTGTCTGAACAAGCTGGCTATGTCCACGGTGCCGGAGCTGGGTAAGAGCCATTTCTTCGCGCTCTTCTCTGTGGTGGGGAGTCTGGCCGTGGGGATTTTTCCGATCCTTTGGGGGGTCATGATTGATGCGCTGGAATCCACCCGAATCGATTGGCTGGGCCTGCAATGGAATCAATTTAGCATTTATTTTGCCGGCCTGCTCGGCGTGTTGCTGGTTTTGACTGTGTTGGTGGCGCGCTTGAACGAAGAGAAGGCGGCCAACCTCAATGAGCTGATGCGCGACTTCATTCGCAACAATCCGTTGCGTGACTGGATGCGCCGTTAAACTAGGGATCCACCCGCACCGGCGTACCAACGCGCACCATCTTGGCAAGGCGCAGGGCGTTCCAGTTGGATAATCGGAAACAACCGAGTGAAGTCGTGCGGCCTACTTTTTCAGGGTCCGGCGTGCCATGTATTCCGAAACCTTCCTGACTGAGGCTGAGCCAAGTGGTGCCCACCGGGTTGTTTGGGCCAGGCGGCAAAATTAATTTTCCTGAGCCGGATTGGGCTTCCGGTGAATTCGGATAATTGGTCGGATCAAACGTGTAGTTGGCTTTCTCCGCAATCGCCGTGATAGTGAGGTTGCCGACGGGCCTTTTCTCCACCTTGGTGGCGATGGAGCAGGGGAACCGCGCGACAATGTTGGTGCTGCCGTCATATACATCCAGCGTGCGTGCCCCGAGCTGTATGTGTACTAGGGCCGCCTGTACAGCGGGTAACTGTATCGCAGTATGTGGCACTTTAACCTGCGTGCCGGCAGTTAGCTGGTTCCAAACCACCGTAGGGTTTACACGCATTAAATAGCGCGGCGAACAGTGATGCTGTTCGGCAATCATCTCGAGGACACTTTCATAGGTCAGCGATTCCTGCTTGGCCTTGGCCGTCCACGATTCGGCCAATGGCCGGACTTGCGCTATTTCATTGGTAGTAATGGTGCGGGTAACAAGCGCGGCTTCCTTGAGTAACAGCTTTACCTTTGTGGCGGCATCCGCTTGGCCAGTGATCGGCAGGCCGTTGCGTTGCTGAAAAACCATCAATGCCGACTGTGTTTGCGGTCCGGAAAAGCCGTCAATCGAGCCGGGTGAATAGCTCAACCTATCCAAGGCCACCTGCACTTCGAAATCTGTCTGTACCGCCCGGGCACGAAACGCTCCGGAATCGACCTCAAATCCCGGGGCATCCTGCTGGCCGGGGTTTGCTTGGGTAAGGCCCAGTTCAGACGCGGCGGTGCGGTTGGTAACCACGGGCACTCCGCGTGAGGCGAGAAACTGATTGGTCTCACCAGTTTGCAACGGTCCGGCTTGGACAGGGGCATTGCTGGTCACCGGTACTTGGATGGTATTCGTGCGATAGATTGTTTCGGTGACCTTTACCTCCTTAATCACCTCTACTTCGCGCACTCCCG
>PVBE012679888.1_pt1 | contig 20653 bp, 10 predicted proteins | sample 1631181 | NCBI WGS metagenome assembly PVBE01 (sample SAMN08397723, study PRJNA350692) | Marine metagenome, whole genome shotgun sequencing project. | isolation source: water | place: Pacific Ocean | collected 2012-04 | reverse complement strand
CCTGGACTCCCTTCTTCCAAGAGGCGCTGCACCTAACCAAGCGGCTTCACGGATTTATTGGGCCATTCGGAAGTATATTCCGTCAATCGCTTCCCGCTCAGGGACCATGCTGCCGGGGGCCAAGAGCCTACGAAAGGAAGAAAGTCGCCTTTCCCCCTATCATATTCTTCGAGCACACGCAGCCGCCTCGCGATCCATCAAGAAGTGAAGATGTTTCTGCATTTCCGATTAGTCTCCACTCAGGCGAACCGCGCAGAAACTTTTTTCCGGCTTCGGCTATTCCATTTTAGAATCCGCGGAACCCATCAAAAGCACGGCAACTGCGATGGATAATCCACGGCAGGGAACCCGGGAACGACACCGGAAAAAAGATCAGACTAGTTCCATCGACGTCTCGAGCCGAGCCGTTCCATTTCTCTACGGAATTTCTCCCGAATATATGCAGGTTGAACTAAGTCCTTGACCGATCGTGCTAGTTTAGACCATAATTCCGGTCCTCGATTCCACTCCAGGGGCGGAGCAGCCGATTCTAGAAGCCATTTAGGGGAGAGCGAGCAATGGCCCTGAAGGTGCGCGATGTGTCGGAGTTGGAAAACGAGCTCATCGCCCTCGGCCATGGACTCGTCGGACCGACCGACACCCTGCTGCGAGACGCTGCGGAGTGGTACGACTCGGAAGGGTGGAAACTCGGCATCCTCGATCGCCAAACCTTGGCTCACATGGCGGAGTGCATTCGCTCTCCGCAAGACGATGAGACGAGAAGCCTTGCGATCGGTGCGCTCCTGGCCATTCAGCGTGACGGATCGAGAGACCCGGAACGTGCGCGATTCCTTGCACGATTCGCGGTCCGCCGGCTGTGTGAGATCACCGGGCGGGTCATCCAGTGGGGAGGGATCGAGATACCGGCCTCTGAGCAGCAGAAAGCGCAGGGTCTCTTCGACGAAGCCCGCTCTGATTCATCATTTTCCGATGCGGATCTCGTAGCCCGTGCATCGATTTTCGTGGAGCAGCACGCGGGGAGCGGAGACATGTTCGGGCGCTTCGCTCGCGATCTCGAAACCCTCCTCGACGTGTTCACCGATGGTGCCGAGAGCGAAGAGGCACGTGAGGTCACGCGTGCCGCGCTCGTCTATTTCGCGGAGGTATATGACGCGATTCCGGATGACCTAGGCCCGGTGGGCCTCCTCGATGACGCATTCGTCGCTCGACGTGCGGTCGAACGACTGCGCCCTGGTCGCTCCGTGTTGGCAGGATACCTCGACGAAGTCACCAGAAAGTGGCCATTTCTCGTAGACATGATTCTTTCGGCCGATGGCCACGAACATCGCGTCAGTGAATTCATGGTGCTGAACGCTGCCATGTTGCTCGAGTCGGTCGAGTCCGAAGAAGAGGGGCCCTGGGGAACTGCCATCGTCACGGGTGAGGCGGGCCCGCTGCCCTTCATGATCGGCTTCGTGAAGGCGTTGTCCGAAATACGTCGATATTCCGAAAATTCTTCGATCCCCGTCTTCGAAGTCGGGCAGCGCCTCGCGAGCAGGGAGACGAAGGCCGAAGTCGAGTTTCAGGGCTACTTTCGACAGGCTGGCGGGATGGGCTTCGAAGAATGCGATCCGGGTTCGGCAACGCACTTCCGCGTCAAGAAGCGGGGCCGAAGGGGCGGTGGGGATGTAACCGAGACGAAGCTAATCGATAACCTGGTCTCCCTCCAGCTCTCCACGCGAGATGCAGGTGCCCTCAAGCGGGGCGCTGCCCCCTTGAGTCGTGAGAGCGCACCCTTAGGACCGCTCGAGAAGACATTCGGGCTGGTAGAGCCGGTGATGGTCCCTGCGAAACCGAAGCGCGTGGTCGTGGTGTCGCCCATCCAGGAAACCCGTGAGTTGGCTAGAACGCTGGAATTACACGGCGTCCCCATCGCGAACTGCTTACCGATGGGGCAGGCCGGACGCACCACCGAGGATCTCCAGTACACACCATGGACGAAGGACGGCCCCGGCGGTAGCCACCTACTGACGGTCGTTCGAACCAGCGAGGACGCGCTGGAGATTGCGGAGGAAGACCCCGACGGCATTTCTGCTGTGGTCGCCGCAGTACGACCCGGCAGTACCGACGCCGCCCATCTCGGGAGGATGGCTAGCGATGACATCCCCGTCATAGCGATCGTAGCGGACCGCGACCTCGAGGCGCAGGAAGCCTTCGCGAAGCACGCCTTTCGGTTTTGGTCGTGGGACGAAGAGTGGCTCTCTCACCTCCACTGGCCGAAGAGGAGCCGCCGGTCCGAGAGCCATCCCATTCATTCGTATGAACAGCGGTACGAGGCCCAGTCGACCGCTTCGGTCCGCACCGAATCGCTCGAACTGGAGGCGCTGGATTCGGCTTACGTTTCCCTACGAGCGCTCGAGCGCTACGCGAGAGAGCGGGAGGACGAGGAACTGGAAACGATCTGCGCACAGGGCTTTGGCGCAATGCTCGGATTGTGTCGCCACTGCACCGCCTCGACCGAAGGGGAGGACTTGGGGCTCGCCGAGATCCGGGACCGGATCGAACTTCGCGCCCAGTGGTGGCCGGATGAAGTGGCCGACACGGCCCGCGCCGTGTCGACCGCGCTCGAGTCCGCCGCGGAATCGCTTCGATCGCACAACCCCAAGTACGAAGCCCTCGTGCGCTGGCTCGGCAAGAATCCGAGCGGGAGCATTGCCGCAAACCAGCGTGTCCGCGCGCAGGCGATCACGTGCTCGGAGCTCGTGGGCGGCGACTGGCTTGCGGCACCGGGGCGGGCTCGCCCACATGGTCCCCTCGTCGTCACGGGCTGGCTTGACAAGTCGACGATGGAACGGATCCTCATCCCTCCCGCGGCGCCGAACGTGACACTGCTCCTCTATGGGCCGGAGCAGGAATGGTATGCCTCGTTGCGGAAGCGCAGGAATCGATCGCGCGACCGCGTGCGCCGCCTGGTCGACCAGCGCTCACCCATTCGGATCCCGAAGGGCGTCGAGAAGGCAGGAGCCGCGCCGGAAAGAGCCCCGCAAGAGGACTTCTTCGTCGACACGGTCCTAGACCGCGCCCGGCGGGTGCAGGTCCTCGGGCGCCTTGGAAGAGCCGAATCCGGTGAGGAGGTCGCCGCTCAGCTCGTGTACTTCGCAGGCGGGCACTGGGCGCCCTTTGGTTCGAATCACCGCGTGAATACGGTGACCCACCTCATGGGGTCGGCCCGCGAAGTGGATGCAAAAAACGCTGAGGGCCTACGAGAGCTGGCGATCTCCGAACTACGCCAGGGCGACATGGTGGTGCTCGTTCGCGGTTCGAATCACGACGCGATCAGGCACGCCGCTGACAAAGAGCTCCCGCATGGTGCGCGAAAGGATGCGGGCGAATGGCGCGACGCGTTACGCCGCTATATCCGGCAGCACTCACTCCGCGAGCTTCGACGAAGTCTTGCGCGGCACGGCTGCAAGCGAGCTCAGTCAACTATCGACGGTTGGATCAGCGACAGCCTCACGATTGGTCCCAAGGGTTACTTTACGGGAACTATCGAAGCCATTCAGAAAGCCACAGAGGACGAGCAACTCCTAACGAACCTCAAGCGGTGCAAGGAGGCGATCCAACTGGTTCGCAGCACACATTTCCGGGTTGCAAACGATCTCGCACAAACGGTGCTCGCGAATGCACGCGAGTGGCTGGACGCCGAGACGCCGCCCGAGGAACTGGTCGAAGTCGATGAGCGACTCGTCTTGTTGACGGTCGACGGCGTCGATCCGGAAGCCGTGATGGTGGCGCGGAGTTCCCTCAACCGCCTGCGCGAGGCTTAGGCACCCTCCTTGACCGAATCGGCCGAGTCCCCTGCGCCCACGCCGCCGAAGACGGCGCTCGAACTGCGGGTCCAGCTGCTCGATTTCCTCGACCAAGACCTCGTTGGCCCCGCGCACGGCGAGAAAGAGGTCCTCGTCGAGGAACCGCCGAACATTCGCTATTCGGCCGGCGTCCTCTTCCCGCTCGAATCGCGGCGCAACGAGTCCGAAGCGATCGGTGGGGTCGATGGCGAGACGGCCGAGGACCCGGACGAGAACGAACCGGTCGTCCTCGAGACCGAACCCACCGACCCCTCGAATCTCGGCGGGGGCTCCAAGAGCGAATCGGAAGGTGCACACGACGATACGGTGACCCTCTCGAACTCGTACCGACCCGCGGCCATGGGCTTGAGCTTCATGGTCGACCCGGCCGTCGAGACATTCGAGGTCGCGATCCGAGGTGCCAAGTATCGGCGAGGATTTCTCGACGACCCCGAGCGACCCAAGCCCGTCCAAACCTTCGTTCGCGAACCCCTCGGACTGCCGCCGCTGGCCCTGGACATGCGTTGCCCAGCCGGCTCTGCCACGTCGGACCACGAGGTGTACACGGGGCTCCACATGCGGTGCGTCCTCCGCAAGCGGGCGAGTGGAATCCTCGTCACCCTGAGCCTCTACAACCGGACCGTTACAGGGCTCGGATCGGCGGAGACCTTCTACCAGGTCGGCTTCACGGTTTCGGTACCAGACGGCACACCCGCGTTCCTCGAGTACGAATCCCTGGAGGGCATTCCGGACGACGAAGAGGAAACGGCACTCGCAATGCTCTACCGCAAGCGAAGGACGTTCGCCGCGGGTCACGGCTGTGCCGCCGATTGGGAACGTACTGAGGACGACCGCACGGACCGAGTCGGCACCGCCGTCATCCCGCGCGTCGTCGTCCCTCCCGTCGACCCGGTCTCGGGAGATCATCCCTACCTCGACATGGACTTCCTCCGGGGCAACTGCTCGGCCCCCGAAACCGACATCCCCGCGGCGCTGGAAGGACTCTGTGCGGGCTACGAAGAATGGATCGACGCGCGCGAAGCCGAGGCTCGAAGCGAACTTGCGCCTCGCTTCGAGCGGAGCGCCGCAAAGCACTTGCACCTTTGCCGCGTCGCAGTCGACCGGATGCGCACGGGGATCGACCTGCTCTCGAGGGACGGAAAGAGCCTCGAAGCGTTCCAGATCGCGAATCGGGTGATGCTCATGCAGCAGCACCACTCGAAGCTTCGCCGCACCCTCGATGACCCGTGGGAGGGCCTGCCTCGAAACGCGTCGGAATATGGGTCGGACTGGAACGCCCGCCGGGGCTTTTGGCGCAGCTTCCAGATCGCATTCATCCTGATGACGATCCCAGGCGTCGTCGACCCGGAGGCTACGGTCGATCTCGGCGACGGCCCCACGACGGAACGCGACCTCGTCGACTTGATTTGGTTCCCGACCGGTGGCGGCAAGACGGAGGCCTATCTCGGCCTCACCGCCTTCACGATCTTCCGGCGGCGACTCGACGACCCGGAGGATTCGGGCTGCAAGGTCTTGATGCGCTACACGCTGCGCCTCCTCACCAGCCAGCAGTTCCAACGCGCCGCCTCCATGATCTGCGCCTGCGAACTCGTGCGGCGGGAGGACCTCGAACGATTCGGCACGAGTGTTATCTCGATTGGCCTCTGGGTGGGCCAGTCCTTGACGCCGAACCATGAGAAGGATGCCTTGCGCGCCGTGTCGTCGCTCGACAGAGCCAGCACGGAAGGTCCCAATCCATTCCAACTCCTCTCTTGTCCTTGGTGTGGCACGAAACTCGACGACCCCCGCCGGCTCGGTTACACCGAGCGACGGCGGCGAATGATCTTCCAGTGTCCGGAAGGAGGAACCGATTCGAGCGAAGGCTGTCCGTTCTCGACGCGGCGCCATCGTCTTCCCGTCTGCGTCGTCGACGAATCGATCTACGCTGATCCGCCAACGCTCATCATCGGCACGGTCGACAAGTTCGCGATGCTGGCGTGGAGGGATCAAGCGAGCGCGCTCCTGCGTCGAGGAGGCGGCCCCGAACTCATCATCCAAGACGAGTTGCACCTCATCTCCGGCCCACTCGGTTCGATGGTGGGCCTGTACGAGGGCGTCATCGACTACCTCTGCTCCATGGACGGAACGCGCCCCAAAGTCATCGCTTCGACCGCAACGATTCGCCGCGCCGAGGTCCAGTGCAAGGCGCTCTACGACCGAAAGATGTTCCAGTTCCCCCCGGCAGGCCTCGACGCCTCGGACACCCACTTCGCCGTCGAGAACCCGGAGGCGCCAGGGCGCATGTACGTTGGGCTCCTGCCCACGGCCGCCTCCTCCCCGTTGACGGCACAAGTGCGAAGCGTCGTCGCACTTCAGCAGGGGGCGGTCCTCGTGGGCAAGGGCGCGCCCGCCGAGGCGATCGATCCTTACTGGACGTTGGTCCAGTACTTCGGAAGCCTGAAGGAGTTGGGGCGCGCCGCGACCTTCATCTCGGCCGACATCCCCGAATTCCTGCCGGTTGCGCACCGCCGCCTCGGCTTGAAGCGCGAGGACGACCCGGACTTGCGCCGCTGGATGAACACCAGCGAAGAGCTCACCAGCCGCAAGAACGAGCACGAGATCCCCAAGATCCTCGAGCGCCTCAGGGATCGCTACGAGCCGGGCGCGCGCTTCTCCGATCAGGCGCTCGATACGGTGCTCGCCTCGAACATGATCTCTGTTGGCGTCGACATCGACCGCCTGGGGCTCATGATGATCGTGACCCAGCCCAAGGGAACCTCCGAATACATCCAGGCCAGCAGCCGGGTCGGGCGCTCCGCGGAAGGACCCGGCCTCATCTTCACGCTCTACAACCCAAGCCGCCCCCGCGACCGATCGCACTACGAAGACTTCCGCGGCTACCACGATGCCTTCTACCGCTACGTCGAACCCACCAGCGTCACGCCCTTCTCCCCTCCTGCGATGGAGCGCGCGCTGCACGCGGTCTTGGTCATCGCAGGCCGCCACATCGCAAACTGGCAGTCGCCCGGAGAGATCGACGTCGCCGACCCAGCGTTCGCTTCGTTCGTCGAGTTCCTGCGAAGGCGCGTCCAGGCAACCGATGCCGACCACCTCCCCGAGTTCGAGGAGATCCTCGAGGACCGTCTCGATGACTGGAACCACCGGCGCCCCAAGGCGTGGGGGGTCATGATGGGCGACCGGGACGAGTCTATGCTCATGCGACCCGCGGGAAATGAGCCGGGGGAGTCGGAACTCCGCAGCTGGGAGACGCCCACGTCGATGCGAAGCGTCGACGTGGAGTGCGAGGCCCAGGTCGTGCCGCGTTACATCGGTGGCCCCGAGGAGGCTTGATGGCAAGGCGAATCACACGCAGGGCACAGTCCGTCGTTCCGTTCGGAGTGGGATCGATCGTCGAGTTCGAGAACGAGGCGCTGATGCCCACCGGCCTCGACGCCTGGCCCGATCTCCGAGCCGAACGCATCTACGACGACCGCCTGGCCAGCCGCCTGCACGTGAAGTACTTCTGCCTCCCGCCGCCCAAACCCGAACGGGGTGGCCCTGCCGGCACGATGGCTCGGCTGCCGTACGTGCGCTTCCCCCAGTGGCACTTCTGCCCGCGGTGCCGAGCCCTGCGGAAGGTTCCGCTGTTCGAGAACCAACGCCCCCGCTGCGACAACGCGATGAGATCGCCGCGACTCGGCGACAAACCGACGTGTGCCGAGCGGCCCGAGCGTTCCCGGCCGCGTGTCATCCCCCTGCGCTTCCTCGCGGTCTGTTCGGAAGGCCACGTCGAAGACTTCCCGTGGTCGGCTTGGGCCCACAGCCGCGCCGACGAAGGAGGACTTGCCAAGGCGACTTCGTGCGGCAACGAAGTCCTCTACTACTACTCCACGAAGCGCGGCGGCCTCGGTGGGCTGATCGTTTCGTGCGACCACTGCGGCCGCAAGCGAAGCCTGTTCGGGGCGACTGCGAAGGGGGGCTTGAAGGGCTGGCCCTGCACCGGCCAGCGGCCATGGCTTGGCGAGGGCGGAGCCGAGAAGTGCCTCGCGGAGCCCACCCAGGACGGGCCTCCCGTGATGCTCGGGATCCAGCGCGGCGCCTCCAACTTCTACTTCCCCGAGGTCTCGAGCTCGATCCTCATTCCCCCGTACTCCACACGCTTGCGGCAAGTCCTGAACGACGGCCGGGTGATGCAGGCGCTCGAGGACGCTTCCGGAGCAGACGGTGAGGTCGCAGAGAGCGTCTTCACTGCGTTTGCGAGCCTCTACAGCCTCGAACCCGACCTGCTTCGCGAGGCCTTCACGGCTCGGCGGCAGGAGGAGGCTGCTGCAGGAGACGCAACCGAGGCTTCGTTCCGACACGCCGAGTACTTGGCGCTTGGACAAGAACGGAGGGAGAAGGATGATGCCCTCACGTGCCGACCCCAAGACATGGCGGCCTACGCCCCGCTCGTTCAGGAGGCGTTCGTTGCCGTCACGCTCGTGGAACGATTGACCGAAACACGCGCCCTGACCGGCTTCTCCCGGATCGAGCCTGGTGAGCGACGGTCCCGCGCGCTTAGCCTGGAGCGCGTTCGCTGGCGCCCCGCATTTCGCGTTCGAGGAGAGGGCATCTTCCTGCGCCTCTCCTCGACGCGCCTGGCCGCCTTCGAGCAGGCCTCGGCGAGACGCCTCGACCCCATGCTCGGGCGAGCCGTCGAAGTCGACCGAAGCCCCCTGCCTTTGGGACCCGGCTTGGTCCTCGTACACACTCTCGCCCACCTGCTGATCAAGCGCCTGAGCTTCGAGGCGGGCTACGGGGCGTCTTCGATTCGCGAGCGCATCTATTACGCCCCGACAGCCGACGAGACGACCATGGGCGGACTCCTGCTCTATACGGCTGCGGGCGATGCCGAGGGGACGCTAGGCGGTCTCGTCGGGCTAGGTCGAGCCGGCGTGTTGGAGCGGGTAGTCGCGGGCGCGCTCGAAGACGCGCGGTGGTGCGGCTCGGACCCGATCTGCCGCGAAAGCCCCGGACAAGGCCCCGAGTCCCTCAACCTCGCCGCGTGCCACGCCTGTAGTCTCCTGCCCGAGACGAGTTGCGAGTTCCAAAACCGAACCCTCGACCGAACCGCGGTGCTGGAATACTTCGGACGCGCCTAACGCTTCACTCGCGGTGGCTCAGCCGTTCCGGCGTCTCCGCCGCACCAACCGCTCGATCCTGCGCGCCGCGGCAGCGGGGGCCTCGTGCTCCCAGACGCGGACGACGCGCCAGCCCGCCGCCTCGAGACGCTCGTTCGTATTGGCATCGCGGCGGCGATTGGTCTCGAGCTTGTCGCGCCAGAACGCGCTGTTGGCCTTTGGCATCGTCCCGTGCTGGGGACAGGCGTGCCAAAAGCAACCGTCCACGAAGACCACCACCCTCGCGGGGCCGAACACGATGTCAGCATGGCGTCGAACGGCCTTCAGTGGACGCCGATGGATGCGGAAGCGAAGCCCCATGCGGTGGAGGCCGGAACGGAGTGCTCGCTCGGGGCGCGTGTCCTTCGAGCGGTTCGCTTGCATGCGGTGCCGGGCGGCCAACGACGAGGCCTTCGGCACCTTCGAGCGCACAGGCGTCTTCGCAGACGGCATGCGGTCAGCCCTGGTCGATCAGAGCCTGACGATGCTCCCGCAAGGCATCGAGCATCCACGGGAACTTGCTGGCGAGGCCAGACCGCTCCAAGCGAAACAGGATGCCGGACGTCGCCTTGAGGGAGAGCGGCTTGGGCTCGTGCTCGAGGAAGCGCTGCAAGGGTTTCGTCTCGAGGGGGAACGGCCAGCGGGTGACGTGCATAGCACGCCAACGTCCTCGCTCGTCTCCCCACGCGGAAACGGGCCAGGAGCGGTCAGCCTCGATCGGCACGTCCTGGTCGTGCGCATACTCGCCAGACGCGGCGGGGCACGCGAGCCGGGCGCCAATCCACTTCGCTACGTCGACGGTGACCGCATTGCCCACGAGTTTCCAGCGCAAGGCGTCGCCGCGCGGTTCCGGCTTCGCCGATTCCGTCCAGCCGGCCTCGAAGCCCTGCAAGCGTTCCGCGTCCTGGATGTCAGGCGTCACGACACGCTTCCCCGTTGCGCCGTCCGGCAAGACGATGGCCGGAGGCGATGGAATGCCGATGGTCGAGCCACCCTTCAGCGTTGGCACGGCATCGGCCGCGGCACCCAAGCCCCGGTTGCCCTCGGTCCAATAGAACCCGAGCGGCCGGCGCTCGTTGGGGACGGGCTCCGACTGCGGGCCCGCTTCGTCCGCGAACAACACCCGCCGCGGGTCGAGGGCATCGCGCCACGAAGCCAGGAGGAACACGCGGAAGCGGCGCTGCGGAATGCCGAACGAACGCGTGTCGACGACCCGGTAGGCCCAGCGGTATCCCATCGACTCGAGCTCACCGATGATGGTGTCGAGCGCCGCCCCGCGCCCGAGTTGCAACATGAAGGGAACGTTCTCGAGCAACAAATACGGAATGGCTCTCCGCGCCTCGATGCGTTCCCTCAGCAGCCGCAAGACTTCCTGGATCAAGCTCGAGCGTTCGCCACCGAGCCCCGCCGTCGCCCCGGCTTGGCTGAGATCTTGGCAAGGGAAGCCTGCCGTGATGAGCTGGGTACCCCGGGGAATCCGCTTCTTGGCAGTGCGCCCCACCCCAATTGCGGTCACGTCGGCCTGGAGCCAATCCCGGGGCCCCTGCGCCGGCGGCGAGAACTCCTTCTCGAGGACGCGCCGAGCGGCAGGGTCGATCTCGCAAAGCCCTCGCCCCACGTGGCCGCCGCCCTTCGCGAGACCAAGCTCGATGCCGCCGATCCCGGCGAAGAGCCCGAAGACACCGAGCGGTTCCTCCGTTCGACCCAGCCCTTCCACTTCGGTATGCGCACCGAGCCCCCACTTGCGCGGCTCGGGCACCCGGCCCTGCTGACTCGAACGGCTCATCCGCCCCCTCTCACCCATGGGCAAGCTATCGGAGCCAAACGACCCTGCCAACCGCACCGCCCCAAGACCAACATGACTTCCAGACTGGACCCAGACTATGATGATCCCCCCTTCGTCTGGAGTCCCCTATGACGGCTGACCGACACGATGACAACCCCCTCATCGCCCGCAGCGATTCGGACCTCGAAGTGGGCCGGACCTATCGTGGTGAGAGCGCCAGCCTTGGCGACGAACCCATCCAGCGCCTCCTGCGGTGCGGGAACATGGGCGGTTTTCGGATACTCGGCAGCATCACAGCCCGAACGCTCGAGCTCGTGTCGCTGTACACGACGTTCGGCGATTCTCTGTGGCCCGACCAGTACGACGCGAGCTCGGGCCGGTTCACCTACTACGGCGACAACAAGAAACCAGGCCGCGACCTACACGACACTCCGCAACACGGAAACGCACTGCTGCGGGAGATCTACGCCGCCCTGCATGTTTGGCCGAACCGACGCAAGACCGTGCCACCGGCCTTCGTGTTCGCCAGCAGCCCGGTTCGCAGCGGACGCGCCGTACGCTTCCTCGGGGTTGCGGCACCGGGAGCTGCGAACCTCGACGAGACGGAGGACCTCGTGGCACTGTGGCGCTCCGTCGGCGAGGAGCGCTTCCAGAACTACCGGGCGGCCTTCACGCTTCTCGACATTCCCGTCGTGCCCCGCGCCTGGATCGAAGCGCTCCACGCAGGTGAAGCCATCGGTCCGCACACACCAGCGGCCTGGCGGTCTTGGGTCGAAGAAGGCACGTACCGAGCACTACAGGGTGGCTAAGCCGGTCGACGCTGGGACGCAACGCCACGACGACGGGAGTGGACCAATGACTGGAGGTCAGCAAAGGACCCTACGAGCTTCTACGGGGCCATTTCACGAAGATCTCCGAATGGACGACACCCCATCGCCTTGCCGATAGTCCCGTCCGCTGCTCGCAGGAGAGAACGACCTAGACAGGAAAGAGCCCCCGAAGGCGCTCCTCGAGACGGAGGAGCAGCTCCCCAAAAGCTACCCAGCCCTAGCCACTGCTCAGGGAAGGACACGACATGGCCAAGATGATTCCTAGCACTGTCGACCCCGAATCCACCGAATCCGAAAAGGTCGTATACGAGCGCCTGCGCAGCCAGCTTCCCGACAGCTGGACCGTCATCCACGGAAAGCGCTTCGTCCTTCCGGCGAAGGGTCCCCACAGGATCAAGGAAGGCGAAGTCGATTTCTTGGTCCTCGACCCAAAGCGCGGGTATCTCGGCATCGAGGTCAAGGGCGGTGGAATCGAACGTGACGCGGATGGCTGGTTTCGCCGCGAGGGCAGCAGCGTACAGCGAATTCACCGCGATCCCGGGCGTCAGGCACAGGATGGCGTGCACGGCATCGCCAACTACTTGCGCGAACACCCGCTATTCCAGGCCCTTGGCCGGGGTCCGCGTTACGGATGGGGCGTGTGTATGCCCTTCCACGACATCGAAGGATCGCTAGGGCCCGAACTTCCGGAAGCATTCATCCTCGATCGTGCCGACCTAGATGACCTACGGTCTCAAATGGACCGGCTCTTTTCGGCAAACGGCGTCGAGGGCCCGCCCCTGCTCGAAGGCGTAGCCGATACCTGGACGAAGGCGCTCACCCCCGTGTTCCGGCTGGTTGCCCCGCTTTCGAGCCGGCTTGCCAATGCGGAGTCGAAGCTCTTTCGCATGACGGGCGAACAGATGGGCATCCTCGACAATTTGGCCGAGACAACGCGGGTCGGCGTGAAGGGAGCTGCGGGCACCGGCAAGACGGTGGTGGGCTTCGAGCAGGCAAAGCGGCTTAGCGCCGAAGGGCTTCGGGTGTTGTTCCTTTGTTACAACAAGCCGCTCGCAGACGAGCTTGCAGCGAGTGCGCATGATTTCACCGTGCGTACCTTCCACGCTCTGTGCGGCGAGATGACCCGCGCCGCGGGCGTGCGTTTCTTGCCGCCCAAGCGCGGCGAGGAAGACCAGGGTTTCTGGGAGACGGAAGCACCCGACCTGCTGTCGAGCGCGCTCGACAGCTTGCCCGACGATCGCTACGACGCCGTAATCATCGACGAAGGCCAGGACTTCAAGGAGTACTGGTGGATCGTGATCGAGCGGTTGCTGCGCGACCCCGCCGAGAGCCGGCTCTGGGTCTTCTACGACCCCAACCAGGACCTCTACGGCGGCGGTCCCGTCGAAACGCTCGGGCTCATGCCCGCACGCCTAAGCTTCAACTGTCGGAACACGAAGAACATCGCGCGCTTCTCGTCTTCGCACATCGAGCAAGAACCCAAGCTCAAGCCCGATGCGCCAGACGGCGCCGGCGTCATGGAAGTCCAGTGCACTGACGAGAAGGCAATGACCGAGGCGGTTCGGAAGGAAGTGCATCGACTGGTCGTGGACGAGAAGGTGCCTGCCGCTGACATCGTCGTGCTATCGCCACTGGGCCAGAGCAGCCCAAGTTGGCGTGCGAAGCGCTTGGGAAACCTCGAACTCGTCGATTTCCAACAGGCACCCGCTGCGAACCAACTGCGTTTCGGTTCTCTCCAGCGCTTCAAGGGGCTCGAAGCCGATGCAATCATTTTGTGCGATATCCGACCGAGTGATCCACTCTGCTCGCCCAAACACTTGTACGTCGGGACCTCGCGAGCCAAACATATCTTGAGTGTGCTCTCGTACGAGGGCTACCGCCCCCCTAGGCAGCCGTGATCACTCCGGGACTGCCCGCAGGTGCTCGTGACGCACGAGCCACTCGAAGTGTTCGACCGTCCGCGCGGGGAGTGGTTCGCCTCGAATCAACACCCCGAGTTCCATGTTCACGGTCATGGCGAATTCGGTGAGGTTCGCGCTCGACACGAAGAGCAGATCCTCGTCGGCAACGGCACACTTCGCATGGAGGGTGCCTTCGAGGCTGCCTCCATGCCTGCGCGCTTCACGCGGCCAAGCGTAGACCGTGGCCCGTTTCGCGATCGCCGGACCCAGCCCCTTCAAGGCCGAGAACGTGAGACGCCCCTCACTCTCCTCCTTCGATTCGAGCACGAGGCTCACCCCGACCCCGCGCTCGGCGGCGTCCAGCAGTGCCTTCCGAATGTCCGGTACCTTGTAGCAAGCGAACGAGACGATCCAGAGCGATTCGCGCGCACTTTGGATCACCTCGAGGAGCGCCTGATCGGTGCGGCGCAGCATGCCAGTCGGGGAGGAAGGCCCCGTCCACACCAACTCGAGACGCCGCGCCGCTCGGTTCGCGCGATGCGCCGCCGCGGCGGCGCGCAGAGCTACACCCAAACCACGCGCCCCACCGTACTCGGGCGCTCGTTCCCAAACCGCCATGATGGCAGTCAACTCGCCACGTGCCCACGGATCGGCGATCGCCGTCGCCACGGCGGACCTGGGTCGACCTTCGAGCAAGCGGCGAGACGAGCTCTCGATCTGGGCCTCGGGCACGCGTTCGGCCAAGGCGGCAATGCGTACGAACGGGGGCGACCCTTCGTCTGCCGACATGCGTCTACCGATCGGCCTGCAAGACGTGGTCGAAGAAGCCGAAGGAAGTGCCCGAGACCTTCTCGATGAGCGTGGAGCGATCGAGGTATTTGTTGCCCGACTCGCACGAAGTCTCGGACGCAAAGCCACAGGCATGGCACGCGGCCCCGTGCAGCGTCGGCGCACCATCGGCACCCGGCACGTGCTCGGCGCACAGCGGGTCGGAGGCGCACAGGCGAATCGCTTCGAGTGCCTGGTAGAGGTGGCGCGCGAGCGCCGCGGGTTCCCCCTGACTCACCAAGCCACCCAACGTGCCCTCCGAATCCGAGGCCGCTGTGTAGAGCAGGATGCCCGCCATGGGGCTGCCAAGATCAGGCGAACGCGAATAGATGCGCTCGCGGATGCTCGCCGCGGTATAGCCACACTCGATGGCGAGCTGCCGGATCAACGCATGGGACAAGGTGTGCAGCAAGACGAAGCGCATCCCGGGGAAGTTGCCCTCCGGCGGTTCGATCTTGCGAACCTGCCGAAACGAGCGGTGGGCGCCCATCAGCTGCCGCTCGGCTGCGGCCACCTGGGCGTTCTGCTCCCAGCGTGCCACTTCTCCTTCCTCGAGCTGCAGGAAGATGCCTTCGCCTCGCGTCTCGGAAGCTGGCACCCAACTGGGCTGGGCGCGCGCTAGCGGCACCCGGCGAATGTCCGGAATCTCACTGACGTCCGCGTAGTCGCCCGGCGACAGGATGCGCGTAAAGCCAATCTGCGCCTGCACGGCACGCAGGCGATCGAGCCGGACGACCTTCTCGACGACCGCCTCGTAACCCGGCGGCGGAGGCTCCTCCGTGAGTTGGAAGTCTCGACTGGCCAGCGCGGGATCGGGCTGCGAGAACACGTCCCATTCGGCCTCCTTGAGCTGAATGGTGTCCACCCGTGCGTCTTCGTCGGTGTCGCCTCCCTCGTCCTCTGCTCGCTTTGCCTGCACGGCGGCCCAAACTTCTTCGTCGCTCCATGCGGCCAAGGCATCGAGGTTGCCCGCTCTACGAAACGCCTCGACGATTTCAACCGACTTCGCAAGATCGAGCATCACCCAATTCTCACGTACCGCTTGTTCGAGCTGGCCCGCATCGGACGGAATCGACAGTGCCGAAACAGTCACGGCGAACCAAGCGTTCGAAGCCCCCAACAACATCGACTTCGCCTCGGCATCGCACTTCTCTTCTACGCCCGTGTGAGGGTGTTGCCCGCGACAAACCCTAATCAGATCCTTTCCCTGATCGGTGAAGGCCGCGGTCATCGGAAGAGACTTGGAACACGTCTCACACTTCACCGTGATGTCGTCCGCCTGTGCGGAGACTCCGAATTCGTACAGGCGAAGGGTCGAGCGACAGTCGGAATCGCCTTGGTGGACGAACCGATGCCAGGGGAAGTCATCGAGATGACCGTTTTCGCAACTGCGCACGAAACGGACGGGAATCACGTGCGGCTTGCGAGCCTTTGCGCAATTCGCGTGGACGAAGCCGCTGCGATCCGGACGGAACCGATTGCGCTTGAGCTCGAAGACACCCTGGTCGAGTGGAGCGATGAGATCACACATTGGGCACTTGACCCAACTCGGGAAGGCGGCGACCGGCACGCCCTTCAATGCATCGGGGTCGAACGGATCAGGGCGTTCCGCGCTTTCGGGGACGGGCGGTGCCACGAGCCGCTGCACCTGCCCCCCCAAGTGGTTGCGGACGACCGCCAGCAGACGGTCTTCGGAGATCACACGCCGCCCGTCCGGCGGCTCCCACGCATCGAGCCCGAGCACGACTGCGGATACCCGGGGCAAATCGACGATCGAGCCGACGCCAAAGGTGTGGATGATTTGGCTCGGGCGAATCTCGCCGACGGAAAATCGTTCGAAGTCCGTCATCCCTCATCCCCTCCACCACCAGCGGGCCGACGAAAGCGTGTTGGATCGTCGACCAAGATGAAGTTCGACATCGGCTCGACGTCTCGCAACGAGTTGAGGCACGTAAACGTGTCCCATCCCACGTCCGAGGGTTGCTCGAGGAGCGGGACGGTCGTTCCGTCTCGCTTGCCCTTGTAGGCGAGGTTGCCACCGCTGCCCGCGGCACCGCGCGCGAGCCAGTCGTCGACCCGGCGAGCCAGTTGGTCGCGAACTCTCGCGCCCACATCGTGCCGACCCGTTGCGCCTTCCGCCCGCTGCGCGATCGCTTCGATCGCCCGTGCGACGTTCGGATGGTCGCGGTCGAACTCGGAGGCCCGGTCATTGCCATTCAAGTCTTGGCCACGAAGCCGCACTAGGGCTACCAGCAAAGCGGTCAATCCGCGGTCGATGGCGCGCGGGGCGAAGGGTGTGACCGACAGCGACTCGACCCGCTCGTAGAACGTCGCGTGATAGTGCTCGAAACGTTCGTAGTGCGAGAGGTCGCGGGGCCGCGCCCAGTTGTAGACCGTGCACACCACCCCCGGGTGGTGACGCCCGACCCGACTCGTTGCCTGGATGTATTCGGCCGTCGTCTTCGGCTGCCCGGCTACCACCATCAAGCCAAGACGTTTCACGTCGACGCCCACGGACACCATGTTGGTCGCGAGCACCGCATCGTAGGGCCAGGGCTTCGAGAGCCTCTTGCCCTCCTTGCGCTCCTGCCGGCGAACCGCTTCGTCCACCGGGTCGAAGACGACCTCGAGGCGGTCGAGGATCTCCGGGATGTCGCTCGAGGACTTTCGAGACGTCAGTTCCTCGGGCGGGCCGAGACGGCGATTGCCGAGCCCGCGGAACTCGCCGATCTTGCGCATCCGCTGGCGTACGTCGTCCTCGACGAGCCGCCGCATCCCGGCAAGCTCACGGATCGAGTTGAAGTAGCCGAGCAGCGTCATCCATGGGTCGGCGGCCACCCCATAGCGGTCGTAGAGCGACTGGCCCGCCCCGAGGTACGCCATGTAGACGCGGATGAGCACGGCCTTCAAGCGCTTGCCTGGCGCACAAATACCCAGGTAGAGACGCCCGGGGTCGTCTTCGCTGGGTGTTCGCTGCACGGAGAAGAAGTTGTCGTCGACCGACGTCCCTGCCGGCGGGAACACCTCGACTCGGCGCATAAACAGCCCGTTGACCTGCGCTGCCGCGTTCCGAATCGTCGCCGTCGATGCGATGACCTTCGGGCGCACTCGCTTGCCACCCACTTCCCAGGAACACAGCTCGTCGACGGCGGTCTCGTAGAGCCCCGCCATCGAACCCAGCGGCCCACTGATGAGATGCAATTCGTCCTGGATGATCAAGTCCGGCGGCCGCAACGGCCCGGCGGGGACACTGCGAACCGCAGGGAAGCTTCCCTTCTTGGGGTGCCTCATCGCGTCGTCGACGTCCGGCGAGCGGAAGCCATGGCGCGGGCAGTCGCCATCGACTTGCCCGAAGAGCATCTGGGTCATCCCGTTCCAAGGCATCTGCGCGAACTTGTCGGCCGTGGCGATGATGAGCGAGGGCAACAAGCGGTAGAGCTCTTCGTCCACCACCACCACGGGGAGGCCCTCTCCCGCCGAACGCCCGCGTGTGAAGGTGCAACGCGACTGGCGATCGCCGCAGTAGGTAAGCACCCGGCCACGGCCCTTGTTCGGGGGCTCGGCCTCGATGTCCTTCCCCGGATCGATCCGCGAGCCACACCACGGGCAGTGGGGCAACTGCGCCGGCGAACTTCCACCGTCCCCATCGTGATACCCATGGGCATTGCGCTGCTGGCTCAGCCAGTTCGCGGCATCGTCGATGTTGTTGGGAGTGGCCTTCGCCCCCACCCAGAGACCGATGCGGAAGGGGTTCTTGCCCCACTTCGCCTCGTCCTCTCGTCGGATCACCTCGCAGGCACAGATCAAGGCCGCGGCTCGCTGGAACTGCTGGAGCGTCAGCAGCCGCAGCGTGTAGCGCATGATCACGGCCACTCCGTGCTCGCCGCTTCGTCCCTCCACCTCGCCCTCGAGTCGGCGCAGGGCCAACACGAACGCAGCAAGCCCCAAGTAGGCTTCGGTCTTGCCGCCGCCCGTGGGGAACCAGAGCAAGTCGGCCACGGCCTCGCTTTCGTGCGACCGATCGGGGTGGTCGAGCTGGGCCGTGCTCTGCAAGTTCAAGAGCACGAACGCGAGCTGAAAGGGGCGCCAGGAGTGGTTGCGCGGCTCGGCCTCGATCGCTGCGAGGTCGGCCTCCTCGCCGCGGCGCCGCTCCTCGGCGTAGATCGAGTGCACGCGCTGCTGCGCCATCGCCCGGTTGGCAAAGCGAAACGCCTCGGCCAGGCGCTCGTCGCCGGCGATGCGAGCGATGCCCTCGCGAATGCGACTGCGCGCCCGCTCGCAGCGATCGAGCGCCTGAGCGGCGACATCGGCGTAGGACGAAAGCCCTTCCTTGGGCCGCTCGATCTTCTCGCGTTCGTTCGCGATCCAAGTCGAATAGGTGTCGGTGAGAGGTGCCAACGCTTGCTCGAACTGCCCCCGCTCCATCTCGCCGAGCACCGCCATGTCGAGCTCGAGCCCCGCCAACCCTTCGAAGCCGGGGTCTTCGGCGGTGGGCGGCGTCTGCTGCTCGATCTCGTGGCGCGGTACCACCCGCGTCTCGACCCACCGCACCCGCTCGCGGTCCTGCGGGTCGAGCTCCGCGTGCACGGCCACTCCGTGCCCGCTCGCGTACTCGATTCTCTTGCGATAGGACATTTCGAGCTCGCGCGTCTCGCGCAGTATCTCGGGATCCCACCCGCCCGTTTCATGGATATAGGGACGCTTCACGAACACCGTCCGTTTGGGGTCGCCCTCCACCCTCAGGGCAGTCTGGAAGATCCAGGACGAATCCTTGAGCGTTTCGGGCTCGGTCTGCCCATTGACGAGGAACAGCGTCACCACCCAATGCCTCTCGCGTTTCCGTACGAGGCCCTGCACCTCCACCTCGGGGGCATCGGGGTCGGGCAGGAGAGGGGTGATGGGGCCCGTCGTCAAGGACACCGTGAAGCGCCCGCCCATGGGCCACCGCTTCCAGACCTTCTTGGGCTCGCCGTCCTCATTCTCCAGCTCTTCACTGTCGGTCTTCTCGTAGCGTCCCCAGCTGGCTTCGACCGAAAGCTCCTTTACTCCCTCGGCCACGGTGAACGTGAGCCCCAGCGAAGACGGGAACATCGTATCGGCCGGTGGGGTCGACGGTTCCGTTTGGCCGTCATCTGCGCGGCCCGCCCCGGCCGCCGCCAACTCCTCGTCTTGTGCCGCCTCCTGAGCCTGCCCCTGTCGCTTGGGCGCCAACATGCCCAACACATACCGGTCCGAAACGCGTGACTCGTCGACCTCTTCTTCGTCGCCTCCCTTCGGCCCCAGCAAGTCGGCCACGACGAGCTTCGTCAACTCCTCGCGCAACCGAACGGCGGTCGGGGGCGGCCCTTTCACCGCTTTGGCATCCGCGTTGGCTTCGACTTCTGAGGAACTCGCTTCCGTCATCGCTCACTCCATCCTAGGGCGTACGAAGTCGCCGGGATCGAAAGGGGAAGGATCTCGTCACGTGTCGCTTTCCCGAACCAAGGAGTAGCGAGTGCCACGGCGCTCGCCCGTCTTGGTGACCGCACCCGAATCGATGAGCCGCCGGATGATACCGTTCCACTGGTTCGTGGGAATGCCGGTAGCAGCGAGGAGCTGGCTTTTCGGGAGGGGGTCGCCAGCGGCTGCGAGGGCATCGAGGATCGCCTGGGTCGGGTCGCCGGGCGCTGTAGCGGTTGCTGCGAGGTCGTCGATGAAGTTGGTTTGCTTCTCGTCGGCGCTCTTCTTCTTTCGGCTGGTCTTCTTCTTGGTGTTCTTCTTGTCGTGGAGGCCTTGGGCGACTTCTTCGGCGTAGCGTTGGTGGTTGAGTTCGAGGAGGCGGTCGAGGACTTCGCGGCGGGCGGGGGGGCTCAGGGTGTAGCGGGTGCCCTGGTCGGTCTCATGGAAGTCGTGGCCGAGGTCGAGGTCGTCCCACCCGTAGGCGGCGGCGACGGCCTGGTCCATCTCGACGTGCAGCTCGCGGAGCCTCGCGATGTCCTCCGACGTCTCGCCGGGGTCGTGGAAGCGGTTCATGTAAGTGTTCGTCAGACCCTCGCCGCGCTCTTTCATGATGCCCGATCGGTAATGGTCGTAGACCTCGCCATGGCGTTCCAATTCGCCAAAGCTAGTTGGAAACGGAAATGTTTCGAAACAGTCCGAGGGTGTATATACGGGGTCCTTCCTCATGCTCGACCCATATTTGAGAACCCAATCTCGATGGATATTGGAATTCAGTAACGCAAGCCATGAGCCCCTGCTGGTCACAAACACGATGAGCTTTTGATCTAGGACGTATTCATTCGGGACAAAAGCCGGCTGCTGCGTCTTACTCGTTTGAGCGGTG
>PVBE012891784.1_pt1 | contig 20661 bp, 22 predicted proteins | sample 1631181 | NCBI WGS metagenome assembly PVBE01 (sample SAMN08397723, study PRJNA350692) | Marine metagenome, whole genome shotgun sequencing project. | isolation source: water | place: Pacific Ocean | collected 2012-04 | reverse complement strand
TGAAGTAGCGTAGGCGAGTTCTGTGGGGTGGCGGGCATCATGGACGGTCGCACGGCAGTGGTGGCAATTGTGATCGGGCTCGGCGGGCTCGGCGGACTTGGCGCCGTGGCCGGGTTGGGCGGCTGTGCGCTGCCGCGCGATATGGTCGAGGCCGTGGACCAGGTCACGGCCCACCCGGGAAGCTTTCATCACAGCCAGCAATTGACCGCCGACCTGTTTGGTCTCGAGGCGGCCGGTTTCGAGCGCTTCGAGGTCTATTTCCTGGGCCTGCCCGACGACCCCGACATCGTCGTGCTGGATCCGCTCGAGGATGGCTACCGTTTCGACGCCCGCGGCTGGCAATCGGCCCAGGGCGGCCTGGCGGTCGAAGTCGTGGCCAACGCACTGGCCCGCACCGAGAGCGCCGAGGCCTTGCTCGGCTACGACGTGGTCGGCCGCGTCGTCACCTTGGGTATCGCCGTCAAGGAACGCCAGAAGACCAGCTATAAGGCCGGCCAGCGGCTCTACACCATCAGCTACAACCGCTTTGGCCTCTATCGCGTCGGCCAAGGCAAGTTCCACGAAAAGCCGGCCACCGTCGACGCCGAGGGCGGCTGAAGGTTGCTCGAAGCTGCTTTTGGGCCGGGCGGATTGCGGGCAAAAGGAATAATCTTGACGTAATGCTACAAATGTTCGATTTTGCCGTGGAAATAGAATCACGGTGAGGAAGTGTGCCCGGCGCGGAATTGCGCCCGGGTTTTTTTTTGCCTACTCCGCCGCCGCTGTTGCCAAAGCCCGCCGCGCTCCGTTTGCGGCACTTGGCGAGGTCACCGAGGCACACCGGGATTCTAGCCCAGCTTGCGAATTGCACGAATAACCGGCAATTGACTGCCGCCTCGGCGATTGTCAGCGGTTGAAAAGACCGCCGGCTGCGCCGACCCGGCCGCGAATGCGGGCCAAACATCAAAATATCAACAGGGAAGGGGATTGCGATATGCTGACCGTCGTCTGTCTCAAGTGGGGCCGGAACTCCGGCCCCGAATACGTCAACCGCCTGCGTGCCATGGTGGCGCGAAACCTCAGCCATCGGCACAAGTTCGTTTGCATCACCGACGACCGGGAAGATCTCGATCCGGGCATCGAGACCCTGCTGATGGGAGCGGCGGAAAGCCGCATCATGCCGCGCCGGTGGGGCAAAGTTTTGCTCTTTTCGGGTCATTTCAAAAGCCGTGTGCTGTTCTTCGATCTCGACACGGTGATCACCGGCAACGTCGATTCCCTGGCCGAATACGACGGCCCCTTCGGGGTGTTGCGAGGCTTTGGCCAGCCCTTTCGCTTCGCTACCGAAGTGATGTCGATAGCGCCCGACTTCGGCCGCAACGTCTGGACCGACTACCTCCAGGATCCGCAATCCGCCCAACGGGCGGCCGGGCCGCGGCGGGAGGGGCAGTGGATTCAACTCTGTGTCGGCGAGCAGGAGCGCTGGCAGGACATCCAGCCCGGCAAATTCGTTTCCTACAAACGGCACTGTGCCGAGGGCCTGCCCGCCGACGCCGCCGTGGTCTGCTTCCAGGGCCGGCCGCGGCCGCACGAGGTGGTCGAAGAGTGGCTGGCCGAGCACTGGCGGGCCGGCGCCCGCTCGCGCCAGGTCTGGCGCCAGTTCTGAAGCCGCCTGGCCCGCACTGGCCCGCATTTCTCACCGGGTCATGGCCTGCGCGTCGCTGTCGCGCCGACAGGGTAGGAACGCTGCGCCGCGCGATGTGGGACATCGGGCAAGCAGCGTGACACACCCTGTCGGCGCGACAGCGGCGCCCGAAGGGTCGCCCCCAGCTGCGCGCCCGCTACGGGAAAGGTCGAAGAGCGTAGTCCCACTACGCTCATCGACCTTTTCCTTCCGGATCGCATCACCTGGGGGCTTTGCTGCCCGTGACCCGGTGAGAAATGCGGGCTAGCGGTCGGGGTCGTCGGGATCGTCGGGCAACAGCGGAATGTCGTCGGCCAACAGCGCGCTGAAGGCCGCCACTTCCTCGCGCACGCTGGCCACCGCGATGTCTTCGATGCGGCGGTAGAGCGCCAGGGCCTGGTGGCCGGCCGCGGTAACCCGGGCACCGCCGCCGCCGCGGCCGCCGGTGGCGGTCTCCACCAGGGGCTGGCGGAAGCTGCGGTTGGTGGCATCGACCAGCAGCCAGGCCCGGCGATAGGACATGCCCAGCGAACGGGCGGCGGCCGAAATCGAGCCGGCCTCCGCGATGGCCTCGATCAGTGCCAGCTTGCCCGGCCCCAGCGGGTAGAGCGAGCCGAAGGCCACCCGCACCCCGGCTGGCCGCCGCGGCGGTTGTTGCTCCGGCCGTTTTGTCGACCTTGCCATGGTGCCATCACAGGGACCGGAGGCAAAGGAGTCAAGGTTGCCGGTTTCGCACCTGCTCTTTCGCTCTCTACAATCGTTGCGTTACTGTGGGAAACGACTGGACGGGCGGTGGCGAGGGAAGGCGGGATCATGGAAATCTTGACGGCAGACGTATGGATCATCGGCTCGGGTGCGGCCGGACTGATGGCAGCCATCACGGCCCGGGCCGAAGGCGCCGACGTGGCGGTGCTGGGCAAGCGGGCGCCGGGCGGCGGCACGGCGACGACACTCAGCGTCGGCGCCTTCGCCGGCCCCTGGGAGGGCCTGGACGTCGACAGGTACCTGGAATTGACGCTCAACGCCGGGCGCGGTTTGAACCGGGTCGAGATGATCGAGATCATGGCCCGGGAATCGGGCGATCGTTTTCGTGACCTGCTGGCGTGGGGCATGAACGCCACCTCCGAGAAAGGGCATTTCCTGGCCAAACCGGCCCAGCAGGCAGCCGACCAGGCGCCGGTGTTCGGCCGCGAGATCGTGCGCTGCCTGAGCGCCAAGGCCGAGGAGATGGGCGTTCGCTTCGTCAGCCATTCGGTGGTCAGGCGTCTGGCAGCCGATGATAGCGGCATCTCGATGGTGGCCTATTCGGCCCGCCGGCAGGGCTGGTTCGGGCTCACGGGCAACGCCGTGGTGCTGGCTGCCGGCGGCGCCGGGGGCCTTTACCTGCATCATGACAACCCCCAAAGCATCACCGGCGATGCCTATACCCTGGCATTCGAGGCCGGGGTCGAACTGATGGACATGGAGTTCGTGCAGTTCTACCCGGTGGCCATCGCCGAGCCCAAGCTGCCGTCCTTTCTGATGGCGCCCGACGGCGTCGATTTGGGCGAGGTCGTCAATTCAGATGGCGAAGACATCTACCAAAAATACGATATCACCGCGCGCCCGGCCGGCACCCATTCGCGTGACAAGTTCGCCCAGGCGCTTTTCAACGAGATCGAGATCGAGGGCCGCGAGGTCTTTCTCGACCTCACCGGGGTTTCCAAGGAGACCTGGTGTGCCAACCCCGTCTCGGCCGTCAATTGGGGCTACCTCAATCGCAAATACAAGGCTTTCGACAAACCCTTCCGCATTGCGCCCCTGGCCCATTTCGCCTGCGGCGGCGCCATCACCGATGAACATGGCGCGACCTCGGTACCCGGGCTCTTTTCGGCCGGCGAGGCCTCGGGCGGAGCCCACGGCGCCAACCGCATGGGCGGCAACGCGCTGACCGAATGCATCGTCTTCGGCCACCGCGCCGGCACCGCGGCGGCCCGCCATGCCGGCTCGAGCGAGGCCCGGAGCCAGGATCTCAAGGCCCTGATGCCGATGGTATCCAGCGGCGATCCGCGCAGCGACGTCGACGCCCTGAAGCTCGAATTGCGCGAGGTCATGTGGCGCTACGGCGGCATCAGCCGCAGCAGCGAAGGCCTTGCCACGGGCCTCGAGAAGGTGCGCGAGATCGCTGATCAGGCCCATCGCACCCGCGGCGTCAACGAGCCCAAGCAGATGGAAAAATTCATCGAGCTGCAGCTCGCCACCGGCGCCGCCGAGCTGATCCTCGAGGCCGCCGGCCGGCGCCAGGAAAGCCGGGGCGTCCATGCCCGCACGGATTTCCCCGAGGCCGACGACGCGGCTTGGCTGGGCCATCTTTGCCTGCGGCAGGGTGAGGCCGGAACGGATTGGCGCTTCGAGCCGCTCAGCGACGCCGCCGGCGCAGATACGGCCTGAGCGCCGACCACAAGGCCGTGGCCAGCCGGGCCGCGAGCCGCCACAGGCGGCCGGTCGCGGCCAGCACCAACCCGGCCTCGTGGCCGTAGAGTTGCACCAGCACCGCCCGAGGCTCGTTGACGGCGCGCCAGCGGATCTCCTCGAGGCGCCGGGCGCTGATCAGCCACAGCGGGCTGAGCGCCAGGCTGAGCGCGATGACGGCAACCACCAGACGGCCGGCATCGGCGCTGATCAAACCCCGCCCCAGTGCGGCGGCGGCCAGCACGAAGGAAAATTCACCGATCTGGCCCATCACCGTGCCGGCCAGGAAGGCGCGTTCCCAGGGCTCGCCCTGGAGGCGCAGGATGGTGATGTTGAGCGCCGTCTTGGCCAACGTCACGGTCAGCACCAGGACCAGCACGATGCCCAGGTTGCGCCAGATGAAACCGAGGTCGAGCAACAATCCGACGGACAAGAAGAACATCATCATCAGGATGGCCTCGATCGGGCGCGTCACCTCGATCATGCGGCGGCGCTCGGCCGAATTACCCAGCACCAGCCCGGCGATGAAAGCGCCATAAGCGGCCGACAGCCCGAGCAGGCTCGAGACCACCGCCGCCGCCAGACATAGCGCCAGCCCCCCCAGCGCCGCCAACTCGACGCTCGAGGCCAGTTGCCGGGCAAAGGGCAGGCTGACCTTTCGCCGCCCGCTGAGGGCGCCGATGATGGCCGCCAGCACGGCCACGGCGATGGCCGCGTTGATCAGGGCGGACATAAAACCGCCGCCCTCTCCTCCCAACGAGCCGATGATCAGCAGCATCGGCACCACGGCGAGATCCTGGGCGATCAGCACGCCGACGGCGAGGCCGCCGGTTTCGCTGCGCAGCTCGCCGATGTCGTCGAGGATCTTCATGGCCACGGCGGTTGAGCTCAGCGCCAGCGAACAGCCCACGACGACGGTCAGCGCCAGCGGCCAGTCGAGCACCTGGCGGGCCACCAGAGCGACGCCCAATGCCGCCGCCAGTTGCAGTGCCATGGTCGTAAGCGCGATACGCCAGACCCGGCGAAAGGCGCGCAGGCTGAGCTCGAGGCCGACCAGGAAGAGCAGCAACAGCACGCCCAGCTCGGCCAGCAGCCGAATGTCGTGACGGTCCGCCACCAGCCCCAGCGCCGAGGGCCCGAGGATGACGCCGGCCAGGATGTAGCCCACGAAGGCAGGCTGGCGCAGGCTGTGGAAGGCCACCCCGCCGACCACGGCCCCGGCCACCACCAGGGCCACATCGCTGAGTTCACTACCCATGACCGGTCAGTCCTTGTGGCCCTGCAGGCTCGGCCGGCCTTCAGACCACGCTGAAGGGCTCGAGCCGGCTGCCGTCGTGAAAGCGCGAGAAGCGGAAGGCGGCAAGGTCGATCGAGGGCTCGGCGCCCCGCGCCAGTTCGGCCGCCAGTTTCCCGGCCATGGGCCCGACGCCGAAGCCGTGACCGCTGAAGCCGGTGGCCAGCACCAGGCCGGCCGGGCGCTCGAGGCGGTCGATGGTGGGCAGCATGTCGGGCGTGAAATCGATGTAGCCGGCCCAACTGCGCTCGATCTCGGCCCCCTCGGCGGCCGGCAGCAGGCGGCGGAGCTCCGCCATCAGGCCCCGCAGCAGGGCCTCGTTGGGCCGGGGATCGAGGGTGCGGAAGCGGACGAGCTCGCGGCGCAGCGCGGCCTTGGAGAAACGCCCGGCCAGGAGATCGAAAAACAGCCTGTTTAAGTGCAGCTTGACGGCGCGCTTGTGGCGAAAATAGCCCGAGGCAAAGGCCGGCAGGTTCAGGATCGTATCCAGGGTCAGGTCATGATCGACCGAACGGGTGGCGACGTTCATGGTGCCGTCGTGGCGCTGGCGGAAGGCCACGCCGGTCCAGGTGGCGGCGCTGGTGATGGGCGGCAGCGGCCGGGTCCGGGCCACCGAGCCCTTGAGCCACATCTGCGGCAGGCGTAATCCCAGCAGGCGCAACATGCGGCTCGACCAGGCCCCGGCCGCCAGCACCACCACCGGCGCCTTGATCAGGCCCTGTTCGCTGACCACCCCCGAGATGGCCCCGGCCGTGGTTTCGACGTCGAAGACGGCGCAATTCGTCAGGAACTCGGACCCGCGGCTCTCGGGCCCGCGGCTCTCGGCGGCGCGCTGCAGGGCGGCCGTGGCCAGCCTCGGCTCGGCCTGGCCGTCGCTGGGCGTAAACACGCCGCCCAGGCAATCGATGCGGTTTCCGGGCAAGTGTTCAGCCACCTGGGCCGGCGTCAGCAGGTGCGATTCCAGGCCTTGCTCATGGGCCGCCGCCACCCAGCCCTCCCAGGCCGCCTGCTCGGCCTGGTCGGCGAAGGTGATCAGGTTGCCGCCCTGGATCCATTCCACGCTGTCGTTGATTTCGCGTTCCAGCCCCTGCCAGATGTGGTTGGCGCCCATGGCCAGGCCCAGCTCTTTCGGGTCGCGGCCCTGCTGGCGCACGAAACCCCAGTTGCGGCTGGACTGCTCGCCCGCCACTTCGCCCTTTTCGCAGACGATCACGGAAAGGCCGTGCTGGCCCAGGAAATAGGCGGCTGCCGTGCCGACGATGCCGGCACCGATGATGACCACGTCGGCCTGGCGCTCCATGATCCTCACTCTCCCTCGAAATAGGCGGCGAGTTGGGCTGGCAATTCTTCTTCGTCGAACTCGAAGAGCTCCAGCAACACACCGTCGGGGGCGGGGCACATGATATAGCGCCAGAAGCCGAAATCATGGATGTCGCCGCGAAAGGCCACGCCCTTTTGGCGCAGCTCGGCCACCAGGCCGGCCAGGTCGTCGCTCTGGTAGCCGAGATGGTGGACGGCACCGGTTGTGTCCCCGCGTGGCGGCTGGTCGTAAAGATGCAGCCGGCCCCGGCCCAGCCGCAGGAAAACGTTGCGCCCGCCGCCGAATTCGCCGTCGAAGGCCACCTCGCCGCCCAGCATGTCGCGGCACCAGGCGACGCTGGTCGCCAGGTCGGAGGCAAAGAGATGAACATGGTGCAGTCCGTTCATGGCTTAATCCTGTGTGGCAAATCCTATGTGACGAGGGCACGGGCGGCTTCGGCATCGGCCGGGCTGTTGATGTTGAAGAAAGGATCCCGGGGCTGGTCGGGATAGTCGACCAGCAGGTGCCGGTAGCGCGCCGTCCAGCTATCGATGCGGCGCAGACCCTCGTCGACCATGGCGGCTCGCAAGGCCCCGGCCAGGCGTAGCGGCCAGAGTCCGAACACCGGGTGCGTGCGGCCACCGGAACGGGCGCAGGCGGTGTCGGCGCCGCCATCGCGCACGGCCTGGTGCAGGCGCGCCACCAAGTCTTCCGGGAAGAACGGCGCATCGCTGGGAAAACTGGCCACGAATTCGGCCTGGGCGAAATTGGTCTGGGTCCATTCCAGGGCCGCCAGCACGCCGGCCAGGGGGCCGGCAAAATCGGGGATGCTGTCGGCCACGAAGGGCAGCTCATAGGCGGCGAAGCGTCCGGCGTCGCCGTTGGCGTTGAGCACCAGGGTGGCCACCTGGGGCCGGGCCCGGTCGATGGCATGGGCCAGCAGCGGCCGGCCGGCCAGCTCGTGAAAGCACTTGTCGCCGCCGCCCATGCGCCGCGACAGGCCACCGGCCAGCAACACGCCGACGATGGGTGCCGTGGTCTCAGGCATCCCGGCCGCCTTTGCGTGCCTGGGCCGCCGGCTCCTCGGGTTGGGCCGCAGGATCGGCGTCATAGACGATGCGTCCCTCGCCCGCCAGGCAGAGGAAGCGCCGGCCCTTGGCCCGGCCGATCAGGGTCAAATTCGCCCGCCGCGCCAGTTCCACCCCCCAGGCCGTGAAGCCCGAGCGCGAGATCAGCACGGGGATGCGCATCTGCACGCACTTGATGACCATCTCGCTGGTCAGGCGTCCGGTGGTGTAAAAGAGCTTGCCCTCGGGTCCCAGGCCCTCCTGAAACATATATCCGGCGATCTTGTCGATGGCGTTGTGGCGGCCCACGTCCTCCATGTAGAGGAGCGGCCGGTCTTCCTGGCAAAGCGCGCAGCCGTGGATGGCGCCGGCCGCCAGGTAGATGCTGGGGCGGCTGTTGATTTTTTTCGAGATGGCGTAAAGCCAAGACGTGCGCACCCGGGCATCGGCGGCCAGTTCGACCTCGTAGAAGCTCTCCATGACGTCGCCGAAGGCCGTGCCCTGGGCGCAACCCGAGGTCAGGGTCTTCTTGCGCAGCTTGTCCTCGAAATCGGTCTCGCCCTCGGTGCGCACCACGACGACATCGATCTCGGCATCGAAATCGATGGCCGTGATACGGTCGTCGCTGGTCAGCATGTTCTGGTTGATGAGATAACCCACGGCCAGGTATTCGGGATAGTCGCCAATCGTCATCATGGTGACGATTTCCTGGCCGTTGAGGTAAAGCGTCAGCGGCCTCTCCACCGGCACGCTGGTGGTCACCGGGGCGCCTTCGTGGTCGGTGCCGTGGCAGCGCTCTACCAGGCGCGGATCATCGGGATCGGGCGCCAAGATGAATTCGCCAGCGGCGGCTTTTTCTTCGTAGGCTTCGGTCATGGGATGAATATGCGTCGAAGTGGCGCCCTGGGAAAGGGCCAAGCGCCCCGGAGGTGAAGCATGAACGACGAGACCAACATCATGGTGCGGCCCTTGGCGGACTGTGCGGTGCTGATTACCGGCGGCACCTCGGGTATTGGTTTGGCCTCGGCGAGAGCGCTGGCCGAGGCCGGCGCCCGGCGCTTCGTGCTCAACGGCCGCAACGCCGAACGGGCCGAGGCGGCGCGCCTGAGCCTGGCCGAGACGGCGCCCGAGGCCGAAATCCACCTGGCGCTGGGCGATGCCTCCAGCCAAGCCGGCGCCCAGGGCGCGGTGGCGGCTTGCCTCGACGCTTTCGGGCGCATCGACGTGTTGCTCAATTCGGCCGGCGGCGACGTGCTGCCGAGGCTTTTGCACGAACAGGGCATGGACGAGATCGAGGCCGTGCTGCGAGGCGAGCTCCTGTCGACCATCCTGCCCACCCGGGCCGCATTGGAGCCCATGATGGCGCAAGGCGCGGCGGCTCGATCATCGCCATCGCCTCCGACGCCGCCAAGGTGGCGACACCGGGCGAGGCCGTCATCGGCGCGGCGCTCGCCGGTATCCTGATGTTCACCCGCACCGCCGCCATCGAGGCCAAGCGCTCCGGCGTGCGCCTCAACTGCATCACGCCCTCGATCGTCCGGGGCACGCCGCACTACGACAAGCTGATGGCCGACAAGTTCGCCGGCCGGCTTTTCGCCAAGGCCGAACAGCGCGCCAACCTGGGCGTCGTCGAGCCCGAGGATCTGGCGCAGTTGGTGGTCTACCTGGCCAGCCCGGCGGCGGCCAAGCTGAGCGGCCAGGGGATTAGTTTGAACGGGGGGATTACGGCGGCCTAGGGCGGGACTCAGGCGATCACGGCAGCGGGCGGGTACGTTTGAATTCGACCCACAGGGGGAAATGATCCGAAAGCCGGTAGGATTTGGTTTTTGCCGTCATTTGTTTGTCGCCGTAGACGTATCGCAGGAAATCGAAATAGCCCCCCCGCTTGGCGTATTCGAGCCCCAGGCGGTTCTTGCCGGCGCCGGGGCCGGCGAACCAGGCGATCTGATCGTAGAATTTTTCCAGCTGCGGACGCGTCTTGCTCGCCGTCACGGTGCGCGGGACATTGTGCAGCTCCTTGGGCACCATCAGGTCGGTTGAGGTAAAGGCCTGCCACAGCAGGTCGCCCTTGCGGTCGATGTTGAAATCGCCCATGACGATGAAGTTCTGGTGCCATTTGTTGGTCCGCTTCGACCAGTCCGCCAGCCACTTGGCAATGGCGCGCAGTTCGGGTTCACGGTCCGCCGCGTTGTGGCCGTATATGACATGCAGCGTGGTCAGGATGAATGTGTCCTGGCCGGCCCGGAAACTGACGGCATAGGGGGTGCGGACGAACTGCCGGTTGAGGGCACCTTGGTCCATACCGCCGGCGATCTGTTCCGGCGGCACCACCAGTTCGGCGGCCAGGCCGGAAAGCTGCACCCGGCGCTGGTCGAAGACGAAGGCCAGGCGTTCGCCGGCACCGGCCTTGCCCAGGGTTACGTCGGTCATGACGAAGCCCCAGTTCGGCCCCAGTACCTTCATCAGGGTGCGTAAGGCGCGCAGGTCGCCGCCCACTTCCTGCACCGCGACGACGTCGAAACGCGAGATGATCTCGGCGATGGCCAGCAAGCCGCGCAAGTCGCGCTTCGGGCTGTCGCTGTCTGCCGCCGTCCATTTGCGCGTCAGGCCGCCGAACTTGCGGATGTTCCAGGTGGCGATCAGCAGGTTGCGGTCGACCAGCTTGGCCGGGATCTTGTTGTCGAGTGCGGCCCGCATGGCCGCCATGTCCTTGCGCACGGGCGGCGGTGGTGGATCGAAGATGTTGGCTTGGGCTTTGGCGGGCATGGTTGCGACCTTTCTCCCGACGCTTATTGGGCGACCACGTCGCCGGTGAAGGTGATGGCGTTCTCGTAAGCCTTGACCGTGGCTTCGCGGAGCCTGAGGAAGTGCTCGATCACGTTCGAGGCCACGGCGTTGGTATCCTCGATCAGGGCCGCGATCGCGGCCGTCTTGTCCGCCAGTGTATCCTCTGCATCCGTGACCTTTTTTTCCTGAACTTGGACTTCGCCACGTTTCTTGACCAAATCCGACTCGGCAGTATTCAGATCGATGCAGTCCTGATTCTTGGTCCGATTCGCAGCATCGATAGCATCGCATTTGCCGTCCAGATCGGCGACCTCGGCGACAAGCTCCCTTTCGGCGGCTTGCAGCTTTTCCAGATCACCCTGCTGGTCTTCGAGATTCCTGGTTTCGGCCTTCGCCGTGACGGCGTCGCGAATCTTGGCGACGAGGTCGTTGCGGAAGCGGTCCATGGCCCGGATAGCCGAAGCAATATGGGCGGGGCGAAGCGCCACCTGGGCGATATCGGCCTTCTCGAGCTTTATCAGACTGAGAAGTTTGCTGTTTTTCTCTTCACCCGTGAGGATCCGATAGGCGTCAATGGCCGATCTTTTCTCGCCGATAAGCTTGGCCAGGCCAGCTCCGGCCGCCACTTTCTTTTTGCACGATTTGGTTTCCTTGCCGGTGTCCGTCTTGACGGTCTTTTTCGCCGACGACAGTTCCTTCTCGACTGCCTCGAGCTTGCGTTTCAGCTTTTCCTCTTCGGCCTTGCTGGCCCGGCGCCGGGCCGAGAATTCCTCGATGACGCCAGCCAGCGCGCGAACCGGGTTCTTTTTCGAGGCTCGGCCCAGGGCCCAACGCTCCGCCTCCTTGCGGCCCTTCAGTTTCGCGCCGTGCGATTCGCGCGCTGTCAACTCGTCCGCCTGCACCAGGATCGAATTCCCCACCGCCTGCAAGACATCTGTGTATTTTCTCGTCTGGGCGCCGTTCGCCCTGCCGTTCCCGTCTTTCCCGTCATCGAGGAGGACACCGAAATTGGCCACGAACAGCATTTTCTCGGCGAACTGAATCAGGGCTGCGTGCAACAGCCGGCGGTGCTTGGCGGTGCCCTTGCCACGGCACGAGGCGCGACCGCCACAGGCCTCGAGCGCGATGTTGGCATCGTTGAGCCTTTCGATCAGCGGCTCGAGCCCATCGCGATAGCGGCCACGTTCGAAACCGTGGCTGATCTCAGCGGCCAGTTCGCCAAGCTCGGCGCGTATTTCCGCCTTCTCCTCGGTTGTGTCATCCTCGTCGAAATAGGGCAGGGCGGCGGCGCCGAATTTTCTCGCCGGCTCGTCCCCCAAGCGATGTTTTTTCGGATGCGTCGAATTCGAAACATCGCCGTCGCGCATGCTGCGAATGTAGCGATCGACGTAACCCAGCAGGGCCAGCATTTTCCCAGGTGCCCGCCGGACCGAATTCGCGACGATGCTGTCGGCCTTTTTGAACCATCGGCTATCGGTTCGTTGGGCCTTCCAGAACGTCTCTTGCGCTGTTTCTCCGTAGGCGTCGACTTCCCTGATCAGCGCGTGGCGTAGATCGTGTCGGATTGCGGCCGGTGCTTGATCCTGGAACATGGCGATGGCGATGGCCCGGGGGTTGCTTACCGCAGCGATGATCCGGGCTGCCAGATCGATCAACCGATCCCGGTTTTCGATGGAATGGTTGGTGACGACGACCGTCATCGCCGCCATCGTGGCCCGCCACATATTCTGCATTTCCCCCCGGGCATCGAGGTAGGCGATGGCAATGCGATTGACGGTGGCAATGAATTTTCCGGCTTCCCCGCCCCACGGCTCGACAAACATCAATTTGGCATGACCGGCCACAAATTCGGGGCTTGCCAGTTTTGCGTAGACCGCGGTCGAGGTCGGATTCGTCCCCAGACTGAGAGCCTTGCACGCAAACCGTCCCGACGGGCAAGCGGTGTTCTGGTAGGACTCGATGACTTTCTTGATGTCTCCCACCGACCTGCGGCGCTCCTTCTGGGGATCGATCATGGCCTTGTAGGCGTTGGCAAGGGATTTGGAAATGCGGGCCGCCTGGGCCCCAACGGCGTATTCCGGCCGTTTCGACAATTCGGCCAGCGACTGCGCACTGGTCGCCAAATCCTTGGCTATCGCCTGCCAAAGGGCGGCATCGGTGTCGGCCGGCGAGGGCAGCTCTTTTGCCTGTTCGTAACGCGTGAGGGCCGCGAGGCCGCGGCCGAAGGGGGCGCTGAGAACGCTCTTTCCCTGATCTTCATACAGGCTGAGAACGCCGTTCACGCGGTTGGCATGTTCATTTTCGAACTTGTGAGGTGGCGCCATATAGCCGGCTTGGTAACGATCAACCTTCACCTCGGGACAGGGTACGGCCTAGGAATCCACCCTGCATTTTTTCAGCCTGACGTTCTTGCGCATCTTGTCGTCGGGCCATTCGAGGCTGTCGCGCAGCCGGATCAAGAGCGGTTTGGCACCGATGGCCATGACCGCCATACGCTCCATCTGCACCTCTTCGTGATTCGAGAGCGGGCCCTTGTAGACATCGACGTCGATCTTGGTGATGGCGCAGGCCGTCAGCGCAAAGCTCGCCGCTCCGATCAACGGCCAAGTGCGTGCAAGCGCCGTCATTGCCGGGCCGCCTTTTGCAGGGCCGCTGACAACTCGATATCACGCCTAACCTCGATCAGGCGCTCTCGGTCGGCCTTGGCCGCCGTCAGTGCCTGGAAGAGTTTTTGCACCAGAGCGCTGTTGCGGCGTTCCTCCATGACCTCCGAGACCTTGCCCACGGTCTCGTCGATAGCGCCAAAGAAGCCTTCCGGAGTGGCGCCCATGACGATGACCAAGCGGTGATCCTTGGGCGCTTCGCGGAAACCTTGCGGCCCGAACAGCATCAACCGCCGGCCCTCGCTCAAATTGCTGAGTTGGCTATTTGCCCCCTGGCTGAGGCCGACCGATCCCTGGTCGCCGAATTTGGCCGAGGAGCCCAGCGAATCGATCATCGCCGCCGGCACCCAGCCCGAGGCGAACTGCATCTGGCTGATGAAGCTGGCCTGGCCGTGCACCCGAATGCGGTACATTTGCGCCGGCAACTGGCCTTGCGGGTCGAAGACGCCGAAATAGAAGATCTGCTGAATTTCGTGGGTTGGCGCCTGGGCTCCCAGCGCCGTGGCCACAACCGCGCCGCCCACGAGGTTTTCCGTGGGGCTCAGGTTGCCGCAGCCCGAAACCGTAGCGCCGGCCAAGGCTAGCGCGCAGACACCCGCCACCAGTCGCGCCGATCTCCCTATTACCGACCCCCCCACTCTTTTTGCGGCAACTCTATGCGAACGGAGCCACATCTTTTTCAGCCATCAAGAGAAGAATATGAAGAATTTGTGACATCTACGAAAATGTCAATGCTAAATTGCCGGAAAAGTGGCGGATAACGCTTTTTGCCCGCGCGCCGAACGAAGGGCGGGCGGCCGAGAAAGGGCTTGCATCGCGGCGTCGCTGGCGCTTCCGTAAGGGGCGGGGGTCAAATCGCAGAGGGAGGCCGGCCGATGGCGGACGAGCAAAAACGAACCTGGACCTCGGCCTCGGGCATTCCCCTCAAACCCTTCTATGGCGCCACCGACGTGCCGGCGGCGCAGCGCGCACATGCGGACGGCGCGCCGGGCGAGGCGCCTTTTTTGCGCGGCGCCTACCCCACGGGCTACCGCACCAAGCCCTGGCGCATCTTCCAGCTCTCGGGTTTCGGCAAGCCCGAGGACGAAAACGAACGCATAAAAATGCTGCTGGCGCATGGCGAGACCGGCTTCATCATGGAGCACGACCGCAACACCGCCGATCACATGCAGAACGTCGACCATCCGGAAGTGGTGGCCCGGGCCCGTGACGTGGGGCTCACCGGCGCCGTCATGCAAAGCGTGCGCGATATCGCCATCTGCCTCGATGGCATCCCCATCGAAAGCACCTATGGGCATGCCGGCGGCGGCGTGGTGCAGCATGCACCTTATGCGCTCGCCGGCTACTGGACTGTGGCCCAGCGCCGCGGCCTCGATCTCGGGCGCCTGGCCGGTACCGGCCAAAGTGATTTCAACCTGACCTACGTCGGTTGCCCTCCCTTGCGCCAGATCCCCACGGCGCCGGGGCTGCGCCTCAATATCGACATCGTCGAATACTGCGCCGAGGTGCTGCCGCGTTGGGTGCCGGTTTCCATCGCCGCCTACAACGCCGCCGATTCCGGCATCAACGCCTACCAGGAACTGGGGGCGCTGTTTGCCAACGCCATCGAATACCTGGACGAGGTCGAACGCCGTGGCCGCATGACGGTGGCCGAGGCGGCGCGGGGCGTCGGCGGCGTCAGTTTTCGGCTTTCCATGGACATCTTCGAGGAGGCCTGCAAGATGCGCGCGGCGCGTCAGATGTGGGCCCAGTTGCTGCAGGAGCGCTACGGCATCAGCGATCCCAAACTCGCCAACCTGCGCATCCACTGCGTCACGGCGGGCTCGCGTATGACCTACCAGCAGCCCTTCAACAACATCGTCCGTGGCACCATCATGGGCTTGGCCGGGGCGCTGGGCGGCATCCAGTCGCTGGGTGTCTCGGGCTACGACGAGGCGCTTTCGATTCCCTCCGAACACGCCCACCAGATGTCGGTGCGCATCCAGCAGATCCTGCAGAACGAGACCAACCTGATGGCCGTCGCCGACCCGCTCGGCGGGTCTTTCTATGCTGAAGCGCTGACGGCGGAATTGATCGAGCGGGGGCGGGGTTTCATGGGCGAGATTATGGATCAGGGTGGGTATTTGGCGACGCTGGATAATGGTTGGATGGTGGAACGCGCCAACGAAAATCAAATCGCCGAGTTCGAGGCCCAGGACCGGGGCGAGGAAATCGTGGTCGGCGTCAACGCCTTCCAGGACGACGTCTCGCCCCATGAGGTCGACGGCTTTATGGGCGTCGACGATACTTATGACATGGCGCTCGAACGTCTCAACGAGGTTCGCGCAAGCCGCCACGAGAGCGCCGCCGCCGACTCCTTGAAAGCCCTGCGAGAGGGCTGCCTGGGCAGCGACAACGTCATGCCGTTGATGATGGAGGCGCTGGATAACGACGTCACATTGGGCGAGATCGGCGACGTCTTCCGCGAGGCCTTCGGCGACTGGCAGCCGCCGCTCACGGTCTAGTTCAATGGCCTCCCAAAGCCGCAACACGGCCCGCATCGTCATCGCCAAGACCGCGCTCGACGGGCACTGGCGCGGGCCGCAGCTGGTCAGCCACGCGCTTGAGCGCGCCGGCTACGAGGTCGCCCTGGTGGGCATGAAGCAGGCCGGCGAGATCATCGCCGCGGCAGAACACGAGGGAGCCGACCTGGTGGGCCTGCACATCGGCGGCCACGTGGAGGTGGCCGAAGAGATCATCCGCGAGATCCGTGCGGCGCTGCCCGAGATGCCCATCTTCGTCGGCGGCGTGGTGCCGCCCTGGGCCAAGAAGCGGCTGGAGGCGCTGGGCGTCGAGGTCTATCCGCCGGGCTCGCAGATGAACGACATCATCAATGCCGCGGCGCGCCTGACCGGATTCGCGCCGGCGGGGTAGCCGGCAGCAAGGACCCGAGGCCATGGGCAATAAAGTTTTCCGCACCAAACTCTGCGATCTTCTCGGCATCGATTATCCCATCATGCTGGCGGCCATGGCGCCCGACGTCTCCGACCCGCCGCTGGTGGCCGCCGTCTCCGAGGCCGGCGGCATCGGCGTCCTGGCCTGTGCCGACAAGAGCCCGGACGAGATACGCGAGCTTGCCGCCGAGACGCGCAAGCTGACCGGCCGGCCCTTCGGCATCGACGTGGCGCTGCCGATCCGGGCCGAAACCTTGTCGCTGGATTACCACGAGGCCCTGGCCCAGGCCGATCTGCCCGAGGAACATCTGCGGCTGCGTGACGAATTCATGGCCGCCAACGCCATTCCCTACGTCGACGACATCAGCAAAGCGACGCCGGGCCTGAGCTCGATCGCCGCCTTCAAGCTGGGCTATGAGCTGGGCAAGCGCCAGGTCGAGGCCATCCTCGATATTCAGCCCGCACTCTTCGTCTCGGCGCTCGGCGATCCCTCGTTCATGGTGGCCCGGGCCCATCGCCGGGGCATCAAGGTGATGGCGGTGGTGGGGCGGTCGAAGGACGCAGCTCGCGTGGCAGAGGGTGGCGTCGACGCCGTCATCTGTACCGGTACAGCGGCCGGCGGGCATAGCGGCGCCGTCGACGGCACCGTACTGGTGCCCCAGGTGGCCGAGATGGTGGCGCCGCTACCGGTGGTGGCCGGCGGCGGCATCGTCGACGGTCGCGGACTGGCCGGGGCGCTGGCGCTGGGTGCCACGGGCGTCTGGGTGGGCACCCGCTTCATCGCCAGCCGGGAGTGCGCAGCCTTGCCCTGGTACAAGCGGCATCTGGTCGAGGCCGACGACATGGCCACGGTGCGCAACCGCTGGTACACCGGCAAGACCACGCGCCACATCGCCGGGGCCTGGGACGCGGCTTGCGAGCGTTCGGGCCTCGAGCCCCTCGACATGCCGGCCCAGGGCATCTGCGTCACTCCCATGACCTTGGGTGCGGTCGAGGCCGGCGAGTACGTCTCCTCGGGTATCTATTGCGGCCAGGGCAGTGCGCGCATCGAGGCGGTTCTGCCGGTGGCCGAGATCGTCTCTGGGATGATCGAGGAGGCCCGCGCCATCCTCATCGAGGAATTGCCGCAAAAGGTTCAGCTAGACTAGTGGCCCGGTCCCAACGGATGGTGCCCATCCGCAATGATCGAAAGGCCACTAGATTCTTAAGAATCGTGGTGCGCAAGACACCAAACAGAAGGACCCTTCTGTTTGGTTCGCACCACTAGGGAGTATCGCCGATGGAGTTGGCGGATATCGGCCTGGCGCCCCGGCGCCGGGAAAAGGTGGGAACGCTGCAAGAGGCGGCGGGCCTGATCAAGGATGGCGACATGGTGGCCTTTGGCGGCATCCATGCCCACAACGGCCCCATGGCCCTGATCCACCAGATGATCCGCCAGCGCCGCAAGGACCTGCACGTCATCGGCAACGTCAGCGCCGGCATGCCGGCCGATATTCTCATCGGCGGCGGCTGCGTCGATACCTTCACGGTCTGCTACGTCGGGCTCGAACACCTCGGTTTCGCGCCGCGCTTCCGCCAGGCCGCCGAACAAAAGAAAACAAAAATCATCGAGGGCGACGAGATCTATTACATCCTCGGCCTCAAGGCCGGTGCCGTGGGGCTGCCGTTCGTGCCCCACCCGCCCGGCCACGAGGCCCGCGACGGCCCCAAGGTGGAGGGCAGCTACGCCCGCACCACCGATCCCTATAGCGGGCGCGAGGTCATCGTCTCGCCGGCCATCGCGCCCGATGTCGGTATCCTCCACGCGGCCCAGTGCGACCCCTTCGGCAACGTCGTGCAATTGGGCTCGGTGGTGGCCGACGACCTGATCGCCAAAGCCTCGGCCCGCACCATCGTGACGACGGAGGAGATCGTGCCGCTCGAGACCACCAAGCGCGATCCCCGGCGCACCACCATCCCCGGCCACTATGTGGACATGGTGGTCGAGGTGCCCTTCGGGGCCCATCCCCTGTCGTGTCATGGTGTCTATAACGCCGATGAGGCGCACCTGGTGGAATACCGCGACGCCGATATCGAGGCCTACCTGCAGGAATACGTCTTCGGCCCGCGGGACCATTTCGCCTATCTGGAAAAGTTCGGCATTGAGCGCCTGATGGCGCTGCGCGAGAGCCTGTGAGGAGGCCCGGCATGATTACCGGCAAGCCCGCCAGCGACTACGCCATCGGCGAATTGATGGCGGTCACCATCGCCCGGCAGATGGAAATTCATGACGGCGACTGGGCCGCCATCGGAGCCTATTCCGAGCTGCCGGGCGCCGCCATGAAGCTCGCGCGGCTTCTGTATGCGCCCAACATGTGGTGGATGAGCGGCGGCGGCGGGGCCATCAACTCGACCTCCAAGCTGGTGCGCTCGACCTCCGATTTCCGCGTCATCCGCGGTGCCGAATACGTCATGAGCATGGAAGACATCGTCGACATCGAGATGTGGCGTTTTTCGCGCGGGCGCGAGAAGATCGTGGCGGTCGTGGGCGGCATTCAGATCGACAAGACGGGCGCCAGCAATATGGTCTGCGTCGGCGATTACGCCGACCCGACCGTGCGCGGCGTGGGCACGGTCGGGCTCTGCTTCGGCGTCTCCTTCAGCCTGCTCTATTTCTTCACGCTGCATCACAATCCCAGGATCTTCGTCGATCAGGTGGATTTCGTTTCGTCGCCCGGGCACACCGCGGAGCGGCGGAAATACGTGCCCGAGGGCTGCGAGGGGCCGGAGCGCGTGTTCTCGCCGCTGGGTGTTTTCGATTTCGAATCGGAAGCCCGGACCATGCGTGTGCGCTCGCTCCATCCCGGCGTTTCGCTCGATGAGGTGGTCGAGAAGACCGGCTTCGAACTCGTCATCCCCGAAGACGTGCCCACGACCGAGCCGCCCAGCGAACTCGAACTTGCGCTCTTGCGCAACGCCATCGATCCCGATGGTGTGCTGCGGGAGCTGCGGATCACGCACTGAACGAAAGCGCCGCCTGGGCGCGACGCTGGCCGACCAGGGTGAGAAATAGGGGCTTGATGTGCGATCCTGAAGGCACAGCGGAAGAGCCGAGGACGGAGCAAAAAAGCCGCTCATGGCTATGAATGACGGATCGGCCCGTTGCCGCGCACAGCCGCTTCACCCTTGATAGCTGACCTCCCCGCCAGCATTTCCGCTATCGCCACCTGAGCGTCCGGTGTCGAGGGCAGAGCGAGCATGCCGGCAGCGGGCCAGTTTGACTGGAACCTCGGTTTCCGCGAAGAATAACGTGGACAGAGGCACATGGGCACAGAAGAGCGAAACATATCGGAGCGGCTCGCCGACGCCGTCATAGCGGTACTCGGCTTCGCCCTGGCGTTTATGCCACTGGCACTCTGGGCCGCCTGGAGCCTGACGGTGTACTACTGGGTGCTCGGCACGGGCACCGCGGCCGTCGCGGTGATGGTAGTGCTCAGCCGTGTGGGCTCGCCGGAGCCCGTAGCCCTGCCTGCCCGGCGCCCTCGTCTCAGCTACGAGTTCATAACCAAACTGCACCACATGATCGGCAAGTCGAAATCGGCCGCCTGAGACCGGTTGTCAGAGCAGCCTGGCGACCAGCAAGGACTGCTGCGGCGCGGCCCCCAGACTGACCTCTCCGCCGGCATTTCCGGTTTCGAACCCTGGGTGTCCGGTGTTGAGGGTACTTCGAGCGTGCCGGCAGCGAGCCTGTATCGACGTGAATGACCCCGAGCGGACCTTGCCTAATTACCATTACCCACCTTTTCGGCGACCACGACGGCGATCCCTTCGGCAATTTTCGCGGGCAGATCGCCGGTGACGAAGATCGGTTTCAAGCCATGTTTCGGCAATTCCGCGATCGATCCCTGGAAATAGTATCCACAGGTGATGCGGTGGCGGCGCATGCCGTCGCTGTTCACGTCGAAGAAGGGTTCCGTCATGACCACGTGTCCGCGGGCGACGCGGGCGATTTCGCCGAGGGCGGGGTCGCGGACGGCTTCCATTTGCTCCAGCGCCGAGGAGGTGAAGACGACGTCGAAGCTCTTGTCGTCGAAGGGAAGCTCGGCGGCGCTGGCTTGTTGCACCTGCACGCTTTTGTGGGTCGTGAGATCGACTGGCGGTAGTGGCGAAAATTTGGCAATCGCGGTTGGTAGCTCCGGCATCTCCCGCACGGCCTCAATGGATCCAACGCCGCTGGCTGTGAGCTCGATGCCGCTGAATTCAATGTCGGGAAAGCGGGCGGACAGCACGAACAGATTGAGCCCATTGCCGCAGCCCACCTCGAGGATGGTGGCGGGTTTCAAGGCTTTGATCGCCCGCATGAAGTAAAGCTGTTGGATCCTCTTGCGCGACATGGTTTCCTCGGGTGATCGGGCTCGGATGAAGGCGCCAGGGACATGATAGCGCAGGAACGAAGCGCGTCAGATCGCCGCACCAACAAAATCTTGTTTGACAAAGGTTATATATGAGCGAATATAACGGTAT
>PVBE012130676.1_pt1 | contig 20670 bp, 17 predicted proteins | sample 1631181 | NCBI WGS metagenome assembly PVBE01 (sample SAMN08397723, study PRJNA350692) | Marine metagenome, whole genome shotgun sequencing project. | isolation source: water | place: Pacific Ocean | collected 2012-04 | reverse complement strand
TTCGGATAGCGAGGGCGCAATCCTGTCGCATATCGCGAGCGCGCCCGCAGCGACCGACCGAGCCGTACCAGAGGTACGGCGACCGAGGGAGCGAGGACGAAAGCCGCGAGATGCGATAGGAGTGCGCTCGACGCCCGGAGTCATTCCTGCGCGGACCCTTAGCGCATGACCTCGAAGGCCAGGCGCCCGACGAGCTGGCCGTGGGCGGTCTCGACGTCGACGGTCCACATGCCCGCGGCGTCGCTCGGGAGGGCGGCCGCGGCGAGCCCGGACTTCAACCGGACGCGCTTGGAGGTGGCGCTGACGACCTCGAGCTCGTGCGCCTCGCGGTGCACCTCGACGCCCTCGTGGCGCCACACATGGACGAAGTCCTCGCCCGCACCGGAGAGCGTCTGCACCTCGGTGACGGCGATCATCTCGTTCATCAGCGACCGGTGCAGGGCGGTCACCCGCAGCGCCAGGCGGTCGTTGACCAGGCCCGGGCGGCCGTCTGGGAGCTGCGCCGGGCCCACCTCGCCGCTCGCGAGGGTCAGCGGCACCGGCGGCACGACCTCGCGGACCGAGTACACGCCCGCCACCGCGCTGGCGACCAGCAGGGAGAGCACCATCACCGCGGCCGGCTGGCGCAGCGTGCGCACCCCGAATTGCAGGGTCCAGAAGCCGACCATCGACGCGCCGGCCGCGAGCGTGAGGCTCCACACGGAGGCCATCGGCCACAGCGCCGGAAGCGCCAGGTTGAGCACCGCGAAGAGGGCGACCACGTAGTAGGTCGAGGCGAGCAGGCGCCAGCGCATGAGGACGCGGTCGAAGACGAGGTCGAGGGTCGCCAGCAGCGTGCATGCGCCCAGGAAGACCACGAACCAGCGGTTCGGCGCGTCGGGCGTGGCGGTCTTCCAATAGAAGGGGAGCAGGAAGAAGAGCATGCCCTGGAAGAGGTTCTTCAGGACGTAGGTCGCCGCGAGATACCCCACCTTCGCGCGCCGCGTCTCCAGGGCCCGGTCGCGGCCGGTGCCGGCCAGCCTGAACAGCACCACGATGAGGGTCCACGCCGCGAGTAGCGACAGGGTCAGCCACCGCGCGTGACGGAACCCCTTCTGCGCGAAGCTGACGACGAAGGCCCCGAGCGCCAAGGCATACGCGCTGTGCAGCCACCAGAGCTTGCGTCCGTGACGGTCGAGGAAGCCCCGCCATCCGGTCTCAGGCTCCGGCGCTGGCGCTGGCGCTTCGTCCGTCAGGCCGGCAGCGACCAGTCGATGGGCGCCTCGTCGCGGCCGACGAGGTGCTCGTTGATCTGCACGAAGTGCCCGCAACCGAAGAAGCCGCGGTGCGCAGAGAGCGGCGAGGGGTGCGGGGCGCGCAGGATCAGGTGCCGCTGCGGGTCGATCATCTGCGCCTTGCGCCCGGCCGCCGAGCCCCACAGCACGAAGATGAGCCCCTCCCGGCGCGCGTTGAGCTCGTTGATGACCTTGTCGGTGAAGGTCTCCCAGCCCTGGTTGCGATGGGAGTTGGCGTTGCGCGCGCGCACGCTCAGCACCGTGTTGAGCAGCAGCACGCCCTGCTTCGCCCAATAAGTGAGGTCGCCGTGCTCCGGCCGCGGCAAGCCGAGCTCGTGGTTGAGCTCGCGGAAGATGTTCATCAGCGAGGGCGGCGGCGGCACGCCCCGGCGCACCGAGAAGCACAGCCCATGGGCCTGCCCGGGGCCGTGGTACGGGTCCTGCCCGAGCACGACGACCCGCGCCTTGTCGAACGGGGTGTTGGCGAAGGCAGCGAACATCTCGCGCCCCGGCGGGAACACCTTGAAGCGCGCCTTCTCCTCGACGAGGTACGCCTTCAGCTGGCGCATGTAGTCCTTGTCGAACTCCGGCTCGAGCACCTCGAGCCATGACGCTTCCAGCTGGGGTCGCTTCACCTCCGACATGGCTGCCGAGTTAGCAGATCCTTGACCCAGCTGCACCTCCCGGCGTGTATTGCGCCGATGCGGGGATTGATTTCAGTAGTGGTGGTGCTTCTGGCCTTCGGCTGCGTCCAGCAGGACGGGGGCGGCGGTGGTGACTCGGGCAAGACCGGCGGCCGTGATACCGGACGCCCGATCCTGATCGACGCGGCGGTGATGACCGACGACGTCGGGATGGGCGGCGACGACGCGGGCGAGGACGACACCGACGCCATGGCCGAGGACATCGACGACGGGGTCGAACGGGACGGCGAGGCGCCGCAGACGGCGTGCTCGAACGGCCTCGACGACGACGGCGACGGCCTGGTGGACGACGACGACCCGGGCTGCACGGGTCCGGACGACGACGACGAGTTCAACGCGCCGCCGCGTGCCGAGTGCGACGACGCGCTCGACAACGACGAGGACGGGCAGGTCGACCTGGCGGACTCCGATTGCGGCAGCACGGCGGATCCGACCGAGCGCGGCGACAACCCGGTGACCCAGTGCTCGAACGGCGTGGACGACGACGAAGATGGCGCGGTCGACTTCCCGGAGGACCCCGGTTGCCGCGCGGCGGGCGACGAGGACGAGACGGATCCGGTGGCGACACCGGCGTGCGCGAACGGTGAGGACGACGACGGCGACGGTGCCACGGACTTCCCAACCGACCCGGGTTGTGCCGGCCGCGGCGACCTCGACGAGGAGGATCCGGACCCGCCTCCGGCGTGCTCGAATGGTGAGGACGACGACGAGAACGGGGTGACCGACTATCCGGACGACCCCGGCTGCGAGAGCGCGGCCGACCCGGTCGAGGCCAACCCGTGCGGCGTCGCCGAAGTGGTCGACCTCACGGAGAATCCGTCACACGACGGCACCACCGTCGGGGCCCCGGAGCAACACGTCGCGGCGTGCGGCGGCGCGGCCGGCGGCGAGCGGGTGTTCACCTTCCGCGTCGACCGCGTGCTCGAGCGCCTCATCATCAGCACCGACCACCCGGAGACGGAGAGCCCGACCGTGCTCTACGTCCGCCGGCAATGCGGGGGCGTCGACATCCAATGCGACCGTGGCGCCGGTGAGACGAACGGCACGACCCTCACGCTCCCGCGGCCCGCGCTCGGGCTCTACTTCATCATCGTCGACCAGGGCGCGCGCGACGGCGGCGGGGCCTTCCGCCTGACGGTTGACGCGGTCGACCCGCCGCAATGCCGCGACGGCATCGACAACGACGAGGACGGCCTGGTCGACGCGGCGGACTGCGGCTGCACGGAGACCGAGGACCCGGACGAGGCCGACCCCGACGAGGCAGCGGTGTGCTGCAACGGGCTGGACGACGACGAAGACGGCACCACCGACTACCCCGACGACGAGGATTGCGAGTTCGCCGGCGGCGAGCGCGAGACCCCGCTGTGCGACCTCGACTCACCGAGCATCCGTGTCGGCCCGGACGGTGGCGAGTTCGAACTGCCCATCCTGCCCGGCGGACCCGGGTCCGCGAACGCCACCTGCGAATTCGTGGCCGCCAAGGAGGTGGTGCTCGTGGTCGACATCATCGAGCCGTCCAACATCTTCGTGGAGGTGGTCGAAGGCGGCGCGCCCTTCCAGGCGACGATGCACGCGCGCACCGACTGCGCGGACGTCGACACGGAGATCGCCTGCCATCGCAGCCAGGACATGGGGCCGCTCGCTGTTCAGGGCGTCCCGCGCGGCCGCTACTACATCTTCGTCGAGCAGGGTCCGCTCCCGCCCGAGGTGCCGCGTGTCGCCCGGGTCGTGATCGAGAGCAACGTGCGCGAGTGCAACGATGAGGTGGACAACGATGGCGACGACCTCATCGACGCCGACGATCCCGGCTGCACCGAGGCGCTGGACAACTCCGAGCAGGATCCGATGGAGCCGCCCGAATGCTCGGATGGCATCGACAACGACATGGACATGGCCATCGACTACCCCGACGACCCGCATTGTGAGGCGGCCGGTGACGAGAGCGAGTCACCGCTGTGCGAGCTGGTCGACGACGTGGTGCAGCTCGGGCAAGCGGGCGGGCGGGTGATGGTCAACACCGCCGGGCGAATGAACCAGTACCAGGGCGGGTGCGGTGGGGCCGGACCCGAGGCGATCGTCGCGCTCACGCTGCAGCGCCCGTCCGGCGTCACCTGGGAGATCGTCGAAGCGAGCTACGACACGGTCATCTTCCTGCGCTCGGTCTGCGACGACGCCAACACCGAACTCGACTGCGATGACGACGGGGCTGGGTTTCCGCTCTCGCTCATCAGCCTGCCGCGGGTCGAGGCGGGCACCACATTCCTCTTCGTCGACGGGTTTGGCGCGGGTTCGGGGAACGCGACCCTGCAGGTCACCGTCCGGCCGTTGTAGGAGCCCCCGGTGCCGACGATTCGCGACGGGAGACGGGCGGACCTCGACCAGATCGTCGAGCGGTGGGTCGAGCTTATGGCGGCCCACGCCGAGCTGCATCCGGAGCTGTACCGGCCCGCCTCGCACGGCCGTGGCACGTATCGGACCTACCTGCGCGAGCGCATCGACGGGCCCCAATCCGCGGTCGTGGTCGCAGAGGCCGATGGTCAGATCGTCGGTTACGTCGTGGGCGGCGCCGGGCTGCGGGCACCCTTCTTCGAAGTGCGCGAGGTGGGCATGGTCTACGACCTGGGCGTGACGCCGCTCTGGCGCCGCCGTGGGGTCGCCCGCGCGCTGGTCTGTGCGCTGCTCGACAAGTTCCGCGCCTGGGAGCTCCCGCACGCTCAGGTCAGCTACTCCCCGGACAACCCGATGGCGGCCGCGTTCTGGCCGGAGCAGGGTTTCGCGCCCTTCCTGATGGAAGCCTACAAACCCCTGGACTGAGGGCGACCTCGCCGCTTTGATTCGGGGCATGTCCGCCGAAGACGCACGCGCGCTCGTCGCCGAGCTCTGCCGCCAGTTCTACTTCCTCGGCTGGTGCACCGGCACCGGCGGCGGGATGAGCATCCGCGAGGGCGATCTCGTGTACATGGCGCCGAGCGGCGTCCAGAAGGAGCGCATCGCGCCCGAGGACGTCTTCGTGCTCGACCTCGATGGTGAGGTGGTCGAGCGCCCGGAGAACCCGGCGCTTCGCGTCAGCGAGTGCATGCCGCTCTTCTACAACGCGTTCCGCACGCGCGGCGCTGGCGCGGTCCTGCACAGCCACAGCAGGCACGCCGCCCTCGCGACGCTGCTGTCACCGGGCGACACCTTCTGCGTGCGGCACATGGAGATGGTCAAGGGCCTGCGCGGCAAGGGCTACTACGACCCGGTGCGCATCCCGATCATCGAGAACACCGCGCGCGAGAGCGAGCTCACCGGCCGCATGGCCGAGGCGATGGAGGCGCACCCCGACGTCGACGCGGTCCTGGTTCGACGCCACGGCGTCTACGTCTGGGGCCCGACCTGGGAGAAGGCGAAGACCCAGGCGGAGGTGCTCGACTGGCTGTTCGCGATGACCGCCGAGATGCGGCGCCACGGCCTCGACCCCGAGGCAGAGGAGTAGCGCCCTGGCCGTCCTGCCGATTCGAATCGTCGGCGATCCCGTGCTGCGCGAGCCCGCGCGTCAAGTGACCCCGACCGAGCTCGCCTCCGCCGAGATGCAGGCCTTCATCGAGGACCTCGTCGAGACGATGCACGCAGCCAATGGCGCCGGTCTGGCCGCGCCGCAGGTCGGGCGCTCGGTGGCCATCGCGGCCGTCCATGTGCAGGCCAATCCGCGCTACCCGTACAAGCCCGACTTTCCGCTCACGGTCTTCGTCAACCCGACCCTGACCGTCGTCGGCGACGAGACGGCGTCGCTGTACGAGGGCTGCCTCAGCGTGCCCGATCTGCGCGGCCGGGTCCTGCGCTCGATGCACGTGCGGGTTGACGCGCTCGACCGGCACGGCGCCCAGCTCACGGTCGAGACGCGCGGGCTCACAGCGGGCACGTTCCAGCACGAATTCGACCACCTCGAGGGGAAGCTCTTCCTCGACCGGGTCACCGATCCCGCCACGCTGACCACTTGGAGCAACTTCGCGCGCTTCCACGAGGCCGATTTCCTGCGCGAAGTCGAAGTGATCAATCGCCGACATGGCGGTGTGCAGGGTGTGCGACTGGTACCCGCAACCTGAGGTTTCGACCGGGTCCGGCGGCCCCGCTCGCGAATGCCGGCGTTGCTCCTCGCCGCCGCACCTCCAGTGCGACTCCTCGTCCCGCCTTGGCCTTCACGAGCGGGTCTCGCCGATCCCGGTCGTAACTTCAGGCCGCGGGTACTAGGATCGTAAGTCCCCGATGGCAAAGCCACCGCCCCTCCCGACCATGCTCCCGCGGCAGCCGACGCCGAGCCCGCCCGACCTGGGGAAGCGGAAGTACCGGGCGATCCGCCGCGTGGGTCGCTGGCTTGTCGGCAACGTCTACTCCGGAGAGGACCTGTCCAGCGGCGAGCCGGTCACCGTGCTGTTCCCGGACGTGGTGACCGCCGAGGTGACGCCGTTCATTACGGCGATGAACGATGAGATCGGCCGTAACCGCCTGCTCGTCGGGCTCCCGATCCTCGGCTTCCAATATGTCGGCCAGACCATCGACAAGCGCGTCTTCTGCGTATTGCCCGACGCCCGCGGGACCACGATCGACGGCTTCACGCGCGCCCGGGGCGTGCCTCCCCCGGTGGCGGCGCTGCAGGTCGCGGTGATGCTCGCCGACGCCCTGATGCGTCTGCATTATCGGTCGCGCTTCATCGGTGAGCTGCGCCCCTGGACGGTGCTGCTCCCGTCCGACCGCAGCGAGCATCTGCGCGTCATCGACCTGGGTATCACCCGCGGGATGTTCGACCGCACCATCGCGCCGCCGAAGCCCTCGGCGAACTACGCGTCTCCACATGTGCGCGGGGGCGGTGAGCCCGGCGTATCGGACGACATCTACACCCTCGGCGCGCTGCTGTACTACACGCTCTGCGGCCGGCATCCGCCGCCATCCGGCACGCCGCTCCCCAGCATCCGCCACAAGCTCGGTCCCTTCTCGAGCTTCCTCGACGGCATGGTGGTGCAGGCGATGGCGCCCGACCCCGAAAAAGGGATCGAGCCGCTCGTCGACATGCTCGGATTCAGCCGCGCCCTGCGCGGGTTGCGCGATCTGCACCGCCTGTCCGAAGAGGGCCAGCGCGCGGTGTTGATGTTGCGCTCCGAAGGCCGCGGCGCCCGGCCACCTCCGGTTCCCGGCGGCACCCCGTTCCCAGAGCGGGCGCTCGGCTTCGTCCAGACGGGGCCGTTGGTGTTGACCCAGAAGGAGATCGAGTCGATCGAGACGCAGAGCTTCGCCGAGCTCGACTCGGTCGAGTCCGAGTAGCGCCGTCAGGCCTGCTTGATGCTCAGCGCGATGCGCTTCCGGTCGAGGTCGACCGACAACACCTTCACCCGAACGCGCTGCCCGGCGGCCACCACCTCCGCGGGATCCCGCACGAAGCGGTCGGCGAGTTGCGAGACGTGGACCAGCCCGTCCTGGTGCACGCCGAGATCCACGAACGCCCCGAAGTGCGTGACGTTGGTGACCACGCCCTCCAGCACCGCGCCCTCGCGCAGGTCGTTGATCGTGTTCACGTCGTCGCTGAAGCGCGGCGGCTCGAAGGCGCTGCGTGGGTCGCGGCCCGGTTTACCGAGCTCGGCGACGATGTCCTCCAGCGTGGGGCGCCCGACCGTATCCGACACGTAGCGCTGCAGCTCGATGCGCGCCGCCTGCTCGCCGAGCAGGTCGCGGACGCCGACCCCGAGGTCGCGCGCCATGCGTTGCACCAGCGGATATCGCTCCGGGTGCACGCCCGAGGCGTCCAGGGGGTTCGACCCTTCGCGGATGCGCAGGAAGCCGGCGCATTGCTCGAAGGCCTTGGGGCCCAGGCCGCTGACGTCGAGCAGCGATTGGCGCCGGCGGAATGGGCCGTGCTTCGAGCGGTGCGCCACGATGCGCTCGGCCAGCTTCGGACCCACCCCCGCGACGTGGGTGAGCAGCGGCGCGCTCGCGGTGCTCAGGTCGACGCCGACGCGGTTGACGCAATCCTCCACCACCTCGGCGAGCTTCCGCGTGAGCAGCGGCTGGTGCACGTCGTGCTGATACTGCCCGACGCCGATCGACTTCGGGTCGAGGCGGACCAGCTCCGCCAGCGGGTCCTGCAGCCGGCGCCCGATGGAGATGGCGCCGCGGATCGTGAGGTCCAGGTCGGGGAACTCGGCGCGCGCGACGTCGCTGGCGCTGTAGATGCTCGCGCCCGCCTCGTCGACCTGCACCACGACCACGTCGAGGTCTTCCAGGACGTTGCGTGCGAGGCGCTCGGTTTCGCGCCCGCCGGTGCCGTTCCCGACCGCGACGGCGCCGGCGCCATGCCGCTCGACGAAGCGTCGCAGCTCGGTGGCCGCCCGCTGCTCGTCGCGTATGGGGTGGATCGTGATGTGCGCCCGGAACGCGCCGCTGGCGTCGAGCGCCGCGCATTTGCAGCCCGTGCGCAGCCCGGGGTCGACGCCGATGACCACCTTGTTTCCGAGCGGCGCGGCGAGCAGCAGATTGCCCAGGTTGTTGGCGAAGACGTCGACCGCCTCCCGGTCCGCCCGCTCCTTCAGCGCCGCGCGGGCCTCGCCTTCGATCGAGCGCCGCAGCAGCCGCTTCCACGCGTCTTCGATGGCGTCTCGCAGCTCGCTGGCAAAAGGGGAGCCGCGTCGCAGCCGGAAGATGCGTTCGACCCGCTCGCGGCGACGGTCGAAGTCGATCTCGACCTTCACGTCGAGCACGCCCTCCCGTTCGCCGCGGCAGACCGCCAGGTATCGGTGGGAGGGCACGCGCCGCGACGGCTCGCTGTAGTCGTACCAGCTCTCGAAGCGCGTGCGCTGGGTGCGCGCCGCCTTCTTCGCCTTCGACACGAGGGTGCCGTTTCGCTCGAACGCCTCGCGCAGCAGCGCGCGCACGGCCGGGTGCTCGGCGACGCGCTCCGAGACGATGTGGCGCGCCCCCTCGAGCGCGGCGTCGACGTCAGTCACCTCACCGCGCACGAAGCGCTGCGCGTCGCGCTTGGGGTGACCGCCGGGCGGCTGCTCGAGGATGCGCCGCGCCAGGGGCTCGAGCCCGCGCTCGCGCGCCACCTGCGCCTTGGTCCGGCGGCGCGGCTTGAACGGCAGATACAAGTCCTCGAGCTCGGCGCGCGTGGCCGCCGCCTCTACGCGCTGCCGCAGCCGCGGATCGAGCTTCCCCTGCTCCTCGATGCTGCTCAGGATAGTCGCGCGCCGCTGGTCGAGGGCGCGCAACTTCTCGGCGTGCTCGGCGATGTCGCGGATGGCCACCTCGTCGAGCCCGCCGGTCGCTTCCTTCCGGTAGCGGGCGACGAACGGGACGGTGTTCCCATCCGCGAGCAGCGCGAGGGTGCTCGCCACCTGGCCAGAGGGCAGGCCGAGCGTCTGGGCGATGCGGTCGTTCATGGTGTTGGGACTACTGGAATCTCGCGGTGATGGAGGTGTCGGCGTCGCGGGTCACCCGGATCGTCGGCACCTGGGGCAGGGCGACGTCGGACCAGCCGGCGAACTCGAAGCCCTCGGCGGGCACGGCGGTGATGGTGACGGGCACGCCGTGGAAGTAGGTGCCGGTGAACGGCGTCTCCACCACGACCGCGGTCAGCTGGAGGCTGCCACTCCCCGGGGGATCCACGTCGAGGTCGAGCTGAAACGTCCCCGCCAGGTTGAAGTTGGTGGCGAGGTGGGTCCACGCGTGGGTCGGCCGGGTCTGCAGCCAGTTGCCGATGGTGGTGATGAGGTTCTCCCAGGCCACCATCTGCTGGGCGATCTCGACGCCCTCCGACCCCCAACGTCCCAGCTGTCGCGGCATCTCCGGGCGGATTGTCGCCGCGGCCTGTTCGAGGATCGGTCGGGTCACCTCCGGCTTGAGCACCGTGTTGAGGTAGTCCGCGTAGCGATTGATGAAGTCCGTCTGGAACGTCGGGTTGAGCACGAGCATGCGCAACAGCTCTGTCGACCACGGCGGGTTCGGCCAGCCGCCACCATCCGGCTGCAGCGCGAACGCCACCGTATCCACCGCGGTGTTCGCGTTTCGCAGACCGAGCCCGAAGTCGGTGTCGAACATCAGCCAACCCCAGCGGCCATCCGGGGTGCGCGGGCGCCAGAACTTGATGTTGTTCCCGGGCCAATCGCGGTTGTCATAGAAGATGTTCATGATCGTGTAGGCAGCGAAGTTGTCGGTGTCGGCCGTGTCCTGGATCTGCGCGTAGACCTCGGGCTGGGTGATGTCCTGGTTGCGCAGGATGTCGAGCATGTTCTGGTAGTGGAACGAGTCGCCTTCGACGATCACCGCGTTGCGGTCGAGCAGGTCGATGTCCTCGTACCCGTGGTGGCTCTCGACGTAGTGCCGGTCGGGCCGCTCGCGGATGTTGTAGATCCCCCAGAACTCGCCGTTGAGGTAGGTGACGACCGGGCGATACGCCATCACGTCGAAGCCCTGCCCGCGGGCGATCAGGTGCATCACGGCGTCGCGCAGATGAGAGCGGGCACCGCATCGGCCCGCGTTGCAGCCGGACCATCCCTGGCCACCGTTGCGCAGGATCAGCCGCTTGAAGCGTTCGACGTCGTGGCCCGGGAAGACCGGGTAGTTGATCGCCGAGGTCCCGTACTCCGACCGCATATGGAAGCGGAAGCTGCGCTGACGGTTGGCGCGTGACCAGCCGCCGTGGATCTTGACGCCGCAATCCAGCGAGAACCCGTCTTCGCCGCCGGGCTCCCAGAACTCGACGTGCAGCGGGCGCTCCCAGTCCTCCCAGAAGTTCGCGCCGAAGTACGGGAAGTTCGGCTGGTGCTCGTCGCCGGGCACGTAGATGCCCGTGTCGACGTCCCACAGATTCGAAGGCTCGGTGACCAGCGATATCGTGCCGAGCGGGGACGGCTCCGCGACGATGTAGGTTCCGGTCACCGCCGGGCTGGGCCACGCGGCGTCCTCGAACGCGACCGCGCGCACCACGACCACCCCCGGCTCGGGTCCGACCGCGATCGGTTCGCCCGCCATCGGGGAGTCAGGCCCGGGCTCCGACCCGTCGAGGGTGTAGTGCACCTCCGCCGTCGGCGACACCGCGGCGACGGTCACCATCGCGCCATTCGGGTGGTATCCGGGTGCGGGATCGAAGGTCACCTGCGCGAACGCGGGCCGGGACTCGGTGATGTTGGGACCGCCCGGCGTCGGCTCCATGAAGTACTCGAGGCTCGGGCTCCCGTCCGGGGCGCGGCCGAGGGAGATGTTGCGCCGCAGCGGGCCGGTCTCGACGCGGTCGACCTCGCACCCGTCGGGCTGGGTGAGCGTGAGGGTCTCGCCCTCCGAGGAGATCGCGAAGTTGGTGTGCAGCCACTCGTTGGGCAGCCGCACATGCGCGGACAGGACGCCGGGACGGTTCTCGGCGAAGCCCAGCGTGAGGAACGGGATCAGCGTCGCGTCGTCCGGCACGCGCGCCTCGTCGTGCACCTCTACGGCCAGCACGTTCTCACCGGGGACGAGCAGGTCGAGGGACGCGGTGATGTCGTAAATCTCCGGTGGGAAGTCCCGGTAGAGCGACGCCTCGTGGGGGCCGTTGGAGAACTCCGGCCAGTCCAGCTGCACGCCTCGCTGCCCGATCAGGCTGCGCCCCACCTCCACGCCGTTGAGGTACGCGACGAAGGCGTCGTCGTAGTCGACATGCAGCACCATCGCCTCGATTTCGGCGTGCTCCTCGGGCGAGATCTGCACAACGCGTCGCGTGTAGATCGTGTGCCCGTTCGGCACCACCGTCGCGTCGTCATCGTCCCCGCTGCCGAACCCGCTCGGCCCCTCTTCCCAGGCGCTGTCGTCGAAGCCGGGCTCGATCCAGGCCGGATCGAACGCCTCCACGATCGCCTTGTAGCGCCACAGGTCGCCCCAATCCACGCGCGTGTCCCAGGTCGAGATGGCGGGCGTGCGGTCCTTCCTCGAGGCGAGCACCACCATGTAGGCCCCGGCCCCCAGCGTCCGGTTGGGCATCACCCAGCGGAACGCGTCGTCGTTGTCGTCGCTGAGCCCCCAGTTGTGGAGCGAGACCGCCTCGTCGCCGGCGTTGTACAGCTCGATCCAGTCGGGTGTGTCGCCGTCTTCGTCCTGCAGCCCGGCCCGGTTGGCGGCCACCACCTCGTTGATGAACACGGGCGGGGGCGGGCCACAGCGGATGACCTCGGCGTCCGGCTCCGCGGCGTCCGGCTCCGCGGCGTCCGGGTTCACGACCTCGGCGTCGTCCTCGGCCGCGTCCGGCCCTGGGTCCTCGGCGGTGTCGGCGCTCGCGTCTCCGCCATCCACCGCAGCGGTGTCGGCGGCGGCGTCGCTCGCGTCGTCGGCGGTCGCGTCGTCGGCGGTCGCGTCACCGTCCTCCGCCACGTCCGCAGCGGCGTCCTCGGGCTGTCTTGCATCGGCCGCCGAGTCTGCGTGGACGTCCGGCGCCGCCCCGGTGTCGCTCGGGATTTCTTCGTCGGGTTCGAATTGGAAGTCCTTGGCGCCGGCCGCGTCTTCCGGCGTGCCCGACCCGGCGTCGCCGGAGACCGTCCCGTCGTCGTCGTCGTCGCACCCGACCGAACACGCGAGCAGCGCCGCTGCGCACAGCGCCCGCGTGAACATCCCCCTCATCAACCGCCCTCGCGCCTCCACGGAAGCGTCGAGCATACCGCGAAGCTGTGATCCAAGCCGCTTCTCAGCTTGCGGAGGCGCGCGGGCGCAGGTCAGACGGGCTCGAAGAAGGTCTCGTTCTTCTCGGCCATCTCGCGCAGCACATTGGGGCAGGTGAAGCGCTCGCCGGCGCTCTTGGTGAGCTGGTCGAGGCGGTTGACCAGGTTGCGGATGCCGTAGCGGTCCATCCACGCGAGCGGCCCGCCCGAGGCCGGCGCGAAGCCGACGCCCATCAGCGCACCGACCTCCGCGTCCCGCTTGGTGCGCAGGACGCCTTCGTCGAGGCAGTTGGCCGCCTGGACCACCTGGGCGAGCAGGAGACGCTCGCCGATGTAGTCGACGCCGGTCTCCTCCGGGGTGCTCTCCGCGAGGTCGCGCAGGCCCGACCAGATCTTCCGGGGGCGGACCGACCAGTCGTAGAAGCCCTGGCCTTCCTTCTTCCCGGTGCGGCCGAGCTCGACCATCTTCCGGACGAGGCGGATGCCCGGCTCGTCGAGCTTCCGGCCTTCGTACTTCTCGCGCATGTCGATGCCGTGCACGGCCAGGCCGAGGCTGACCTCGTCGAAGACCTTCAGCGGCGAGACGACCATGCCGGCCTTGCGGGCGGCCCACTCGACGAGCACCGGGTCGTGCCCTTCGGCGACGAGCTCCAGGGCCTCCATGATGTAGGCCGTGAAGAAGCGGGTCGTGTAGAAGCCGTAGCCGTCGTTGACGACGATCGCGGTCTTCTTGATGTTGCGCGCGAACGCGAGCGTGCGGGCCAGCGTGTTGTCGTCGGTGTCTTTGCCGACGATGATCTCGAGCAGCGGCATCTTCTCGACGGGCGAGAAGAAGTGCATCCCGATGAAGTTCTCCGGGCGCGTCGAGGCTTCGGCGAGATCCGTGATGGGAAGCGCCGAGGTGTTCGAGGCCCAGATGGCGTCCGGGCCGAGGTGCGGCTCGATCTCACGGGTGACCGAGTGCTTCAGGTCCTTATTCTCGAACACCGCCTCGATGATGAGGTCGCAGCTCGCCAGGTCGCCGTTGTGCAGCGTGCCCGTGATGCGGCCGAGGATCTCGTCGCGGGCCTCCTGTGAGAGGTGCTTTCGCTTCTTCGCCTCCTCGTTGCAGTGCGCGAGGCCGCGGTCGAGCGACTCCTGGTTGATGTCCTTGAGGACGATCTCGTAGCCGCGCTGGGCGGAGATGAACGCGAGACCCGCGCCCATCATGCCGGCGCCGAGGATGCCGACGGTCTCGATGCCGTCGGACTCGACGCGGGGCAGCCCCTCCTGACGCTCCACCGCGGTGCGGTGGTACCAGAGCGTGCGCAGCATGTCCTTGGCCTGGTCACCGGTCGCCAGGCGAACGAAGTGACGCCGCTCGACGTCGAGCGCGGTGTCGAAGTCGAGGGAGACGCCCTCGTACACCGCTTCGATCGCGGCCTCGGGCGCGAGGAACGCACCCGCCGTCTTCTTGGCCAGCATCGCGGCGCCGCCGACGAAGAGGTTGCGCGCGTCGGGCGTGCCGGGCTGGACGCCGCCGGGGTAGGTGAAGCCGGCCTTGTCCCAGGGCTGCTTGGCCACGGGGTTGGCAGTGATCCACTCGGTCGCGGCCGTCGTCGCAGCGCCGATGTCCGCGGCGAGCGTGACGATGCGCTTCTTCGCCGCCCTGGGTGCGCGCAGCTGCTGGCCCTGCGCGATGATCTCGAGCGCCGGCTGGATGCCGATCGTGCGCGGCAGGCGCTGGGTGCCGCCGCCGCCCGGGATCAGGCCGAGGGTCGCCTCGGGCAGTCCAATCATGATCTTCGGCGAGTCGATCGCGATCCGGTGATGGCAGGCGAGGGCGATCTCGAGGCCGCCACCGAGGGCAGAGCCACAGATGAGCGCCACCACCGGCTTGCCGGCCGTCTCGAGCTTGCGGAACAGCCCGTTGAGCTGCTTGCAGCCTTCGTCGAAGACGGCCTTGTCGCGGGCCGCGAACAGCCCGTCGATGTCGCCACCGACGCAGAAGTCGCGGTGGCCGCTGGCGATGATGATGCCCTTCAGACCCTCGGTGGTGAGCGCTTGGTCGAGGGCCCAGTCGAGGCCCTCGGCGAAGTCGCGGTTGAGCTTGTTGGCGCGGCCTTCCATCTTCATCGTGATGGTGGAGACGCCGGTGTCCGTGTCGAAGTCGACGCTGAATCCGTTCATTTCAAATTCCTCCTAGACCCGCTCGATGACGGTGGCGATGCCCATCCCGCCGCCGATGCAAAGGGTGACCACGCCGGTCGCGAGGTCGCGGGCTTCCAGCTCGTCGATGAGGGTGCCCATCAGGCAGGCCCCGGTGGCGCCGAGCGGGTGGCCCAGCGCGATGGCGCCGCCGTTGACGTTCACCTTGTCGTGCGGGACGTCGAGCATCTTCATGAAGTGCAGTGGCACGGTCGCGAACGCCTCGTTGACCTCGTAGAGATCGATGTCCGCGGGGGTCATGCCGACCTTCGAGAGCGCCTTCTGCGTCGCCGGCGCCGGGGCCGAGAGCATGACGACCGGCTCGTCGCCGATCGAGGCCATCGCTCGGATGCGGGCCCGCGGCTTCAGGCCCAGGCGTTCACCGATCTCGCGGTTGCCGATGAGCACGGCGGCCGCGCCGTCCACGATGCCGCTCGAGTTCCCGGCGTGGTGGATGTGGTTGATGGTCTCGACCTCCGGGTAGCGCTTGCGGGTCAGCGCGTCGAGGCCGAATTGCGTGCCCATCATCTCGAAGGCGGCGCGCAGCTTGGCGAGCCCCTCGCGGGTCGTCTCCGGGCGCAGATGCTCGTCGCGGTCAAGCACCGTGAGGCCGTTGACGTCCTTCACCGGGATGATGCTGCGGTCGAAGGCGCCCTTCTTCCAGGCGGCCGCGGCGCGCATCTGGCTCGATTGCGCGAAGGCGTCGACGTCCTCGCGGGTGATGTCGTGCAGCGTCGCGAGCAGGTCGGCGCTGATGCCCTGCGGCACCGTGCCGTATTTGAACGCGAAGGCCGGATCGAAGAGCGGCCCGCCGCCGTCGCGGCCCATCTTCACGCGGGACATCGACTCGACGCCGCCGGCGACGACCAGGTCGAGGAAGCCCGAGGCCACCTTCGCGGCGCCGTCGTTGATCGCCTCGAGGCCCGAACCGCAGAAGCGGTTGAGGGTCACCGCGGGTACGCGCTCGTCGTAGTCGGCGAGCAGCACCGCGGGACGCGCCACGCAGCCGCCCTGCTCGTCGACCTGGGTGACGCAGCCGATGCTGACGTCCTCGACGAGCGAGGTGTCGAGCTCGTTTCGGTCCTTCAGCGCCCGCAACGTGGTCGCGAGCAGGTCGACCGGCTTCACCTTGTGCAGCGAGCCCGTGTTCTTTCCGCGCCCGCGCGGCGTGCGCAGCGCGTCGAAGATGTATGCCTCGGCCATCAGTTTCCCTCTCGGTAGTGACTTGACGATCAAAAGCTTAGCAAGCTAAGGATTCGGGATCCTGACCGAGGGTTTCGCCTCTGTCAAGCGACGTATGGAGCCCGTGTGAGCGACTTCCTTCCCGACGGCCAACCCGAGGTCGACCTCGCGCTGCGCCGGGCCCAGACGACGACGATGCTCGGCATGGGCCGGATCCACGCGGTGGTTCAGCGGCGGGCGGCCGCGCTCTTTGACCAGGAGGGGCTCGACGACATCACGCCCGCCCAGTCCAACGTGATGATGCTGCTGTTCAACACGAAGCGGCCGATGACTTCGCGCGAGATCCACCGTGCGGTCGGGGTCGCCGAGCCCACCGTGTGCCGCTTCGTCCAGGCGCTGCTGCGCAACGGGTGGATCGAGCGGCGGCGTCATCCGACCGACGCCCGGGCGCGCCTGGTCGAGCCGTCGGAGAAGGCGCGAGAGGCGCTGCCGGCGTTCATCCGCGTGTCGAACGCGCTGCTCGACCAGCTCTTCGAGGGGTTCACGCGGGAGGAGGTGCACCGCATGGTGGGCAACGCGCAGCGGATGACGGGGAACCTGGCGGAGTGACGGAGCGTAGGGTCGACCGCCCTGCCCAAGCCCGGCGACCCGCGGTCGCCGTGGTCGGTCGCGGGCCGCCGCTGTAGAGTCCGTCGCGATGATCCACCTCGAAGGCGTATCGAAGCGGTTCGGTGATCTCGTCGCGCTCACGCCGACGGACCTCGCCGTCGCCGCGGGCCAGACGACGGTGCTCATCGGGCCCAGCGGTTGCGGGAAGTCGACCCTCCTGCGCCTGCTCGTCGGCCTCATCGAGCCCGACGCCGGGGTGGTCCGCTTCGACGGTGAGCCGCTGACCAGAGACAACGTCCTGCGTGCCCGCTATCGCATGGGCTACGTCATCCAGGACGGCGGGCTCTTCCCGCACCTCACGGCCCGTGGCAACGCGACGTTGATGGCGACCCACCTGGGCTGGGCGGCGGATCGCATCGACGCCCGCGTGGAAGAGCTCGCCGCGCTCACGGACCTGCCGCGGGACGCGCTCGACCGTCACCCGAGCCAGATCAGCGGGGGGCAGCGGCAGCGCGTGAGCCTGATCCGGGCGCTGATGCTCGACCCCGACCTGGTGCTGCTCGACGAGCCGCTGGGCGCCCTCGACCCGATGATTCGCGCGAGGTCTTCCGCACGCTGAAGAAGACGGTGGTGATGGTCACCCACGACCTGGCCGAGGCGGCCTGGTTCGGGGAATCCATCGTGCTGATGCGCGACGGGAGCGTGGTTCAGCGCGGCGCCTTCGCCGACCTCACCGAGCACCCGGCCGACTCGTTCGTGACCCGCTTCGTCAACGCCCAACGCGCGATGCGCCTCTCGTGATCGCCGCCCTCGTCATCGTGCTCGCGGCCCCGCAGATCCAGGTGGGCTCGAAGAAGTTCACCGAGAGCGTGGTGCTGGGTGAGCTCGCGGCCCACGTCGCACGACAGTCCGGCGCCGAGGCGACGCATCGAAGGGAACTCGGCGGGACCCGCGTCGTCTGGTCAGCGCTGCTGGCGGGCGATATCGACGTCTACGCCGAGTACACGGGCACGCTGCAGCAGGAGATCCTGAAGGACGGACGCACCCTCGCCGAGCACAACGTGGTGGCGTCCAAGCCGCTCGGGTTCAACAACACCTACGCGCTGGCGGTCACCCGTGCGACAGCGAAGCGCCTGACCCTGCGGCGCGTCTCGGACCTGCGGGCGCACGCTGACGCGCGCCTTCGTTTCGGCAACGAGTTCATGGATCGCGGCGACGGCTGGCCGAGCCTGCGCGGCGCGTACGGACTGACGCATTCCGACGTGCGCGGCCTCGACCACGACCTGGCGTACCGGGGGCTCGTGGCGGGCGACTTCGACGTGATGGACGCGTACTCGACCGACGCTGAGGTGGCCTACTACGACCTCGTGGTGCTCGAGGACGACCGCCGCCACTTCCCCCGCTACGACGCGGTCTGGGTCTGGCGCGCCGACCTCCAGACCCGCGCCCCGCAGGTGGTGGCGGCGCTACAGGGCCTCGCCGGGCGCATCTCCGAAGCCGACATGGCGGGGATGAACAAGCGGGCGAAGATCGACAAGGTGGCCGAGACGCAGGTGGCCGCGGACTTCCTCGCAAAAGCCGTCGGCGCGAAGGTCGACGTCCAGATCGAGTCGCGGGCCAGCCGCATCTGGCGCCATACGAAGGAGCACCTCGCCGCAGCCCTCGCGCTCGTCGTGCAGTGGCTCTTCGAGGCGGTCGAGCGCCTTCGCGAGTGGCCGCGATAGCGTCACTCGCGCCTGACAGTGTCGTGCTAGCTTGTCGCCCCCGCGCCCGTTCTCCGGGGGCTGCGCGCCGTGCACCGAAATTGCATCACCCGCACCCCAATGAGGAAAGGAAGCACCATGAGCGTGAAGACAATCCGGCTCGCGACCGTGCTCGCCGTTGCCCTTTTCGGGTGTACGCCCGTCGCCTCGAACGGGGCGGCCGAGCCGGTGGACGTGCCCATCGCGGGCGAGGGAGAAGGTGAGGTCGAGGTCGGCCCCGAGGCCGATCCCGATCCCGATCCCGAGGTCGACCCCGACCCCGAGGTCGATCCGGATCCCGAGGTCGACCCCAAGGGCGAAGGCGAGGGCCTGTGCGCCGCCGACGACCTCAACACGTCGCGGCCGTCTGGCTGGACCCGCGCCAGCCACTGCAAGGGCGAGCCACCCGACTACGCGCGGCTCTTCCCCGACGACCGCGTGCACCGCATCGACCTGAGCATCGCCCCCAGTGACTACCAGGCCATGAAGGACGACCTCGACGCGCTCTACGGCGGCTCCGGTGGTCCGGGTGGTCCGGGTGGCCCGGGCGGCATGGACGGTGGGGACGACCCCATCTACGTGCCGGTCCAGCTCGGCTTCGACGACCTCGAATGGACCGACGTCGGCATGCGCTTCAAGGGCAACTCCTCGCTGCGCTCGGCGGTCAGCCGCGGGGTGCTCAAGCTCTCGTTTCGCCTCAACTTCGACAAGTTCGAGGACGACGAGCCGCTGATCGACAACCAGCGCTTCTGGGGCTTCAAGAAGATGACCTTCAGCAACGGCTTCTCCGATCCGTCGCTCATCCGCGACAAGCTCGGCGCCGACATCTTCCGCGACTCCGGCGTCCCCGCGGCCCGCGGCGCCTTCGCCCGCATCTACGTCGACGTCGGCGACGGTCCCGTCTACTGGGGCCTCTACACGATGATCGAAGACCCGAGCGACGAGATGCTCGAGGCCCAGTTCGGCGACGACAGCGGCAACCTCTACAAGCCGGAAGGGCAGGGCGCGACGTGGGATTCCCTGGCCGCTGACGTGGTCATGCAGTCCTTCGAGAAGAAGACCAACGAAGACGAGAGCGACTGGGCTGACGTGGGCGAGGCCCTCGACGCGCTGCACGCAGGCCGCAACAACGCCGCGGCCTGGCGAGCGGGCCTCGAAGCCGTCTTCGATGTGCAGGCCTTTCTGCACGCCCTCGCGGTCAACCAGGTCATGGTGAACTGGGACAGCTACGGCTACATGAACCACAACTACTACGTCTACGCCGACCCCAATAGCGACGGCCGGCTCGTCTGGTTCCCCTGGGATCTGAACGAGTCGATGCTCGTGAAGGGCAGCCCTGGCGGAGGCCGAGGCGGTCCGGGCGGCGCGCGCGCGGACTCGAGCAATGTGCTGATGGACGACGTCGGCGACGACTGGCCGCTGGTGCGCTTCCTGCTCGACGACGACACCTACTTCGCGGACTACATCGCCTACGCCGAGGACGCCCTCGTCGGGTGCTTCGCCGAAGACGCGGTCGTGGCGAAGGCCCGCGCCTACCACGACCTCATCGCGCCGTATGTCCTCGGCGCGAACGGCGAGCAGGCGCCCTACAGCAACCTCGCCAACCAGACCGAATTCGAGCAATCCCTCGAAGGCGGACGCTCCGCGCTGGTCGACCACATCCGGGGGCGTCACGAGACGGTCCGCCGCGCCCTCGGAGACTGACGACGTAGTAAGGTCCGGCGCGTGGACCCGTCGACCTCCGATCACCCGTGACGCTGCTGCTCGCCGTCGCGCTGCTCGCGCCCGCCGGACACGCGGGTGACGCATTCGGGGTCGGACCAGCGGGTGAAGGTCGGGCGGTCACGCTCGGCGAGGACGGCTGGGCCGGCTCGCGATCGACCGCAGCATCTGGAACTGGCGCGCCGGCCGCGCACTCTTCGGCGCACCCGAGGGCGAGCCCAAGCTCCCCGTCGAGCATCTTCGCTTCCACGGCTCGACGTTGGTCGTGGTCGAGATGAGCCGCGCCACCGGCCGCATCGGCGCGGATGGAAAGCACGGCTGGCTCCTCGATTCACACGAGAACTGGCTCTTCTCCGCCGCTACGACCAGACGTCTGCTCGCCGGCTCACTCGCGGGGCTGCACGAGCACGGCTTCGTCTGGGATCTGCGCACCGGCGCCGAGGTCGCCACCTTCCCCGAGAAGCAGGTCGAAGGCCTCGTCGAGCGCAGAGCAGAGGGGTCAGGCGTAGCCACTTGACACTTAGCGGTGGAGCGCAGAGCAGAGGGGTCAGGCGTAGCCACTTGACACTTAGCGGTGAGCCCCGCACGACGACTGTCG
>PVBE010198877.1_pt1 | contig 20671 bp, 20 predicted proteins | sample 1631181 | NCBI WGS metagenome assembly PVBE01 (sample SAMN08397723, study PRJNA350692) | Marine metagenome, whole genome shotgun sequencing project. | isolation source: water | place: Pacific Ocean | collected 2012-04 | reverse complement strand
GACCTGACGGGCCGTGCTTCTGGGCCCTATCGGCACAGGCGATGACCTCGGGGGATCGACAAGGCGGCTGCTGCATGATCCGCTCTGTGGGTGAGCCGGCGTCCCAAGAAGACACGGACCGAGTCCGACGCGGAATCCGCCTGTGCCAGCCCGCGTCGAGGTGGACGGGCGGGTGTTCGTCGTACGCGGCGACGCGCCGGGGCACCTGCCGGGCAGCCTCGGGCGTCAAGCGGAGTTCTCGGTGGTGCAGCGGGCGGTGCAGGCCGGGGTGCCCACGCCGGCCGTGCGCTGGCTGGCGCAGGGGCTGCTGCGGGATGGGGCCTGGGCCTACGCCATGGACTGGGCGGACGGGATCGGCATCGGTCGCAAGGTGGTGGCGTCGCCCGAGCTCGCCGGCGCACGCGAGCGGCTGCCTGGGCAGCTCGCCGAGGCGCTTGTGCGCGTGCACACCATCACGCCGCCGGACGACGAGCGCCCCGCGGATCCCGTGGGCGAGGCGCTGGAGCGGCTCGGCACGCAGCTGCAGCAGATGCAGGAGCGGCACCCCGTCCTGGAGCGCGTGCTCGCCTGGCTCGACGGGCGGCGGCCCGAGGTCAAGGGCGGCCCGGTGCAGGGCCACGGCGACTTCCGGACCGGCAACTTCCTCGTCGCTGCCGACGGCCTGCGGGCCGTGCTCGACTGGGAGTTCGCCCACTGGGGCGCCCGCGAGGAGGACATCGGCTGGCTGTGCGTGCGCGACTGGCGCTTCGGCGCCCTCGACAAGCCCGCGGGCGGCCTGGCCCGTCGGCGGGAGTTCGTCCAAGCGTACGAGGCCGCGGGCGGCGCGCCGGTCGACCCGGTCGTGCTGCACTGGTGGGAGGTGTACGGCAACGCCCGCTGGGCGGCCGGCTGCGTGTTTCAGGGCGAGCGGTTCACCCGGGGCGGCGAGCGCGACATCGAGCTGCTCGCCATCGGCAAGCGCCCGGCGGAGATGGAGTGGGAGGCCTTGCGCCTCATCCGCCGGGGAGCGGAGGAGTGGTCATGAGCTACGACGGCGCGGATCAGCACGCCCTGCTTGGGGCGGTCGGACAGTTCCTGGCCAAGGACGTGGTCCCGGCGCTGCCGGACAAACGCTTGGCGTTCCGGGTGCGCATCGCCGCGAACCTGCTCCGTATCGCAATCGGTGAGCAGACCGCTGGTGATCCGCCGGACCCCGGCGACGCACCTGACGACGACGATCTGGTCGCCTCCCTCCGGCACAAGCTGGCCGTCGTGAACCCCCGCTTCGACCTTTCGGAGGACGTAGATTGAACTTCGAGCTCCCCCCCCGCCTCGCTGAGCTGCGCGCCCAGGTGAGGTCGTTCATCGACGAGCGGGTCCTGCCCGCCGAGCACACCATCCTGACCGAGGAGGCCGCCGGCGAGCGGTCGACCCTGTCGTCGCTGCAGGCCGAGGTGAAGGCCGCCGGGATGTGGACTCCCCACCTGCCCGAGGAGCACGGCGGCCTCGGCCTCGGACCCATGGGCATGGCCACGCTGTTCCGGGAGATGGGCCGCTCGCTGGTGGGACCTCGGGCCTTCCACTGCGACGCCCCGGATCAGGGCAACATGGACCTGCTGATCCGCTCGGCCAACCCAGCGATACTGCAGCGCTGGCTCGCCCCGCTCGTGCGCGGCGAGATCACCAGCGCCTTTGCCATGACCGAGCCGGCCCCGGGCGCGGGCGCCGACCCGACCAACCTGCGCACCCGGGCCACGCCGGACGGGGACGGTGGCTGGGTGATCGACGGCCACAAGTGGTTCGCCACCGGCGGGGGCGAGGCGGCGTTCCTCATCCTCATGGCCCGCACCTCCGACGACCGCCGGGCCGGCGCCACGATGTTCGTGGTGGACCGTCACGCCGAGGGGCTGGAGCACGTGCGCGACGTCGGCGTGATGGCCGATCCGCTGCTCGCCCACCGAGAGGCCGAGCTCAAGCTCACCGGCGTGCGCGTCTCGGCGGATGCGGTGCTCGGCGAGGTCGGCCAGGGGTTCGCCCTCGCCCAGGCCCGGCTGGTGCCCGCCCGACTGACCCACTGCATGCGCTGGCTCGGCCTCGCCGACCGGACGCTGCACCTGTGCAAGGAGTACCTGGGCCGCCGGGTGTCGTTCGGCCGGGCCCTGTCCGAGCACCAGATGGTGCAGGCCAAGATCGCCGACAACGCGCTGGCCCTGCACGCCGGCAACCTGATGACGTTCCACTGCGCCTGGATGCTGGAGCAGGGCCTGGACAAGCAGTCACGCCCCTACTCCTCGATGGCCAAGATCCACGTGGCCAACCTGCTGTGCGACGTGCTCGACGACGCCATCCAGCTCCACGGCGCCGCCGGCTACAGCGACGATCTGCCCTTCGCAGGTTGGTACCGCCACGCCCGCGCCGGCCGGATCGCCGATGGGCCGGACGAGGTGCACCGCATGGTCATCGCCCGGGACTTCTTCGGAGATCGGTTCGAGAGCCTGATCTGACCTGGCGCTCGAGTCGAGCGACAGGCAGCACCAGGGCGAGCAGCGTGAAGAGCGCGACCCCCAGGGGAAGGGCGATCCGGTTCAGCTCGACGCTCATCGCGCCTTCCGGTCAGGTTGAGCGGAAGGCGCGCTCACTGGGTGACCCAGGACTCCCGTGCGCCGTCCGCGTACGCCTCGAGCTGCGTGTAGTCGTTGCGCCAGGTCGTGTACATCAGACCCAGGAAGCCCGCGCTGGGCCGGCCCGCGGCGACCTCCCGGGCAGCGGAGGCCAAGCCATCGCCCGAGTCGTAGTAGCCGGCGATGATCTGCCGGTTGCCCAGGCCTTCGAAGTGAGCCATCGACTCCGCGCGCTTGCCGCCGTTCCAGTTCATCACCACCAGGTCCTCGGGCAGCCCCTGCCACGATCCCGCCAGGTCGCCCTCGCCCAGGTAGTAGTCCACGCCTGCGTTGTGGTGGGGGTCGAACATGTCGGACCAGGCGTACAGCCGGCCTTCGGGGCGCCGCTGGCGGACCACCGCCACGGCTCGCCCCACGTGCCCTGCGAGCAGCTCCCCGGCGGTCAGGCCGGTGCCGGTGCAGGCGGCGCAGGTGTTCATGTGACGCATCTCGTCGTAGCCGAAGAACCAGCCCGCTGCTGCGGGGAAGCGCTCGTCGAGGGCGCCGAAGTTGTCCGCCATCCAGTCGTCGATGGCGGGCGCCGTCAGGCAGGCGCCGACCTGCCAGCCGTGCACGGGCGCGACGGCGTAGTAGTCGACCGTCACCGGGTCGCCGGCAGCCAGGCGGCTGCCCTCTGGCACGCCGATGACCGGCGGCTCGTGCCAGGTGGGGAACTCGGGGCCCGCCTCGTTGGACCGGCCCGGCACGGCGTCGACGTCGGTCCCCTCCTGCAGGGCCTGCCCGTCCCCGTCCAGCATCGCGACCGGCGCGCCCGGCCGGCGGATGAGGTTGACGAGCGCGGTCTCCTCCACCCCCACGTCGTCGAACCAGGCGGTGCCCGCCGAACGACCCCACAGCCCCATGTACATCCGCAGGACCTGGGCGGCGCCGCTGTCGATGACGTACTCCCCGCGGGTCCAGTCCTGGTCCTCGGCGAGGTGCACCTCGTGGAAGCTCATCGTCCGGCCGTCGCCGTCGAGGAACATCACGTTGTGCCAGTCCGCCGACAGGCCTTGTGTCTTGGCGTGCCACCACACCCGGTACTGCCGGTGGGGCGTGACGCTGAGGGTCTGCACGGCCCGCGCGTTGCCCTCGCCGGCGTCGATGCGCAGCGAGGCGCCGCCTGACCGGAAGACCTCCCGGTCCTCGGACGTGCGCACCCCGGGATCGTCGTGCCAGTCCCAGCCGGTCAGCTCCCCGCCGGCCCAGCCCTCGAACCCGCCGTTGGTCAGCCCGCCGAACTCCGGGGCGTGCTCCAGCGCCTGCCCGTCGTCGCCGACCCGGAACGGCGCCCCGCGGATGGGACGGCCCTCGGCGAAGTTCGGATCCGCCCAGAGGATCCCCTCGGAGTAGCCGAACGGGAACATCGTCACGAGCACGTCCAGGCCTCGCTCGGCGATGCGCTCGTTGACCTGCTGCAGGTGCACCTCGTAGCGGTCGATGAGGGTGCCCGTGTGGACCAGGGTGAACTTGAAGTCCGCGAGGCCGATCCCCGTGTAGCCGGCGTCGGCGGCGCGGTCGACGAGGGCCAGGGTCTGCTCGACGCCCTCGACGGTCTGCAGGTTCTTGCGGATGTACACCCAGATCTCAGGATCCTGCGGTGCGGCCTCGCCCTCCCCTTCGCCTTCCCCCTCGCCTTCCCCTTCGCCTTCCCCTTCGCCTTCTCCCCCCCCGGATCCGCCGACATCCGGCTCTCCCTCGCCTTCGCCCGCAACGGCGTCGGGGTTCGGCGGCTTCTCGGCGGGCCCTGCCGCGGAGCGCTCATCGCCGCACCCCGACGCGGCGGCCACGGCGACGAAGACGAACAGCGGCTGGCGTAGGTTCATCAACGCGGGTCTCCCCCAACCCGGCGCAGCGCCGTGACGACGGCCTCCGCGAGCTGGTCGATCTCAGCTTCGCCCATGGCCGTCGACAGCGCGCCCATCCCCGAGTAGATGGCGAGGATCCCCGCGTCGTACAGCGCATCGACGAAGCGGGCCAGCCGCTCCTTGCCGGCCTTGTCCATGAACGTGGAGCGGTAGTCCGTGGGCGCCTCGGCGCTCAGGTGGATCCGGAACAACGACCCAGCGCCCGTCACGCTCGCAGGCACCCCCGCCACCGAGATGGCCTCGGCGATCCGGCTACGGGCGAGCCGCCCCAGGCGGTTGAGGCGGGCCACCGCGTCGGCGTCGTACAGCTCCATGGACACCCGGCCGGCGGTCATCGTCACCGGGTTGGCCGAAAACGTCCCGGAGTGGGGCAGCCGCACGCCCTCGCTGCCGCCGGCGAACACCGCCATCACCTCGTCCCGGCCGGCCAGCGCCCCGACGGGGAAGCCGCCGCCGATGGCCTTGCCCATCGAGGTCAGATCGGGCTGCGCCCCGTAGCGCTCCTGGGCCCCACCCACCTCGGTGCGGAAGGTGATCACCTCGTCCATCATCAGCAGCGCCCCGGCGCCGGCCGTCCAGTCACGCATCGCCTGCACGAAGGCGTCGGTCGCCGGCACCAGCCCCACGCGGTGGGGGATGGGATCGAGCAGGACGCAGGCGATCTCGTCGCGATGCGCCTCCAGGATTGCGACGGCGGCCTCCGGGTCGTTGAACGGCACCACCACCACGTCCCGGGCGACGGCGTCGGGGGTGCCCTTGGCCAGCGCGACCGACACGGGGCGATCGGCAGGCCCCCAGGTCGCCGGCTTGGGGTCCTGGCTGACCTCGGCGTAGTCGTAGGCCCCGTGGTAGCTCCCCTCGACCTTGGCGATCCGGGGCCTCCCGGTGAAGGCGCGCGCCGCCTTCATCCCCGCCATCACCGCCTCGGTCCCGGAGTTCATGAAGCGGACCTTGTCGAAGCCGGGGGAGCGGCCGCACAGGTGCTCGGCGAAGGCGACCTCCGCCTCGGTCGCCATCGTGAACCCGGTCCCCCGGCCCAGCTGCTCGGTCACCGCGGCGACAACGGCCGGGTGGGCGTGGCCGTGGATCATCGAGGCCATGTTGTTGGCGAAGTCCAGGCACTGCCGGCCTTCCACGTCGACGACGCGACAGCCGCTGGCCTCCCGGGCATAGTGGGGGTGCGGGGCCCGGAGCAGCACGTTGCGGCTCACCCCGCCGGGCAGCACCTGCTGGGCACGACGGAACAGCTCTGCGCTGCGATCGCTCACGGGCTGCACTCCGTCATTCGATGGGCAGCAGCGACCCGCCGGTCTGCTCGGCAACCTGCTCGTACGTCACGCCGGGGGCGAGCTCGAGCAGCCGGAAGCCCTGCTCCGTCACGTCGACGACTGCGAGGTCCGTGAAGACCCGGCTCACCACGCCCCGCCCGGTCAACGGGTAGGTGCACGCCTGCACGAGCTTCGGCTCACCGGTCTTGGTGACGTGCCGGCTGACCACGAAGATCGTCTCCACGCCGGCCACCAGGTCCATGGCGCCGCCGACCGCAGGCACGGCGCCGGGCTTGCCCGTCGACCAGTTCGCCAGATCGCCTCGCTCGGAGACCTGCATGGCGCCCAGCACGCAGACGTCGATGTGCCCGCCCCGGATCATTGCGAAGCTGTCGGCGTGGTGGAAGTAGGCGGCCCCCGGCAGCACCGTCACGGAGCGCTTGCCCGCGTTGATGAGCTCTGGGTCCTCGCCCCCGGGCGCAGGCGGAGGCCCCATGCCCAGCAGCCCGTTTTCGGTGTGATAGATGAACTCGCGCCCGGCGGGCACGAACTGCGACACCAGCTCGGGCATGCCGATCCCCAGGTTGACGTACGCCCCGTCCGGGATGTCCTGCGCAGCCCGGGCCGCCATCTGCTGTCGTGTCCAGCCGCTCATGGGTACCGCCTCCCCTCGGCGATGAGCCGCGACTCGTGGGCGGGCTCGGCGACCTCGACCACCACGTCGACGAACACGCCCGGGGTGACCACATGCTCGGGGTCGATCTCGCCAGCCGCCACGACCCTTCGGGCCTGCACGATGCTGGTCTTCGCCGCCATGGCCATGATCGGGCCGAAGTTGCGGGCGGTCTTGTTGAACGTCAGGTTGCCCATCCGATCCGCCGTCTCCGCCTTGATCAGCGCGAAGTCGGCGGGCAGCGCACGCTCCATCAGGTAGTCCCGACCGTCGAAGCTCCGGACCTCCTTGCCCTCCGCCAGCGGCGTTCCCACGGCGGTCGGGGTGAAGAACGCCGGGATCCCCGCGGCGGCGGCCCGAATCCGCTCGGCGAGGGTGCCCTGGGGCACCAGCTCCAGCTCGATCCTCCCCGCCCGATACAGCTCGGGGAAGACCGTGGACTGACTGGAGCGCGGGTAGGAGCAGATCATCTTGCGGACCTGGCCGTTGCCGATGAGCGCAGCCAGGCCGACCTCGCCGTTGCCCGTGTTGTTGTTGACGACCGTCAGCTCGCGGGCGCCCAGGTCGATCAGCGCATGGATCAGCTCGATGGGGCTGCCGGCCTCGCCGAAACCGCCGATCAGGACGGTGGCCCCGTCCTCGATTGCGCAGACGGCCTGCGTGACCGATTGAACGGTCTTGTTGATCCCCTCGATCTTGGCGGCTGACGGCACTGTGCTGCCCCTGAGCGCGTGGAGCCCACGGAGTATCAAGCATCCACCCGAGCCGAAACCCCTTCCCTCCGCCGCCGCATCGGCGCACCGTGAGTGCTGCAATGGGCATGGTCGCTCAGTGGAGGTGAGGCGTGGATCGTTCCCCGGGTCGACCCGCACTGTCATCGTCCGCCGTCCCCGAGGCGGGCGCCGCGGCGGCGCTGCTCGGGCGGCTCGCTTCAGCGCTGCGCCGCGGCGCGGGCGTCGGCCGCCAGGGCATGCCCGCGGGCCCGGTGCGCTCGCGAGGCGTCTGGGCGTCCCACGTCGCCCGCAAGGCGTTGCGGGGCGTGTGGCAGGGCGGGCGGCCCAGGACCGACGTCGTGCGCTCGGCCCTGGCCGAGGCGGCGTTCCTGGAGATCGCCGGGCGCACCTTCGGCCCGCAGTCGATGATCCGTGGACGGCAGGGGTTCTTCCCGCACATCTTCGCCCCCGACTACCACGGCCCTCACTTCGACGAGGCCATGCGCCGCATCGTCTTCCACGGCCGCGGACCCTCCATCGTGTACTTCTCGATCACCGGGTCGTGTCCGTGTGAGTGCGACTACTGCTTCGCCGGCGCGGGCGGCGCCGGCGCCCCGGACCTCGGAGACGAGCCGATCCTGGAGGTGGCCCGCGAGATCGCCGCCCTGCGAGTCCCGCTGGTGAACCTAAGCGGAGGCGAGCCGCTGTCCCGCTATCGGCGCACCGTGGACGCCACGCGGATCCTCAGCGCGGGCAGCGAGGTCCGCATGTTCACCACCGGCATCGGCCTGACCCGGTGCAGGCTGGGTGAGCTGCGCGACGCGGGCCTGCGCGGGGTGTTCGTGAGCCTGGACACCCCGGACAGGCAGGCCTACGACCGCGTCCGACGTCGACCCGGCGCGTTCGACGCCGCGGTCGCGGCGCTCAAGCTCTGCGCCAAGGCCGACATGCTGACCTTCATCAACGCCGTCGTCGGTCCGGGCGACCTGCCGGATGCGGCCTCGGTGGTCCGGTTCCTTCGGTTCGTCGAAGGCATCGACTCCCGGATCGTCGTGAACTTCCTGCCCCGGCTGGCCACCGGGCGCGGCGCCGACGCGAACGGGTTCTCATCGCCGGACGCATCCGACGCCCTGGCGGACCGGATCGTGTCCACGGCCCGGAGCATCGGCCGCCCCGTGACCATGCTGTTCGGCACCGTGGACCACTTCATCGGGTGCCCCGGCGCCGGCGGCAAGCTCATGAACATCGACATCCAGGGCAACGTGACCGTCTGCATCAGCCGCGCCGGGCTCGGCAACCTGCTCGAGGAGCCGTTCCCCGTGATCTACCGGCGCTTCACCGAGGCCTGCTCTCGGCTGAAGGTCGGCTTCTTCTGCTGCGAGGTCAGCCGCCAGGGCGACGGCGAGCTCCTCGCACCGGAGGACAGCCGCCGGGCCATCGACCGCTTCTTCCGAGAGACCGACGACGCCCAGTGGCAGCAGATCATGGACCGGGTGGTCTGGCTGTTCGCCTCGCTGATCCCGACGTAGCGCGCAAGGGGCCCCAAGCGGCCGCCGGCATCGCGTAGACTGCGGCGTCACCCCTGTCGGAGGTCCAGATGTCTTCGAACGCATGGCGCGCGGCGCGGTTGCCGTCGTTGCTCCTCATCGTCGGCCTGGCGGCCGGCTGCGACGACTCGGGCAGCGCTCCCGCTGACGAGGGCGATGGCCAGGAGTCGGGGGAAGGCGAGGGCGAACCCGGCGCTCCAGACGGCGGACAGGGGGAAGGGGAAGGGGAAGGCGAAGGGTTGCCCGACCAACCGGACGGTGGGGCAGGCGAGGGCGAGGGGGCGCCCGGCGATGACGAGGGGGGCGAGGGAGAGGGCGAGGCCGACGGAGGCGAGGGCGAGCCTGCCCTGCCAGCGGCATGCGAGGGGCTCGAGGAGCAGGTCCCCGGGCCCTCCATCGTGCTCGACGGCGTCGCCTTTCAGTACGACCGCCTGCTGCTCAACGACGACCGCGACGCCGTCCGCCGGATCAACGTCATGTTCACCAACACGACCGAGGAGGAAAAGGGCGTCCGCTACGACCTGAAGTACTCGCTGTGGGATGCCGACGACGCGCAGGTGGACCTCGTCGACTCCGCCGGTCACATCGGTGAGAACGACTTCATCGGCGCCGCCATCGACGAACAGCTCGTGTCGTTCGGTGGGGTCGCCGCACCGGGCGTCTACGTGCTCAAGACGGACCTGTACCACCCAGACACCAACGAGCTGCTTGATACGCTGGCCAAGTCGCTGTGCATCGCCCCGGGCCTGCCCGCCGAGGTCTCCCCGGTGCGCGCTGTCGAGGAGGTCCCGCTGTCCGACTCGGTCGTCATCGACGAGGTCGAGTTCAGGTTTGACGAGCTGAAGCTCACGGACTCCCGGGACTCCGTGCGCAGGGTCAACGTGCAGTTCACCAACACGTCCGACGAGGAGAGGTCGTTCCGGTACGACCTCAAGTACTCGCTGTATGACGACCAGGGGCGCCTTGTGGATGTGGTCAACTCGCAGGGGCACATCGGCGAGAACGACTTCATCGGCGCCGCCATCGACGAGCAGCTGCTGTCGTTCAGCTACGAGATGCCGACCGGCGCCTACGTGATACGGGTCGACCTGTACGCCCAGGCCTTCAACATCGTGCAAGCGACCTTGGCGCGGGAGATCCAGCTCGGACCCGTCGTCGACGCCATCATCGTGCCGGACAGGGAGGTCGTGGAGCTCCCCCTGGCCAGCGAGGTGACCCTGGACGATGTCCGCTTCCGCTTCGACCGGGTCACGCTCAAGGACGACCGCACCGCCGTGCGCGAGGTCAACCTGCTGTTCCAGAACACGGCCGACGACGACAAGACCGTCCGATACGACCTCAAGTACTCGCTGTACGACCAAGAGCGACACCTGCTCGACGTGGTCGACTCCCAAGGCCACATCGGGGAGAACGCCTTCATCGGCGGCGCCCTCGACGAGCAGCTCCTGTCGTTCCACTACGAACCGCCGCCCGGCACGTACGTCCTTCGGGTGGACCTGTACGGGCAGGCATTCAACATCGTTGAGGCAACCTTGGCCATGGAGGTGGAGCTCGGGCCCGGCGGCGACGCCTCGATCGATCCGGAGCGGGAGGTCGAGGAGCTGGCGCTGGCGGATTCTGTCGTGATCGACGGCGTGCGGCTGTCCTTCGACAAGGTCGTCCTCGACAATGGGCACACGCAGGTGCGGGGCGTGGACATCGCCTTCGAGAACACCTCGGGACAGGAGAAGGACTTCCGCCACGACCTGAAATACTCGCTGTACGACGAGGAGCGACACCTGCTCGACGTGGTCAACTCCCAAGGCCACATCGGGGAGAACAACTTCATCGGCGGCGCGGTCGACGAGCAGCTCGTGAGCTTCGCCTACGACCAGTCCCCGGGCATGTACCTGCTGCGCGTCGACATCTACGGCCCCGCCTTCAACGTCATCCAGGGCACCCTCGCCAAGGAGATCGGGCTGGGTCCCGCCGCCCCGGACGAGCAGTAGGGGTGCCCACGGCGGTCGCGGCGGTCCTCATCGCGCTGGCGACGCCGGCGTCCGCCGCCCCGGCCAAGCCCGCGCCGGAGATCGGCGCGCCGGCGACGCTGGCGGGTCGCATCGATGGGGTGCTGGACAAGCTGCGCGCCAGGCCGCTCCGGGCCGACGAGGTGACGCCGTGGGTGATCCTGCACGCCGTCGTCGCCTTTCATGAGGGCGTGCAGGTCCAGGGCTCGGCGGCGGCGCCTGTCGATGCCATCGAGCACCTGCTCACGGGCGCGAAGCACCGCGGGCTGTCGATCTACGTGGACGCCGGTGGGGTGCCGGTCGTGCAGCCCAGGGGTCCGGGCGAGCCGCACTTCCTGGTCCGGGACCACGTCGATCAATACCTGCACCTGTTCGCCGAGGCGGGGGTGGCTCTGGACCGGCCGCTGGTGGCCGAGGGTGGCCGCCGGTTCGCGGTGCGCGACCTGCTGGACGCGGCCAAGCTCGGGTTCAGGGAGGACCAGGAGCTCGCGTGGACGCTGGTGGCGCTGTCGACCTACCTGCCGCCTGGCCACCGGTGGAGGAACGGACGGGGCGTCGAGTACGCAGTGGAGGATGTGCTGCGCTTGGCGATCCAGCGGGATCCCCGGTCGGAGACAGAGGGCGGCCCGCATCACCTGTACGGCGTGGCCTATGCGCTGCGCTGGCTCCGCTCGCATCGCGCCGGCGCCGGCCAGCCGGCACTGGTTCAGGGCGATGCGGAGGCCTACCTGCGCAAGTACGTCGACTTGGCGAGGCGGTACCAGCAGGCGGATGGGGCGTTGTCGGGCAGCGTCTTCGAGCAGGGCTCCAAGCCGGTGTCGCCGCGCCATCTGGTCAACACGACCGGGCACGGGCTGGAGTGGCTGGCCATGACGCTGACGCCCGATGAGCTAGGCCAGCCCTGGGTTCGCAGGGCCGCCGGGCGGCTGACGCTGGAGCTCGAGGAGCACCCGCGCACGGCCTTTTCGGAGGGCGGGCTGTATCACGCAGCCCACGCCCTGGTGCTCTACCGGGCGACCTTGCCGGCCGCCCGGTAGAGGCTGATCCCTAGCAGGGCTGCTGGATCTCGTAACAGCTCGGGGGCGCTGCGAAGTTGTTCTCACAGCGCAGGTGGTTGGGCGCCCCGCAGCCGCCGTTGTCGACGGCGCACTCGTCGATGTCCTCGCAGGTCGGGTCGCTGGCGTCGACGTTGACGCAACGCACGAAGGCGGCGTCGCCGCAGCCGCCGTTGTTCGCGGCGCACTCGTCGATGTCCCGGCACGTGTGTGCGGCGCCGAAGTTGTTGAGGCAGCGGGTGTACAACGCGTCCCCGCAGCCGCCGTTGTCGACGTCACACTCGTTGATGTCCTGACACACCGCGGCCGCCCCGAACAGGTTGGCGCAGCGCACGAGCCCCGGGTCGCCGCAGCCTCCATTGGCGATGGCGCACTCGTTGATGTCCTCGCAGGTGGGTAGGCCCTGGGCGTTGTCGACGCACGTGACGAACGCGGGATCGCCGCACCCGCCGTTGTTGAGCTCGCATTCGTCGATGTCCGAGCAGATCGGCGGACCCGCGCCGTCGTCGCTGCAGCGGACGAAGCGGGGGTCACCGCAGCCGCCGTTGTCGACCAGGCACTGGTCGATGGGCGCGACCACGCGGCCCACATCCGCGCCGCCGCCCTCCTCCTCGGCCGGCGACGCGCCGCCGTTCTCCTCCCCCTGCTCTGCGCCGGCCGCCTCGGGCACGGGCTGCAGGACGGGGAGGGTCTGCACGCAGGCGCCCCGCGAACAGACCAGGCCGTCGACGCAGGTCCCCGTGTCCGCGAGGCACGCGCCGCCCAGGGTCCCGGCCGGCTTGTCGCGCAGGGCGTCGGAGTAGCCGCTGGCGTCGCCCGGGTCTCCGCCTCGTTCCACGCTGCCCGAGGGCGCCACGCCCGCCTGTCCGCCGCATCCGACGAGGGCGATGCTGGCCAGGAGATGCCCGAGGGCACGAACGTCTAGGCGGGTCTTGGAATGGGTCATCGAGTGCTCCTTTGTGATGGCTTGACTGGGCACCTCTCTTTTCAAGGGGCGTGCCAACCTGGCTGATCGCGGCGCTCGGCCAGCAACGACAGGGCCTAGATGCGATCAGGCAGATCCCGGATCCGCCGCAGCCCGGGTCGGCCGCCCCCGGTGGAAGGTCCAATTGCCGATGTCAGGTGTCCCCAATGGGGCAATTAGTCCCCGGGCGGACCCGCTGGCGCGGCGCGGGCACGGGCCTTGCTGTTACTCGGGGAACGCACAGGCCCGAGATCAGCCAGCCGGAGACGACACCATGAACGACGATCCCACCGCCCTGTCACGAAGGGCCCTGCTCAAGGGCGGCACCTACCTGGCGGCCGCCACGGCGACGGCTGCGATGGCCGGCCTGGGCGCGGGCTGCGCCACGTTCCCGGAGGTCGGTGAGGTTCACGGTGTCCACCCCTGTTCACACCTGCACTGCCGGTATTGGGCGTCGGACACGGCGGACGGCCACTGCGTCCTGCCGCTCCGCCAGCAGGGGGGACGGCCATGAGCGCCCGCTCGATTGCTTCGGCGCTGGTGCTCGTCGCCGTCGCGTCCGGGACGGCCCACGCCGAGGAGGGGGTGGTCACCGCCCAGGTCACCGGCGGCGCCGTGGTGGTCGACGGGACGACGGGCACCGCGGTGAGCGCCCTCGACGTCGCCCTCGATCTCGGGCTCACCGACACGTACGGCCCCGTCGCCAGCCTGGCGATGATCGACGCCCCCGGCGGCGCCCGGCTGGGCCTGGGCCTCGGCGCCAAGGTCGTTCCGCTGCAGTCGGATTGGACGCGACTGTACGTCCGGGTGACCCCCCAGCTGCTCCTTGCCCCTCCAGCCACCCAGCAGGACACGAGCCTGGGACGCAGCTCAGACCTGGCGATCCAGGCGACCGTCGGGGTGGAGCACCTGCTGATGTGGGGGCTCGGAGTGGCGCTGGAGGTGAGCGCGACGGCACCGACCGGCCTCGGTGCCCAGCGGGTTCCGCCGTGGGCCGGGGCCCTCGCCGGCTTGTATATGGAGATGTGAGCCGCAGCTCGCAGCGACGCCGCGCTACTGCGGCTTGCCCGAGCTGAACAGCGCCCGGCCAAACGGTGGGTCCTCGCCGACAACCTCGGTGAAGCAATCGCCGGTCACCATCTCGCCGTCGAAGCGGCCCTGCACCGCCATCGTCCCTGCCCACAGGTTCGTGGGCAGGATCAGCATCTCCTGGGCGTCGACCACGGCCTTCAGATCGAGCCAGGCGTCGCGCTCGGGGATCTTCAGGTGCCAGCCGGTGGGGTACACCACATCGGTGCGGGGGCTGCGCCAGGTGTCGCCGCTCTGGCTGACGTCGATGGCGCGCACGGCCAGCGGCGTGGCCGCGCCGTCCGCCTCGACGACCGCGGCGAAGGCGCCCGGCGCCAGGTTCCAGTCCCGGTCGAAGATCAGGGCGATCACGAGCTCGACTCCGCTGGACAGCTGGGCGCCGAACCAGACGAAGCCCGCCAGGTGGTCGGAGTACAGGAACCCCCACTCGTGCTTGAGCCAGGCGTCTCCTGTCACTGCCCGTCGTTCGCCGTCGATCTCGAGGGCGCCCTCGGCCTGCATCCGGGGGGTCGAGTAGTAGTAGTGCGAGGACCGGGGCGGGATGTTCAGGTACCCGCCCCGTCCCATCGGCGACTCGGGCTTGGCGCTGCGCAGACGAAGGCGCAACCCGATCTGCCGCGTCGCCCCCCGGACGTCGATCCAGCCGTCCTCCATCGAGCGCACGCTCCAGGAGTCGTGCTCGAGCTCCAGCGCGGTGTGGCTGGCGCTCGCCGCCCAGGTGTCCGGCCACGCGTACTTGTCGCGCACGTGGAACCGGCCCGCCTGGCGGTCGGTGATCGACAGGAAGGCCGTCTGCATCGGGTCGACGAACCAGCTCACCGGCACCTTGGCCACCGAGTCGTGGTCGGTGTGCTGCCGGATGAACGCCATGAACCAGTCGTAGCGGCGGCCCTGCTCGTCGGACATGTGGCCGTGCAGGTGCCACCACTCGGTCTGGGCGTCGGCGTGGGCTGCGTGATCGGCGGGGAACGTCACGGGCGTGGCTGGATCCGCTGCGCGCAGGGCGTGGCCGGAGCAGCCGGCGAGGGCCAGGCCGGCGGCGGCGACCAGCGGGGTCAGGCGGGAGTTCACGCCGCCTCCAGCACGGCGTCCGCCGCCTCGATCCCCGACCGGACCGCGGTCTCCATGCACGGGAAGTCCAGCTCGCCCCGGACCCAGTCGCCTGCGAGCTTGAGGTTGCTGATCGGCGTACGGACGAACGGCCGGTACTTCAGGGTGCCCGGCTCGGTGAGGAAGTACTGCTTGGCCGGCGAGCGGTGGCGGACGATGCGGTAGTGGTCGACCCCCTTGCGGTCGATGCGCTCGAAGCCCGGCAGCTTGGCCACGTTCTCCAGGCACAGCCCGAGCAGGTCCTCGTCGCCCCATTCCTCGTAGCCGGTCTCCTGACCGACGAAGTACAGCACCGCCCCGTACCTGGGGTTGTTCCGGTAGTCCCGGATGATGTGCTTGTTGTCGATGACGTAGCGCAGGGGCCCCTCGAGGCCGGCGATGACGGTGTCGTAGCGACGGGTCAGCCGCTCCCGATGCCAGACCTGCAGGCCCAGCGGCGCCACGCTCCGCACGTTCTGGATGCGGGCGAACTCGGGGATGCCCCAGAAGCGGTCGTCGCCCGGGTTGAGCAGACGAAAAGCCGACGCCGGGAGCGTGCAGATGACGTGGTCGAGCTCCTGGTCCAGGGCGCGGGTCTCGGGCTTGACCGGGACCGGACCTTCGAACGCCGAGCGATGCTCGCTGCGATCCACCCGGTGGTGACCCGCGGACTCGGGCTCGGCGAAGATCGCGCCGCTCACCCGATCCCCGTCCAGCTCGAGCGCCGTGAGCTTGCGCATCATCCGGAACTCGCCGCCCATCCCCTGGATGTAGCGCAGCAGGGGGCCCCAGAACCGCTCGCTCATGCCGCCGTCGCAGAAGGCGTACGAGGTGGTCCGGTAGTCCCGGCCGACCACGTGCATCTGCTGCATCATCAGGTAGGCGCTGATCTCGCCGGGCCAGTTGAGCTGGGCGTCGCGGGACGCATAGAACGCCGAGGTCTGGACGATGGAGGGCGACAGCCCGTTCTGCAGGCACCAGGCGGTGAAGCAGATGTCGTCGAACTGCTCGATGTCCTGGCCGCCGGCGAACGACGCGAAGTTGCTGATCACGAACCCGGCGATGTTGGCCTTCTCGCCAGCGCTCAGGCCGCTGTAGCCGAGCGCCAACAGCAGCACGTGCAGCGGGTTGCGAGCGACCTTCAGCTCGTGCACGCCCTCGTCTCGCGGCTCGTAGAAGAAGGTGCGGCCGCCGTTTCCGACGAGGTGGGCCTCCACGTCGACGCCGGCCCGGCGCAGCAGCGCCTTCATCTCCCGGTACCAGCCAAGCACCACGTGCTGACCGTGATCGATGAGCCGCCCCTTGCGGTCACGCCACGAGTCCGCCTTGCCGCCCACGTGGTGCCCCAGGGTCACCAGCCGCACATCCAGCCGCCCCTGCCCCTCCTCGAGCAGCCGCGCGGCCGCGGCGAGCCCTGCGGGCCCCGCCCCAACCACGAGCACACGGTTCCTTGCTGCCATGACGATCCTCCCGGGCCGCCCCAAGGTGCAACGGCCATGCCGCGGCCGGGGCGCCGCCAACGCGCCGCCAAGGCGCCCGCCTTGGGCCAAGCCGAGGTCGCCGGGAGTGAACCCGCGGTCACATCGGGAGTCGGGGCTGTGGACCGGGGTGCACTCCCGAGGGGACGATCCGGCCGGCCACGCAGAGTCGTACCGGAACTGCAGCGTCGCCCCGAACTCGGTGGCCCCCTTCACGGCATCGTCTGCGGCGCGGCAGACGAACCGACCCCCAGCGATCCGGCACCGGTCGGCACCCGTCGTGGGGGGGTAGTCGAAAATGCCTCCGCCCCGGTCGTGCTCACACTGGTTGACCGTCACAGTGCGAAGACCGGCGACCGGGCCGGGGCCGGGGCGTGACCGATCAGCAACGCCGGGCGGACGTGCCCGGCACGTCGTCGTACCCTGACCTGGGGTGGTGACTGCGGGCGTCAGGTCGGCGCCGGCCCGTCGCGGGCGCGTTTGTACGCGGCGGGCGTCATCTGCGCGGCCGACAGCCCGAAGACGTCGCGGTGGGTGCCGAGCCGGGTGAGCGCCCTGGCGAAATAGGCCTGGGTATCGACGCCGATGTTGCGACAGGTGGCGACCACGCCCAGCAGGGTCGCCGCCCGGTGCGCGCCCTCGGTGCGGCCGGCGAACAGGCGGGCGAGCCGCAGCTTCGCGACGTTCTGGAACTCCCGCTCCGACGCCGAGTTGTCCGGCGGGATCTCGGGGTGGTCGACGAAGCGGAACAGGGCGTCCCAGTGGTTTGGGTAGTTGCGGATCGTCTTGGCCGGCGGATCGCTGGGCACGAGCGTCGGCTCGACGGCATCCATCCAGACGCGCAGCTCGTCGCGCAACGGTCCGATCCTGTCCTGCCGCCAGCTCCGCAGCGCGTTCCCGGTCAGCCCCGTCTCCTTGGCCTGGGCCTCGGCGACGTACATCGCCGAGATGAACGCCCCGCCCTCCCTGGCCAGCACGCGTTGGACGGCCTCGGCGTCCCGCAGCCTGCGGCGCCGTTGCGCGTTGCATCCCGCCTCGACGATGGTCCCGTCCTCGAACAGCACGTTGTGCCGGTGCTCGGCGTCGGCGGCGAGCAGGCCCTGAAAGCCTGCGAGCTTGGCGGCGAGCACGTCGGCGCTCTTGTGTGGTTCGTATTGCAGGACGACCAGGTCGTCGCGCCGGTAGACCTCGAGGTGCCCGTGGTGCGTACCCGGAAGCTTGGGGATGAGCACCTTGAGCCCCGTGGCGTCCGTGGCCATCCACGAACCGGACAGCAGCTCCTTCCATTGGTGTCCGTCGACCGGTCCAAGCAGGTCCGCCGCCCGCTCGATCTGCGACACCAGGTAGCTCATCGACACGTCGACGCCCCAGGACGCCAGGTCCAGTCGGGTCCGGTCGGGCGGCACGAGCAGCGAGAACTTCGAGTGCACCAGCCAGGCCAGCCACTGGCAGGTGGCCTGGCTGCGCGAAGACGGCGAAGGCAGCGAGCGGGGCGTCGTGCGTCTGCGGCAGCATCGGCAGCGCACGGTCTTGCGCCGCACCACCCGCCGCCGCTGGTGCTCCTTGACCACGTGCAGCTTGGTCTCGACGACCTCGTCGACGAGGTCGAGCTCGTCGGAGCCGCAGCCGTCTCAGACGTCGGGACGAAGCGAGTGGTCCTCGGCCTGCAGCTGCTCGGGGACCGGCTTGCGACCCGTCGGACGGCGGGGCTGCTTGGCTGGCTTGTCCCGGTCGGGCGGCTCCGGGGCGGCGGGTCGGTCGTCGAACACCTTCCTGGCGTCCTCGTCGAGGGTCGGCGGCGGCGACGGTGGCTTGGCCGCCGACTTGTTGCCGCGCCGCTTCTTGCACTGCGCAATCGCCAGCGACTCGGCGATGCGTTCGTTGCCCTGGGCGACGGCGTCGGCGAGGCGACCGACCTGGGTCGTCAGCTCGCCGATGTGCGCCTCGGCCGCGGCGAGCGCGGCCAGCCGTTCGTTGTCGCGGCGAAGCTCTTCGACGCCGACCGGCCGGGAGGCGAGCACGAGCCGAGGGGATCACCCCTGGCGTCGGCTGTCGATCAATCGATGTCCGGCCGGCGGTCAGGCCGCCCGGCGCCACCAGCGACGGCGGGCCGCCCGGAGGTCGATACCCGCCAGCAGGGACGCCAGGCTGGCCGGATCCACGGACACCTGGTCGACGCCAGGGGCCACGTCGGGAAGCTCGAACGTTCCGCGCTCGAGCCTCTTCGACAGAAGCTGCCAGCCGGAGCCGTCGAACCACGGAACCCGGCAGAGCTGCCGCCGTCGGTTCAGGAAGCAGTACAGGTTGCCGTCGACCGGCTGCAGCCCCAGCCGGCGGGGGGCCCCGGCCATCGCGTCGAACGAGCCCCGCATGTCCACCGGCTCGATGCCAACGAATACCCGCACGCCGGCCGGCAGGCTCAGCACGACGCCACCACCCGCAGCAGGCGACGGAGCGTGGCGTCCTCGAAGCGCTCGTCGACCTCGACACAAAGCTCCCCGCAGCGCACGGTGTACCTCGGCGCCTGTGCTGGTGCCGCCGCCGCCGCCGCCGGGGCCGGGGCCGGGGGCCGGTCCCTGGACCAGCTCGACCAAGCGCAGGGCCGGAGCCTCGTCCCTCGGCTCGGCTGGCCTCGCCAGGTTCAGCCGCCACATGTTGAGCGAACGCGCGTCGACGCCCGCCTCCCGCGCCCAGTCGACGCGGGTCAGCCCGCTCGCCTCCGCCTCCCGAAGCGCGACGCGGGCGTCTGCGTGGTCTCGGATCTTCCTGCCTGCCATGGGGTCCTCCGTGAGTCAGCAGCACGGTCCCACGGTCTCGCCCACCCCTCCGCACGGCGTCGCTGATGGGTCACGGTGTGGATGAAGAGCGCTTCGGAATCCCACTGGCCGGAACGCGGGGCGCAGGGCGGGAGCGGCCGTCAGCCATCGTCCAGCGGGTGGGCGCTCGACAGATCGATCAGGGCCTCCTTGACGGCGGGCAGCTCGCTGACCGCCGTGTCCCACACGACGCTGTCGTCGCGCGGATGCCGGGCGGGGCCGCGATCCGCTGCAACCCGGTCTCCGCCCCGGGGGCTGCACGGCGGAGGCGCTCGAGCGGCCCGACTGACGGATCAGGGCAGCACCCCATGCTCCAGCGTCACGTCGCGCAGGACCGGGCCGAAGGTGTGGCGGGCGCGGGTGAAGCGGACCCGGCAGCTCCAGTTGCGGTCCCCGTCGTGGGCGTCGGAGACCTGGGCGGGGCTGCGCGCGTACCACGTCTGGGCGGTGCCGACGGCGCCAGGGCGCACGAGCCACCGCGAGGACCGGTACTCGTACTCCTCCCGGCGGTCGTCGGCGACGCCCAGGTCCAGGGTCACCCCCCAGTGGGCGCCGATGGTGTCGATGGCCAGGCGGAGGGCCACCGGGAACACGCCGCCGCCCTCGTTGAAGTACAGGTGGGACTGCAGGTGGCTGGTGCCCTGGTGAAGGACGCTGCGGGCGCGGCGACGCTCGCTGTCCTCAATGGCATCACGCCTGACTTGGAGCGGGACGAGCCGTTTGGGGCGATGCGCAGGCTGGCCGCCGAGCTCAACGCAACCGTGGGCTACGTGTTCAACCCCGGCCCGAGCACCACGTGTCGCTGCACCACTACGCCGAGGCGTCCCCGGACGCGCGGGTGATGGTGGCCGCCGGCCGGATCGAGCGCGAGAAACCGGTGCTTTGTGCGCTGGACAACGTGCAGGCCACGCCCCTTGGGGACCCGCTCCCCGAGCTGGCGGCGCAGGGGCTGCATGTCCACATCTGGGACGGGCTCATGGAAGGGCAGCCAGAGCACGTCCAGGACTCTGCGCCCACCGGGCAGCAAGGCGAGCAGCACCGCGAGTTGGGCCACCCGCGGCGTGGAGCGAGCGAGCCCTGAAGGTGTCTCGAACGTCCATCGCGGGGTCGCAGCCACCCCACGGCGGGGGGACGGCGACGCTCGCTATTCGGCAAGAGGGCTTTTGAAGCTACGATAGAGGCTTCGTGGGATTCCGCCGCAACGTCTGGCTCTTGCTGCTGTCCGGATTGCCAGGCTGCTTCGCCGTCTCAGACTCGGACTCGTTTCCAACGCCCACGGAGCACGTGCGTATCTGCGATCCGGGGGCGACGGTGGAGTGCCTTTGCCGGCGCTCCTGACATTTCCGTGGGTCGCCAGGACTGCCGCATGGAGCTGATCGGGGTCTGCTGACGTCATGCCCGTGCCTGCCGGCCCGGCAGGGGCGGGCAGAGTCCGCCGAGGTCGAGCATGGCCAAGGCGATGAGCG